>Ga0065165_1002772_pt1 | contig 13878 bp, 11 predicted proteins | sample AraplaMF_Cvi_mMF_FD_63813 | JGI IMG/M metagenome (GOLD analysis project Ga0065165, IMG submission 63813) | Arabidopsis root microbial communities from the University of North Carolina, USA - plate scrape MF_Cvi_mMF (version 2) (version 3) | ecosystem: Host-associated > Plants > Roots >...
CTCGGTCACCGGCGCCACCGGCGGCACCTGGCGCAGGCGCGCCTGCAGGCCGGCTTCTTCCACGCCGCGCGCGACCAGCCGCGCCAGGCGCGCGGTGTGGCCGCTGCGGCTGTAGTACAGGACCAGGATGTCTCGGCTCATGCCTTGCGCCTTGGGTTGGGGCGTTCGCTGCGGATCGGTTAGTGTACCGTTCCGTTCCGCCCATGTAGCCGCCGCGCCCCTGGCGGCGGCAGCCGACGAGGACCCGCATGGCCTGGCGCATCGACCGCGACCGCACCACCAGCTTCAGCCGCTTCCTGTGGCAGCGCTTCATCGACGACAAGTGCTTCGAGACGGCCGGTGCGCTGTCCTACACCACCCTGGTATCGCTGGTGCCCCTGGTGGTGGCGGTGCTGGCGATGTTCTCGGCGTTTCCGGTATTCGCCGAATGGCGCAATACGCTGATCAATTTCGTCTTCAACATGGTGCCGGCCGCGGCCGAGACGGTGAAGAACGCGCTGCTGGCCTTCGCCGACAACGCCAGCAAGCTCACCGGCATCAGCGTGATCGTGATGCTGTTCAGCGCGGTGTCGATGATGGTGAGCATCGAGGACCGCCTCAACCGCATCTGGCGCGTGCACCGCCCGCGCGCCTGGGGCTCGCGCCTGCTGCTGTACTGGGCCGCGCTGACCCTGGGGCCGGTCCTGGTGGTGGGTGGACTGGCCGCAAGCTCGTATGTCACCGCGCTGCCGCTGATCAAGAGCGCGGCCAGCTTCAACTTCGGCACCTATCTGCTCAGCGCGCTGCCGTTCGTGGTGACCTTCGTGACGCTGTGGCTGCTCTACGTGGTGGTGCCGAACCGGCGCGTATCGCTGAAGCACGCGGCGATCGGCGCGCTGCTCGGCGCGGTGCTGTTCGAGCTGGCGCGCTGGGGTTTCGCGCTGTTCGTGCATCACGCGCAGACTTACCAGCAGATCTACGGCGCGGCGCTGGCGGCGCTGCCGATCTTCCTGCTGTGGATCTATCTTTCGTGGATCATCGTGATCCTCGGCGCGTCGATCGCCGCGTCGATCTCGGCCTACGAATACCAGATACCGACCGAATGCCTGCCCGAGGGTTCGGAATTCCTCGGCCTGATGGTGGTGCTGCGGCATTTCGTCGATGCGCAGCGCAAGGGCTACAGCGTCGACCCGGCGATCGTGCGCCTGGAAGAACCGTACCTGCGCAGCGGTTCCATCGCCGCCTTCTTCGAAGACCTGCAGCGCGCCGACCTGGTCCAGCGCAGCGAATCCGGCGGCTGGCTGCTCAGCCGCAGCCTGGATGCCACCGACCTGCTGCGCGTTTACCAATATGCGGGTTATCGTCTGCCGCTGGACCCGGCCGGCGAGGCGCAATCGCTCGGCATCAAGTTGCCGGACGAGCTGCTCCAGCTGCTGTGTTCCACGGCCAAGCTGCTGCGCGAGAAGCTGGACGCCAAGCTCGATCAGGTTTTCCCCGCTACGCAAGAAACTTCGAAGGAAGTGGTCGCATGAATCGTTTCACCGCCATCGTCCTCGCCGCGGCCCTGGCCGCCGGCGTGCCCGCCGCGCAGGCCGCCATGCCGGCGCAGCCCACGCTGAAGATCAGCACGCTCGACGGCAAGCCGTACGATCTCGCGCAGCAGCGCGGCAAGTACGTGATCGTCAATTACTGGGCCACCTGGTGCGTGCCCTGCATCAAGGAGATGCCGGACATCTCACGCTTCGTCGCCACGCACAAGGACAAGGTCGCCGCCATCGGCCTGGCCTACGAGGACACCGACAAGGCCGATATCCAGGCCTTCCTGGCCAAGCATCCGGTTAGCTACCCGATCGCCCAGGTCACCCTGGACCAGCCGCCGAAGGATTTCGACGAACCGCGCGGCCTGCCCACCACCTGGCTGATCGGGCCGGACGGCAAGGTGGCCAAGCGCTTTGTCGGCCCGGTCACCGAAGCCTCGCTGGGCGAGGCGGTCGGCCTGCCGAAGGCGGGGAAATAAGGCCATGGCCGCGGCCTTGTTCCGGGTGAGCGGCAAGGTGCAGGGCGTCTGCTTCCGCGCCTGCACCCGCGAGCAGGCCCTGGTGCGCGGGCTGGCCGGCTATGCCAGGAACCTGCCGGACGGCGGCGTCGAGGTGCTGGCCTGCGGCAGCCCCGTCGCCATCGATGCGCTGGAGCAATGGCTGCGCAAGGGGCCGCCGGCGGCGCGGGTCGATGAGGTCGCGCGCAGCGAGTGGAACGGCGAAGAGCCGGAGGATTTCCGCACGGGCTGAGCGCCCGTGCGGCTTACTCGTCCGCGAAGGTATCCGGCACCCACTGCGCCTTGTCGGTGACGTGCTCGCGCCGCGGCTTGCCCTTGAGCTTGGGCAGCTTCACTTCCGGAATGCTGGTCTCCTTGCGCGGGATATGTTCCAGCAGGTGACGGATCAGGTTGACGCGGCCGCGCTTCTGGTCGTTGTAGTCGACCACGAACCACGGCGCGTACGGCCGGTTGGTGCGTTCGATCATCTGGTCGCGCAGCTGGCCCATTTCCGCGTACTTGTTGCGCGAGGCCAGGTCCACCGGCGAGAGCTTCCAGCGCTTGAGCGGGTCCTCGGCGCGTTCGGCGAAGCGTTCTTCCTGCTTCTTCTGGTCCACCGCCAGCCAGTACTTGATCAGGACGATGCCGTCGTCGGCCAGCAGCTTCTCGAAGTGCGGCACGGCGTGCAGGAAGTCCTCGCGCTGCTGCTCGGTGCAGAAGCCCATGGCCGGCTCCACCACCGCGCGGTTGTACCAGCTGCGGTCGAACAGCACGAGTTCGCCGGCGGCGGGCAGGTGTTCGACGTAGCGCTGGAAATACCACTGCGTCGACTCCGCCTCGCTGGGCTTGCCCAGTGCGGCGACGCGATAGCCGCGCGTATCCATCGACTCGGTGATGGCCTTGATGGTGCCGCCCTTGCCGGCCGCGTCGCGCCCTTCGAACAGCACCACCACGCGATGGCCGCTGCGCTTGAGCCAGCGGTGCAGGCCGGCCAGCTCGAGCTGCAGTTCCTCCATGGTCTTGCGGTAGCCCTTGTCCTTGTTGCTCATGTCGGTCTCCAGCGGTTCGGGGCGTAGGTTGGGGTGAGCCGCAGGCGAACCCCAACATGGCCAACTTCAAGAGTCTCGCACCGTTGGGGTTCGCCTGTGGCTCACCCCAACCTACAACGGGGCATCAAAGATCCAGGTCGGCCGGCGGACGCCCGATGCGATGGCGCGCGCCCATGGCCTGGATGGCGCGGCGCAGGTCGTTGGCGAAGCCGGCCGTATCGAACACCGGGCTGTCGGCACGCGCGTCCTGCAGATGGCGGCGCAAGGTGTCCAGCGCCTCGCGGTCCTTGCCCAGGTGCACGGCCATGGAGACGAACGAGTCCTCGTCGTCGGCCACCAGCTCGGGCAGGCCGGCATGGAACAGCAGGCTGGCGCCCTGGCGGCCGGCCAGGGTGCGGCCGATCCAGGTGAGTACCGGACAGCCGGCCCACAGCGCGTCGGCCGCGGTGGACTGCGCATTGCAGGGCAGGGTGTCCAGGAACAGGTCGGCATGCGCCAGCCGCGCCAGGTGCTCGGCATGCGGCAAGCGCGGCATGAAGACCAGGCGGTCCGGATCCACCTCCATCAGGCCGGCGGCCTGGCGCAGGCGCTGGTCGGTGCCGTCGTTGCCGGAATACAGCCACAGCACGCTGCCCGGCACCTGCTGCAGGATCAGCATGAAGCGCGCGAAGCTGGCGGGGTTGAGCTTGTGGTGGCCATTGAAGCTGGCGAACACGGTGCCGCTTTCGGGCAGGCCGCAGTCGGCGCGCGAAGGCGGCGCGGCAATCGGCGTGCGGTCGTCGAACGGCAGCGCGCAGCGCGACAGCCGCACGATCTTCTCGCTGAAGCCTTCGCGCAGCGGTGCGGGCAGGGCCACGGCGTCGGTCAGCAGGTAATCGGTCCAGGCCGCGCCGGCGGTGGCCGGATAGGCCAGCCAGTTCACCTGCACCGGCGCGGGGCGGAATTCGAACAGGTCGCTGTTGGCGCCGCCGCCGTAGCTGCGCAGGTCGAACAGCACCTCGATGCCGGCGGCGTGCACGCGGCGCGCCACTTCCATCGGGGCCAGGCCGGTGACGTCGTGCACGGTGGTGCTTGCAGCAAGGCGCTGGCGGATCGGGCCGCCATCGTCGGGCACCAGGCAGAACACGTGGACCTGGAGCCGTTCGTCGCCGAGTTTTTCCAGCACGCCGGTAAGCAGCTGGCCGATCGGCCGCTCGCCGAAGCCGTTGGAGACGAAGCCCACGCGCAGCGGGTCGATGGCGGTGCGCTGCGCGGGTTCGAAGGCGAGCACGTGGCGCCACGGCGCGGCGATCTTTTCCACGCCCGCGGCAAAGGTCGCGGCGCAGCGGCGCTGTTCGGCGGCGCTGGCCTCCTCGGCGAGAAACGCGAACGGCATGACGCCGTCGCGGCCTTCGGCCACCGCGCGATGCAGGCGTTCGCTCAGTTCATCGAGACCGCGCCAGTCGCACAGGCGGCGCTTGGCGAAGACCAGCATGGCGAGCGCGGCGCCGGCGGCGGCGTCCAGGCGCAGCGCGCGCTCGAACGCTTCGGCGGCGGCGGGCAGGTTGCCGGCGTCGTCCAGCAGCAGGCCGGCGTGGAACGGGTAGAGCGCTTGTTCCGGCGCGCAGCGTTCGGCCTGCAGCCAGGCCTCGGCCGCTTCGTCGACGCGGCCCATGGCGTGCAGCACGCGGGCGCGCATGGCGTAGGCGCCGTCGTAGTCGGGCGCCAGCTGCAGGCCTTCGTCGGTGTGCTGCGCGGCCTGGTCGAGATTGCCCAGTTCCAGTTCGGCCGCGGCGAGATTGAGCCGCAGCCCGGCATGCTGGGGCGCGCCGTGCGTGGCCATGGCGTAGGACTCGCGCGCCTGCGCGTAGCGCCCCACCGCCATCAGCGCATTGCCCAGCGCCAGCAGGATGGCGGCGTGGCCGGGCTGCTTGCGCAGCGCGGCGCGCAGGCGCGCGATGGCGCCTTCGGCATCGCCCTGCTCCAGCTCCACGCCGGCCAGGTTGCATTGCACTTCGACGCTGTCCGGCGCCAGTTCCGCCGCGGCTTCCAGCGCGGCGCGCGCCTCGTCGGCGCGGCCCAGCTGGAGCAGGGCCAGGCCATGCAGGCGGGCGAGCTCGACGTCCTGCGGCGATGCCGCGCGCGCGCGCGCCGCCAGCGCCTCGGCGCCGGCCGCGTCAGCGCGGTCGAGCAGACGGGCCAGCTGGTGATGGAGGGCGAGGAGTTCGGATCGTGAAGCCTGCTTCATCCGCGCACGCTAACCCACGCTGCGGGCACTGCCAATCGCCGGGTGCGTGACCCGATAAGCAGACCGGGTGAGAGGTTCGGAGGGCGGGCAGACCGTTCGCAGGCACGGGAATACCTGGACTGTGAAATCTTGGCGCTCGGATTCAATGCTTTAGAAAAAACCAGAAATGCGTTTCACATAGGGAATGGCTGCGAAATGCCGGCATTTTCCAATGCTATTCCAGTGCATGTCCCCGTTAAATTCTCCTCGGATGGCCGTTTGCGATGTGCCTCGCCGACCCCGAACAGCCGAATCCCGGCTTGCCTGGTGCCTCTCGTGCCAGGACCGCAATTATCGAGCCCATATATGCCCTGCACAGCCAAATCCATATATCTGCAGTTGCTCCTGGCGCTTCTGCTCGCATTGGCGGCTTCAACAGCGAATGCCGCGACAAATGACTGCACCCAGGCGGGCAGCCCGCCGGTGCCATCGACAACACCGCTGACCAATCTGCAAATACCTAGGGACCTGCCGATAGGCGGGGTTATCCCGGGCAGCAGAGTGAACATCAACTGGACATGGACTTGTAAGCCGACGGGCATTACGGGCGGCAAGCGTTGGACCATCATGCCCGATGGCGCATGGGCCGCTACCGCCGTGCAGGGGCTCACCAACGTCTATCAGGTTTCCAGCGGTGACGCGACTGGCGTGTCCGGCATCGGCTTCCGGTTTCTCGATGCGTCAGGCAACTCTGTGCCGTTTGGCCCGGTGGGCTACGCCAATGCCGTCGATATGAGTGACGCTCCCCAGGGCCAGACGAGCTTCCACTGGAGCGGGGCGATCGAACTGGTCAAGACCGCCGATAAGGTATCCGCGGGGACCGGATCCATGTGGCTCATTACCGGTGTGGCCGGCCAAGTCTATGGCAACGAGAATCAGGCAAAGACCAAATGGACCTACAGTTACACCATCAGCAAACCTGCGGTGACGACCTGTACGGTGACCAATCCTACCCAGAGCGTGACGCTTCCGACCGTGTCACGGCAAGCCCTGACGTCGAGGGACGGTAAATGGATGTATGCGGGAGACACGCCATTCTCCATCGATCTGAACTGCAGCAAGGGCGCACATCTTTATATGGTCATGACCGATGCCATTAATCCCCAAAGCCGTATTAGCTATCTTGTCCAACGGGGGGAATGGGGCAAGTGGCGCGGGATACAGATCAAGCGTGGCGATGGGACGCTTCAGAATTTCGGTCCGGATGCTTCCGCCGCCGGCACGGAAAATCAGTTTCTTATTGGCGATACTCCGGACGGCGTGCTGAAGATTCCGCTGCTTGCTCGATATGTCGTAGGTCCCATGGCGGAGCCATTTCCGCCCGGACCGATCGAAGTAAGTATGACTTTTACGTTGTCGTATCAATAGACGGCTGATGCCATCAGCTGTTGGGGGATGACTTTGGACGGCCCACGGATCGGCCGCCAGGTTAATGGTCGGCAAGCGACTTGAGCTCGTCGGCCTGATGCTCGCGGTTCAACGCCGCGACCAGTTCGTCCAGATCACCCTGCATGATCTCCGGCAGCCGATACAGGTCCAGGCCGATGCGGTGGTCGGTGACCAGATTGTCCTTGTAGCGGTAGGTGCGGATGCGCTGGCTGCGGTCGCCGCTGCCCACCTGCAGGCGGCGCGACTCGGCTTGCTCGGCGGTCTGCTTGGACTGCGCCTCGTCGAGCAGGCGTGCCTTGAGCAGGCTCATCGCGCGGGCGCGGTTCTTGTGCTGGCTGCGCTCGTCCTGGCACTCGACCACGATGCCGCTGGGCAGGTGGGTGATGCGGATGGCCGAGTCGGTCTTGTTGACGTGCTGGCCGCCGGCGCCGGAGGCGCGGAAGGTGTCCACTTTCAGGTCGGCCGGCGCGATCTGGATCTCTTCGATGTCGTCCAGCTCCGGCAGCACCGCCACGGTGGCGGTGGAGGTGTGCACGCGGCCCTGCGCCTCGGTGGCCGGCACGCGCTTCACGCAGTGCACGCCGGATTCGAACTTCAGCCGCGAGTACACGCCCAGGCCGTTGACGATCGGGCCTTCCACGCGCGCCACGATCTCCTTGTAGCCGCCATGCTCGCCGGCATGCTCGCTCAGGATCTCCACGCGCCAGCCCTGGCGCTCCGCGTAGCGCGCGTACATGCGGAACACGTCGCCGGCGAAGATTGCCGCCTCGTCGCCGCCCGCGCCGGCGCGCACTTCCAGGAACAGGTTGGCTTCGTCGCGCGGGTCTTTCGGCAGCAGCAGGATCTGCAGTTCGGCGTCGAGTTCGGCCAGGCGCGTTTCCAGGCGAGCGACGTCGTCGGCCGCCAGTTCGCGCATGTCGGGGTCGGCCAGCATGGCGCGCGATTCGTCCAGTTCGCGCTGCGCCTGCTCGTGCTCGCGCAGCGCGCCGACCACCGGTTCCAGCTGCGCGTATTCGCGCGACAGATCGCGGAAGCGGCCTCCATCGGCGAGCACGTCCGGCTGCGCGAGCAGCAGGCCGACTTCTTCGTGGCGTTCGGCGAGGGATTGGAGTTTGCGGCGGATCGAAGGAGTCATGGGCGGGCGCGGAAGAGGGAAGGGACGCGGCCGGTACGGCCAGGAAGCAGCGGCGTTGGACAGGCCCGCTAGCCTTCGGCGTCCGGTTCCTTCTCGTCCAGCCCGTAGAGGCGCCCGGCCGCGTGCAGCAGGTCCATGTCGCCGGCCAGCGCGGCTTCGCGCAGGCGGGCGCTGGGATGGTGCAGCAGCTTGTTGGTGAGGGTGTTGGCGAGGAAGGCCAGCGCCTCGTCCGGCGACCTGCCGCGGGCGAGCATGGCGCGCGCCTTCTCCAGCACTTCGTCGCGGTGCGCCTCGGCGTGCTGGCGCATGTCCACCGCCGGATTGCGCAGCGTGAGCGCGCGGCGCCAGGCCATGTAGCGGTCGACCTGCAGGTCGATGATGGCGTCCGCCTCGCGGGCCGCGGCCTCGCGCGAGCGGCGGTTGTCGTCGATCACCTGGCGCAGGTCGTCGATGCCGTAGAGGAACACGTCTTCCAGTTCGCCCACCGCCGGCTCGATGTCGCGCGGCACGGCGATGTCCACCATGAACATCGGCTTGCGCCGGCGCGCGCCGATGGCTTTCTCCACCATCGGCCGCGTCACGATCGGCAGCCGCGCGGCGGTGGAGGAAATCACGATGTCGGCTTCGGCCAGGTGCTGCGGCAGGTCGTGCAGGCCGATGGCGTAGCCGCCGTGGCGGCTGGCCAGTTCCTGCGCGTTTTCCAGCGTGCGGTTGGCCACGATCAGGCGCCGCACTTTCTTGTCGGCCAGATGCCGCGCGGCCAGCTCGATGGTGTCGCCGGCGCCGATCAGCAGCACGCAGGCCTGTTTCAGGTCGGTGAACACCTGCTCGGCCAGGCGCACCGCGGTGAAGGCCACCGACACGGTATGCGCGCCGATGCGGGTGTCCGTGCGCACGCGCTTGGCCACGGCGAAGGTGTGCTGCAGCAGGCGGTCCATCGGCGCGCGCAGGGTCTGCGCGTCGCGCGCCACCTGGTAGGCGTCCTTCACCTGGCCGAGGATCTGCGGCTCGCCCAGCACCATCGAGTCCAGGCCGGTGGCCACGCGGAACATGTGGCGGACGGCGTCGTCCTCGTCGTGGCGGTAGAGGAACTCGTCGAGCTTGCCGGGAGTCAGCTGATGGTGCCGGCTCAGCCATGCCTCCGGCACCGCCTCGGCGCCCGCGGCGACGCTGACGTAGAGCTCGGTGCGGTTGCAGGTGGACAGGATCATCGCCTCTTCCACGCCGGGCTGGCTGGTCAGCTCCTGCAACGCGGCGCCGGCGTTCGACTCGTCGAACGCCACTTGCTCGCGCAGCTGGACCGGCGCGGTGAGGTGATTGAGCCCGAGGGCGATCAGCGGCATGGTGAGGATCGTTTGGGAGCGGCAGGCATCCGCGGCGTAAACTAGGCCGCGATACTGGCCGTTCCCGGGGAGCGGCGGCTATATGACGGATGAACGGAGAATAGTGTGCTGAGCAGGTGGGCCAAGTTCAAGCAACTGCGGCATTTTGCGATCGGCGCCATCGGCCTGGCCGTATTGGCCGGATGCGCCACGGTACCGGGCCAGCAGGCCGCCAAGCCGGCGTCCGCGCAGCCGCTGGATCACCTGGCGGTGGTCACTCCCGATGAAGACCACGACCTCACCGCCCAGCTGCTGGCCGGCGAGATGGCGATCGTCCGCACCGACCTCAAGTCCGCTGCCGCGGCCTACGCCAAGGCCATGGGGCTGAGCAACGACCCGCGCGTGGCCCAGCAGGCGACCGAGCTGGCCACGGCCATCCACGATCCCGTGCTGGCCGGACGCGCCATCGAGCGCTGGCAGCAGCTGGGCGCCAAGCCGGCCGACCTGGCCACGGTGCGGGCCCAGCTGGCGCTGGACCGGGGCGACACCGGCGAAGCGCAGAAGCAGCTGGACGCGCTGATCTCCAGCGGCGATCCGGACGCCTGGCGCCAGTTCGGCCGCGTGCTGCTCGGCAGCCGCGATACCGCCGTTTCCGCCCGCCTGCTGGAAGCCCTGGCCACCCCGAAACGCCTGCCGTCCGACCCGCAGGCCTGGCTGGCCATGAGCGAGCTGGGCGACAAGCTCGGCCGCCACGCCTACGCGCAGCAGTTGGCCGACGCCGCGATCAAGCGCTTCAACAGCGCCGAGACCTACGCCTGGGCCGCCCAGCTGAAGTACCGCAACGGCGACCGCGCCGGCGCGCAGGCCATGTTCCAGAAGGCGCTGGGCCGCGAGCCTAAGAACGCCGGCCTGCGCATGGCCTACGCCACCCTGCTGGGCCAGGCCGGCGACTACGCCGGGGCGACCAAGGTGCTCGACAACGGTCCGCAGAACACCGAGACCTACGCCCTGCGCGCCACCCTGGCCGCGCGCGCCAACGACAGCAAGGCGATCGCCCGCATCTACGCCCAGCTGCAGCGCGCGCCGCGCGACGTACGCGACAGCAACAACTTCCTGCTCGGCACCCTGGCCGAAATGCTGGACAAGAACGAGGAAGCGCTGGACTGGTACAACCAGGTGCCGGACGAGGACGACCACGCCTTCGAAGCCGACCTGCGCAGCGCCATCCTGCTGCACAAGATGGGCCGGGCTTCGGAATCCCACGAGCTGCTGACCCAGATGCAGACCGACTACCTCGACCAGCCGGCCCAGCTGCGCCGCGCCTACGAGGCCGACGCCAGCCTGTACATGGCCGACCAGAAGTTCGCCCAGGCCGAGGCGGCGTTCAGCCGCGCGCTGCAGGTGGTGCCGGACGACCCGGAGCTGCTCTACGGCCGCGGCCTGGCCTATGCCGAGACCGGCGATACGGACAAGGCGGTGGCCGATTTCCGCCGCCTGCTGCAGCTCAAGCCGGACGACATCGACGCCACCAATGCACTGGGCTACACCCTGGCCGACGCCAACCGCGACCTGCCGGAAGCCGAGCAGCTGATCCAGACCGCGCGCAGCGCCAAGCCGAACGACCCGGCCATCGCCGACTCCTGGGGCTGGCTGCAGTACCGGCTGGGCCACCTGGACCAGGCCGAGCAGACCCTGCGCACCGCCTGGCAGGCACGCAAGGACGCCGACGTCGGCGTGCACCTGGGCGAGGTGCTGTGGAAGCAGGGGCGCCAGGCCGACGCGCGCCGCGTGTTCGACGAAGTGCGCCGCATCGATCCGCACAGCAGCACCCTCCACGACACGCTCAAGCGACTGAATCCATGAGGACTTTTCTGCGTATCGCGGCGGCGGCCCTGCCGCTGCTGCTCGCCGCCTGCGTGTCCGCGCCGGCCGTGCGCATGAAGGGCGATGCCGCCCTGCTCAACGAGCAGGAAGCGCGCGAGCACGCCCTGGCCGGCACCGATCATTGGGTGCTGCAGGGCAAGCTGGGCATTTCCGACGGCAAGGACGGCGGCAGCGGCAGCTTGAGCTGGTCGCAGGACGGCGAGCGCTACGAATTCACCGTGCGCTCGCCGGTGGTCGGCAAGAGCTTCCGCCTCAGCGGCGGCCCCGACGGCGCCCTGCTGGAAGGCGTGGACGGCGGCCCGATCCGCGGGCCGGACGCCGAATCGCTGATGCTCAAGGCGCTGGGCTGGGACGTGCCGCTGCGCGAACTGCGCGCCTGGGTGCTCGGCCTGCGCGCCGACGGCGGCCCGGCGGAACTGAGCTTCGGCACCGACCGCCTGCCGTCCCTGCTGCAGCAGGACGGCTGGAATGTCGACTACCGCGAATGGGACGCCACCCGGCAGCCGCCGGTGCCGAAGAAGGTATTCGCGGAAAAGCCGCCGTACCGGGTGCGCCTGTCGATCGACTCCTGGACGTTTCAGTAAGACCGCTCCGCGGTTAGGCTTGGCGCCCCCGCGGCCGGGCGCCGTCAGCCGGAATCGACATGAGCTATAGCATCCAGCGCGCGCTGCCGGAGCAGGTGGAGGCGCTGTGCGCCATCGAACGCGAGGCCATGGAACTGTTCCGCGGCCATCGCGCCTGGCGTTTCTATGCGCCGGTGGTGATGCCGCCCGACCTGCTGCGGCTGGCGATCGAGCGTGGCCTGGTATGGGTTGCGCTGAGCGACGCGAGCGGCGAGCCGGTGGGCTTTGTCTGGCTGGACACCGAGGACGAGGCCGGCATCGGCCTGGCCGAGATCGACGTGCTGCCGGACTGGGGCGGCCAGGGCATCGGCGCGGCGCTGCTGGAGCACGCCTGCGCCTGGGCCCGTGCCGCCGGCTATCGGCGGATCACCCTGGGCACCCTGGCCGACGTGCCGTGGAATGCGCCGTTCTATGCCAGGCATGGCTTTGTCGAGGTCGACAAGCGCGATCCGGCCTTTGCCTTCGCGCGCGAGCGCGACCTGGAGAACGGTTTCCCCGACGACCTGCGCGTGTTCATGAGCCGTACCTTCGAGGCGCCAGGAGCGGAGGATTGGACGGTCTGGCCGGCGCCGGCCAAGCTGAACCTGTTCCTGCGCATCACCGGGCGGCGTCCCGACGGCTACCACGAGCTGCAGACGGTGTTCCGGCTGCTGGACTGGGGCGACGAGATCCGCCTGCGACCCCGCCGAGACGGCCTGGTGCGGCGCCTCACGGACGTCCCCGGGGTGCCGGAAGAACAGGACCTGGCGGTCCGCGCCGCCCGCCTGCTGCAGCCGCATGCGCCGGCCGGTGCCGGGGTGGATATCGAGCTGGAGAAGCGCATCCCGATGGGCGGCGGCCTGGGCGGCGGCAGTTCGGATGCGGCGACAGTGCTGGTCGCGCTCAACCATCTCTGGGGCACGGACCTGACCGAGGACGCGCTGGCCGAACTGGGCCGCCAGCTCGGCGCCGACGTGCCGGTCTTCGTGCGCGGACGTTCGGCCTGGGCCGAGGGGGTGGGCGACCGGCTGCAGCCGATCGCGCTGCCGCAGCGCTGGTACGTGGTGGTCGATCCGCACGAACACGTGCCCACCGGCGAGCTTTTTCAAGCGTCTGAATTGACACGAAATGCTCAGCCAGCCACAATTTCATCCTTTGCTTCGGGCGAAACAGCCGAGAACGCCTTCGAGCCGGTCGTACGCGCGCGCCACCCCCGGGTGGCTGCGGCGCTGGGCTGGCTGAACAAGTTCGGCTGGGCAAGGCTTTCCGGCAGCGGCGGTTGCATCTTCATCGAGACCAAGTCGCAGGAACGGGCGGAATTCGTCGCCGGTCAGTGCCCGCCTTCATGCTCGGCCCATGTGGCCTTCGGCGTGGAGCGCTCCCCGTTGCTGGAAGCTCTGGCGCGCCATCGCGGCGCCGCCTGAGCCGCAAGAGACAGGTCCCGGCCCGCCGCGAGGCGGGGCCGGGACAAAAAAATTCACTGGGGCGTCGCCAAGCTGGTTAAGGCACGGGATTTTGATTCCCGCATGCGCAGGTTCGAATCCTGCCGCCCCAGCCACTTCGAAACCGAGATGGCCAAAGGCTCACTGCAATGACCGTGGACACGTCCACCCCGATGCTCTTCACCGGCAACGCGCACCGCGCCCTCGCCGAGGATGTCGCCACGCGTCTGGGCGTGCCGCTGGGCAAGGCGCTGGTTGGCCGCTTCAGCGACGGCGAGACGCAGATCGAGATCGAAGAGAACGTCCGCCGGCAGGAAGTGTTCGTGATCCAGCCGACGGGCGCGCCCAGCGCGGAGAACCTGTTCGAGCTGCTGACCCTGGTGGACGCGCTCAAGCGCGCCTCGGCGGCCAGCGTGACCGCGGTGATGCCGTACTTCGGCTACGCCCGCCAGGACCGCCGCCCGCGTTCGGCGCGCGTGCCGATCACCGCCAAGATGGTGGCCAAGATGATCGGCACCGTCGGCGTCGACCGCGTGCTCACGGTGGACCTGCACGCGGACCAGATCCAGGGCTTCTTCGACATCCCGGTGGACAACGTCTATGCCTCGCCGCTGCTGCTGGCGGACATCTGGCGCAACCACTCGATGGACAACCTGATCGTGGTCAGCCCGGACGTCGGCGGCGTGGTGCGCGCCCGCGCCCTGGCCAAGCGCCTGGACGACGCGGACCTGGCCATCATCGACAAGCGCCGCCCGAAGGCGAACGTGGCCACGGT
>Ga0065165_1002774_pt1 | contig 13871 bp, 9 predicted proteins | sample AraplaMF_Cvi_mMF_FD_63813 | JGI IMG/M metagenome (GOLD analysis project Ga0065165, IMG submission 63813) | Arabidopsis root microbial communities from the University of North Carolina, USA - plate scrape MF_Cvi_mMF (version 2) (version 3) | ecosystem: Host-associated > Plants > Roots > Endosphere...
GGTGACGTTCAGGCAATGAAGACGCTGGCGCGTCTCTATGCCGCCGGCCTCAATGGCACGGTGTCGGCCGAGGAAAGCACGCGGTGGACCCGGCAGGCCGCCGAAAAAGGCGATCCAGAAGCAATGTTCCAGTATGCGATCGCGCTCGATCTCGGATTCGGCGTGACCATCGATCGCAATCAAGCTCAGTCCTGGCAGGAAAAGGCAAAAGAAAATGGCTTCCTCCGATAAACCTTCATCGTCTGCCTGTGTCGCTGTGCAGTCGTTTCGCATGCCGCTAGGCTTCACTGCGCTGGCCGTGGCGCTCATGACCTGGACCGCGACAGCCGTCCCCCATGCCAAGGCCGCCGAGGGCGATACGTCATCGACCACGCTGCGCAAGGTCGCTCCGTCGGCACTCCAGGGTGACCGCGAAGCGGTCCGCGATGCCGCCAAGGCGATCGTCAAGCTCGGACCACGCGAGTTCAAGGGCGCGGACCAGATGCGTCCGCTCCTGCGCAACGAAGCGATGCGCGGATCGAGCGCCGCCGCGAACGCCTACGGGATGATGCTGCAGCACGGGATCGGCGGTCCTGCCAATCCCGCCGAGGCCCCGCAATGGTATTCGCGAGGCGCGTCGGACGGCAACATATCGGCATCGAAAAGCGGGGCCTTTGCCTATGCGCTTGGCTGGGGCGTGCGGCGGGATGTCCGCAAGGCGCAGACGCTGCTCGCCGCCGTGCCGGTGGACCAGCGCGCCCGCAAGATGCTGCAGATCAGCAAGGCGCTGCTGCGGCCGGGGCATGAGGAACCGGAAGCAGCGCTGATGTGGCTGCAGAGGGCCGTTGCGTTGCGCGCCGGCAGCCCCGACGATGCGGCGCGGATCGGCGCGCGGATCGAGGAGATCGAGCCCGGCTCTGCCGAGGAAATGCGTGTCTGGCTGGCGCCGCTCGCCGCCAAGGGCAATGGCGCTGCCGCGATGATGCTGGCGTCGGCCATGATGGACAGCGGCAAGCCGGAGGACCAGACCGAAGCCGTCCGGCTCTACCTGCTGGCGGCCGAGCAGGGCGTGGACGGAGCCTATCAGGCGCTCGGAACGCTTCTGACATCGGGACCGAAGGAGGCTGCGGCGCCTGTTCTCTCGCTGCTCGAGCAGAAGGCGCGCGGCGGCATTGCGCCGGCGCAGGTGATCCTGGCCCATTACTACGTGTTCCAATCCGGCGAGGAGCAGGACCTGCGCAAGAAGGGGGTGGACTATCTCCAGCAGGCTGCCCGCGAAGGCAACCCCGAGGCGCAGTACCGCCTGGCGATGCTGATCCTGACCAGTGTCGAGGACCAGGACAAGCGCGCGCTCGCCAAGGCCTACCTCGTTCTGGCTGCCAAGGGAGGCAACCGGTTGGCCGGCATAGCGGTCGCGCAACTGGGAAGCGTTCCACTTCAGCAGGCGCGCCAGATCGTCAAGGCCAGCATCCAGTAACACTGCATCGCGGGGCGGCGTCGCACGCCGCCCCGCGACCGCCGTAAACCAGACCTTAGAACTGTTGGCTTAGCCTGATGCGAAACTCGCCACGAGGTTCGCATTGGTCCGGTCTGTCCTTCCCGCCCTGATCCTGATCGCCACCGGCATGGCGATGCCCGTGGCGGCGCTTGCCGGCAACCCAGCCGGCGCGGCCGCGTCGAACACGACTTTGGGTGTCGGCGGCTCCACCCTGACCGGTCCCGGCGTCGACGCTACCGAGACCTGCGAGATCGTCGCGCCACCTCCGTCATCGCTCGACACGCCATCGAAATACAATCAGGCCATCGGCTCCAAGTCGATCGCCGACCCTGTGTCGGCGCAGGTGCGCAGCAAAGCCATGTCGCCCGTGACGGATGCCATCCGGCGTCTGGAAGCGACAGGCAGGTTCGGTCCCGGCCAAGCCTTGCCGACGGCGGCTGCCTGCGTCTTCCAGACGCTCGACATCTGGGCCAGGGAAGGCTCCCTGACGCAGATGAGAAGCGAAGACGCCAATCTCAGCCGCGACCGGTTCATGGTGTCGATCACCGCGCTGATTGCCGATCTCGACCCGAAGGGCGACAGCCTTTCACGGCATGACGACGTCCGGCGCTGGCTTGCGGCGATCTCCGTGCAGACCATGCGGTTCTACGATATCGAGGCCGGACCGATCTCCCGGCGCAACAACCATCGCTACTGGGCGGGCCTGTCCGTCGGTCAGACCGGAGTGCTGCTCAAGGATCATCGCATGATCGACTGGGCCCGGAGCAGCCTCGAGACCGGACTTTGCCAGATCGACGGAAGCGGCTTCCTGCCGCTCGAGGTCGACCGCGCCGCCAAGGCCTTCGACTATCACCTTTACGCCTATGTCGCACTCGGATCGCTCGACCGGCTCCTCGGCCCGAGCGAACCCGGCCGGTGTTCCGAAGCTCTCTTAAGGCTCGGAGACCTGGTGCGGGACGGGATGCGCAGCGACATCGCCTTCGAGCGCCGCACCGGCGTGCGCCAGGACAAGCCCGGCCGCGACAATCTTCTGAAGGCCCGCCGCCTGCTGCAGGACCGCCATTCGCCGGGCACCGGGTCCGAATTCTGAGTCATAGTCATAATCAGTCAACGAAGTCGTGTTGCAATAAAGAAGCGAGGTTAATGCAGGTTTATTTCCTGCCTTCAGCACAGCCACTAGTATCGGTGCCAAATCAAACTTAGCGACAGGCAACCGAGGCAACCATGGCGATCTTCAATGTACTGGACTTCGGCGCCACCGCAGACGACCTGACCGACGACAGCGCCGCGATCCAGGCCGCTATCGATGCGGCCTTTGCGGCCGGGGGCGGCACGATCTACATTCCGACCGGTACGTTCATCATCAGCGGCAACGCATCGAACCCGTCCCAGGGCTGCGTCGAAGTGCGCACCAACTGCACGCTTACCGGCGACGGCGCCGGCAACACGATCCTGAAGCTCGCCGACAACTACAATGAGCGCATCAACGGCATGATCCGGACGCCGGTCGACGAGAGCGCGTCCCATGTAACCATTTCCAACCTGACCATCGACGGCAACCGGGCCAACAACACCGGCCATCAGGCGGGTATCATCACGGGCGTCAAGACCAACCCCGAAGGGCTCGTGCATCAGGACATCACCATCAGCGGCGTGGAAGTGAAAAACTGCACGGCCTATGGCGTCAACCCGCACGAGGTGACCTACGACCTGACGATCGAAAACTGCGTGTCGCACGGCAACGGCACCGACGGTTTCGTCGCCGACTACGTGGTGGGCGCGGTCTACCGGAACAACATCGCCTACGACAACGATCGCCACGGGTTCAACGTCCAGAACAGCAGCAGCGATATCGTTCTCGAAAACAACACGGCGTATGACAACGGCCTTGGCGCGACCGGCGGCGCCGGCATTACCATCCAGCGCAGCGACATCTTTCCGGACGGCGCCGACACCATTCCATGGGTCACCAACATCCAGATCATCGGCGGCGAATACTACGGCAACAGCCGGGAGGGGATCCTCATCAAGCTGTCCGACGATGTCGAGGTCAGCGGCGCCAATGTCCATGACAACATGCGCGAAGGCATCAAGGTCGAGGGCGCCACGAATACCAGCATCCACGACAGCGAGATCTCCAACAATTCGCAGGAACAGTTCGGATCTTACGACGAAGTCAACATCCGCCTGCGCCTCGACGACGTGGTGACACCGCCGCGCACCTACTATTCGGAAAACACCCAGGTCTACGACAACGACATCCATTCCGACGGGACGAGCCGCTACGGCATCCGCGAGGAGCTGACCAACTCCACCGCCGACAATCCTTCCGGCACCGTGGTGCACGACAACACCGTGACCGGCTCGGTTTCGGGCGACGTGTATGTGCCGCCGTATGGGGCGACGGAAGGCAACGACTATTTCTACGGGACGACCAGCGGTGACAATTTCGCCGGGCTCGGCGGCAATGACACCTATGTGGTCAACCATACCAGCGATACCGTCACCGAGCAGGTCAATGCGGGCACCGACACGGTCATCGCAAAGCTGAACTACACGCTGACAGCCAACGTGGAGAACCTGCAGCTCGACGGAACCGCCGTTCGCGGCACGGGCAACGATCTCGACAACATCATCATCGGCACCTCCGGCCACAACGAGCTCGAGGGCCTCGGCGGCAACGACCTTCTCGACGGTCGTGGTGGCGCCGACACGATGCAGGGCGGCGACGGCAACGACACCTATTACGTCGACGACGTTCTCGACGTCGTCATCGAGAAGGATCACGGAGGTCTCGGCGGCATAGACACCGTGTTCAGCACCGTGAACTACACGCTGTCGGTCGAGGTGGAAAAGCTGGTGCTCCAGGGCACGGGCAATCTCAACGGAACGGGCAACAGCCTTGCCAACGACATGACCGGCAATGACGGCGACAACGTGCTGGACGGGCTGGCGGGCGCCGATACCATGCGGGGCGGCGCCGGCAACGACACCTATGTGGTGGACCACAGCGGCGACGTGGTCATCGAGGCGGCCGGCAAGGGCTTTGATACGGTGCGCAGCTCGCTCACCTACACGCTCGGCAGCAATGTCGAGAAGCTTGTGCTGACGGGTACGGCGCAAAGGGACGGGACCGGCAACGAACTCAACAACACGATCGTTGGCAATGACGGCAATAACAAGCTGCACGGCATGGCGGGCGACGACAGGATCGAGGGCGGGCTGGGCGCCGACCAGCTCTATGGCGATGCCGGCAACGACATCTTCGTGCTGCGCAAGGGTGAATTTGGCGGCGACGTGATCGAAGACTTCACCGGCAACGGCACGGCGCTGGGCGACCGAATCGAATTCAACGGTTTCAGCGCCAATGCCGTGCTCGTCCAGATCGGCACCGATACCTGGCAGGTGCAGGACGGCGGCTATGTGGAAACCTTCCGGATCAAGACACCGGTCGGCGCCGCAGCATTCGATGCCAGCGACTACACCTTCGATCACCTGCCGGCGACCAATTCGGCGCCCGTTGCCGCGACCAGCGGAAACACGGCAAGCGGCACGGAAGATACGGTCATCTCCGGCGTTCTGCCGGTCGGCACCGACGCGGATGGCGATGCCGTGTCCTACTCCCTGGTGTCTCCCGTCTCCGGGCTCAGCCTCAATGCGAATGGAAGCTTCACCTTCACACCGTCGGCGAACTTCAACGGGCAGGTCGGCTTTCAATACATCGTCAGCGATCCATCGGGCGCTACCAGTGATCCGCAAACCTTCCAGATCACCGTCTCACCGGTCAATGACGCACCCGTGGCCGCCGCGACGGGGAACCAGGCAACAGGCAATGAAGACAGCGTGATCTCCGGCCAGATCCCTCTCGCATCGGACAGCGACAACGATGCGCTGCACTACACCCAGGTGGGATCGCTCGCCGGCCTGAGCCTCAACGACGACGGCAGCTTTCAGTTCACGCCGCCTGCCAACGCCAATGGCACGTTCAGCTTCCAGTATCAGGTCAGCGATCCATCGGGCGCCACCAGCACCACGAAGACGTTCGAGATCACCGTCGCGCCGGCCAACGACGCACCGATGGCCGCGACAACGGGGAACCAGGCGTCCGGCACCGAAGACATCCTGGTTTCCGGCCAGGTTCCGGCAGGATCGGATGTCGACAACGATGTGCTCCACTATGTCCAGGTGGGCACATTGGCCGGACTGACCCTCAACAACGACGGCAGTTTCCAGTTCGCTCCATCGGCGAATGCGAATGGCACGTTCAGCTTTCAGTATGCCGTGGCGGACAATTTCGGCGGCCAGAGCGCTACCCAGACATTCACGATCGACCTTGCGGCCGTCAACGATGCGCCAACCGCTTCGGCGACCGGCAATTCCGTCAGCGGCAATGCCGACACCGTCATTACCGGGCACCTCCCGACCGGATCGGATGTCGATGGCGACGCCCTGACCTATGCGCTGACCGGCAGCCTGACCGGTCTGACGCTGCAGTCCGACGGTACCTTCACCTATACGCCAGCGACCGGCACAAGCGGAAACGTGGCGTTCCAGTATCACGCGGTGGATTCATCCGGCGCACAAAGCGCCGACCAGACCTTCACCATCTCGGTCGTCCCACCAGCCGGCCTCACCGTGACCGGAAACAGCAGCGCCAACACGCTTTACGGTTCGGCGGGCGATGACGTCATCGATGGCGGCAAGGGTGGCGACCGCATGTACGGTTATGCCGGCAACGACACCTATTATGCGGACAGCTCGAGCGACAAGGTTTTCGAAGCGGTCGGCGGCGGCTACGACCGGGTCCTGACGACGTCGTCCTTTACCCTTGCAAGCGGCGTGGAGGTGGAGCTCCTGCGGGCCACGGGCACGTCGGCGGTCAGCCTGACCGGCAACGCGTTTGCGAACACGCTGATCGGCAATGGCGCCGCCAACAAGCTGTCGGGCGGTGACGGTGCCGACAACCTCGATGGCGGCCTGGGCAAGGACGTGCTGACGGGCGGTACCGGACGCGACAGCTTCTTCTTCACAACGACCCTTGGCGCCAGCAATGTCGACCAAATCAAGGACTTCAAGGTCGTGGACGACACGATCGTGCTCGACCGCGCCATCTTTACCGGGCTCGCAGCCGGTCAGCTGGACCAATCGAGCTTCGTCAAGGGGACCGTGGCGCTCGATGCGAACGACCACATCATCTACAACAGCTCTGCCGGGCAGCTGCTTTATGACGCGGATGGCGCCGGCGGAGAAGCGGCGGTGCTGTTTGCGACGCTGACAAAAAGCCTGCATATGGATTATCTCGATTTCGTCGTGCAGGACCATCCCCTGGCCTGACGTCCCGCGCCGCCTCTGGTATTCCCGAACGATCCCGCAGCCTGCTGCGGGATCGTTTCGCTTGTCGCACCAAACCGTTGCGCACGTCAGCCGACGCCTGCCGCGACCGCCGTTGCGGTATAGGGGTAAGTACCGCGACCCTCTCGCAATTCCTTAACTAAAAGTAATGTGAATCCTTACATTTAGCATGGCGGCTGGGAGACCGCGCCTGTATGGTTGGGATGCCCGATTCATCGGGGCCGACTTGTCCCAACGGTAGATGGCACATGGCATAATGGTGAATTTCCTTCTCGAATTCGAAGACCTGGACCCCTCACTCAGTGACGTCCAGGCTGCAGACTATGAGACGCTGGACGACGCCGCTGCAGATGTCGTGGTCGCCGTTCGCGATATCGTTGCCGATCATGTCCGCAACGGCAGGATCCTGACGCTCGCCTCCGTCGTCATCAAAGACGACAAGAGCGTCGCCCTGAAGGAGATCAAGGTGTCCGACATCCTGACGCATCTCCTCCCCGCCACACAGCAGGTCGACCGGATTTCGTAAGAAACGAAGCCGTGTTCGACGATGACAGGTCAGACGGGCGACATCCCCCTCGCCAGACCGCATTTTTTCGTCCCCTTCGCCTTGCCGCCGAGGCTTTGATCTCCCGCCACCCAACTGAGGCTAGCGCAGCGCCCGCAGCGCGTTGAGGATGACCGCGACGTCGATGACCTCCTGCAGGAGCGCGCCCTGAACTGGCGGCAGATAGCCAAAACTTGCAACCACCATGGCGCCGAACGACAATCCCAGCCCGGCCACGACGCTCTGGACGGCAATGGCGCGGCTGCGGCGCGCCACCGCCATCGCCTTCACCAGCGGCGCCAGCTCATCCACAAGCAGAACCACGCCGGCTGCTTCCGACGACGACGCCGTTCCATGCGCACCCATGGCGACACCGACGTCGGCGGCCGCCAGCGCCGGTGCATCGTTGACACCGTCTCCCACCATCATCACCGGGCCGTTCGCCCGCTCCGCATGCACTGCAGCGACCTTGGCATCCGGAGAAAGGTCAGCGAGGACGAGGTCGAACCCCAGTTGCTTCCCGACCTTCGCGGCAATGTCGGGGCGGTCACCGGAAGCGAGCACCAGGCGCTTGACCCCTGCCCCACGCAGATCCGTCAGCATCTGCCGCGCATCGTGGCGAATCTGGTCCTGAAGCAGGATAATGCCGGCAAGCCTGTTGTCGATGCCCACGCTGACGCTCATGGCAGAGGGATCGATGCCCTGCAGCAGATCGGCTGCATCATCCACCGCGCACGCCCTGCCGACGAAGGCATTGCCTCCGACAACGATGTCCTTTCCACCGACCATGCCCTTTATTCCGGTACCCGGGGTTTCCATGACCGCCACGGGAGCGGAGAGATCCAATCCCTTTGCCTGGGCAGCCCTGATCAGCGCCGTCGCGACAACATGACCCGAGGCCTGATCGAGGCTTGCCGCAGCCGCCAGAACCTGCGATTCCGCGAAACCTGCTGTCGTCCTGATTTCGGCGATCGCCGCTTCGCCCCGTGTGACGGTCCCGGTCTTGTCCATGACGACGGTGCGCACCCGCGACAGCGCTTCGAGAACGCCGCCTCCTTTGACCAGAACGCCCATGCGTGCGGTTCGCGACATGCCGGCAATCAGGGCCACCGGAACCGCAAGAATGAGCGGGCACGGCGTTGCGACAACCAGCACGGAGAGCACGCGGATCGCATCCTGCGTCATCCACCAGGTGCCACCCGCCATGATCAAGGTCAGGATCAGAAAGCCGATCGCGTAGCGATCGGCCATGCGCACCATCGGTGCCTTGCTTGACTGGGCAGCCGCGACAAGGCGCACGATGCCCGCATAGGTGCTTTCGGATGCGGGCCGGCTGGCAATCAGCTCGAATGCGACGCCGGCCGAGGCGGACCCGCTCAGGGCCTCCCTGCCCTTCAGGATCTTCTGGGGAAGGGATTCACCCGTCAGCGCCGAGAGATCGAGAACGGCGACGTCGCTGGCGACCCGACCGTCGACAGGCAGCACGTCACCGCTGCGGATCAACAGCCGGTCTCCTGGCCTGATCTCTGCAATCGCAACCTCCTGCAGGACGTCGCCGGCATAGCGCATCGCGGTCTGGGCAACGCGGCCCATCAGTGCCGTCATCTCCCGCTTTGCCCGCCCCTGTGCAAAATCCTCGAGGACCTGGCCACCTGCGTACATCATAGCCACCACGTTGGCCGCCAGAGGTTCGCCGAAGGCGAGCGCCGCAGACATCGACAGGGCCGCCACGATGTCGAGGCCGACATCGCCCCGGCGAAGCAAGACGGCAATTTCGACAAGGAGGCCGAGGAGGACAGGAAGCGTCGCTAGCGACCAAGCCCAGCGCGCCTCGGCGGCCAGGCCCCATGCACTCAGCAGGCCACCGGCCACGATGCCGCTTGCAGCAAAGGCAATCAGGATGGTGGACTGGTGCCGGCGGACATAATCACCAGGGTTGAACGGTTTCATCATTCTCCCTCGCCTCGCTACCCGGGCCAAGCCGCACTATGCGCCAGAGATGGCACGGTCGCAGCACGAAATCTGATAATATGTCGCATTCCGGAGCCGGCCGCATCGATGTAATCGAGGTCGGTTGCTGGTACCACTGACCCGGGATGCAGGGACTTCTTGGCAGACGCCAGGCAAGGATGATGTTCATGACAGCCGAGACCGCCGAGACCCACGCAACGCCCCCTGCAGCGTTCTGGACCTGGAGCATCGAAGCCCTGTGCGCCGCGCTCGGCTGCGGGACGGATGGGCTGACGAGCGGCGAGGCCAGCCGGCGCCTCGCGGACTATGGCGCAAACAGCGATGCCGAAGCAAAGAGCGACGGCATGGCAGGCGCAATCCTGCGCCGCCTGCTCGAGCCACTTTCCCTGATCCTGCTTGTCGCCGGCATCGTGTCTCTAGCTACCGGCGATCTGGCGGGCGGCATCATCATTGTTGCCATCCTGATGCTGTCGATCGGGCTGGACACGCTTCAGGAGGGGCACGCCGTCAAGGCGGCCGAGGTTCTTCGACGCTCCGTCGCGCTCAAGGCAGAGGTCAAACGGGATGGCGGCTTCGTAGCCGTCGATGTCGGCACCGTCGTGCCCGGAGACGTTATCCGGGTGCGGGCGGGCGACATCATCGCGGCCGATTGCCTGCTTCTCGAGAGCACCGCCTTCACCGCCACCGAAGCGGCCCTGACGGGCGAACCCTTTCCGGTGGAGAAACGGCAGGGAACCGTCGCCGCGACGACCGCCGGCCAGGCGTCCAACGTGCTCTTTCGTGGATCGGTGGCCCAGACAGGCGAGGCCATCGCGCTCGTGGTGGGGACGGGAAAGAGGACCGTCTTCGGGGCCGCGGCCGCGGCGCTGGCGCAAGACCAGACGCCGTCTCCGTTTCAGCGCGACCTGCGACAGTACGGACTGGTCGTTGCCCGGCTGACGCTTGGACTTGTGGTCATCGTGCTAGCCTTCCGGGTCCTGCTGGGCCAGCCGCTTCTCGATTCGCTTTTGTTTTCCGTGGCGCTGGCGGTCGGGCTCACACCCGAACTGCTGCCGATGATCACCACCGTGACGCTGTCGCGCGGAGCGCTTCGCATGGCCAAGCGACGGGTGATCGTCAAACGCCTCGCCTCCATCCATGACCTCGGCGCCATGTCGGTTCTGTGCACAGACAAGACCGGCACCCTCACCTCTGCCGACATCACGCTTTCCGAGAGCCTTGATCCCGCAGGCAGACAGGACATGCGCCCGGCGCAGCTCGGCGCAATCGCAGCCGCGCTCGGCGGCGACCGCGGCGCACTGGACGCCGCGCTGACGCAGGCGGCCCCGGAGGCCGCCAACGGGTGGGTGCTGTCCGGACGGCACGCCTTCGACTTTACGCGGCGGCTCGGCTCCGTGCTCGTGACCGGCCCGGAAGCGCCGCTGCTGATCGTCAAGGGCGCTCCCGAGGCGGTGCTGGCGCTCTGCAGCGCGCAGCGGATCGGCGCCTCGACCGAGGATATGGGCGATGGCGTCCGGGCGGCAGCTCTCGATCGGGTCGGCGCGCTGGCGCGGGACGGCCTACGCGCCATCGCCATCGCCTCCCGGCCGTGGCAGGAGGAGGCACGCGGCATCGGAGCCGCAGACGAGAACGGCCTCATCCTGGAAGGGTTCTGTGCCTTTGCCGACCCGCCCAAGCCAACGGCCGCCGCAGCGATCGCCCGTCTGGCGGCCGCCGGCATCCGGCTGAAAATCCTGTCCGGCGACGATCCCGTCGTCGTCAGGCGGCTGGCGGGACTGGTGGGCCTCAACGCAGACACGGTGCTGTCCGGCGCCGAGATCGCCACCATGAGCGATGATGCGCTCGTCGTCCAGGTTCAGTCCGTCGACGCTTTCGGACGGTTGGCGCCCGATCAGAAGTCGCGGATCGTCCGGGCGCTGCAGGCCAAGGGCAGCGTTGTCGGCTTCCTCGGCGATGGCATCAACGACGCTCCGGGGCTGAAGGCCGCCGATATCGGCCTTTCCGTCGATGGCGCCACCGGCGTCGCGCAGGCTGCGGCCGACATGATCCTCCTGTCTTCCGATCTGGAAGTGGTCGCCGATGGCGTCGAGGAAGGACGCCGGACCTTTGCGAACATCCTGAAATATGTGCGCATGGGAGCGAGCTCGAACTTCGGCAACATGCTCTCAATGGCGGTCGCATCGCTGGTGCTGCCCTTCCTGCCGATGCTTCCGACGCAGATCCTGCTCAACAACCTGCTCTACGATCTCTCCGAAATCGGCATTCCGTTCGACGGCGTGCGGGCGGATGCGACCGCCCGGCCGCAGATCTGGGACATGGCCGGCCTGCTGCGGTTTGCCGCCGTGATGGGCCCCCTGTCATCGCTGTTTGATTTCCTGACCTTCGGCCTGCTTACGCTGGTGTTCAGCGCAACGCCCGACGAGTTTCGGACGATCTGGTTTCTGGAATCCATGGCGACGCAGATCCTCGTCATCTTCATCATCCGGACCAATGGCCGGCCCTGGAGCGACCTGCCCCGGCCGGCGCTCGTCGGATCGTCTCTGGCGGCGCTGCTGGCCGCCATGATCGTGCCCTTCACGCCGCTCGGCACATGGTTCGGCTTCGTCGTGCCGCCGGCGATCGTCGTCGCCAGCACCGGATGCCTGGTCGTCCTCTACCTGACCGCTGCAGAACTTCTGAAACCGCTGGCGATCGCCAGGATCAGGACTCGTTCCCGAAATTAGACGCCGACCAGTTGCCTCTGGTGCTCGCTGAACCGATCATGCTCCGCCAGCGCGTCTTGGAGATTACCGGCCCGCAGCTCGAACTGCCGCCATCGCAAACGGCCCGGCCGACAGGGCGTTGTACGCAATCGCGCCTGGGGAGTGTCCCAACGATCATTTCTCACCTAGATTGCAGCCAAATACGTGGTCGCCCCTTACTTCCTGCAAATAGATACCCATCTGATGAGTGCGGGTGCTGGCGGATGGCCAAGATCTGTCTCCCAGCCCTCCAGCACACCGGTGTCCCATGGCCCTGCAGTTCCCCAACGCAAGCCGCAGCTTTGACGAGCAGAGGAAAACCGTTCGCTTCCAAGGCTATGACGGCATGTTCGAAATCCGGTTTCTCGTCGAGGCCGACGCGCTGATCAGGAAGGCAGACCGGTCAGCGGTTGAACCCGACTATCTGAATGCGTTCGATTCCCAGCGCTCCGTCATCCAGAAGGCGGCCGTCAAGGTCTACGAGCGGAACCGCCGATCGAGCTACACCCTCACCGCAGACGACCTCCGCTGAAGCTGCCGCTCAAGGCTGCATCCGCCAACAATCAGGACCGTTAGATGATCAGATTTGAACCCGCAAAGCCCATCGCCGAAGAACCAAAGGCCGCCGCCGCAAAGCCCGCAGCAGCGACAAAGCCCGCAGTGGCTGCCGCGGCAAGTTCCGAGGAAGCCAATCCAACGGCTGACGCTCCTAAGCCCAAGAAGGCGGTTGCGCAGGAAAAACTTCCCTTTCCGGCCGGGAAATCTTAGGTCGCAGGAGCATCACCCATGAATCCGCTTATCGATGGTCAAGTCGTCAACATCACCGATGGTCAGTCGACCGGTGAGGACAGCGCGAGACGGCGCCAGGGCGATGCGTCATCGCAGAGCCTGAAACAGCGGATATCGCTTACGGTGCAGACCGCGCGGGCCGAACGGGATAGCGAAGTCCAGAAGGCGGCAGACCGGGCCAACCGGGAGCGGCAGGAACTGGAGCGTAAGGCAAAAAGAGCGCTGCTTCGGCTGCTGAGCGACGATAGTCTGAACGTCGTCATCGGCCGACATGCCAAGCTTGGCGAGGTCTGTATCGGATCGATCAAGGTCGACAAGCACGGTATCGAACTGCTGAGAAGCGGCGGCGCCGGTGCAGCTCATTCGGTTGGCGAAATGCTCGACATCAAGTTCGAGGGCAATATTCAGCTGGCCGGCAAGCAATTGAAATCACCCGAGATCCTGGCCCGCATGCAAGAACTGCAGGCACAGGGTGTGGTGCTGACCAGCATGATCGATGCTTCGTCCCAGGCGGTCTTTATCACGTTCGACTACGCAAAGGCGCTTGCCTGACCCGTCCGGTTACGGCAAGCCCGCTTGCCGCCTACCATCTGTTCCAAGGTCGGCGGTCTGGCCTTGCGCTCCCACGCGACATGCGCACGCCCATATCACTTGAGCCCCCGACAGAAGCTGTGCCGAGGTTTCCGATCTCCACGTCGAGATCTTTCACCCGGCAAGCCGCAGGGAGCAGGATCGCATGACTTCTAAGCCGGAAAAAAGCTAAGGTCGAAGGCCAAAGCCGGAGGTGGAAAGACCGTGGACGGTGTGGAGGGGCTTCAGGTGGGGAATTTCAGGCGTGGCGTCATCCGGGTCGTGCGGCGCCGACTTCTGAATCTGCGCCAGGAGAGCAGCCTGGGTGCGGTTGGCTGCGCCTAATTTGCGCATGATTTGCCTGACATGCACCTTGACGGTCGCCTCCTGCATGTTGAGCTCCCGCGCTATGTGCTTGTTCGACCTC
>Ga0065165_1002776_pt1 | contig 13860 bp, 8 predicted proteins | sample AraplaMF_Cvi_mMF_FD_63813 | JGI IMG/M metagenome (GOLD analysis project Ga0065165, IMG submission 63813) | Arabidopsis root microbial communities from the University of North Carolina, USA - plate scrape MF_Cvi_mMF (version 2) (version 3) | ecosystem: Host-associated > Plants > Roots > Endosphere...
GTAACACGCTTGTATGTATAAGCATCCTCACAAGTAGCCAGATTACGCCGCATCGTAAGCGAATATACTCCACCCGTCAGGTTGGCAAATACCGCGTCAGTCGTTGTTGATAATGCAGTACCGTTATCTACACGAGCGAGACGATACGCGTAACTACCTGACAGATCCACACCCACGAGCTTCACAGCACCATCCGCCCCGTCATTACAGGTAACCTCTGAAACAGAAATATTCTGCGCCGCCAGATTCAACACAGGAGGCGCGGCCAACACAACCGACGCGGAGAAAGCGGGACACGTAGTCCGTTCGGCATCCACAATTTCGACCGTGTAATTACCTGCCTCACGCCCATTTAACACCCACGCAAGATTCGCGCTATTCTCCAGTTTGCTTAACGTCGCATCGCCCTGTTTCAGGTAATACGAATAACTGCCTGGCCCATCTGTAATAGTTGCAATAACGACACCGTCAGCCGGGATGGTACACGTCACCTTACTCCCTTCAATCTGCGCTAAAATCGCCTTCGGTTCAACAATCGATACATCGGTCGTTGTAACAGCGCTTACCTGCTGGCAACCATCACGCACGGAAGCAACATACATTCCACCACGCAAATTCTGAAAAACACCTGTAGTACTTACGGCCTCATTACCGCCCGTTGCCAGCGTATACGAATAAGGCCCGATGCCACCGGTGTGCGTCAGACCTATTTCACCATCAGAAAAACCGCTACAGGATACATTCTTCGCTGGCATTGACTGACGAATAGATAATTCAGGAATCCGTTCAATAGTAATATCCCTGCGACTTGCGCAAACACCGGATGTACCTCCACTATTCGAAATCCACAAAGTGTATTTCCCCTGAGCATCCTTCAGTGTCCCACCTTCGGCATAGGTGTAGCTGTAAGGAACGTCCCTTATAGTACCAGAACTTCCTGACAAAGTCCCAGTCGCCGCTCCATGAAGGCAATCATCCAACGTACACATCTCGGTATTTCCATGACCAGGCCGCAAATTATACCTGTAAATATCCGAGCCTTGAATACCGGTAAGACGAATCGTCCCACTCGGTGTATTAGGACAAGAAGGATCAACTGTGATCGACTCGATCGAAGGTTCACGTGGACTAACGTTAATAGTAATGTATTCAACAGGCGCCTCCGTCCCGCCATTACCGCGGGCAATAACCCGGATACGGAGTACAGTATTTTCTTTTAAATTTGCCAGTGCGGGAATAGAACGCAAGTCTATCCGCTTCAGCCCGTTATTCGAAGAGGCAACCGTTGACGAAAGACTGTTCCATACAGTCACAGTCGTCCAGCTGCCCGCCGAAACAAAGCAACAAGCCGGGGGCTTCGTGGGAACATCCAGAGCCTGGGCCACACCGCCGCCTTGCAATTCCACTGCTGTGTCACGCGCGGCAACCTCAACCGGCATACGCAACACCTCGATAGAAATCGGAGGACAACTCGAATCCGTATCGCCACAATAATCGGGATTACGACGCCACTGTTGTCGCGTCTCTCCACCAATATTATAGTCCCATATATAATTAAGCTGATTATAAAATCTAGGATTGATAGTAGTTCCCATCGTAATCTCCACGGTGGAATTTGCACATACCTGACTGCCGTCAGCCGGAACATCGTTTATCAGCAAGCTCGCAACCGTAGGCTTCGGAATACCAACATAGATCGAATAAACCACCAGGTGGTTACAATACCGAACCGTCACTTCATTATACCCCGGGCCTAAATCATAAACATTTATAGCCCCGCGATCTCCCGCATTACGATCGCAAAGCCATTTATCCTCGCAGTTACAACCACTGTTATAAGTGCAGTTTCCCATTCCGCAGTTACTGGCACCGTTGCACTCATAAAAACTCCGTTCTTGCCAGGCCTTCGTTTCCAACTTAAATGAACCATGAAGATCGATATCCCTGTCAATCACCACACCCATTGACTCTTCGATGTAATTATCCTGATTGAAACGTCCGCCGGAGATCGCCATACACTTACCCGTACCATCCGCTTCGGAAGAGAAAAATATACACCGGTATTGGCCCGTATATCCCTCGTTCGTGCTCCGAAAAATACGGGGCGATACTGTTAAATGAACAGTTTGTGAAAAAGCAAAATAAGCATTGTAAAATAAAAAAAACGAGGACAGTGCAGCCATCCGGGCTCCAGAAGTCAAAAACCGCATAAACAACATTAGGATATAACAACATATAGGAGACTACAAACAGAGTAATCCCACAATCACAAAACTAACGCATACCCTAAATCAAAACAAAACAAAAATGATATAGGTGAACAGAAGTAAGTTTTATACTAAGTATATATAATTAGCAGCATCGTGTTACATATATAAAAAGTATTTTCACTTAACGATTTCACTATACTGAATTATGTTAGCTCTATTGAAAAAAGGTCTGAATACCTTCGTTTACTGTTTATTTTTGGCCACTACTCCTTTAGTGGTATACGCTCAGGAAGTACCCAAGACCACCTCGAATGCCACGGCTACCAGCGATTATATAATCGCATTATGTAAGGATCTCAGCGAAAAAGGCAAAACAACCGACAAACTCACCGAAAAAGATCTCGCTGACCTCCCGATAGGCATAGCCAGACAGATCGGCGGAATCACCTATATTATAGCGGTCGACAGCGCACGATGGACAGATAACGGATGGTTCTTCAGCGCATATACATCCATAACGTTCCCAGGCACGACCACTCCCCTGGCCTTCCGCGCATCAAACATCGCATTCAATGAATCGGGCCTCGCAGGCTCAAGCCAGGTCAGGCTGCTTCTGGCAACAGGCGGACAAATCACGATGAACAAAAACATAGCACTCCGTTTCCCGGCAGACGGCCACAACTATGTCGAGTTCAACTGCGACGGCTTCAAAGCCGTTAACTTCAAAGGAGAATTCGCGTTCGCCAAAGACTTCCTCGAACCCGACAATACAGCAGCCCCAAACGCAACCGAAGTAACAGCAAGCTTTGAAGTCAATACCGGCGATCTTAATAACATCATGACCACCGTAAAGCTCACGCCATTTAAGATCGCCAGGCTCCGTAACCTCTCCATCGATGTCAAAGATGCCGTCGTAGATTGTAGCGACCTCATAAACCCCGCGGGCTTCAGCTTCCCGCAAAACTATCAACAACAATTCGGCAACGACATAAACCTTTGGCACGGCTTCTACCTAAAAGAGGTCGCTATCCGATTTAACGGATTGAACGGCGACAAAACACCGCCAACCATGGCTGCAAAAAACCTCATCATAGATGACATGGGCGTATCCGGAAGCTTCTCCGCAGTAAACCTGATTTCAACAGAAGAAGGGTCTGCTGACGGATGGCCTTTCTCAGTAGACCAGCTACACCTGCAACTCCTGCTCAACAAAGTAAAAGGCGGAGGACTCGCCGGTAAAATCACGCTACCATTTCTCGGAGACGAGCCCATAGCCTATACGGCCATGATAGAGCAAGGCGATAGCACAATGAGCTACCGGTTCTCCATAGCAACTCCGGAAGACAAAGTTTTCAACACCCCATTCGCTGCCAAAGTACAAATCAGCAAAGGGTCTGTAATAAGCATGGTTACCGGAAACAATGGTCGTCTGATACCATCAGCATTACTACACGGCAACATCAGCTTCGTCAGTGAAGAAATTGTAGCCGATCATATCGAATTCAAAAACCTCGGTATCACTACACGCAAACCGTATGTAATCTCAGGCGAATTCGCCACAGTATCTGGCAGCGAAGACGAAGCACCGTCTGGTATGGGCTTCCCCTTACAAATAGACAGCATACGCCTTCGCATTTACCAGGGACAAATAGGCTTTGGATTTGCCGTCGCACTGAACTTTATGAACGCAAAAGACCGCGGGTTCGCGGCCGCGACCAACATACAGATTCTCGCAACAGCGGAAGAACGAATCAAAAAAATAGCAATCCCCGGCCGCGAAATACAACGCGACGAAATCAGCCAGCATTGGAAACTCGATAGAATAGCCGTCGACAACATCACACTCGATGTAACCACACAAGCCTTTGCCATCAGAGGACAATTAGCCCTCTATAAAAACGACCCGGTATACGGAAACGGCTTCAAAGGTTCACTCGCTTTTTCCATCAAAAAGATCCTGGAAAAAGGAATAAAAGTAACCGCATACTTCGGTAGCAAACCAACGTATCGCTACTGGCACGTTGACGCCTACGTCCCCACCGGCAGCATTCCCATCGTCCCCCCTGCCCTGTTCATGAACGGCATCATCGGTGGAGCATCCTATCACATGGCACGCAAGAAACCGTTCATGCCTGACTTCAACGCGCTGAACGGAAACAATAACAGCAATACGAAACCTCCGGAAGGCGACCAGTTCGTATTCCTTCCCGATGAGAAAACAGCACTCTCATTCATGGCTGGTATAACGCTCATCGCAGGCACTGAAAAAGCATTCAACTCCGACGCCGTACTCGAAGTTGCCTTCAATGATAACGGAGGTATACGCTATGCGCAGTTCAACGGAACGGGATACTTCTTCACGGGCATCGATGCCCGCGAGAAAAGCAACAGCGCTACCGCCAAGCCATCTGCCCCTGTATTTGCAAGCCTCGGCATGCTGTACGACAATGAAAACGACGTCTTCCATGCAAACCTCAAGACATACCTCAACATAGCCAACGCAATCAAAGGAACAGGCCCGGGCAGCCTCGTAGGCGAAGCCGTAATCCATATCGACAAAAAAGATTGGTACATGTACATCGGCCGTCCCAACCAGATGCTCGGTGTCGACATAGCGCGCCTGGCAGTAGCCCAGTCATACTTCATGATCGGTACAAAAGTCGAAGAGTTACCACTGCCTCCGGTAGAAGTCCGGAAGGCCTTCGACGACATCGACATGACCCTCATGCGCGACGGTGCCGCGATATCCGCCGGTAAAGGCTTCGCCACAGGAGCACGCTTCCAGACAGGCTTCGACTCCAAAAACAAATTGATGCCCTTCTACGCCGCCCTCACCATAGGCGCAGGCGCAGACATCATGCTCCGCGATTACGGAAACGCATACTGCGCCGGCGAATCCGGACGCATAGGTCTAAACGGCTGGTATGCATCCGGACAGGCATACGTATTCCTCGCTGGCCGTGTAGGCATCAAAGTACGCAAAACAAAATTCGACTTCCTCAGCATGGGCCTGGCCGCAGTCCTGCAAGCCAAACTCCCAAACCCAACCTGGCTTAAAGGACAATTGGGTGGATACTACTCCGTACTCGGTGGCCTCGTCAAAGGGAAATTCAACATCGGCATGCAAATCGGCGATGAATGTGAACTCATAAACCCAGGCGGCGAAATCGACGACATCGAAATCATCTCCGACATTAAACCCGACGACAACAGCAACGACATCAGCGTCTTCACCGCCGCGCAAGCTTCATTCAATACAGCCATCGATACAGAATTCACCATGGTAGACGTACAGGACAACCTCAACGCCTACCGTATACGCTTCGGAGAATTCACCGTAAAAGACAACGGAACTCCCCTGGCCGGAAAACTCGAATGGAATAAAACCAAAGACGTAGTCGCACTGCGTACAACCAAAATATTCCCGCCGGAAACAAAGCTCACAGCCTCGGCTAAAATCTACTGGGAAAAGAAAAATGCGAACGGAACCTGGGAAATCATGAAAGAAGAAGGACAAACCTTCTACGAAAGTAAAGAACGCCAGTTCACCACCGGCAAAGCACCCGACTTCATCCCCGATCACAACGTGGCCTATACCTACCCCGTAAAATATCAATACAACCTCCACGTAAAAGAAAGCAACCAGGGATACGTAAAACTCAACGTTGAACAGGAGTACCTGTTTAAAACCGTATCGGACGATGGCACACGCTGGAGCTACACCGCGCGATTCAAAGATACCAAAGGCACCGTACAGGATACACCGTTAACATACGACGTGGCCAATACACAGGCTTCGTTCACCATCCCCGAAAACCTGGCGACACAAACCCTTTACACCCTCAGCTTCATACGAACACCCGAACAATCCGGCAGTGTAGACCGCAACCTGGAACGCGGCGAGAAAACTACGAAAGCGGAGAATGGCAACGAAGTATCCATAACATCGAACACGCTCCAGGGTACCGTCACACAAAGTCTAGAAAAAGAAATCTATAGCTCCGCCTTCCGTACAAGCATGTACCACCGGTTCGAAGAAAAAATTGCCGCACTTCAGAACACCCAGGATCTTTTCGACGTAGCCGTAGGCAACGTAGCGGTTATTGGCAAACGAGGAACGCTTCCCGAAACCTTCGACGCCATCGAGCTATCCGGCGCCGAAAACCAAAACGCTCCGCTCATCCAGCTCGTGGCATCGAAAGATATCTCCTGGATGCAGGACATGATTGGTCCAAAGATCTACGACGCATATCCCGTCAACACCGACGTGGAAATCAAATGGAGAGATCCTCAGGTGCTTGGTACAAGACCGCTCAAAGGTGTAGTACTCAGAAACGACCTCGACACATACAAACTCACCGAAGCAAACCTGCGCGCCGGCTATGCCCCCGTAAAGCAAGGTAACGTAACGTTGGCATACTTCCTGTCGTACTACGCATACTGGGACTATAAAGAACTGTCCGACAAGGCCGGAGCCATTTACATAAACAACATAGGGAGTGCTCCGGCGGGAATTAAAAAACTCCTTACCGGAGGATATATAGACCTGGTGCAAGGTAACTACCCCGTAGAAATACAATATGTCATGCCCGGCACAAGCCAGGTAACGTACAGCAACAAAATCTCAATTCGATTCTAAGACACCACGCATGATCCCTTCGTTTCGCGTATATACGATCGTACTTTTAGGCCTGCTCGCTCACACAGTATCGGCGCAGGAAACCGATCCCGCCCCCGAAGCAATTAAGCTTCTTAGCAAATCCAAAACATCCGGCATCTGGCTCAGATGGGCTCCTACAAATTATGCAACGTGGCAACTAGGGAATCGTTATGGCTACATCGTCGAACGTGTAACACTCCGTCCCGATGGCGAAGCCGAACACCCTACGCCAGATGTTCTGACACCCGCTCCGCTACGTCCGATACCGGCATCCGAAATGGAAACCCTGTCGGCCACCGTAAAAGAAATAGCCGTCGTACAGGAATTGATCTATGGCGATGACGCCGCCAACAACACTAGTCCCGGAAATATAGCAGCCATCATAACCAGCACCCGCGCGCAGGAAAACCGGTACGGCATTGCGATGCTCATGTGCGACCTGTACCTGCCCGTTGCCAAAGCCGCCGCAGTATTCTGGGAAGACAAAACCGCTGTAAAAGGCCAACGATACATCTACCGTATCCGGTTAGCGCAGCAACCTAAAAACGCCATACTCCAGCCCGCCGCAACCGTAATAACCCACACCGAAGAAAAGCCGCTGGCCACAATTAAAGATGTCACCGCCACATTCGGAAACAGAACCGCAACGCTAAGCTGGCCCGTCATGTTCCATAAAGGGATATACGCAGCATACCACATCGAACGCTCTGCCGACGGGAAAACATTCACCCGCGTATCCGATCTGCCATACATCCCCATGTCAGAGAGCAATACAATAGAAACCGCACACTTCACCGACTCACTCACCACCAACAACACCACCTGGCATTACCGCATAACCGGCGTATCCGCCTTCGGAGAAACAGGCGTTCCCTCGGCAAACGTCAGTGGCGCAGGCAAAGACGACCTGTCAGGCCTGCTCAGCATACGCGAAGGCAAAACCATCGAAAAAAAGAAAGTGCGTATAGCCTGGGAGTTTCCACAGGAACATCAGAAGCAGATCACGCATTTTGGCATAAGCCGATCCAATAATCCCGACGGACCTTACACCGATCTGGCAACAAAAACCATAACACCCGACAAACGTGAATTCATAGACGAAACACCCTACAACAACACATACTACCAGGTAAAAGCAATCAACAAAACCAGACAGCACATAGCCGTGTCGTTTCCATACCTCATCCAGATCGAAGACAATACACCACCAGCCATTCCCGCTGGTCTGGGCGGAACCATCGATAAAAACGGCACCGTAAACCTATCCTGGAAACCCAACACCGACAGCGACCTCATGGGATACCGCGTATTCTATACCAACAGCCTGAAAGGCGAACTCGTAGAAACAACAAAACAAATCCTCAACACCCCGCGGTTTACAGGCACCATAAACATTAGTGTCCTCAATAAGAAGATCTATTTCGCCGTAGTCGCTGTAGACAAAAACTACAACGCATCAGACTACTCCAAACCAGTACTGCTGTACCGTCCTGACATCATCGCGCCCGCCGCACCAGTATTCTCCAAAACCGAAAGCACCGCCCAGGGTATAGAACTAACATGGATCAACAGCCCCAGCAACGACATTGCCCGCTACACCTTACTACGCCGCAGCAATACAGACACAATTAACCACAAGATAAACGAATGGCTAACACGCGATAATAAAACCACCTACCGCGACAATGCCCCGCTCGGAAACACATACCAGTACACACTACAGGCCTACGACAGCGCCGGCAACAGTGCCCAGGTAATCAGCGGAAACATCTTCCACGAAACCGGCATCCGCGAAGCCGTTACAGACTTCAAAGCCGTCATCGACCGAGATAAAAAAGCCATCATAGTAAAGTGGAAAGAGCAACCAGCTGCCACGCGTTACACCATCTACCGAAAAGAAAACGACGGCCCCACAATTCTTTTCAAAACGTTGCAACAAGGCACCACCTCCCTAACCGACAAAGACATTCGCATAAACAACCATTACGAGTACAAAATCCAGATCATCTACGATACCGGCGTCCGCTCCAAAATCTCGGATGCACTCAAAGTCGACTACTAAAAAATCAAAGGGCGGAGCCTAAGCAAACCGCCCTTTCTCGAAGCACTACCTACCGTTTCTTTAATCATACCAAAGGCTCGTCTTCATAACAATCAATGATATGGAACAGCCTCGTCCCGATGCTCACCGCTGGTATACCGCTCACCGCGCTTAATCGTATAAAACCACATAGCACCCATTCCGATAAAAAAGGCCAAAACAAGTAGCAGCCAGATCAAACTTATATTTTTATATTTCTTCATACTTGAAACAATTTATAACACGACCGTAGAAATTCCTGAGAGAAACTAATAGTATCGGTATTATGAAGTACTGCTAGCCCGCCGCTTAATATACCGCCACGGGATACCCGTATACACCCATCCAAAAAGAAACACAAGCTCCAGAGCAGCATCTGCGAGATACACTACCGAAATCGTCCCACGGAGCACGTAGTTTACATCGATTAGAATAAAAGCAAGCGCAGTACCTCCAGCCAAAATAATAAGAGGACGTATCTCCGCAGTCGCTGTAATATCGTAAACCAACATTGCCACCGCCACAGGGATCAACAAAGCACCCACCGTTTTCACAAGCCACACATCTGTCTTTGGGCCGGTTACCGCCATAAAACTATCGATATCCACGACAGGCCAAAGAGCCGTGATGAGAATGTAAATGGCATGTGTCGAACGCAAACATAAAAGGAACTTATTCATAGAACTACCGAAAAATCGTATAATGATAGCATACCGCATCAGCAATGCTGACTCGGTCCCAATATGTCCCTACCGCGATACTGCCTTCAGGCCAGGATAAGGACGACTCAAAAGCACCACCCCCAACTCGGCAATACCAACCACCAAATGCGGTAGGTACACCCGATCATAAAAGCCGAAAATCCAGGGAGAAGCGGCAAGCAGCAGACCGGAAAGCAAATCCAGTACAAGATGCAACCGGAAAGGAATTACAGTCGCTATACTGTACTCATAATTGGTCAAAAGACTGTATAAGATAGTTGTAATACCAAGAACAACCGGTATCGCTGTCTCATGACCGTTTACACCGAAACCGAACAACCAGGGAGAGGCTATTAACAACACGCTTACAACATAATCGAGTATCCCGTGGATTTTGCTTGATAGAACTTTCATAGTGTGATCATATGTCGATAAATGATAGCCACGGACTTCGAATAAATAGTGCCAGATAGCGAAACCCTAAACGAGGAACCGATGCGCCAATTTAACCACCACTAAAAATAGCACGACACACATTCGTTCTCTCAATTGCCCCTTACCTTCCTCAAACAGGTCACAGGTCAGGGGCCTGTCATTTATAGCCGCATAAAGCAACCGGCATCGCGTACCTAAAACGGAATTCATCACATGGAAATCACAATCATCCTGATCATCCTAGTATTAATCGCAGTCTTTGTTACCATGGGATACAAACGAAGCCTACAGAGTAAACGGAAGAAAGACCCTGACCAAAAACCGTAACATCCAACGTACGCGGTGTTGACGGAACCATTGAAAGCCCAACGTATATCGTATCGAATGAAATCAGGGCTATCGCAAGGCACGAAGCAAGCCACTACATCACTACAGTATAGAATAATCAAATATACCCGGATCCCGACCGCCATGTCAGAACACAATACTACCGTCGACCAGCTTCTCGCCAGCCACGATGCTGAACTGAAAAAACTCCAGGAATATTACAGGAGGCCGCTTTATATCCTGGTCAATCGATATATTGGCGAACACGAACCTACACGCGACATCGTACAGGATGTCTTCCTGCACGTTTGGAGAAACCGCGAAACCATCACCTTCAACCACGCCGTAAAACGATACCTCTTCGGATTAGCAAAATTAAAAGCCCTCGACTACAAACGCCATACCCGCGTCTGTGCCCGTCACGCAGAACAACACCTCATGGCCATGAGCTATTCCGTGGACAATAGCGTTGAGGAGTCCACCGGCGTAGACCATATCATGCATATCATAGAAACCATCCTGGCCGAACAGACTCCACAGACACAACGCATATTTCGCATGAGTCGGTTCGAACACCTATCCATACAGGAAATCGCCGACCGAACAAAATTATCACACCGCACAATCGAAAACTACATCAGCACCGTACTCACAAGCCTCAAACCAAGGCTACTAACACGTCAAAAAAATAACTGGCGCAAGTTACCCCTTTGCGAATCCTAGCTATCCCAGCAACAGCAGGTGCCTTAGACACTTCAGTTTCTAACGGAAGTAAGACATTGCATTCTATAACACATATGTATTATAAATAACTAATTAAACCTCCCGCATTCCCTCAATCGAAACAACTTCCATCTCGGTCCTTTTTGTTTCTACCCCTTCTTTATTCAGCACTTTTTTCGTTCTAAGAGTTACTTTCAAAAGATCATTTTCGGTTGCTCTACGAGGAAGCAAATCCGAAAAGGGTACATTTAGCGCACGCGCAATCAGGTTTAAATGATGAAGACTATACTTTGAAAGTCGCGTCGGGTTCTCAACTTACCAATAAACCCATAGTGCGACCGATCAACGGCGAAAATCTGGCGCTTCGAGCAATGTCAGTAGTCACTGAACATATAGGCGGTCAATGCATATGCGAAAACAAAAATCTTTTACCAGCGCCTTCAGCCGACAACTCCATCACGTAGTAACATCACAACATCGCAAGGAACAAACTGGACTCGAGATCAGAGAGACACTGATCAACGCACAGACCGTTTACTGAACTGCCGCGGTAAGCCGTTGTCGATAGCTATATCAGCGATGACTTGCGCGGTTGCGTCTTTAAAATCGCTTCTTAAATGTCTAAACACACAACCAATAGCTATAAAATACAAAAAGCCCACCGCAGAAATCTACGGTGGGCCCTTTAGGCTAAGCCAGATAGTCTGGCCGCGTTAGCTTACCATCTCTTGTTGAAGCCACCGCTGCCGCCACCACGGTTTCCACCGCCGTAGCCACCGCCGCCGTTACCACCGCGGCTGCCGCCACCAAAACCACCACCGCGAGGTGAATCAGTCTTAGGACGAGCTTCGTTTACTACAAGGACCTTTCCAAGGAAATTATATCCGTTAAGTTCGTTAATGGCTGTCTTACCGGCTTCGTCGTCCGCCATTTCGATAAAACCGAAACCACGGCTGCGGTTCGTTTCTTTGTCAAGGATAATCTTTGCCGACGATACTTCGCCGTGCTGCTCAAATAAACCTCTTAATTCATCTTCTGATGCTTTAAAGGGAATGTTGGCTACGTAAATGTTCATTGTTAAAAAAAAAATTGAAAGTTTTAATATTATATGGATTCAGGCAGATGATTTCGTGTAACGGAATACATCCCGACAAGTGAAGGTACTGAATATACTTGGATTTTTAAATGCGACGCGCCCCTTTATATGGACAAACGGTAGTCTTAGGCTACAAATATACTTTTTATGATTACTATTAAAGAGCTGTGATTTTCACAACCCTTACCGGGCAGCAAACCTTTGCGTTCAACTCAGGGGTGCAAGTGTATGGCCCGTAACTGGGAAGATTTTCAGTAACTACAGACGAATACACGGGCGCAGCTGAACTATTACTCCACAATTTCAATACAAACTTAAATAACTTTAAATTAATTTCCTATCCTGCAAACAATTTCGGAGCATAATTTAGTCCTATTAGATCTCAAAATCGGAACATTCTCACAAAAAATGCTTACTTTTGAATGCTTTATTGATCTATTCACTCCCCTTCAAGCACCTTTGTTTGACATCTCCCTCCCGGATTAGGCCAGGAGTAAACTTTAATAAAGTGATTTGTGTTGCTATAAGTGTCATGGAACACTTCAAAAGCCGCCCGAAACCGACTTTGAGTACCAGTCCCGTAGTTTTCGCCCTTTAGTTCGCATGTTTAGTCATGGAAAACAATCTTTGTAACCTTGGCTACCCTGCATCCAGAATAAAAACGATCTCTGTGGTAAAATAATATTAACTTAAAAGCAAAGTATGGCAGAAACCTTCAGTAAAAAAGAAAAAGAAAAAAAGAAACAACAGAAACGTAAGGAGAAAGAAGAGCGTAAAGCTGAACGTAAAGCAAACGCATCCGGTGGCGCATTAGAAGACATGATGGCCTACGTTGACGAAAATGGTAACATTTCATCTACCCCTCCTAATCCCGAGAAGAAAAAAGTCATCAATCAGGCCGATATCGTAATCGGTTCCCGCAACATCGAAGGTATGGAAGTAAACACAATCCGTAAAGGTCGTGTAAGCTACTTCAACACAGCCAAAGGTTACGGCTTCATTAAAGACATGCAAAGCCAGGAAAGCGTTTTTGTCCACATGAACGCCCTTACCGTAGCCATCAAAGAAAACGACTACGTTACCTTCGAAACTGAAAATAGCCCAAGAGGACTTTCCGCCATCTCGGTGAAAAAAGTATAATCCCTCGTCCCCTACAAATCCGTAAAACAAAAAACGCCCTCACGTCTCGTAAGGGCGTCTCTGTTTTCGGGGGTAGCGTTCTGCTCCTCCATCGTTCACTACACTTGTTTCATTCAAGATTTAGGCCTGGCCATTCTTTACTGTCTGTACTACCGGCTTACGGAAATGATAAATAAGTAAACGTTCTTGTCTGGCTTACGGTTTATGTATTCCTAGAATTTCAGATCGATCCGAGGATACGTGGTAGCGGTCTTGGTGGTTTCGAAAGAGTTTCTATTTTTGTGCCCTCAATAATTACCACATCTTAGAGAAGTGCCAGAGTGGTTGAATGGGACGGTCTCGAAAACCGTTTACCGGCTTGCCGGTACGAGGGTTCGAATCCCTCTCTTTCCGCAGATAAAATTAAAAAGCCTTCAAGTTGTTGGATTTGAAGGCTTTTTCTTGTTCGAAATATTTTCAGGAATTTATTCTTTCTTAGATTTACGGGG
>Ga0065165_1002779_pt1 | contig 13847 bp, 9 predicted proteins | sample AraplaMF_Cvi_mMF_FD_63813 | JGI IMG/M metagenome (GOLD analysis project Ga0065165, IMG submission 63813) | Arabidopsis root microbial communities from the University of North Carolina, USA - plate scrape MF_Cvi_mMF (version 2) (version 3) | ecosystem: Host-associated > Plants > Roots > Endosphere...
GGAGTGAGCTGCGGCTCGCGATGCCCCACTTTGGCTTCCTCCGGCAGCAATTTGATGAAGGCCTGTTCGAGCGTCGCCGAACTGGTCTTGCTGCGCACTTCCTCGGGCGTGCCGGTGTCGAGGATCTTGCCGGCGTTCATCGCCATCAGCCAGTCGAAACGCTCGGCCTCGTCCATATAGGCAGTGGCGACGAGCACGCTCATGTTCGGCCGGCGCTCGCGGATGCGGTCGATCAGGTCCCAGAATTGCCGGCGCGCGAGCGGGTCGACGCCGGTGGTCGGCTCGTCGAGGATCAGCAGGTCCGGGTCATGGATCAGCGAGCAGCACAAGCCGAGCTTCTGCTTCATGCCGCCGGAGAGCTTGCCTGCGGGCCGCTCCCGAAAAGGGGAGAGGTCGGTGCTCTGGAACAGGTCGTCGATGCGCCAGTCGCGCTCTTCCTTCGACTGGCCGAACAGCCGCCCGAAGAAGTCGACATTCTCGAAGATCGAGAGCGTCGGGTAGAGATTCTTGCCGAGACCCTGGGGGAGATAGGCGATCTGCGCGGCGATCGCGGTGCGGAACTTCGCATCGTCGATATTGCCGCCCAGGACCGTGGCCTCGCCCTGCTGGATCGTGCGCACGCCCGCAAGGATGCCGAGCAGGGTGGACTTGCCGACCCCGTCCGGCCCGATCACGCCGATCATCTTGTTGGCCGGGATGTCGATGCTGACATTGTCGAGCGCGACGACATCCCGGTAGCGGTGCGTCATGTTCCGCACACTGCAGACGATCTGACGATCGGCGGCCATCTCAGTTGGCTTTCTTCGCGCTGCCGGTCGCCTGCCACAGCCCCTCGGGGACCCGCGCCGGCGGCTGCAATTCGGCCGGCCACGCCTGGCTCTCGTCGAAGCGCACATAGCCCATGCCGGGGACGCCCGCCTTCACCAGCGCTTCATATTGCTTCAGGCGGTCTTTCGGGATCTGCAGTTTGACGCGGAAGGTCAGATTGTGGCGCTCTTCTGCCGTCTCGACCGTCTTGGGCGTGAACTGCGCGGTGGGCGAGACGTAGGAGACGAAGGCGCTGACCGGATATTGCGGCGCCGCGTCGAGCACGATGCGCGCCTCCGAGCCCAGCTTGATCTTGCCCACCACCTTCTCGGGCAGGAAGACGTACATATAGACATCACTCAGGTCGGTGATCGAGAAGACGCGTCCCCCCGCCGCGAGCACTTCGCCCGGCTCGGCGAGGCGGCTTTCGATCCGCCCGCGGATCGGCGCGACCAGCACGGCGTCCTTGATCTCGGCGCGGATGCGGTCGGCCTCGGCGGCAGCGGCGGCGATGGTGGAGCTCGACCGACCGACGGCGGCCCGCGCACCGGTCAGATCGGCCTGCGCCGACGTCAGGTCGGCGCGTGCGCCAGCGACCTGTGCGCTGGTCGAGAGCATCCGCGCATTGTCGATCTGCGCCTCCTGCTCGCTCACCGCGCCGGTGCCGACCAGATCCTTGGAGCGGTTATAGGTCTGGTGCGCGTAATTATAGTCGGCCTGCTTCGCGGCGATCTCCGCGCGACGGCTGCCGATCTGCGCCTGCTTGGTAGAGACATCGGCGCGCGCGACGCGCTCGTTCTGCTCTGCCTGCTGGATCTGGGCGAGCGCCTGGCGGAGCTGGGCCTCGAGCTCCTCGGTGTCCATCCGCGCGACGACCTGACCGGCCTCGACCGTGTCGCCCTCGTTGACGAGGACTTCCTTGATCCGTCCCTGGTGTTTCGAGGCGATATAGACTTCATTCGCTTCGAGGCGGCCGTTTCCGGAGGCGAAACCGGCGGGCAATTTGTCGCCTGCCAACAGCTTCCAGCCGACAAAGGCGGCGATCAATACGACGATCGCACCGATGATGAGGGTTCGTTTCGACATGGCCTGAGCCCCTTCCGTAGGCGCTAGCCGGAACCTGCCATGCCTGCATTCGGGGTGGCATCGGGATTCCTGACGAGCAGGCCCCGTTATTACTGACTAGAAACAATTAGGTAGTTTGTCCTAATCAAAATCCGCGATGAGAAATATACTCCGTTCATCGCTGAAACATCGGTAGTTAGCCTAATTTATGGCGCACCGATTACCGTTTAGTACATAATGGTCAGCGTGGGCTTGGGGCAGACGCAGCGTGTTCGTTGTGGAAACGCGTAGCCCGCTGGCCACGCCTTTTCCTTAGGGAGAGGGCAAATGGATTCAGATATTTGTAGCGGATCGCGGGCGATCCCCGATCTGGATTATACCGATCCCCCCTCAGGGTCGGATCGCCGCGCCTTCATGATGCGCAGCGCGCTCGCCACGGCGATCCTCGCGCTGGGCGGCAAGGCCAATCCACTGTTCGCGCAGACTCCGGCCAAGGCCCCGCTGGGCGGCGGCGACGTCGATCCCAACCTTGCGGTGGTCAAGGAAACCAGGGGGCCGGTGATGACGCTCGTCGACGAATTCTACAAGGTCGGCCCCGGGCCGTCCTCGTCGCACACGATCGGCCCGATGCGCATCACCTATGATTTCTATCAGCGCGCGAACAAGCTGCCGGCGGACCAATTGGGTCAGGCCACCGCACTCCGCGTCAATCTGTTCGGAAGCCTCAGCGCCACCGGTAAGGGCCACGGCACCGAACGCGCCGCGCTGGCTGGTCTCGCCGGCTACGAGCCTGCGACGATCGACCCGGCGATTCTCGACGAGCTCGCCGCCAATCCCGACAAGAGCTTCCCGGTCAAACTCGGCAGCAAGACGCTCAACGTCTCGCTGAAGGACGTGATCTACGACGCGACCAAGGGTGATTTCCACCATCCCAACACGATGAAGGTGGCGCTGCTGGCCGGCGACAAGGTATTGCTCGAGCAGGAATATTATTCGGTCGGCGGCGGCTTCATCGAGTGGAAGGGCTATCAGCCGCCGAAGAAGAACCCGCCCAAATATCCCTATTCGACCATGGCCGAGGTGCTCGCCCATGCGAAGCGCGACAATATCTCCCTGGCCCAGCTGGCCTATGCCAACGAGATGGCGATATCGGGTCGCAGCCAGACCGAGACCGACGCCTTTCTCGACAAGATCCTCGGTGCGATGCGCGCCACGGTGAAGACCGGCCTCGCCGCGCCCGAAGGTACGCTGCCCGGACCGATCAAGCTCAAGACCAAGGCCGCCGAGGTCTATCGCAACTCGCAGAAGCTCAACGAACCGGCGCGCAAGGCGATCGGCATGGTTTCCGCGGCAGCGCTCGCCGGATCGGAGGAGAATGCCCGCGGGCACCTCGTCATCACCGCACCCACCGGCGGGTCGGCCGGGGTGATGCCTGCGATCATCTATTCGCTCGGGCCGGAAGGCGCGAACCTGTCCGACCAGAAGCAGCGCGAGGCGCTGATGGCGGGTGCGCTCGTCGGTTACCTCTGCAAGCACAATGCAACCCTGTCGGCTGCTGAGGGCGGTTGCCAGGCCGAGATCGGCGTGGCCTCGGCGATGGGCGCCGCCGGGCTCGCCCAGGCGCACGACGCATCGGTCGAGGTCGCCGCCAACGGCGCCGCGGCCGCGCTCGAGCATCATCTCGGCATGACCTGCGATCCGGTCGCGGGCTTCGTGCAGGTGCCGTGCATCGAGCGGTGCGCGTTCGGTGCGGTCAAGTCGTGGACCGGCTATCTGATCGCCAGCAACGAGATCGCGGCCAATCACCGGGTCGATTTCGATGCGGTGCTCTTCGCCATGGCCGAGACCGCAAAGGATATGCACCCGAAATATAAGGAGACGTCGGAAGCCGGCCTCGCCAAGTCGCTCGTGCTCTGCTGACGGGTGGACGATGGCCTCAGCAGCACAGGGCGAGGGCGCGGCGGTCAGCCGGCTGGTGGTGGCCGCCTGGCTGCTGACTTCGGTCAATTATTTCTACCAATATATCCTGCGCTCGGCGCCGGCGGTGATGATGCCGCAGCTGGGCGATGCCTTCGGGTTGAGCGCAGTCGGCCTCGCTTCGCTGCTGGGGCTCTTCTACTACGGCTATGCGCCCTTCAGCCTCGTCGCGGGCGTGGCGATGGACCAGCTGGGCCCCCGGAAAGTCGTTCCGCTGGGCGCCGCGACCGTGGCGCTGGGTGCGTTCCTGTTCTCCTCGGGCGACCCCACGCTCGCCGCCATCGGCCGCTTTCCAGAGGGCGCGGGCGGCGTATTCGCGCTGATCGGCGCGGTCTATCTCGCGACCAAGCATCTGCCCGCCAGCCATGCTGCGATGCTGATCGGCGTGACGCAGATGTTCGGCATGGCGGGCGGTTCGGCCGGACAGTTCCTCGTCGGGCCGATCATCGCCGGCGGGCTGCCCTGGAACCGGTTTTGGTGGCTGATGGCGCTCGCCGGCGTGCCGATCGCTATTCTCCTCTACGTCCTGATGCCCCGCCCTGCCCTGTCCGCTGCGCCGCGGGGCAACTGGGTCAGGCAGGCCGGCGCGGCGATGGGCGCGGTTTTCCGCAATCCGCAATCGATCCTGTGCGGCCTGATCGCGGGGCTGCTGTTCATGCCCACCACCATCTTCGACATGGTCTGGGGCGTGCGCTATCTGCAGGAGGCGCACGACATGCCCTATTCGCTGGCGGTGCTGCGCTCCGCCTCGGTGCCGTTCGGCTGGATCATCGGCTGCCCATTGCTCGGCTGGCTCACCGATCGCCTTGGCCGCCGCAAGCCGGTGATCATCGGCGCGAGCGTGATGGCCCTGCTGTGCCTGGCGCTCATTCTCTACGCGCCGGCGGGCCTGTTCCCGCCCTACAGTCTCGGGCTGATGCTCGGCGTGGCGTCGGGCGCCGCGATGATCCCCTATACGGTGATCAAGGAAGCCAACCGGCCCGAGCATAGCGGCACCGCGACGGGTGTGATCAACTTCATCAATTTCGCGATGACCGCCTTTCTGGGGCCCATCTTCGCGCGCGTGCTGATGCGTGTGAGCGCGGGCGGCGAACGTGACCTCGAACATTATCAGACGACGTTCACGCCGCTGCTGGTCTGCGTCGCGCTGGCCATCCTGTGCGCGCTGCTGCTGCGCGAAACGGGCCCGCGCGCGCGAAGGTCGCGCGCATCCGATCCTGCCGGAAACGAGGCTGCGCCGCTCGCCGACGCATGAGGTGGCGCTTCAACGGAGGTACCGATGTCCACTGTCGTTCTCTTCAGCGGGGCAGGGCTGAATGTCACCTAGTTCACCCGGGCCGGCGCGAACGCGCCGTGGCTTGTCATGGAAACGGCGGCGCCTCGTCTTCGCCCTCTGCGCCGCCCCGCTCCTGATCGCCGCGCCGCTGATCTTGGAGGGCTTTCGCGATCCCGCGACCATCACCGCAAATTGGGACCGCTGGCTGCTCTTCATTTTAATCCCGTGGACGGCCGCGGCACTCGTTTCCCGCAGAAAGCGATGACCTTTTCGCCGTCATGTTCGATCTCGGGCTGCTCTTCAGCTTTTCCGGAATCTGTATCGACGCTGCTTGAAGGCAAAAACTATCGTTCGGAAGCCCACTCGAATGCCTGCGCTCGCCACCATTGCGTTGATTGCTCGAACAACCTCTAGTGCTAGACGTCGTCCAAACGCGCCATCGTGCGGCACGCCGGTGCAAAACCGGGGCTGCCACGCTACTGGATCCGGTCAAGCACCACCGCACTATCAAACGAATACGGGGCGATTTCCCGGTCCACGCGCCCCGCATCTTGCGATGCGGGGCGCGTGACACGGCCGGCTCAGAACCGGAAGCGAACTCCCAAACGGTATACCGTCTCGAGGAAACGTACCTGGTAGGGATAGCTGTCGCCGTCCGTGTCGTAGGCCCGGCTGTTGGTAGCCACCGCACCAAGGACATTCGCGACGCTGAAATTCACGCTGATATTCTCGACCGGGTTGATTGTCGCCGAGAGATCGAGCGTGCCGCGCCCCTTCTCGACTACCGGCAGGGTCGGTCCCAATATGTTGGTCGAGGGATCGACGACCTGATTGTAGGTCTGGAAGCTCGAGCGGTAATTATAGGCCGCACGCAGCGAGATCGCGCGGTTCTCGTAGAACACCGAGGCGTTCACGAGATGCGAGGAAACGCCCGAAATCGGCTGCATTCCCGGCAGGGTCGCCGCGAGCGCCTGCGGCAGTTCGGACTTGTGGTCGAGATAGGTATAGTTAGCCAGCACGCCGAAATCGTTCATCCATCGCGGCAGCCACGGCGCGCGCAGGAAGGTGCGGAAGGCGGCCTCGACACCGCCGATACGGCCCTTGCCGCCATTTTCCGGACGCGTGATCTTCAGGCGGTTGTAGACCGGGTCAATCACCATCGTCGTGGTCGTGTTGATGAAGCCGGTGAGGTCGCGATAGAAGGTGCCGACCGTGATCGATCCGTCGCGCGTGAAGTAATATTCCAGCGACGCGTCATAGTTGGTCGACCGGGTCGGCTTCAGATCCGGATTGCCGCCCGAGGCCACGCGAAGGCATTCGGGATCGCTCGGATCGGTCGTACAGATATCGGACGGCAGGCCCACGGTCACCGACGGGCTCAGACTGGCGAATGCCGGGCGCGTGCGCGTCTCGGTAAAGGCGAGCCGCAATTGCAGGTCGCGCGTCAGCTTCGCCCGCAGGCTCACATTGGGTAGATAGTCGGTATAGCTGTTCTTGCGCGTCACCGGCACATCCACGGTGGTTCCGGTGGTCGCGCCCGGGACCGTCGTGAAGCCGTTGATGTTGTCCTCGGTGCGGACCGCCCGCAAGCCGATTAGCCCGTCGACCGGCACGCCCATGTCGAATGCGTAGCGCGCCTGCAGATAGGCCGAATAGCCCTTCTCATTGCCTTGGAACGTCGGCGCGAGGAACGCGGGGCGTCCCGTGGGCACGCCGACCAGGGTACGCAGATAATCGGCATTGGCCCGGATCGTCTCGGGAGTCGGCGAGAGCCAGGAGAGGATCGACTCCACTTCGTCGCCCTTGCGACCGGCAAAGTTGCTCGTGAAATCGAGCGGCAACACCGAGAAGAACTTACCGGCCGGAGCGGTTCCGTTGCGCGAATAGGTCTGCAGCTTCGCGTCGTGGCTGGTGTAGCGGATGCCGCCCTGAATCTTGGTCAGGCCCCAGCGCTCGGCCGGATATTCGAAGTCGAGCCGGGCCTGGACGTCCTTTCCGTTCGCGCGCCGGCCCGATTCGTTGAACGCGGTCATGCGGTAATTGGCGGGATCGTACAGGTCGTAGTTCGACACGGTGACCGCACCGCCGCCCGCACCGTCCGGGGAGTCGAAGTTGTAGTTGCGCGTGGGCTGAACCCGGGTCAGCGTGAAGACCAGCGCCTGGTTGAACTGGCTATAGGTCGAATCCGTATAGGCGGCGTCGCCGGTGATGCGCAGTTTGCCCGGTCTCCAGTTGAAGCCGCCACCGGCCTGATAGGTATCGGTCTTGCCGAGGATCGCGTTCTGCGTGCCCGTCGGGAAGGTGCCGCCCGTCGCCGTGAAGCTGCGAACCTGGTTGGTGCCTTCGAAATAGGTGATGTTGGTCAGCGTCGCCGCCGCGCCGTTGTTCACGGTGAGGTTGCGCCCCGCATCATCGCTCCGGAAGCCCTGGTATAGGCCGTCGACATAGATATCGAGGTTGCTGCTCGGCCGCCACTGGAACGCCGTGTGCGCCGAGGGGCGATAGCGGTCGCCGGGCGAGTAGGTCATGTTGATGTTGTTGGGGTAGCGGATCGCGCCGGTTGTGCCGGGAACGCCGGTGCGGGTGAGGATCGACTGGCTCACCACGCGCGCTGAATCGAGAAAGTTCACGTCGGCATAGGAGCCCTCGATGAGGAAGCCCATTTCGCCGATCCCGGTATGCCAGCGCGTGCTGACCAGCAGGTTGGCGTCGACACCGATCTTCTGGGATTGGGTCCAGTGCACGCCGGTCACGCCGCCGGCGATCCGGGTACCCTTGAAATCCAGCGGCATGCGCGAGCGAACGTCGATCAGGCCGGCGATCCCGGGCTCGACGAGATTGGCGCTCGCCGACTTGTACACGTCGATGCGTGCGATGCTGGCAGACGGGAAATCCTGCAACGCCACCGAACGACCCTCGGCGGTGAAGATTTCGCGGCCGTTATACGTAGTGGTCAGATCGGGCAGGCCGCGTACACGAACACCGGATGCCTCGCCGCCACCGCGATCGACCTGCACGCCGGTGATCCGCGCGAGAGATTCGGCGCCGGTCACATCCGGCAGCTTGCCGATGTCCTCGGCGACGACCGAATCGATGATCTGATCGGAATCCTGCTTGATCGCCTGTGCCGTCTCCATGCTGCGGCGGATTGCCGTGACGACGATTCCGTTATCGTCCGCACTGCTCTCCGGCAGGCTTTGCGCCGCTTCCTGCGACGCTGTCGGTGCCTCCTGTGCCGCAGCGGCCACGGGCAGGGTCAGCGCCACCAACGACACGCCCATCGACAGATATTTGCTGCGAGTAATCACATTTCCTCCCCTTTGCGTTTTGCTTATCAATCGCACTTATCAGCTTGTATACACAATTCAACCGACTCGGTGACGATGTGCACAATGCGGCCGGAGCGAGGAGCCGGGGATGGAAAGAAGGCTCGCAGGGGATGCGGATGGCGTAAGGTCCGGCCGTGCCGCGCACCATTCGCCCCGTCGGGACGGGTATGGCAGGGCAAATTGCACCGAGCCCGGACGTCATGTCCGGTCGGATCAGGTTTCGGTAGTTCGATCGCTCGAATCGCCTTCGCGCCCGCGCCCCGCGAGGGGCCTGGATACGACGCCGCGGCCGGCCGCTACACGATCGCGCTCATCACCAGGAAGAACAGTGAAGGGCAGAACAGACAGCCGATCCCGGTGTGGAAGGTCGCCGTCAGGGCACCATAGGGAACCAGGCGCTCGTCGGTAGCGGCCAGCCCGCCGGCGACCCCGCTCACCGTCCCCATCAATCCGCCAAAGGCCATGGCGCTGCGGGGATTGTCGAGACCGATGAAGCGGGCGACCATCGGCGTCGCCACCATCACCAGCACCGCCTTCAGCACACCGATCGCGATCGAGAGCGCGATCACGGGAGAAGAAGCGCCGAGCGCTGCTCCGGTCACCGGCCCGACGATATAGGTGACCGCCCCCGCCCCGAGCGTGGTCAGCGAGACCGCGTCGCGGTAGCCGAAACTCCACGCGATGGCGGCGCCCATGACGAAGGGCACGATCGTGCCGAGCGTAAGTGCGACCACCCCGAGGAGGCCGGCCTTGCGCGCCTCGACGACGTCGACCTCGAACGCCGTCGCGACGATGGCGAAATCGCGGAGCATCGCTCCGCCCATCAGGCCGAGGCCAGCAAATGCCGGAATGTCGGCGAGCCCCTTCTTGCCGCCGGTCAGCACCCCGCCCCACCATGCCAGCGCAAGCGCCGCCACGATGGCGATCGCGCTGGCATGGATCCGCCCGCGCGTCAGTCCGCGCGAAAGCAGGGTGCTCAGCCACATCAGGGCCCCCACCAGCGCAAAGGCGAGGACGAGCGCCTGCTCCTCCGCGATCTTCTCGACGATCGCGATCATTGCGCGCGACCGCCCGTACGGCTGAGCACGCCCACCAGCGCGAAGCACATCGCGACGACCATGATGCCGGTGAGGAGCACCATCGGCCCACCCTCGACTGCCGCCAGCACATTCTGCTGCGACGCCATCGCCACGACGATGGGAATGTACATCACCGCCCAGAATTCGACGCCGAGCCGCATACCGGGCGTCAGCTTGCCGCGTCGCGTCAGCCAGATCTTCGCGACGATCAGCAACAGCATCGCAATACCGACGCCGCCGACATTCGCCTTCACGTGCAGCAGCCGGCCGAGCACCTCTCCCAGTGCCACGCCCAGCAGCGTGCACAACGCCAAAAGCGCCGTTCCATAGATCGCCATGCGTCCCCCCTTTTTATTTTATGTCAGTTGTTCGGCGTCGGTTCGCGTTTCGCGGTGAGCCGGTCCAGCGCGGCGGAGGCGTTGAACATATGTGCGCGCATGCACCGCGCGGCTTCCTCGCCGTCGCCGCGCATGATGGCCTCCAGCACCTTTTCGTGCTCGCCGCGCGAGCGCACCGGGCGGCCGCTCTCGCGCAGCTGTGTCCGGCGAAAGGCGGCCATACGGTCGCGCAGTGCAATGGCCTGTTCGGCGAGGAAGCTGTTGTGCGTGCCCTCGTAGATCGTCCGGTGGAATTCCCAGTTCAGCCGGTCGTATCCGTCGATGTCGTTGTTCGCGACCATCTCCTCGGACTGGGCGTGCAGCATCGCCAGGCGGCTCCGCTCGAGCGGCGTCATCCGCCACGCGGCGAGGCGAACGCACATCGCCTCGATTTCGGCGGTCATCTCGAACATCTCGACAATCCGCTCGGTGGTGAAGCCGGCGACGATCGCGCCGCGCCGGGGGCGGATCTCGACCAGATTCGCGGCGGCAAGCTGGCGCAGCGCCTCCCGCACCGGCGTGCGCGAGGCACCGAATCTGTCGCCGATCTGCTGTTCGTCCAGCGCCTGACCCGGAGCCAGCGTCCCTGCGGTAATCTCGTCGGCCAGCGCGATACGGATGCGCTCCGACAGGAGCGGGTTAGGGTTCGTGTCATCATTCGACATTGCGGCATCCTGCATGCGCGAAGTGGCTGGAGAAACGGTTTTGCATACACTAAGGGGACAAACAACCGTACATATTCGCCAAATGCCGCCCAAAGGCGCGCCGAAGGCATCGAGGAAAACCATGGATCTTTCCGTCTTTTCGATTTTCCGGAACCGGGCTCTGCACGCGCCCGATGCGCCGTTCCTCCATTTCGAGGACGGGGCGGTGATGACCTATGGCGCAGCATTCGATCGCACGGGCCAGATCGCCAATCTGTTCCTGGCCCAGGGCGTAAAGCCGGGGGACCGCATCGCGATTCAGGCGGAAAAGAGCGCCGAGGTTCTTCTTGCCTATCTCGCGTCGCTGCGGATCGGCGCAGTCTATCTTCCCCTGAACACGGCCTACACGCCAGCCGAAGTGCGATTCTTCCTTGGCGATGCCCGGCCGACGCTCTTCATTCACCGGCAGGAAGACGAAGCCGTCATGGCCGCACTATGCGCGGAGCTGGGCGTGCCGAAGCGACTGACGCTCGACGCGGGCGGCCGCGGCCCGCTCGCCGATGGAGCCGACGGTCAGCCGGCTGAGGCCGAAGTGCGCGGCGCCGATGCCGATGATCTCGCCGCGATCCTCTACACTTCCGGCACGACCGGCCGGTCGAAGGGCGCGATGCTGACGCACGGCAATCTCGCATCGAACGCGGCGACGCTGGCAGACTATTGGCGCTTCACCGAAGCCGACGTCCTGCTCCACGCCCTGCCGATCTTCCACACCCATGGGCTGTTCGTCGCCACCAACACGACGATCGTAGCCGGGAGCTCGATGCTGTTCCTTCCCCGTTTCGATGCCGGCAAGGTAATGAAGGCGTTGCCCGCCGCCACGGTGATGATGGGCGTCCCGACCTTCTACACCCGGCTTCTCTCCGAGCCCGGATTCACCCGCGAGCTGGTGGCGCATATCCGGCTGTTCGTGTCGGGCTCCGCGCCGCTTTCGGCCGAGACGCACAAGGCGTTCTCCACGCGCACCGGCCATGCCATCCTCGAGCGATACGGCATGACCGAGACCAACATGAACACGTCCAATCCTTATGATGGGGATCGTGTGCCCGGGAGCGTGGGCTTTCCGCTTCCCGGCGTCGAGCTGAAGATCACCGATCCGGAAACGGGCGCCGAACGCGCGCAAGGCGAGGTCGGCATGATCGAGGTGCGCGGCCCGAATGTGTTCAAGGGTTATTGGGAACAGCCGGACAAGACGAAGGAGGAGCTCCGGTCCTCCGGCTTCTTCATCACCGGCGACCTGGGGGTGATCGATGCGCGCGGCTATGTCTCGATCGTGGGGCGCGCCCGGGACCTGATCATCTGCGGCGGCTACAATGTCTATCCGGCGGAGGTCGAGGCACTGCTCGACGCAATCCCCGGCGTGGTCGAGAGCGCCGTCATCGGCGTGCCGCATCCTGACATGGGCGAAGGCGTCGTGGCCGCAGTACAGGTGCGCGATCCCGGTCTCGACGAGGAACGGATTATCGCGGCACTCGCGGGGCAGCTGGCCCGGTTCAAGCAGCCCAGGCGCGTCGTTTTCCTGCCCGAACTTCCCCGCAACACCATGGGCAAGATCCAGAAGAAGGAATTGCGCGAGCGGTTCGAGCGACTTTTCCTCAGCGAGAAGGTGTGATCATATCGAGATCATTATCGGCGAACGACGGAACTGGGCCGGGACTGACCTGGCAGGTCCTGGTCGACGATTTTGAGGTAGCTGCCGTTCATTCGGTCAGTCTGTAAGGCCGAAGAGATCCAGCAGCGGACGTCCACACCACGCCCGTTCGGTCGACATCCAGAGGGTGGAAGTGCGCCATCTTGATGTGTATTGCATGACCAATACACAAGGAGATGCGTGATGTCGTGGCGCGCAGGTCTGTTGATTGCCGTTATCGGCGAAGTCGTCGGACCGAATGTGGCCGTAGCGCAACCCGCGGCTTCGCCTGCATCGGATGAGCAAGCTGTCCGCAATGCCGACGATGGGTTCTGGCGCGCCTTCAACGCATGCAACGAGACTTCAATGGCGACCTTCTTCGCCGAGGACGTGGAATTCTATCACGACGTCACAGGGCTGACGCGCTCCCGTCCCGCGGTGGTCGCGTCGCTCATCAGGGGCCCTTGCGGAACACCCGCCCTTCACATGCGGCGCGAGTTGATCCCACAGAGCGTGCGCTATCAAGCGATCCCCGGATACGGCGCCATGATGACGGGCGAGCATCTCTTCTATGCGCGCGAGGGAAATGCACCCGAGCGGCCTGCGACGCTTGCCCGTTTTCTGGTGATCTGGAAGCTTCAGTCGGATCGCTGGGTAATGACCCGGATTGTCAGTTACGATCACCGCGCTGCGCCTTACGTCCCGTCCTCGACGGCGATCCCTGTCCCGCCCGACAGACTGAAGCGCTATGTCGGACGCTATCACACGAAGGCTTCGGGCGATGTCGACATCTCGCTCGACAATGACGTACTCGTTCTGCGCTCCGGCGGTTTGAGAGTCACACTCGCAGCGAGCGCTCCCGACCATTTCTTCGCGCAGGAGAAGGATCTGCGGATCAATTTTTCGGGCGGCCCCGACATTTCCGGGATCGAGATTGAAGAAAACGGCGCTGTTGTTGCCCGCGGCATACGCGTTGAACCTCGCTGACCGGCGGCTTGAATAGGAGCCCGTGAGGCGAGTGTCCGCTTTCTGGAGCCGAGGACCGACCAGGATCGACCACATTGAGGGCGTGACGCCGCCAAACCGAAGGCAACCGTCGAACGACAGCTTTCCGCCAAAGCCAGCCGCCCGGCGCTCGCGCCGTAAGTAGCCTTTTATAGGTCACGGCTAAATTTGGCGGCATGCTGATGTTGCCGCCAAGCGTGTGAACCACGATCGGCGAGGCGGCCGCGGCAGCGTTGATTTCGTCATAGGGCGTCTGCCAGTCCGTTCACGCGCGCACCGCATCAGCAACAGGCGGTGTCGCGCACCCATATTGTCCTTTCGTCCGGTTGATCGCCGACGCCCGAAAATTCCTCGCCGTCCGATAACGGCGGCCCGTCGGCATAGGCGAGGGCAAGTTCATTTGGCGGCGTTGACTATCTCGTTTACGGTATCGGGAAAGGCTATCCTTGCCGTTGCCCGGTCGAACAGGCCGGACTGGTGGTTGCCGGTATAACCGTTATCCCAGTAGATCGGCGCCAGCCCGTGCGATGCGGCCGACCGGGTGATGGTCTTGTCCCAATAGGTGCGATAGCGGCCGCTGGGGTCGTATTCGGTGCGCAGG
>Ga0065165_1002781_pt1 | contig 13842 bp, 17 predicted proteins | sample AraplaMF_Cvi_mMF_FD_63813 | JGI IMG/M metagenome (GOLD analysis project Ga0065165, IMG submission 63813) | Arabidopsis root microbial communities from the University of North Carolina, USA - plate scrape MF_Cvi_mMF (version 2) (version 3) | ecosystem: Host-associated > Plants > Roots >...
CCGCCAGCGATCCTTGGGCTTCTCGCCGCGGGCGAAATAGTCCACCAGCTGGGCCCGGTCCTCGATGACCGCTGCGTTGCTGTTCGAAACGGTCTTCGTGCTCATCCGCGGGCCTTTAGCGATGCGCGATGACCCGCGCCAGTGGCGATTTCATACCGTTCGGTCACCAATCCCCAACCGTTCCCATCCAAAGACTTACCGCCGCCGCCGCCGCGGTTTCGGCGCGCAGGATGCGCGGGCCGAGCGCGATGCCGACGGCCTTGGGATGCGCGCGGATCGCGTCGCGCTCCTCGGGGTCGAACCCGCCCTCTGGGCCGATCAGGATCGCGCCGGGGCCGGGGTTTGCCCGCATCGTTTCGAGCGCCGGCGCGCCGCCGGTCTCGTCGGCGAAGAACAGCGTGCGATCTGCCGGCCAGTCGCGGAGCATCGCCGGCAGCTTGACCGGCTCGACCAGCTCGGGAAGCGCGGTGCGGCCGCATTGCTCGGCGGCCTCGATCATGTGGCTGCGCAGCCGATCGAGGTTGAGCTTGTCGACGACCGCGCGGCGCGTGAGCACCGGCGCGACCCGCGCGACCCCCAGCTCGCAGGCCTTTTCGACCACCCAGTCGATCCGGCCCTTCTTGATCGGCGCGGCGCAGAGCCAGAGATCGGGCACCGGCTCGCGCTCGCGCAGCCGGGCCGAAACGTCGAGGACGAGATCGCGCTTGCCGACCGCCTGCGCGACGCCGAGCCACTCCCCGGTGCGATCGTCGAACAGCTTGACCGGATCGCCGGCCTTCATCCGCATCACCTGGATCAGATAATGCGCCGGCGGGCCGTCGATGCGCAGCGGGCCAGGGGCGAGCTCGGTCTCGACGAACAGGCGCGGCGTGGATTGCGGCGGCCAGGCGGGGGTTGCGGGCATGGCGCTTTCCTAGCCCGCCCTCCCAGCATCATCCAATCAAAATCCCCCTCCCTGGAAGGGAGGGGTTAGGGGTGGGTAGCGAGCGCAGCGAGCTTTCTCGAGTCCGGCGAAGGGCCGACGCCTGCGGCGCCGGCACCCACCCCCGGCCCCTCCCTTTCAGGGAGGGGAGTCTTCTACTCCGGAATCTCCCGCCGTTCGCTTTTGCCGCCCTCGCGCGGCGGGCGGCCGCCGAAGCCGCGCAGTCGGGGCAGCTCGCTTTTCTCGAGCCTGCCGTCGTGATTGGTATCGAGCATCGCGAAGCGCGCGGACGCGGCCTTGGCGAACTCGGTCGGGTCGACGCCGCGGTTGAGGTTGCGATCGGCGACCGTCACCGGCTCGGGATAATCGAGATAGCCGAAACGGGCCGCGCCCTGCTTCATGCGCATGCCGGGCGCCGCATCGCCGCGCGGTTCGTCACCGCCGCCCGGTGGGCCGCCGCCCGGTGGGCCGCCCCCCGGCGGACCGCCGCGATGCCCGCCGCCGCGACCGCGGCCGCCCCCGCCGCCCGGACCGCCGCCGCCGAAGCCGCTGGTGCGGATCTCGGGCGCGAGCACGGTCTCGTAGCGCTCGATATCGCCGGGATCGATCTCGCCGTCCTTGCGCTGGTCGAGCACCGCGAAGAAGCGCGCGGCGTCGGCCAGCATCTCGTCCTCGCTCAGCGCGCCGTCCTTGTCGGTATCGGCGCCGTCGAACCAGACGTCGTGCGGCGCGAGGCCGTCGGGTGCGCCGCGATAGGGCTCGCCCATCGGGCTGATGAACAGCGGGCCGCGCGGTGGCGGAGCTTCGGGGTGCCACGCGCCTGGCGGCGGCGCATCCTGTGCGGCCGCATGGCCGGCGGCGGCCAGCAGGATCAGACTTCCCAGCAACATCGCGCGCACGCGCCGCCTCCCGCAATTGACTCTGCGGAAAGCCCTGCGCGCGGTTTGTCGCCGCAATATGCCGGATTGTTGCAATCCTCGGCTTGATCTTTCGCCGGGGCGGGCGAAGGAAGCGCCATGGCTTCCACCCCGGAGATCGTCCCCGACACCGAGCATCGCGGGCTAGTCGGCATGCTGCCGAGAACGCTGCGCCCCTTTGCCCTGCTCGCCCGGTTCGACCGGCCAATCGGCTGGTGGCTGCTGTTCTGGCCCGGCGCCTGGGCGATCGCGCTGTCGGGCAATGCGCTGACCCACTGGGACCTGATCCTGTGGTTCCTGCTCGGCAGCATCGCGATGCGCGGCGCGGGCTGCGTCTACAACGACGTGGTCGACCGCGATCTCGACCGGCAGGTCGCGCGCACCGCCAGCCGCCCGCTGGCGAGCGGCGCGGTGTCGCTCAAGGCCGCATGGGCCTGGCTGCTCGCGCTGTGCCTGATCGGACTGGTGGTGCTGGTCCAGCTGACGCCGCGCGCGGCGGGCGTCGCGCTCGGCAGCCTCGTTCTGGTCGCGGCCTATCCGTTCATGAAGCGCATCACCTGGTGGCCGCAGGCGTGGCTCGGCCTGGTCTTTTCCTGGGCGGTCCTGGTCGGCTGGGCCGAGGCGCCGGACCAGCAATGGCTGCCCGGGCTGACGCTCTATGCCGGCTGCATCCTGTGGGTGATCGGCTACGACACGATCTACGCGCTGCAGGATGTCGAGGACGACGCGCTGGTCGGGGTGCGTTCCTCGGCGCGGCGGCTGGGCAACCATGTCCGCGGCGGCGTCGCGGGCTTCTATGCGATGGCGCTGCTGCTATGGGGCGCCGCCTTCTGGCAGCTGCGCCCCGACCCGCTGGCGCTTGCCGCCTTGCTGCCGATGGCGCTCCATCTCGGCTGGCAGGTCGCGACCCTTGTTCCCGCCGACGGCGCCAACGCGCTCCACCGCTTCCGCGCCAACCGCAATGCGGGACTGCTGATGTTCGCGGCATGCTTCGTGGTCGGCCAGACTCTTTGACGTGCGGGAGCCGGCTCCCTAAGTCGCTGCGATGCTGACCGAGTCCCAGGCCTGCGAGCGTGCGCGCGACATCGTCGATCGCGCACGGGCGGCAGGCGCCGATGCATCCGACGCCGTCTTCGCTGCCGACCGCTCGCTTTCGGTTTCGGTGCGGATGGGCGCGCTCGAGGATGTCGAGCGCTCGGAGAGCGAGGAGCTGGGGCTGCGCGTGTTCGTCGGCAACCGCTCGGCGAGCGTCTCGACGTCGGACCTCAGCAGCGAGTCGCTCGACGGGCTGGTCGAGCGCGCGATCGCGATGGCGCGCGAGGCGCCCGAGGATCGTTGGGCCGGGCTCGCGCCGCACGAACGGCTGATGCACGGCAGTGCGCCTCTGCTCGACCTCGACGACGGCGCGAACGATTCGCCCGAAGCGCTCAAGGCGCGCGCGCTCGCCGCCGAGGAAGCGGCACGCGGCGTCGAGGGCGTGACCAACAGCGAAGGCGCCAGCGCGGGCGCGAGCCGCGCGATCATGGCGCTGGCGACCAGCCACGGCTTCACCGGCGCCTATGCCCAGACCAGTCACGGCGTGTCGGCAAGCGTGCTTGCGGGCAGCGGCGGCGCGATGGAGCGCGACCATGCCCATCACAGCGCCCGCCACGCGGCGCTGCTCGAAGCGCCCGAGGCGATCGGCTGGCTCGCCGGCGAGCGCGCGGTGGCGCGGCTCGATCCGATCAAGGTGCCGAGCGGCGCGATGCCGGTGGTGTTCGATCGCCGCGTCTCGGCCGGGCTGGTCGGGCATCTGCTCGGCGCGATCTCGGGCGCCGCGATCACCCGGAAGACCAGCTTCCTGCTCGATTGCCTGGGCAAGCAGGTGTTCGCCAAGAGCGTGTCGATCTGCGACGACCCGCACCGCCCGCGTGGCTTGCGCTCGCGCCCGTTCGACGGCGAGGGCCTGCCGGTGCTGCCGCTCAAGCTGATCGATGCGGGAATGCTCGAGACCTGGCTGCTCGACAGCGCCTCGGCGCGGCAATTGGGGCTCGAGCCGACCGGCCATGCCGCGCGCGGCGGGGCCGGCGCGCCGGGCGTCGCGCCGAGCAACCTCTACATGCAGCCCGGCCACATCCCGCCCGAGACGCTGGTCGGCGAGATCGAGCGCGGCATCCTCGTCACCGAGCTGATCGGCCAGGGCGTCAACGGCGTCACCGGCGATTACAGCCGCGGCGCGGCAGGCTTCCTGATCGAGAACGGCGAGATCACCCGGGCGGTCTCCGAGATCACCATCGCCAGCAACCTCAAGGACATGTTCCTCGCGCTCACCCCGGCCAACGACCTGGAATTCCGCTATGGGATCAACGCGCCGACGGTGCGCATCGACGGGATGACGATCGCCGGTGCATGAGCTCGCCGCCGAAGTCGCGAACATCGCCGCCGATGCCGGCCGCTTCGCGATCAAGCTGTGGGACACCGATTTCCGCCGCTGGGAGAAATCGCCGGGCAATCCGGTGTGCGCGGTCGATCTCGAAGTCGACGGGATGCTGCGCTACCGGCTCGGCGAATTGCTTCCCGACGCCGGCTGGCTCTCCGAAGAGACGATCGACAATGCCGCGCGGCTCGATGCCGAGCGGATCTGGGTGGTCGACCCGATCGACGGCACCCGCGACTATCTGCGCGGCCGCCCCGGCTGGGCCGTCTCGATCGCCCTGGTCGAGAACGGGCGGCCGGTGATCGGCGTGCTCGATGCGCCGGCGCGGCAGGAAGTGTGGACCGCGCAGGCCGGTGCGGGCGCGTTCCGCAACGGCGTGCGACTGCGCGCGGCCGAGCGCAGCGACCTCGCCGGCGCGCGAGTGCCGGCCGACCAGCTGCCAAAGGTCGACCGCGACCTGACGATGGTCGCCAAGCCCAATTCGATCGCGCTGCGGATCGCGATGGTCGCCGCCGGCGAGGCCGATCTGCTCGCGACGATCCGCTGGGGCAATGAATGGGACATCGCCGCGGCGGTGCTGCTCGCCGAGGAAGCCGGCGCCGCGGTCAGCGACGCATTCGGGCGGCCGCTCGCCTTCAACACGCCCAAGGCGCAGGCATTCGGCGTGCTTGCCTCGGCGCCGGGCATCCATGCCGCCGCCGTCGCGCGGCTTGCCGAGCGGGCGCACGAGGCGATCGGCAAGCCCTGACGCGAAACGCCGCCGAAACCCGAGGGTCCGGCGGCGTCCTATGCTTCCAGCGCGGCAGCGTCAGTTGATGACGATGGTCACCGCACGGCGATTCTGCGCCCAGCTGGCTTCGTCCGAACCCAGTGCGAGCGGGCGTTCCTTGCCGTAGCTGATCGTGGTGATCCGCGTCGCCGACACGCCGCGCGCGGCGAGATAGTTCTTGGCGGCGTTGGCGCGGCGATCGCCGAGACCGAGATTATATTCGCGGGTGCCGCGCTCGTCGGCATGGCCCTCCAGCGTCACGCGCGCTTCGGGATGCGCGGTCAGCCAGGCGGCCTGGCTGTCGAGGATCGAGCGCGCCTCCGAATCGATGTCATACTGGTCGAGCGCGAAATGCACGGTGTCGCTGGTGACTTCGCGCTTGAACTGCTCGTTGAGGCGGCCGGCGACGGTGTCGCTGCTCTCGCCGCCATCGGTGGCGACCGGGGTCTCCGCCGGCGTGGGCGGCAGCTCGGGCGGGCGCTTCTTGGTGCAACCCGCGGTGGCGACAAGCGCCAGGCCCAGGACCAGGCCGGTCGTCATCTTGGCCATCGTCATTCCTCCTCTACTCGTGATTCTGCAAAGCAACCCGCTAGCGTAACGTTTTACGGGCGAATGGGTCCCCAGCTCGGGTCGGAGCCGTCGATAGGGGTCGGGATCTTCCGTGCGTTGACTCCGGTCAGGTCGACCGACCACAGGTCCGGCCGGCCCGAGCCCTGCGCGGCGCGGAAGAACATCAGCACGCGGCCATTGGGCGACCAGGTCGGCCCTTCGTCGCCCCACGCGCTGGTCAGCAGCTTCTCGCCGCCGCCGCCCGAGTTCATCACGCCGATCCGGAAGGCGCCGCCGCCGGTGCGGGTGAAGGCGATCAGGTCGCCGCGCGGGCTCCATACCGGCGTGGCGTAGCGCCCGCCGCCGAAGCTGATCCGCTTCTGGTTCGATCCGTCGGCGTTCATCACGTACAGCTGCTGGGTGCCGCCGCGATCGCTTTCGAACACGATCCGGTTGCCGTCGGGCGAATAGCTGCCGCCGGTGTCGATCCCGGGCGCGTTGGTCAGCCGTTGCGGCGATCCGCCGCTCACCGCGATGCGATAGATGTCGGTATTGCCTGCCACCGACATCGAGAACAGGATGTTGCGCCCGTCGGGCGAGAAATGCGGCGCGAAATTCTGGCTGACATTGTCGACCAGCCGGCGATTGCTCCGCGCCGACATGTCGTAGATCCAGATCGACGGGCGGCGGCCCTCATAGCTCATGTAGACGATCGCATTCTGCTTCGGCGACATGCGCGGCGTGAGCACGATGTTCTGGCCGTTGGTCAGGAAGCGGTGGTTGGCGCCGTCCTGGTCCATGATCGCGATCTGCTTGCGGCGCTTGCCCTTGGGCCCCTGCTCGGCGACGTAGACGATCTGGCTGTCGAAATAGGGACCCTCGCCCGTGAGCCGGGTGTAGATCGCGTCGGCGCATTTGTGCGCGGCGCGGCGCCAGTCGCCCGGCGCGACGCGGAAGCCCTGGCGGACCAGTTCGGTCTGCGCGGCGAGATCGTAGAGATAGCAACCGATCGTCAGCCCGCCATTGCCGTCGGCGCGGACATAGCCTTGGACCAGCGCCTGCCCCCCGCTCCACCCGGCATAATTGGGCTGATTCACCTCCGAATAGGCGATCGCGCGGGTGGCGCCCGGCCCGACGGTCTTGAACAGCCCGGTGTTGCGCAGGTCGTCGTCGACGATCTGGGCGAGCTTCCGGCCAAGCTCGTCGGTCGAGCCCGCCGGAGTCGAGGCGACCGCCGAGGTCGGCATCGCCGGGATCAGGATCGGCAGCGGCGCGGACATGCCGCCCTCGACGTCGACGACGAGGCCGCCGGACTGATCGTCCTGCGCCTGCCCGATCGGCGGCGGGGTTACCTGTGCGTGCGCGGCTCCGGCGGAGGTGGCCAGCACGGCCAGCGCGATCTTGAAGGTTCGCATCGTCTCCATTTCCTCAGCTTGTCAGTCGGTATCGAAGGGTGAAGCTCTTCCAGCCATTGGGCACTTCATAGAGCTCGGCCGGCAGCCCGCGCAGCGGCGAGCAGGCGGCGAAGATCGCGCGCACGGCGTCGTCGACGCGCTCGACATAGCGGCGGTTTTCGTCGTCGACCCCGGTATGCCCGACGATGCGCGGCGGGCCGGCGAGCGAGCCGTCCTTGTTGATCCGCAGATTGACCGTGACGCGGATCTGATCGGCGCCCGGCCCCGGATTGACCTGTCGATTGGCGCAAGGCTGAACCTGGCGCTGGATCGCCGAGCCGATGTCCGCGGCGGCCTTACCAGTCATCGTCGCGGGCGGCGTCGTCGCCGTCCCGTTGTTGCGGTTGTTGGTGCGGCCGAGATCGAGCCCGTCGAGATTGCCGGTCGGCCGCACGTCGCGGCGCGGCTGGTTGCGCGGGTTGGACGACGGCGCCGCGGCGGCGGTCTTGGTCGGCGGCGCGGGCTTGGTCGCCGGGGCCGGCTTGGCGGGCGGCGCAGGCTTGGGCTTGGCGGCGGGCGCGGGCGCCGGCTTGGGCGGCGCCGGCTGCGGCTTGGCGACCGGCTCGGGCTCCGACACCGGCTCGGGCGGCGCGCTGTCGGGCTCGACCGGCGCCTCGACCGGCGACTTCTTGGCCGCCTCTTCCTCGCTGCTGATCACCGGCGCCGCGCTTTCCAGCGCAACGTCGTCGGCGAACGACACTGCGATCGGCGTGCTGACCAGCTTGTCAGGATTGGGCGACATCGCCGGCGACAGGAAGATGAACAGCCCGATATGGCCGGCCGCCGCCACCGCCAGGCCGATGCCTTCGGAACGAGTCACCGCCATCGGATCACTTGCTCGCGGCGTTGGTCAGCAGCGAGACGCGGTTGAGCCCGGCGCGATTGAGCTCGCCCATCACGCGCATGACCTTGCCATAGCCGAGCCCCTGATCGGCGCGCAGGAAGATCTGCGGCGGCTTGCCGTCGGCGCCCTTCCGTCCGGCGACCTGATCGAGCATGCCGGGCAGCCCGGCATCGTCGACCGGTTCGTCGTCGACGAACACCTGGCCCTTGTCGTCGATCGCGATCTGGACCGGCTTCTGCTCCTGCTCGAGCGCCTTGGCCCGGCTCTCGGGCAAGTCGATCGGCACGCCCGCGGTGAGCAAGGGCGCCGTGACCATGAAGATGATCAGCAGCACGAGCATCACGTCGACCAGCGGCGTGACGTTGATGTCGGCCATCGGCGCCCGGCGGCCGCGGCCGCGGTTCGAAGGGAGATGCATCGCCACTTAGGCCTCCATCTCCAGCCGGCGGCTGAGCGTCGCATGGAAGCCGTCGGCGAAGCGGTTGAGCCGCTGCTCGACGCGATTGATAGCGTGGCTGTAGCGATTATAGGCGATCACCGCGGGGATCGCCGCGAACAGGCCGATCGCAGTGGCGAACAGCGCCTCGGCGATGCCGGGAGCCACCACCGCAAGCGACGAATTCTGCTCGGCGGCGATACTGGTGAAGCTGCGCATGATCCCCCACACCGTGCCGAACAGCCCGACGAACGGAGCGACCGCGCCGACCGTGGCGAGGAAGTTCAGCCGATCGGCGAGGCGATCGATTTCCTGGGCCACTGCCGCGCCCATTGCGGTGGCGAGCCGGTCGCGGGTGCCGCCGCGGTCGATCGACTTGCCGGTGGTCGAGCGGCGCCATTCGGTGACGCCCGCCGAGAACACCCGCGAGATCGGCTGGTCGCGCGCGGCGGCGCGGCGGTGGAACTCGTCGATGTCGTCGGCTTCGCGATATTCGGTTTCGAAGGTGGCGATGCCCTTGTTCACTGCGCTGACGCGGAAGCCGAAGCTGAGGATGATCGCCCAGGTCCACAGGCTGGCGAGCAGCAGGCCGATCATCACGCCACGGACCACCCAGTCCGCCTGCAGGAACAGCGCGACGGGCGACATGGTCGCGGCGGCGGTATTCAGAAATAGCATGTCGAGCTCAGCTTCCCTTCCACAACAACGGTTCGAACGCGGCAATCCACGCTGCCGGCTGACGCCGCGGCCGACCGGTCGGGGAGACGAACGCCGCCTCGACTTCACCTTCGGCCACTATGGTTTCCGCGCGCATGACTCGTTGCTGAATGACAACGGATGCCGCGCGCATGGTCATAAGCCGGCTCACCACGATCAGTTCCTCGCCGAGCCGCGCCGGGCTGCGAAACTGGAGCCCGACGCTGCGCAGCGCATAGGCGCCCTCGCCGCTCTCGAACACGGTGCGCTGGTCGACCCCGGCGGCGAGCAGCATGTCCGACCGGGCGCGCTCCATGTAGCGCAGGTAGTTGGCGTGATAGACCACGCCGGTGAGGTCGGTGTCCTCGAAATAGACGCGCAGCGCGAAATGATGCTCGAGGCCCTCGAAGCGGCCCAAGGCGGAGAGCGCATGCATGATGCGCGCCTTAACCAAGCTGACGACTCGGGGGAACCCCCGGCCTCAGTCGAACAGCCCCTCCTGCGCGGTGGGCGGAGGATTGAGCCCGAGATGCTTCCAGCCCGCGGCGTTGAGGCAGCGCCCGCGCGCCGTCCTCGCGATCATGCCGATCTGGATCAGATAGGGCTCGATCACTTCCTCGATCGTGTCGCGCGGCTCGCTGAGCCCCGCGGCGAGCGTCTCCACGCCGACCGGGCCGCCGCGATAGATGTCGGCGATCATCATCAGATAGCGGCGGTCCATATTGTCGAGCCCGAGGCCGTCGACCTCGAGCCGGTTGAGCGCAGCGTCGGCGACCTTGGCGTGCACTGTCTCCTCGCCCGCGACATTGGCGAAATCGCGCACTCGGCGCAGCAGCCGCCCGGCGATACGCGGGGTGCCGCGGGCGCGCTTGGCGATCTCGTGCGCACCGTCGGGGGCGACGTGGAGGTCGAGCAGCGTGGCGGCACGAGTGACGACGCGCTCGAGCTCGTCGACGGTATAGAATTGCAGGCGCACGGGGATGCCGAAGCGGTCGCGTAGCGGGGTGGTGAGCAGGCCCTGGCGGGTGGTCGCGCCGACCAGGGTGAAGCGCGGCAAGTCGATCCGCACCGAGCGGGCCGAGGGCCCCTCGCCGATCATCAGATCGAGTGCGCGGTCTTCCATCGCGGGATAGAGGACTTCCTCGACCGCGGGATTCAACCGGTGAATCTCGTCGATGAACAGTACGTCGCCGTCCTCGAGATTGGTGAGCAAGGCCGCGAGATCGCCCGACTTGGCGATCACCGGGCCCGAGGTCGAGCGGAAGCCGACCCCCATCTCGCGCGCGATGATCTGGGCGAGCGTGGTCTTGCCGAGCCCGGGCGGGCCGAAGAACAGGACATGGTCGAGCGCGTCGCCGCGCTGCTTCGCCGCCTGGATGAACACGCGCAGATTCTCGCGCGCGCCCTTCTGCCCGACGAACTCGTCGAGCGTCTTGGGCCGCAACGCGGCGTCGATATCCTCGGCGCGACGCGAGGCAGTGAGGATGCGGTCGTCGGTCACGATCCGCCGCCATAATCGGGCTGCCCCCAGGACACACGAAAATCCTCGAGCATCGAAAGCGCATGCCCGCTCAGCTTGCGCCGCGCGAGGGACTGCGCGGCCGCGCTGTCATTGAAGAGCTCGATCGCACCAGTGCCAAGGATCTCGTCCGCGCGCCGTTGTTCGGCGAGCGCGTTGAAATAAGCGAAGACCGCATCCTCCTCATCGAGCGAGAGGCGCTGCGCAATCACCGCACGCGCGGCCGCGCCGAACGCAATTGTCGCTAGATCAAGATGATCCAGCTCTAGATGTCGGAGTAGGAACGGGCAGTTCTGTAGCAGCGCTCCCACCTCAGGATGGACCGCATCAGTCACAATGTTCGATCCCTTCGCCGGTGATCTGCACCCAGGCATGCCTGCGCTCCTCCCACACCGAGAAGTTGGGCGCCGGAAAGTTCGGATCGGCGAAGCATCCGACGGGAATCGCGATCAGATCGGGCAGCCCGCCGCCCTGATACCAGACCGTCCCGCCGCAATCGGGGCAGAAGTGGAAATGCGTCCGCGCGCCGCTGTCGTTGACGTGCGTCCACTGCTTCGCGTCGCCCTCGAAGCGCACCTGGTCGACCGGGAAGCGCGCCTGCGCGGCGAAGGCCGAGCCGCTGCGGCGCTTGCAGTCCAAGCAATGGCAGACCGATATCCGCACCGGATCGCCGCTGGCCTCGGCCTTGAGCTGGCCGCAGCGGCAGGTCGCGACGCGCGTCGTCATTTTGCCGCCTTGCGCAGCGCGAGGCGGACCAGCGCGTCGAGCGTCGCGCCGGCGCCGAGCTCGTCATTGGCGGCGTTGACCGCGCTCGATGCCTCGGCGGGCTTGAAGCCGAGGTTGAGCAGGGCCGAGACCGCATCGCCCGCAGCGCTGCCCACTGGCGCTGCCGGACCAGCACCGCCCAGGGCGATCCCGCCGGCCTTGTCCTTCAGTTCGTTGACGATGCGCTGGGCGAGCTTGGGGCCGACGCCGTTGGCACGCGCGATCATCGCCGAATCGGCGCGGGCGACCGCGGTGCGCAGTTCGTCCGGCGCGAGGATCGACAGGATCGCCAGCGCCACCTTCGAACCGACGCCCTGGACATGGGTGAGCAGCTTGAACCAGTCGCGCTCGTCGGCAGTGGCAAAGCCCATCAGCCGGATGAAATCCTCGGCGACAAGCATCTCGGTATGGACGGTGACCGGGTCGCCGACGATGCCGAGCGCAGTGAGGGTCCGCGCCGAGGCGCCAACCAGATAGCCGACGCCGCCCACGTCGATCACAGCGTAATCCGCCCCGGTCGCCGCCAGCCTGCCCTTGAGATGCGCAATCACGGCGCACTTCCCGCAACGTGCCCGCAATGGCGCGCGCGACGGTTTTCGACGGAGGTAAACAGGCTGCGCACACCGGTACATAGCCAGAACAGCGTGCGGGTGGAAAGCGAAAATGCCGAGGAGGTCTGGTGAGGCCTGTGCCGGCTTCCCATGTCGCTTGGGACATTGGGGGGATCGAGATGACCGTTGCGCTGCTGTTGCTCTGGCTCGCTCTGTTCGCGGCGGGCGACACGCCGATCGGTCGCGGGATGCGGCGCTGGCTGGTCGAATGGCCGGCCGCGCGACTGGCAGGCCTGCATCGCGGCGCGGTGGTGACCTGGCTGGTGCTCGGTGCGATCGGCGCGGTGTGCTTCTGGCTGCTCGAGGAAGAGGGGCTTCAGCTGTTCGGGATGGCGCTGCCCGAGCTCGCCGGCTGGATGACGGCGTTCGAGATCGGCTCGCTGGTCGATGCGCTGGCAATGGGGCTTCTCGTCGCCTCGTCGGTTCGGGTCGGTGCCGTGAGGACTTGGGTGCTGCGGCGACTCGGCGTGGCACGTCGCTCCAAGCGCGCTCGGCGGACCGGGGCACGACCGGCGTCGCGGGCCGCCAATGACGACGAAGACGGGGCGAGGTTCGCGCGGGCAGCCTGAGCCGCCTCAGCGGACGCCGCGGCGCGCGCTGGAAAGATGATGCGCGTGGCAGATCGCCACTGCGAGCGCGTCGCCGGCATCGGGTCCGTCGATCTTCACGCCCGGCAGCAGCCGCGCGACCATCGCATGGACCTGCGCCTTCTCGGCGCCGCCGGTGCCGACTACCGATTTCTTGACCACGCTCGGGGTATATTCGCCGACATCGAGCCCGGCACGCGCCGCGGCGCAGAGCACCACCCCGCGCGCCTGGCCGAGCTTGAGGGTCGATTGGGCGTTCGAATTGACGAAGACTTCCTCGCATGCCGCGGCCTGCGGAGCGTGGTCGACGATGATCGCGGCGAGCATCGCATCGAGATGCGCGAGCCGGCGGGCGAGCGGCGCCTGCGGGTCGGTCTTGAGCTTTCCGTTGGCGATGTGGCTGAGCCGATTGCCCTCGGCGCGGAGGATGCCCCAGCCGGTGGTGCCGAGGCCGGGATCGAGGCCGAGGATGATCATATCCGGTTCACAGAGGCGCGAGGGCGCCGAGAGAAGAAAGGTTTTGGGGCCGCTGCGCGGCCGAGGCGCGGAGACGCGAAGAGGTCGTATTCTCCTGCGGCGTTAGCCGCTTCATTGAACGCCGGATGCTTGGCGACCGATCGAACAGGAGGGCCGCTTGCGCGGCAGAGCATAAATCTCTGCGCCTCCGCGCCTCCGCGCCTCGGCCGCGCAGCGGCCCCAGATCTTCTTCGCGCCTTCGCGCCTTGGAATGATCCAAGATCAGCCCAGCTTCTCCATCACCTCGTCGGAGACTTCGTAGTTTCCCCACACCGTCTGGACATCGTCGTCGTCGTCGAGCGCGTCGATCAGCTTGAACAAGGTCCCGGCATCGCCCTCCTCGACCGCGACCATCGTCTGCGGGCGCCAGGCGAGCTTGGCGCCTTCGGCCTCGCCGAGCACCGATTCCAGCGCCTTGGCGACTTCATGCAGCGAATCCATCGCGGTCCAGATCTCGTGGCCGTCCTCGCTCGACGTCACGTCCTCGGCACCGGCCTCGAGCGCCGCCTCGAACACCTTGTCGGCATCGCCGACCTTGGCGGGATAGTTGATCAGGCCCATCCGGTCGAAGGCGTGGCTCACCGAGCCGGGCGCGCCGAGATTGCCGCCATTCTTGCTGATCGCGGTGCGCACGTTGGTGACCGTGCGGTTGCGATTGTCGGTCAAGGTCTCGACGATCAGGCTCACCCCGCCCGGGCCGAATGCCTCGTAGCGGATCTCTTCGTAATTCTCGGCATCGCCCTTGCTCGCCTTGTCGATCGAGCGCTGGATGTTGTCCTTGGGCATCGACTGCGCCTTGGCGGCGTTGACCGCCGCGCGCAGGCGCGGGTTCATGTCGGGA
>Ga0065165_1002782_pt1 | contig 13838 bp, 16 predicted proteins | sample AraplaMF_Cvi_mMF_FD_63813 | JGI IMG/M metagenome (GOLD analysis project Ga0065165, IMG submission 63813) | Arabidopsis root microbial communities from the University of North Carolina, USA - plate scrape MF_Cvi_mMF (version 2) (version 3) | ecosystem: Host-associated > Plants > Roots >...
AGGTCCTTGTTCTCTTCGCCGAGCTTCTTGCGGAAGGCTTCCAGCTCGGTGATGTCCGCGTCCTCGTGCTGCGTGACGTGCGGGATCATCGCCCAGTTGCGCGCCAGGTTGGCGCCGGAAATCTTCTGGATGCGGCTGAGCGGCTTCTCCTCGATCGCGCCGAACTTGGCGAAATCCACCTTCGGCCACGGCAGCAGGTTGAGGCCGCCGCCGGCCGGCTGGGCCGGACCGCTGGGACGCGCGCCGGAGGCCAGCGCGTGCTTGACGTAGGAGGCCACGTCCTCGCGCACGATGCGGCCGCCGCGGCCGCTGCCCTTGACCTGACGGATGTCCACGCCCAGCTCGCGCGCGAAGGCGCGGATGGCGGGGCTGGCGTAGGGGGCGTCGCCCGGCATCACGATGCGCGAGTCGAACGGCGGGCGGGCGGCCGGCGCCACGTCGCCTTCCGGCGCGTTGCCGGGCAGGACACCGCGGCCGCCGAGCGGGGCGGGCTTTTCTTCCACCTGGGGCACGGCGGCCTTGGCCGGTGCCGGGGCCGGCGCCGGCGCGGCGGCCGGGGCGCCTTCGCTGCTCTCGATCAGGGCGATCACGGCGCCTTCGGACAGCTCGTCGCCGACCTTGACCTTCAGCTCCTTCACCACGCCGCCGAACGCGGCGGGCACTTCCATGGTGGCCTTGTCCGATTCCAGCGTGATCAGGCTCTGGTCCTTGGCCACGGTGTCGCCGACCTTGACCAGCACCTCGATCACCGGCACGCCTTCATGGCCGCCGATATCCGGCACCAGGGCTTCGCGCACGCCGCCGGCGGCCGGCGCGGGAGCGGCGCGGCTGGGTTCGGCGGCCTTGGCCGGGGCGGCAGCGGGAGCCGGCGCGGGGGCCGGGGCGGCGGCCTGGGTGGCCGGCGCGGGTGCAGGCGCGGGGGCGGAGCCCTCGTCGGCCTCGATGATGGCGATCACGGCGCCCTCGGACACCTCGTCGCCCACCTTGAGCTTGACTTCCTTGACCGTGCCGGCGAACGGCGCGGGCACTTCCATGGTGGCCTTGTCCGACTCCAGGGTGATCAGGCCTTGTTCCTTCGCGACCTTGTCCCCGGGCTTCACCAGTACTTCGATCACCGGGACGTTGTCGTGCCCGATATCCGGCACGCGGGCTTCTTTCAGGTCGGCCATGGTTACTCCTGCGATGTCGATGGCGCCGCGCGTGGGGGATGGCGGCACGCAAGAGCCTAATCATAGCGAAGGCGCCCGGTCCCGTCTGGATCGATCTTGGTCGCGGGGGACCATGCGCATACGTATGCACAGGAACTCTTCTCCCCTCCGGGGAGAAGATGCCGGCAGGCAGATGAGGGGTGGGTGCTCGCCAAAACGGATCGACAGGGCGGGGCTTGCTTGCTGCTCCCGCTTCCACGCTCCGCCCGCCCCCTCACCCCAGCCCTCTCCCCGGCGGGGAGAGGGGGCAGAAGCGTCAGTCCGGCAGCTTTCCCTGCACCACCCGCAGCTCGCGCTGCGGGAACGGAATGGAGATGCCCGCGGCCTCGAAGCGCTCCTTGATCCGGCGCAGCAGGTCGGTCTGGGCGCCCCAGATATCCCCGCTGCGGGTGTAGGCGCGGATCACCAGGTTCACCGCGCTGTCGCCCAGGGATTCGGTCCAGATGCCCGGCGCGGGGTCGCGCAGGATGCGCTCGTCGGCGTCGAACAGCTCGCGCACCACGTCCATGGCCTTGCCGATGTCGTCGCCGTAGCCGATGCCCACCTTCAGCTCGAAGCGGCGGGTGCCGCGGCGGTTGAAATTGACGATGGCGTCGGCGCCGATCTTGCCGTTGGGCACGATCGCCTCGCGGTTGTCCGGCAGCACCAGCAAGGTGTGCATCAGGTTGATCGAATCCACCGTGCCGTCGATGCCGCCGGCGGTGATGTAGTCGCCCACGCGGAACGGCCGGAACACGATCAGCAGCACGCCCCAGGCCAGGTTGCTGAGCGACCCCTGCAAGGCCAGGCCGATGGCCAGGCCCGCGGTGCTGAGCGCGGCGATCAGCGGCGCCGACGGCACGCCGGCCTGCTGCAGCGCCATCACCACCAGCAGCACGATCAGCACGCCGTTGATCAGGTTGCGCAGGAAGCCGCTCAGGGTCGGGTCGAATTTCGCGCGCTGCATGGCGCGCAGCGCGAAGTTGGCGACGCGTGCGGCCAGCCACAGGCCCAGCAGCAGGATCAGCAGCGCGGCGCCGAGATTGATCAGGTGGTCGATCGCATTTTCGGAAAAATGCAGGCGCACCAGGAAATCGTGCATGGCGGGGAGTCCATCCGGGGAAGGCGGACTTCAAGCCTAGCAGCCATGCGCGCGCAGCCGGAACCCGGCAACGGCGCGCAGAAAAAGGCCGCGCCATGGGGATGAACGCGGCATGGAGTGGAGCGTCCGTGGGGGGAAAGCGCGGGAGCGCTCGTTTCGCCTCGCCTCAGCGCGAGGCGACGTCCGGTTCCTGCTTGGCCGGCGTCTTGTCGTTGTGCTTCTCGTAGGTGACCAGCTGCAGGCGCGAGCCGTCGGCCAGGCGGAACTGGAACTGCTGCTGCAACTGACCCAGCGCCTGCAGCCGCGGGCACAGCGCCTTGGCGCGTTCGCCCAGGCGCTCACCCTGCGCGTCCATTTCCTTGTCGATGCTCTTGTCCAGCGATTGCGCACGCGCTTCCAGCGCGGCGACCTTGGCCTGGTCGCCGCTGAGCGCGGCCGTCACCGCGCTGGCGGTGACCTTGCCCACCAGGTCGCCGACCGTCTCGCCGACGCTGTCGGTCAGCGCTTCGCTCACCGCGCCGTGCTTCCAGATGCCGCGGCCCAGCGTGCTGTCGATATCGGCCCGCGCCTGCGCATGGCGGCGGTCGAGGCGCTCGACCAGCTTGCGGCGCTCGCCCTCGCCTTCGGCGAAGGTCATCAGCACCGTGCGCATCGCGGCGAAGCCGACGTCGACGCCGTCGCGCGCGATGCCGGCCACTTCGGGCAGCAGCGCGCGCACCTTGTCCTCGTACTGGCGCAGCCGCGCAGCGTCGGCGGCGGAGACGGCGAGCGCACGGTCGTCCACGCGCAGCTGGCCGTCGTGCATGAACACGTCGCCGGGCTTGCCGTCGTCGCGCTGGAAGCGGATGCCGGAGGCATCGACGCGCACGTCGTACGGCGTGCGGTAGCCGCAGCTGTCGTCGTCGACCTGAATGGTGCGGGCCTGCGCCGGCAAGGCCATGGCCAGGCCCAGAGCGAGGGCGAGGCCAAGCAAGGTGGTGGCGGAAGTCTTGCGCATGGTCGATCCCCTCGTGGCATGGCCCGGCCCTCCGCCAGCCCATGTTGCAGACGATGCGTCGGCGCCCGGCGCAGCGGCATGGGCCAGCCGTCATGCCCTGCCATCGGTCACATGCGGCGTCGCGCATAGGCAGGCGCGCCGCCAGCCGCTAAGTTGGCCGGACTATCGGCCTGGGGAAGCACGCATATGCGGGACGGCTGGGATGTGATCGTGATCGGAGCCGGCCTGGCCGGACTGGCGGCGGCGACCGAACTGGCGGATGCCGGGCGGCGCGTGCTGGTGCTCGAACAGGAGCCGGGACAGAGCCTGGGCGGCCAGGCGTTCTGGTCGTTCGGCGGGCTGTTCTTCGTCGACTCGCCCGAGCAGCGCCGCATGGGCGTGCGCGATTCGCACGCGCTGGCCCTGGCCGACTGGATGGGCACGGCCGCGTTCGACCGGCCGGAAGACTACTGGCCGCGGCGCTGGGCCGAGGCCTATGTCGACTTCGCCGCTGGCGAAAAGCGCGCCTGGCTGCACGGCATGGGCATGCGCTGGTTTCCGGTGGTGGGCTGGGCCGAACGCGGCGGGCATGGCGCGTATGGGCATGGCAATTCGGTGCCGCGTTTCCATGTGACCTGGGGCACCGGCCCCGGCGTGCTGGAGCCGTTCGTGCGGCGCGCGCGTGCGGCGCAGGCGAAGGGGCTGATCGAATTCGCGTTCCGCCATCGGGTGGATGAGCTGCTGGTGGAAGGCGGCGCGGTGGTCGGCGCGCGCGGCGCGGTGCTGGCGCCGGATGCGATCGAGCGCGGACGGCCGAGCACGCGCGAGGTGGCCGGCGATTTCGAAAAGCGCGCGCAGGCGGTGATCGTCGCTTCCGGCGGCATCGGCGCCAACCATGAGCTGGTGCGCCAGCATTGGCCCAGCCGGCTCGGCCCCGCGCCCGCGCACATGCTGTGCGGCGTGCCGGCGCACGTGGACGGCCGCATGCTGGCGATCAGCGAAGCGGCCGGCGCCCAGCTGATCAACCGCGACCGCATGTGGCATTACGTGGAAGGCATCGAGAACTGGAATCCGATCTGGCCCGCCCACGCCATCCGCATCCTGCCCGGCCCGTCCTCGCTGTGGTTCGACGCCACCGGCCGGCGCCTGCCCGGCCCGCTGTGGCCGGGCTTCGACACCATGGGCACGCTGGCCTGGCTGCGCCAGACCGGCTACGACTACAGCTGGTTCGTGCTGGACCAGCAGATCATCCGGCGCGAGTTCGCGCTGTCCGGTTCCGAGCAGAATCCCGACCTCACCGGCAAGAGCTGGCGGCAGGTGGCCAGGCGCGCCGTCGGCAAGGGCGCGCCGGCGCCGGTGGAAGCGTTCAAGCAGCACGGCCGCGACTTCATCGTGCGCGACACGCTGGAAGAACTGGTAGCCGGCATGAATGCGCTCACCGGCGAGGGCCTGATCGATGCCGCTGCGCTGCGGCGCGAAATCGAGACCCGCGACCTGCAGTTCGACAACCCTTACGCGAAGGATGCGCAGGTAATGGCCATCCATAACGCGCGGCGCTATCGCGGCGACAAGCTGGTGCGCGTGGCCAAGCCGCATCGATTGCTGGATCCGGCCAATGGGCCGCTGATCGCGGTGCGCCTGCACGTGCTGACGCGCAAGACGCTGGGCGGGCTGGAGACCGATCTGCAGGCGCGGGTGCTGGCGCCAGACGGGCAGCCCTTGCCGGGCTTGTATGCGGTGGGCGAGGCGGCGGGGTTTGGCGGTGGCGGCTTGCATGGCTATCGCGCGCTGGAAGGGAGCTTCCTCGGCGGCTGCCTGTTCTCCGGGCGGGTCGCGGGGCGTGCCGCCGCGGCGGCGGTGGCTTGAGCGCGGCAGCGGACATCGCCGTCTATGGCACCGGCAGTGTCGGTGGCTATCTCGGCGGGCGCTTGCACGGGCATGCGGCGGTGCGTTTTATCGTGCGCGATCGGATGCGGGCGACGTTGCGCGAACGCGGGATGACGCTGACCGATCTGCATGGGTTTCATCGGACGATCGATGGCGCGTCGCTCGACCTGTGCACGGCGCCGGCGGATGCGGCCGCGCCGCTGGTGCTGGTGACGGTGAAATCCGGCGATACGGCGCAGGCGGCGCAGGAGCTGGCCGCGGTGCTGCCGCCGGATGCGCTGGTGATCAGTTTCCAGAACGGCCTGCACAACGCCGACACGCTGCGCGCCGCCCTGCCCGGCCGCACGGTGCTGGCGGGCATGGTGCCGTTCAATGTGCTGCAGCGGGAACCGGGTGTGTTCCATCAGGGTTCCAGCGGGGAGCTGATGATGGAGGAGCATCCGGCGCTGCAGCCTTATCTGCCGGTGTTCGCCGCCGCCGGGCTGCCGATCGAGCCGCGCCGCGACATGGCGGCGGTGCAGCGGGCGAAGCTGCTGTTCAATCTCAACAATGCGATCAATGCGCTGTCGGGCTTGCCGCTGCGCGATGAGCTGGCGCAGCGGGGATGGCGGCGTTGCCTGGCGCTGGCGCAGGCGGAAGCGCTGGGGATCTTCGCTCGCTTGCATCTTCCGGTCGCGAAGCTCACGCCATTGCCGCCGCGCTGGCTGCCCGCGCTACTGAAGCTGCCCGATGCGCTGTTCGCGCGCCTGGCCTCGCGGATGCTGGCGATCGATCCGCTGGCGCGTTCGTCCACCTGGGAAGATCTGCAGGCGGGGCGGCGCACCGAGGTCGATGCGCTGCATGGCGCGGTGGTGGAACTGGCGGAGCGTGCGGGGCGCGCGGCGCCGGTCAACCGGCGCATCGTCGAGCTGGTGCGCGAGGCGGAAGCAAAGCCGGTGGCATGGACGGCCGAACGCCTGCTGGGCGAATTGCGCGAAACCGCGCGCCGCTAGCAATGTAGGTTGGGGTGAGCACAGCGAACCCCAACGTGGGCCGCATCCGGCGATGCACCTGTTGGGGTTCGCTGCGCTCACCCCAACCTACGCCGGTCCGTGACGCTTATCCGTGCCCCGCGTGCGTTGCCAGGCGCCGCCGCACGCCGCGCAGCGACAAGGTCTCCCACACCGCCACCACCAGCAGCACCACCGTGGTGAGCGTGGCCAGCCAGAACACCGACAGCTGCAAAGCAGGCACCGCCAGCAGGGCCAGCAGTACCAGCCCCACCAGATGCGACAGCGGGAAAGGACAGCGCCCCGCCGTCATCTTGAACAGCGCATTGCCCAGCAGATAAAGCAGCGGCCCACCGATCAGCACGATGGCCGCCGGCAGTTCGCAGCGTGCGTGCGGATGGCTGAGGCTCAGTTCGTCGCCCACCGCACTCACCACGATGCCGGCCACGATCGGCAGGTGCAGATAGGTATAGGCCAGCCGCGCCGTGCGCCCCGGATCGGCCGCATGGCGGATCGCGCGGCTGCCGCGCTCCGCGCCCAGGTCGAAATAGATCCACCACATCGCCACGCAGCCCAGGAAAGCCGCCACGAAGGCGGGCGCCGCGTCGGCCATGGCGCTGGATTCGGCGAAGCTCGACCCGGTGACCACCAGCGACTCGCCCAGCGCGATGATCACGAACAGGCTGCAGCGCTCGGCGAAGTGGCCGCCTTCCACGTCCCAGTCCGCGGTGGTCGAACGGCCCAGGCCCGGCACGAAGAAATACGCGGCCGGGCCGAGGTATTCGATGCCTAGCGCGGCGATCCACCACAGGAAGCGCGGCGCGCCGTCCTGCCACGCCCCGATCAGCCAGCAGGCGCCGGCCACGCACAGCCACAGCAGGATGCGTACGAAGTTGGTGCGCTGGGATGCAGTGCCGCCGCGGTGCAGCGCCCACACCATGAACAGCGAACGCCCCACCTGCATCGTCACGTAGGCGCCGGCGAACAGCAGGCCGCGCTCGCCGAACGCTTGCGGCAGCGAGGCCGACAGCAGCAGGCCGGCGAAGGTCAGCGCCAGCATCATGGCGCGCACCGCGATGCGGTCCGGGTCCAGCCAGTTGGTGACCCAGCCGGTGAAGATCCACACCCACCACACCGCCAGGAACAGCAGCAGCACGTGTGCCGCGCCGATCAGGCTGAGGTCGTGCAGCAGGGTGTGCGACAGCTGGGTCACGCCGTAGACGAACACCAGGTCGAAGAACAGCTCGATGTTCGTCACCTTGCCGTGCCCGCCGGCGGTGCGTTCGCGCAGCAGGCCGGACGGAGCGTGGTGCGAAGAAGATTTGTGCGTGGACATGGCGGGCTTCCCTGGCATCGGCGCCTTTATGGCACGGCATCCGTGCGCCGGCTACGGCGCCGCCGCTATTCGATACGAGCTACCTTGCCCTGCACCAGCACGACGGTGACGGTGCGGCGGCCCTGGCGGTATTGCCAGCGCTCGCCTTCCGTGGCCTTGCCTGCCGCCTGTTTCGCGCGGCTGCCGCCTTTGGAGCTGCGTTTGTTCGTTGCCTTCCCGGCCTTGCCGCCGCTGGCCTTGTGGGCCGGCTGACCCAGCAACTCGACTACGCGCGCCGCGCTGTCGCCGGTGACCAGCACCTGCTGCCCGACCCGCAAGCTGTCCGCCCATGCCGGCGCTGCCGCGCAGAGGCAAAGGATCACCCATATCCAGCAACGCATGATTCACTCCCATGGCGCCACCAGCGCCGTGAGAGTGAATTTAGGCTTGCGCGGCGAAACGCATCAGCGGCGCATGCCGCCGCGGCGTGTAAGGCAACGCCGCGCGGACAGGCAGGCTCAGTTGCTGAGTTCCTCGATCTTGGTCACCTTGCCGCCGATCACGGTGAGGGTGGTGACCTGGCTGTTCTCGCGCTGGTACTGCCAGCGCTGGCCGACATAGCCGCCGTGCCTGGTCTCGATCGGTTCCTTGAAGCTCGGCTCGCCAAGCAGCTGGATCGCGCGCGAGGCGCTTTCCCCCACGGTCAGCACCTGGCTGCCGATGCGCAGCGTGCTGGCGGCATGTGCGGCAACGCTGGCCAGCGCCAGCACGGACATCAGAACGAGACGGCGCATGGTGGAACTCCTTTCCAGGCAGGGGGAGGGAACTTAGAACCCGGCGCCAGGCTGCGCCAGGTACTGCAACTCTTCGGGTGTGCAGGTGCGGCCGAGCACGGCGTTGCGGTGGGGAAAGCGGCCGAAGCGCTCGATCACCTCGCGGTGGCGCTGCGCATAGCTCAGATAGTTGGCGTACACGGCCTCGCCGGGAAACGCCGCGCACAGGCCTTCGACCAGGGCCACGCTGCGGTCCTGCAGGGCGCGGTCCTCGGCATGTTCCAGCGGCATGTAGGCGAACACGCGCCAGGCCGGCGGCAGACGTTCGTCGAAACCCTGCGCGATGCCTTCCAGCGCCAGCCGCTGCGCCTTGGCATCGCAGGCGAAGGTGCGCGCATCGCCGCGATGGAGATTGCGGCTGAACTGGTCGAGCACCAGCAGCAGCGCCATCCAGCCTTCGGGCAAGGTGATCCAGCTGTCGAGTTCTCCGCGCGCGGCCGCCTCGTGCAGCGCGCCGAAGCGGCTGCGGATGGCCTCGTCGAAGGCGTCGTTGCGCTCGAACCAGAGCGCCTCGTGATCGGGGTCGAACCAGAAGGCCAGCACATCCTGCGCGTCGGTCATGAGGTTCTCAGCCATGGGCGGCATCAGCCATGCGTGGTGCCGGCCAGGCAGTGCATGTCGCGGTGCATGCCGTACAGGCGGTCGAGCTGGCGGCTCAGGCCGGCTTCGGGACGGCCCGCGCGCTGCAGCTGGCGTTCGAAGCTGTGCAGCAGCCAGCATTCGTGCCGGGCCAGGCACTGCACCCACGCGGTATCGCGCTGCGCGGCGAAGCGGGTGGAAAGATCGGCCAGCAGGATACGCAGCGCACCGGCCGCGGTACCGCGCTGTGCGGCGTCGCCACCATCGGCGCTCACCTGCGACTGCAGGTCGGCGATCAGCGAGTCCAGCGTCTGCAGATTTTCGAACAGCAGGATCTGCAGCGCCGGATCGCGCACCCGCTCCAGGGCCCGCCGATGCAGGTCGCGGTCGTCGATACCGCGGCGGATCAGGGCGTTGAACAGAGTCTGGTCGAGATGCGACACGGCGACCGCCTCCGGGCGGTTCGGTGCTTGGGATAGTGGACGATGCGGCTATGCTCGGACTCGCCCGCTTAGCGGGGCATTAATCCCCGGGTGTCCAAAAAAGCCGCGCTCAGCAGCGGTTTGCCGACGTCATTGGGCGATCTGCAAAAGGTTCAGAGCTTGTCCGTTGGCGCCCGGCACGCCCTGCTGCAATTCGGCCAGGCGGCGGATCGACGGGCACAGCGCCTGCAGCTGCGGACGCAGCGCCTGCATGCGCTGCTCCAGCCGCGGGCGCAGCTGGGTGGCCAGGTCGCCGGCGCGGTCGCGCAGGCTGGCGGCGGCCTGCATGTCGCCGCTCATGGCGGCCTGCACGGCCTGCTGGCCCAGGTCTCCGGCGATCACCGGCAGCAGGTCGCTGGCGATCTGGTTCGCATACTGGTCGGCCAGGTCGCCCTGCCAGTCGTGGGTGCTCTGGCTGGCGTCGATGCGTTGCTTCAGCTGCGCCACGCGGGCGTCCAGGCGCTGGTTCAAGTCGGCCATGGAGCCGGCGCTCAGGCCCAGGTTGGCCGCTTCTTCGCGCACCGACTGCGCCAGCAAGTCCACGCCGTTGCGCGCCACGCTCTTGGCGCGCGGCGCCAGCGCGCGCAGTTCGCGTTCGAACAGGGCGATGCGGTCCTGGTCCTCCGGCCGCAGCGATACCGGCTGGCCGTCGGTGCGCAGGCTGCCGTCATGCAGCTCGACGTGGAAGGGCGCCGGCTGCGGCCGGTCGAACGACAGCTCGGCCGGTTTCAAGGTGACGTCGTAGCTGCTGCTGGCCTGGCAGGTGGTGGCCAGGTCCTGCGCGTGCAGGCCCAGGCTGGCCAGGGCCAGGAAGGTGGACGGGATCAGGCGGCGCATGCGGCGTCCTCGGGCGGAAGGCATGCAGCGATAGCCCGCCGCCGGACAACCCGGGCTGAACTTGCCGGCTCAGCGCCGCCGCGTATGGAACTGCGCGGCGACCTTGGGGCGGCCCATGGTCCAGGCCAGCCACAGCAGCAGGGGCACGCCGATGGCCTTGATCGCGATCACCACCTGGAAGGTGCGCCGCGCGCGCTCGACCATCAGCAAGGCCACGTCGCCCAGCTGCGGATTGGCCAGCGCCGCCTGCCGCGCCATGTCGAACTGCTCGCGCCCCTGCCACATCGCCACGCCGGAATAGACTGCCCAGCACGCCAGCAGCACGGCGGTCGCGCGCATCGCCAGCCGCGCCCATTCCTGCCGCAGCACGCAGCCGGCGCAGACCACGATCACACCCAGCGCGCCGGCCAGATAGTCGTAGACGCCGAAGCGCAGGTACTGCACGCCGCCATAGGCGGCGAGCAGCAGCAGCAACCAGACGGCGACCGGCCACGCGGCGAACTCGCGCGAGCCCGCCGTGTCCTTGCGCACCTTCAACAGCATCAGGACGAAGCCTTGTCCGAGGACTTCAGCGTGGTCAGGTCCGATTGCACCTGGGCGGAGTTCTTCTCCGGATCCACATCCTGGTAGACCTTGGCCACCTTGCCTTCCGGATCGATCAGGAAGGTGGTGCGCCTGGCGTAGTTCATGCCCATCTTGGAGGTCAGCACGCCGTAAGCGGTGGCCACCTTCTTGTCGCTGTCGGCCAGCAGCGGGAACGGCACGTGGTACTTGGCGGCGAAATCGGCATGCGACTTGACGTCGTCCAGGCTCACGCCCACCACCATCGCGCCGGCCTTGCGCAGCTTGGCGACGTCGTCGCGAAAGGTGCAGACCTGGGTGGTGCAGCCCGGGGTGAAGTCCTTCGGATAGAAATACAGCACCAGCCAATGGCCATGGAAATCAGCCGGCGTGTGCCACTTGCCGTTCTGGTCCTGCAGGCGGAAATCCGGCGCGGCCTGGCCCACCTGCGGCAGTGCGGAAGCCGGCGCGTCGTCGGCGAAAGCCGGGGCGACCATTCCGACCAGGAGAATCAAGGCGAACAACAGGAAGTTACGACGCATGAGAGCACTCCACGGGGAAAAGGGAACTCCGGAAGTGTACGCCTGCGCCCAAAAAGAAGGGCGCCCTCGGGCGCCCTTCCCATGCGTCAAACCGGCAAAGCTTACGGACGCTTGATGCTGAACTTGCCGATCGACACGCCGAGGTTCACGCCCTCGCCGGTGCCAGCCAGCGCCAGCGAGGTGGTGCCCTTGGTCAGCACCTGCGCCTGGCCGCTCTTGACCACGCCGGCCTCGGCGCCGGCCTGGGCGTAGTCGCCGAACACGTCGTCGATCGAACGCACGTGGCTGATCTCGCCCTTGCCGTTGTCGATGCGGTACTTGCCCGCCGTCAGGCCGCCGCCGACCACTTCGATCTTGACCGTGGCCTGCTGGCCGTTGTCGCAAGTGATGGTGCCGTTGCCCTCGGCGTGCTTGTAGATGATCGACCAGCCCGAGAGATTGAACCGCAGCTTGCAATCCACGTTCGCGTCGGCAGCCCGTGCGCTTCCCGTCGCGGCCATGCCGCCCGCCATCGCCAGCACCAGAGCCATCATTCCCATCGAACGCTTGATCATGTCGCTCTCCTTTAACTCGGTTGGGTCAGTACCCGGTCGCCATGGTAGGCGCGCTGGCTGAACAGACGGCGAAGCCGGGCGGTGGCGTTCAGCCTTCGCCAATAGCCGTGAGAGCCGCGTGCAAAACGTGTGTTCTTGATCTACCGCTAACGGAAGTCCGCGCAAACTCTTGCTCCACCGGAACCGATAAGGACTCGCCATGAACACGCGGACCGCTCTCGCCTTCGGCCTTTCCTGCCTGCTGTGCGCCGGCAGCGCGGTGCATGCGCAGAACTCCACCAGCAAGCCGCGCACGCGCACCGTGTGCGAGAACGTCACCGTGCAGGACCAGCCCAAGGACCAGCACCAGATCGCCGGCATGGCCATCGGCGCCGTGGCCGGCGGCGTATTGGGCAACCAGGTCGGCGGCGGCAAGGGCAAGACGCTCGCGACCGTGGCCGGCGCCGTCGGCGGCGGCTATGCGGGCAAGAAGATCCAGGAAAACCAGCAGACCAAGAAGACGCATGTCGAACGGCGCTGCCGGCAGGTCGCCTACTGAGTTCCAGGCTCCACCCGCCTGAGGAGGCGGCCCATGAAGTACACGCTGGTCGGCTATGACGGCTCGCCTTCCTCGCAGCGCGCGCTGCGCTTCGCGGTGGCCCTGGCCCAGGCCTGCGGCGGCCGCGTGCGGGTGGTCAACGCGGTGAAGCTGGTGGAAGGCGCGGCCGATACCTGCGCCCTGCTGATGGCTGATTCCGGCGCGCAACGCGCCGGCGAACTGCTGGCCGAAGTGCGCGCCCTGCTGCCCGACGCGGCCGGACTGATCGACGTGGAAGTGATGTCCGGCTGCCCCGGCGAGGTGCTGCTGGAACAGGTGCGTCGGCACGGCATCGACCACATCGTGATCGGCCACACCGAGCGCGGCGCGCTGGGGCGCTGGCTGCTCGGCTCGGTCTCCGACGATATGCTCGCGCGGGCCCACGTGCCGGTGACGGTGGTGCGCTGAGGCCGCCAGGAGCGGAGCGCGCAACTTCTTGCCGTGCCCCATGCCGCGTCCAGGTCGGCAGTCATTAATCCCGGACCCCGCTCTCGTCGTATGCTTTGTCATATAACAGTCATGCCAGGCCGGCGCGCGCCCCGCTCCGAACGGCCCGGGCCCGCACAGGAAATGCCGCGTGAGCTACAACACCACCCTGCCCTGGACTCTGGACAGCCTGGATCTGGACCGCATCGAATTCGAGCGCGTCCGCCACAACGAAGACCTTTTCTTCCTGCTGTGCAGCGCGTCCTTCGTGGAAAGCGGCTCGGACCTGTACACGCATAACCTGATCGACCACTTCGCCGGCGACGAAGCCCTGCAGACCTGGCTGAGCCAGCACTGGGAACACGAGGAACTGCAGCACGGCCGCGCGCTCGCCGCCTATGTGCGCAAGGTGTGGCCGGAGTTCGACTGGGAGCGCGGCTTCCAGTCGTTCTGGGACGAATACGGCAAGGTCTGCACCGCCGACGAACTCGAACCCAGCCGCGGCCTGGAGCTGGCCGCGCGCTGCGTGGTGGAAACCGGCACCGCCAGCCTGTACCGCGCGCTCAACGACATCACCGACGAGCCCGTGCTCAAGCAGCTCACCAACCACATCAAGAGCGACGAAGTGCGCCACTACAAGCACTTCTACCAGCACTACCGGCTATACCGCGAACGCGAAGGCTTCGGCCGCTACAAGGTGTTCCGCACCCTGCTGCGCCGGGTCAACGAGATCAAGAGCGAGGACAGCGACATCGCGCTGCGCCACGTGTTCAACCAGTGCTATCCGCAGCACGTGGACAACCAGGCGGAGTTCAAGCGCATCACCGGCCGCGCCCAGGCCCTGCTCCGCCGCAACATCCCCGCCGAGATGACGGTGAAGATGCTGCTCAAGCCGCTGGACCTGCCGCCGCGCGTGCAGGGCATGGTGGAGAAGCCGCTGGCGAAGATTGCGGAGAAGCTGTTTCTCAACTGACGCCGTCCAGGCGTCATC
>Ga0065165_1002787_pt1 | contig 13802 bp, 15 predicted proteins | sample AraplaMF_Cvi_mMF_FD_63813 | JGI IMG/M metagenome (GOLD analysis project Ga0065165, IMG submission 63813) | Arabidopsis root microbial communities from the University of North Carolina, USA - plate scrape MF_Cvi_mMF (version 2) (version 3) | ecosystem: Host-associated > Plants > Roots >...
TCCCCGTGCCGCAATGTGCGCTTTCCCCCCTGCCGCATTGCAAGACGTGGCACGGCGGCGACGGACATGGGCGAAAATCCGCCCATCGCGACTTGTCCCCAGGAAAAGCCCCGCACGGGAGTTGATCGCCAAGGCGCTTTGGCTAACCCCAAGGCCATGTCCTCGGCCCCCACTCCCATGATGGCGCAATATTTCGCGCTCAAGGCGGAAGCGGGGGATTGCCTGCTCTTCTACCGGATGGGCGATTTTTTCGAACTGTTCTTCGAGGACGCCAAGATCGCCTCCGCCGTGCTCGACATCGCGCTCACCGCGCGCGGCGAGCATGGCGGCGACCGCATCCCGATGTGCGGCGTGCCGGCGCATGCCGCCGAAGGCTATCTCGCGCGGCTGATCAAGGCCGGCAACCGCGTCGCCATCGCCGACCAGATCGAGACGCCCGAACAGGCAAAGAAGCGCGGCGGCTCGAAGGCACTGGTGCAGCGCGCGATCATCCGCGTCGTGACCGCAGGCACGCTGACCGAAGAGGCGTTGCTCGACAGCCGTAGCGCCAACTGGTGCGCGGCGATCGGCGAGGCCGGCGGGCAGGTCGCAATCGCCTGCGCCGACATCTCGACCGGACGTTTCGAGCTGATCGAGACCAGCCCCGAACGCGTCGCGGCGGAGATCGCGCGCCTCTCGCCGGCGGAGACGATCGCGCCGGAGAATTCGGTCTTTGCGGAGCTCACCACGAGCCTCCGCCCGCGCGAGAATTTCGACAGCGCCGGGGGCGAGGCGCGGTTGAAGTCACTGTTCGCGGTCGCCACGCTCGACGGCTTCGGCCAATTCTCGCGTGCCGCGCTGGCCGCCGCCGGTGGGCTGGTCGCCTATCTCGACCATACCGCGCGCGGATCGCTGCCCTTCCTGCGTCCGCCGCGCGTCAGCCGTACCGAGGCGGCGATGGCGATCGACGCCGCGACGCGCGAGAGCCTCGAGCTCACCGTCAGTTCTGCGGGCGCACGCAAGGGTAGCCTGCTCGATGCGGTCGACCGTACCGTCACTGGCGCGGGTGCACGGCTGCTCGGGGCCGACATCTCCGCGCCGTTGATGGACCGCGCGAGCATCGAGGCACGGCTCAATCTGGTCCAGCGTTTCCACGACGATCCCGGTCTGCGCGACACGGTTCGCGGTGCGTTGCGCGCCATGCCCGATATCGGCCGCGCACTCGGCCGCCTCGCCGCCGGCCGCGGTAGTCCGCGCGATCTCGGTCAGCTGCGTGACGGCCTCGACGGAGCGTGGCGGCTGGGCGAGCGCTTCGGTGCGATCGGCGCGGTGCCGCCCTTGCTCGCCGAGCTCGCGCCGCAGCTCCAGGGGCATGGCGCGCTGATCGATCTGCTCAGCCGCGCGCTCGTTCCCGAGCCGCCGGTCGATGCGTCGAACGGCGGCTATATTGCCGAGGGCTATGACGCGGCGCTCGACGATCTGCGCGACGCCGGTGCCGGCGGCCGCCGCGCGATCGCCGCGCTGGAGGGCGAATACAAGGCGCGCACCGGCATCGCCTCGCTCAAGATCCGCCACAACGGCGTGCTCGGCTATCATATCGAGGTGCCGGCGAAGAATGCCGATTCGCTGATGAAGCAGGATTCGGGCTTCACCCATCGCCAGACGCTCGCCGGCGTGGTGCGCTTCAACGCGCCCGAGCTGCACGAGGTGGCGATCAAGGTCACGCAGGCCGGCGCGCACGCGCTCGCCGCCGAGGCGGCGCATCTAGAGGAGCTGACCAACACCGCGCTCGAACGGCGCGAGGCGATCGCGCGAACCGCCGATGCGCTCGCACGGATCGACGTCGCTGCGGGCCTCGCCGAGCGCGCCGCTGAGGGCGGCTGGGCGCGGCCAGTGCTGGTCGATCATGCCTGTTTCGAGGTCGAGGGCGGGCGCCATCCGGTGGTCGAGGCGGCATTGGCGCGCAGCGGCGAGCGTTTCGTGGCGAACGACTGCATGCTGTCGGAGAGCTCGCGCCTGTGGCTGGTTACCGGTCCGAACATGGGCGGCAAGTCCACCTTCCTGCGCCAGAACGCATTGATCGCGGTACTGGCGCAGGCCGGCGCCTATGTACCCGCGACGCGTGCGACGCTCGGACTGGTCGACCGGCTGTTCAGCCGCGTCGGCGCCTCTGACAATCTCGCGCGCGGGCGCTCGACCTTCATGGTCGAGATGGTCGAGACCGCAGCGATCCTCGCCCAGGCGACGCCGCGCAGCTTCGTCATCCTCGACGAGGTCGGGCGCGGCACCTCGACCTATGACGGCCTCGCCATCGCGTGGGCGGTGGTCGAGGCGATCCACGAGGACAATCGCTGCCGCTGCCTGTTCGCGACCCATTATCACGAGCTGACCCGGCTGGCCGAGCGCTGCGACGCGCTCACGCTCCACAATGTCCGCGCGCGTGAGTGGAAGGGCGATCTCGTGCTGCTCCACGAGGTGGCGGAAGGCCCGGCGGATCGCAGCTACGGCCTCGCCGTCGCCCGCCTCGCCGGCATGCCGCCGGCGACGGTCAAGCGCGCCAAGGCCGTGCTCGACAAGCTCGAGGCCGGCCGCGCCCAGACCGGTGGGCTCGCGGCAGGGCTCGACGACCTGCCGCTGTTCGCCGCGGCGGCCGAAGCGGAGGTCGAGGAGATCGATGCGCTGCGCGCCGCGCTCGACGGGGTCGATGTCGACTCGCTGAGCCCGCGCGACGCGCTCGACCTGCTCTACCGCCTCAAAACGATCGCGAAGGACGGCTGATGCTGCTGATCACCGGAACCATCCGCCTCCCCGCCGACCGGCTCGACGCCGCGCGCCCGGCGATGGCCGCGATGATCACCGCCAGCCGCGCCGAGGACGGGTGCCTCGCCTATAGCTATGCCGAGGATGTGCTCGAGCCCGGGCTGATCCGCGTGCATGAGCAATGGCGCGACCGCGCCGCGCTCGACCGCCATTTCGCCGCAGCGCATATCCACGCATGGCGCGCAAGCTGGGCCGAGCTCGGCATCGGGGATCGCGATCTGGTGTTGTGGGAAGCGGGCGAGCCGCAGCGGATCTGACCGCGGATTATTCCTGCTCCGCGCCGCGTGTGCGTAGCGCGAACTCGCGTGCGGCCCAGTCGAGGAACGCGCGCACCCGCGGTGAAAGCTGGCGGCTGCGCGGATAGAGGAAGGACACCGGCATGCTGGGCGGCGGCGTGTCGGCGAGGATCTCGACCATCCGCCCGTTCGCCAGATCCGCCTCGACATGGAAGCGGGGCACCTGCGCCAGCCCCAGCCCGAGCTCGAGGCCGCGCAGATAGCTTTCCGGTCCCGTCACCGACAGGGTCGCGGGCAGCGAGAGGCTGCGCATGCCCTCCCCGGTCATGAAATCGAGCGTGGCTAGATTGCCGGTGGTTATCGAACGAATCCCCACGGTCACATGACCTGCAAGATCGTCGATCCCCGCCGGCGTGCCGAACCGCGCCAGATAATCGGGAGAGGCGCAGGTCAGCCGGTCGAGCACCGCCATGCGCCGGGCGATCAGATCGCTGTCGGGCAGCGCGCCATAGCGCAGCACGCAGTCCACGCCCTCCTGCACCATGTCGATCCAGCGATCGGTCTCGCTCATCACCAACGTGATGTCGGGATAGCGCGCGAGGAAATCGGGCAGGCCGGGCATCAGGAAATGCCGGGCGATCGTTCCCTGCACGTCGATGCGCAATTGCCCGCGCGGCTCGGCGCCGCTGAACGCGCCTTCGGCATCCTCGACATCGTCGAGGATCGCGAGACAGCGGCGATAATAGGCCTCGCCGTCGAGCGTCGGGCGCACCGTCCGCGTGGTGCGCTGGAGCAACCGCACGCCCAGCCGCTCCTCGAGCTGGCGGATCACGGTGGTGACGGTCGACCGGGGCACATTGGTGTCGTGCGCCGCCGCGGTGAAGCTGCGCCGCTCCACCACTCGCGTGAACAGCCGCATCGCATCGAACCGGTCCATGGGCTTATTGTTCGCATTTTCTGAACAGTTATGCCGAATCTAGGCTGATTATCCAGAACTCACAAGATGGCAAACCCCTCCTGTCGCCGCGGTAGCGGCATCGAACGGAGGAAAAGCGATGAACATGGACAGCAGCAAGGTCGCGATCGTGACGGGCTCCTCGCGCGGCATCGGCGCCGCGATCGCCCGCCGCCTCGCAGCGGACGGCTTCACCGTCGTCATCAACTATGCCGGACGCGCCGACGAAGCCGAGGCGCTGGTCGGCGAGATCGAGGCCGTGGGCGGCAAGGCGCTCAGCGCGCAGGCCGATGTCAGCGATCCCGCGGCGGTCGCGCGGATGTGGGACGCAGCGGAAGCGGCGTTCGGCGGGGTCGACGTACTGGTCAACAATGCCGGCATCATGCGGCTGGCGAACATCGTCGATAGCGACGACGCGCTGTTCGACAGCCAGATCGCGATCAACCTCAAAGGCAGCTTCAACACGCTGCGCGAGGCGGCGAAGCGGCTGCGCGACGGCGGCCGGATCATCAATCTCTCGTCGAGTGTGGTCGGTCTGCGCCCGGCGACCTATGGTGTTTATGCCGCGACCAAGGCGGCCGTCGAGGCGATGACACACATCCTGACCAAGGAGCTGCGCGGACGGAACATCACCGTAAACGCCGTCGCCCCCGGGCCGACCGCGACTGCGCTGTTCCTCGACGGCAAGCCGCAAGCGGTGATCGACACGCTGACCAAGGCCGCCCCGCTCGAGCGGCTCGGCCAGCCCGAGGATATCGCCAACACGGTGGCGTTCCTCGCCGGCTCCGACGGCTCGTGGATCAACGGCCAGGTACTCCGCGCCAATGGCGGGATCATCTGATCCCCGCGCATCCCCTCTCTCCCGGAAGCTTCAGGATCGAAAGGAATTCGCCATGGAAAAGAAGATCATCCTCATCACCGGTGCTTCGAGCGGCTTCGGTCGCCTGACCGCGGAGGCGCTCGCCCGCGCCGGGAACATTGTCTACGCCTCGATGCGCGACGTCGCCGGCCGCAACGCGCAGAATGCCGCCGAGTTGGCGGCGATCGAAGGCACGGACATCCGCCCGATCGAGCTCGACGTCCAGTCCGAGCCGTCGGTCGAGGCGGCAGTCGCGAAGATCATCGCCGAGGCCGGCCGGATCGACGTGCTGGTGCACAATGCCGGGCACATGATGTTCGGCCCCGCGGAGAGCTTCACGGCCGAGCAGTTCGCCCAGCAATATGACGTGAACGTGCTCGGCACCCAACGCGTCAACCGCGCCGCGCTGCCGCACATGCGCAAGGCCGGGCAGGGCCTGCTGCTGTGGATCTCGAGCAGCAGCTCGGCCGGGGGCACGCCGCCGTACCTCGCGCCCTATTTCGCGGCCAAGGCGGCGATGGACTCGCTCGCCGTCCTCTATGCGCGCGAACTCGCACGCTGGGGCATCGAGACCACGATCGTCGTGCCCGGCGCCTTCACCAGGGGCACCAACCATTTCGCCCATTCGGGCCGCCCCGCCGACGAGGCGCGCGTCGCCGAATATGAGGCAGGTCCGTACCAGGGCTTCGGCGAGCAGGTGCAGAAGGCCTTTGCCGAGATCGTCCCCGACGATGCCGATCCGGCGGGCGTCGCCGACCTGATCGTCGAGGCGGTCGACAAGCCCTTCGGCACCCGCCCGTTCCGGATCCACTTCGATCCGACCCAGGACGGCGCCGATGTCGGCTTCACCGTGCTCGACCGGCTGCGCGCCGAAATGCTCCACCGCGTAGGACTGAGCGACCTGCTCAAGCCGGCGCAACTGGTCTGAAACCCCAAAAAATGAAAGAGGCCGCCGGGCCCCGTCCGGGGTACCCGGCGACCTCCGACATGGTCAGCGGCCGGAGAGCTCCAGCCCGGGAGACCATGCGGGCCGCTTTGCCGAAAGCTGCGAGCGTTGATTGGAGGAGGATACCTCCCGCTCGCTTACGGACGGAGGGCTTCCGTCCGCGCCTTCAGTTCAGCGGCGCGTCTCCCGAACGAACTGAACCGACCCCATTGCTGAACCATGAGACATCGGATCACCTCCTTTCGCTAGTTAAAACGAGCCGCGCCCGGCTGGGCACAAACGAATCAATGAATCATCACGAATCGCAGAACAAGTCTTGTTTTGTGCGGCGATATCGGCGATTCTGTACTTCTGTGCCGGAACCCGGCGCACCTCCCCTCATTTCGGCTTGCGGAAGCGATAGACGAAGCGGTCGGTCTTGCCGCGCACGGCGGGGTCGAACACCAGCTTGCTATGGTCGTCGCCCGCCACATGGAGCGCGTCGCTCTCCGCCTCGAGCACGAAGCCGGCAGCCTTGAAATCGGCCTTCACCACCGCGGGATCGATGCGGTGGAACTTGTCGACCGTCGCGCGCGTGTCGCCCGCAGGCCCGACATGGTCGACCACGCCGACCTCCCCGCCGGGTTTGGTCGCAGCGTAGAGCGTCTTGAGGAAGGCCGCGGGATCGGTGCGCGGCACATTGTACTTCGTGCTCTCCCAGTAAAGGTCATGATAGACCATGTGCAGCATCGTAAAATCGAGGCTGTTGGCGGGCGCGGCGAACTTGTCGAACGGATAGGTGACGAGCGACACATTGGGATTGCGGCCCTTGAGCGCGTCCCAGCCGGCCTTCTCCTTGGCGTCGTTGTCGTAGAACTGGCCCGGCTCATAGGCGATCACCTTGCCCTTCGGCCCTACGACATGCGCCATCAGCTCGCTGTAATAGCCGCTCCCGGCCATCACGTCGGCGACGGTCTGACCCGGCTTCACGCCGAAGAAATCGAGCACCTTCGCGGGCTGGCGGCTCTCGTCGAGCTTGCGCGCATCCTCGGGCCGGTCGGGCGCGGCCACTGCCGCGGCGTAATTGGCCACGGCCTGGTGCGCCACCACGGGAACCGAAAGGCACAGCGCCGCACCGAGCAGCGCAACACGGATCGTCGAACGCATCGGGAATCCCCTCTCCTGATGAAGCGGGGGATCATGATCCCGATACGCGGCGCCTCAAGCGGAATCGCACCAGATGCGCGAAAGCGCCGCCCGACTGCACGCCTTAGTGGCGCTTGAAATATTGCACCTCGCGCTCGTGCTTCTCGGCAGCGTCGCGGCTCGAAAAAGTCCCGAGATTGCGGCGCTTGCCCGTGTCCGGGTCCTTCTTGCGCGAATAGAGCCGGTATTCGCCCGACTTGAGCTTGCGGATCATGGCTACCTCCGCCTCGCCAACGCGCGGGCGGGACAGCCTATCCCCGGCAATCCTCGATCACGCGCAACACTTCGGCCCAGGCGGGCACGACCAGTGCGGGGACGCCCGGCTGTTCGACGATGAACCGCCCGCGGCTATACCCCATCGCATCGAGCAGTGGGTCGGTCGCGGTGAGTGTCGCGGTCACCGTATCGCCGGTCGGCTGCGTGGTGAGCGTGCGCGACATCGCCGTGGTGCGGATCGTCATCGGCGTTGCGGACGGGGCACCACCGCCGCGCGCGAGCGCGATCCTCCGCTGCGCGCGGTCGCAGCGCAGCGTGAGCGTCGGCGCGGCACCGGCCACGCCGAATTGCGCGACACTGCCCTGCGCCTCCTGCCGGTAGCTCCAGTTGCCGGGCGTCACCGCCCAGTCGCGCCAGTCGGGGCCCGCCGGCGCGGGCGTAGGCACCGCGACGGGCGGCGGAACGGGGCGCGGGACCGGCACGGGCTGTGCCGGGTGCGGTACGATCCGGGGAGCCGAACAGCCCGACAGCAGGGCGATGCTGGCAACGAATGCGGGGACGAGGCGACGCATGGCCTGCCTTATGGGCGATGGCGCTGCCCGCCTCAACCCGGCATGGCGAAACTGCCGGACGGTTCGGTCAGGCAGCGCGGCGACCGATCACACGGCGCGCGTGCGTGTAGAGCACCGATTCCTCCTGCGCGCGGCGCGCGTCGATCCGGTCGCGCAGCGCGAAAGTATGATCGCGGAATGCCTCCCATTCGCGCGCGATGCGATCGACCGGCCATTCGGTGACATAGAGGCGCATCTCCTCGCGTAGCGCGCCGAACTCGCGGCGGAACTCCCACGCGGCCGCCACCGCCTCGGCGTCACCCGACGCGAGCAGGCGGTCGTAGATAAGCTGATCCTCGCGCCCCCAATGGTCGACGAACGCACGGCACAATTCCCAGCGCAGCGCGGCGACCTTCGCGGCGTCGGGTACGCGAACGTTAACCACATCCAGCAGTCGCGCGCCCAGCTTTTCCAATTCCAGATGTTCGCCCAGAAGTTCGGCAAGCAAAATCACTTAACGCCCCTCAACCCCTCGGACGACATTCCCCGGCCGTCCGACCCATTCGAAATCGCGTTAACCCTAAAGAGGTGGTTTCGGATTCGCACCATTACGCGAAGTTGCGTAGGTCCTAGGATATCAGGATATGCATAATTGTTATCGGTGTCATGAATCATCGCCGAGTCCCTGTCCGGATGCGAAAGCAACCGGAGACTGGCCCGCTTTCCATACCGACTATCCCGAACGAGCCGCCGATGCCCCTTCATCGGCCGTGGCCCCTTATTCATTATAGTCGAAAGCCGATGCTTTGGGCGGCACGCGCCCAATTGTATGCTCAGCCGCGGCGATAGCCCATGCGCGTCTTGCTGGTCCGGCCGTACTTTCCTTTGCGCGTGCCCGGCTTACCTTCGTTGCTGCGGCCCATGATCGGCGCCTTGCGCTCTTCCGCCGGCAGGCCGAGTTCCTCGGCCTCGAGCGAGCGGATCTCGTCGCGCAAGCGCCCCGCCTCCTCGAATTCGAGATTGGCCGCGGCCTCGCGCATCTTCTTCTCGAGCTCCTCGATGTAGGCGCGCAGATTGTGGCCGACCATGTGCGGCCGCTCGTCGCCGATCTCGACGGTCACCTGGTCCTTCGACGCGACATGCGCGATGATGTCGCCGATATTCTTCTTCACCGTCTCGGGCGTGATGCCGTGTTCGGCATTATATTCCTGCTGCTTCTCGCGCCGGCGCCCGGTCTCGGCGAGCGCGCGCTCCATCGAGCCGGTCATGCGGTCGGCATAGAGGATCACCCGCCCCTCGACGTTGCGCGCGGCGCGGCCGATCGTCTGGATCAGCGAAGTCTCCGAGCGCAGGAACCCCTCCTTGTCGGCGTCGAGGATCGCGACCAGCCCGCATTCGGGAATGTCGAGGCCCTCGCGCAGCAGGTTGATGCCGACGAGCACGTCATAGACGCCCAGCCGCAGGTCGCGGATCAGCTCGATGCGCTCGAGCGTCTCGGTATCCGAATGCATGTAGCGGACCTTCACCCCCGCCTCGTGCATGTACTCGGTCAAATCCTCGGCCATGCGCTTGGTCAGCGTGGTGACGAGCGTGCGATAGCCGAGCGCTGTGGTCTTCTTGCACTCCTGGATCAGATCCTGGACCTGCTCCTCGACCGGTTTGATCTCGACTGGCGGGTCGATGAGCCCGGTCGGGCGGATGACCTGCTCGACGAACACGCCGCCGGTCTGCTCCATTTCCCATCCGCCCGGCGTCGCCGAGACATAGGTGGTCTGCGGGCGCATCGCGTCCCACTCGTTGAAGCGTAGCGGGCGGTTGTCGATCGCCGAGGGCAGGCGGAAGCCGTATTCGGCAAGCGTCACCTTCCGCCGATGGTCGCCGCGCGACATGCCGTTGATCTGGCCGATCGTCTGGTGGCTCTCGTCGACGAACAGCAGCGCATTCTCGGGCAGATATTCGAACAGGGTGGGCGGCGGCTCGCCGGGCAGGCGGCCGGTGAGGAAGCGGCTGTAATTCTCGATGCCGGCGCAGCTGCCGGTCGCAGCGATCATCTCCAGGTCGAAATTGGTGCGCTGCTCGAGCCGCTGATGCTCGAGCAGCTTCCCCTCCGCCTCCAGTTCCTTGAGCCGCTCGGCGAGCTCGTGCTTGATGCCCTCCATCGCCTGCTTCATCGTCGGCCCGGGCGTTACATAGTGCGAGTTAGCGAAGACGCGGACATAATCGAGGCTCGCCACCTTGGCGCCGGTGAGCGGATCGAACTCGGTGATCTCCTCGATATCGTCGCCGAAGAAGCTGATCCGCCAGGCGCTATCCTCATAGTGCGACGGGAAGATCTCGAGGCTGTCGCCGCGCACGCGGAACGCGCCACGGGTGAAGGCCGCGTCGTTGCGCTTGTACTGCAGCGCGACCAGCTTGCGGATGATCTCGCGCTGGTCGGCGACCTGGCCCTTCTTGAGGTCGAAGATCATCGCCGAATAGGTCTCGACCGAGCCGATGCCGTAGAGGCACGAGACCGAGGCGACGATGATTACGTCGTCGCGTTCGAGCAGCGCGCGGGTGGCCGAATGGCGCATCCGGTCGATCGCCTCGTTCACCGAGCTTTCCTTCTCGATGTACGTGTCCGACCGCGGCACATAGGCCTCGGGCTGGTAATAGTCGTAATAGCTGACGAAATATTCGACCGCATTCTCCGGGAAGAAGCTCTTGAACTCGCCATAGAGCTGCGCGGCGAGGATCTTGTTGGGTGCGAGGACGAGCGCGGGGCGCTGTAGTTCCTCGATCACCTTGGCCATGGTGTAGGTCTTGCCCGAGCCGGTGACGCCGAGCAGCACCTGGTCGCGGTCCCCTGCGCGCGCCGCCTCGACCAGTTCGGGAATAGCGAAGCGCTGATCGCCCGAGGGCTGATAATCGCTGACCAATTTGAACAGCTTGCCGCCCTCGACTTTCTCGGGGCGTTGCGGGCGGTGGGGGATGAAGGCGGCCCCGGTCTCGGGCTCGGCGAGGCTGGTACGGATCTGGATGGCCATGCAGCAGATATGGGGCGGCGGCGCGGGGGGCGCAATCGGCACCACGGGCGCTCCACACCCCTTCCGAAACCCCTTGCTCCCGCCCCCGCTTCCGGGCACCCACGGGCAGCACAACAGGGAGGGCGATGTATGCGGGTTATCCTGGTTTCGGCGCTGGCGCTTGGGCTCGCCGGCTGTGGCGGCGGCAAGACCAGCAGCACCACGACGGTCACCAACAAGGCGAGCGTCACCCTCACCAACGCCAGCGAGGCGCAGGTCGCGGCGAAGGTCGCCGAGGTCAAGGCGGCCAATCTGATCGATCATGGTGCATGGGAGACGAAGTTCGAGCTGGTCTCGCTCGATTTCCCGGGTCTGGCCGCGGACGATCCCGCCCGGCTCACCGCGATCGACGAACTCACCCGGCCGATGCCCGTGCTCAAACAGTGCGTGAGCGCCGACAGTTCGATCGCCGCCAACCCCGTGCTCACCCAGGGCGTGGGCAAGGACTGCGTCTACAGCAATTATGCCATGGGCGACGGCAAGATCGCCGCCGATGCCGTGTGCAAGGGCGCGCAGGGCCAGCGCGTGACACTCAAGCTCGCCGGCACCTATTCAAAGACGCAGGCGGACCTGACGCGCGAGGAGCATGTCGAGGCGCCGGCTGGCCAAAAGGGCGCGCAGGATATCAAGCTCCACATCACCGCGCGCCGCACCGGCGACTGCAAGGCCTGAAGGAGAGAGGATCATGATCGGCTACACGCTCGTCGGCAGCAACGATCTGCCCCGCGCCAAGGCATTCTACGACGATCTGTTCGGTGCGATCGGCGTCGGCACGCTGATGGAATTCCCCACCGGCGCGCGCGCATGGGGCGCAAGCTGGGACAAGCCGATGTTCGGCGTGACCCCGCCTTATGACGGGCAGCCGGCAACCGTCGGCAACGGCACGATGATCGCGCTGGTCGTCGACACGCGCGACAAGGTCGACGCGCTGTACGAAAAGGCGATCGAACTGGGCGCCAAATGCGAGGGCGGTCCGGGCTTGCGCGGCGAGGAGGGCGAGCAGGCTTTCTACGCCGCCTATTTCCGCGACCTCGACGGCAACAAGCTCTGCGCCTTCCGCGTCGGGCCGGCGGCCTGACCCTCTCGATGCAACGCATCCTTTGCGGCGCGGCAGCCGCGCTCCTTCTCGCCGGCTGCCAGTCGAACACCGGCGGCAACCAGGCCGTACCGGCGCCCGACAATGACGGCGAGGCGGCGAATGTCGCGGCGCCCGCTCCGCCGCCCGCCAATGAAGCGGCTCCGGCCAATACCGGCGCGGGCGGCGCGCCTGTACCGGTCAGGGAGATCGATCTCAGGAACGCCAGCGCAGCCGAGGTTGCGACCCGGCTCGCCGGTCTATCCCACACGCCGTCGATGGAACCGGGGCTGTGGGAGACGACCGTCTCACGCGAACTGGTCTCGGTGACAGGCATGCCGCCAGCGCAGCGCGACGCGCTGCAGGCGCAGGCACGGAACGACAAGCCGCGCACCAGCCGCGACTGCGTGGCGAGCCCGAAGACCCTGCTCCCGCAGGTGGGCGACCTGCGTCCCTTCGGAAGCGGGTGCAGCTTCGCGCGTTATCACGTCACCGCGGGCCGGTTCGACGTGCAGGCGCGCTGCGTCGGTCCCGCGGGCAAGCCGGTCTCGGTGCAGATGTCGGGCAAATATGCGCCGACCGCGGTCGCGCTCGACCTCGATCTCAATCTGCCGCTGCCCACGCCCGCGGGTGCGGCCGTGCATACGCGGGCCTACAGCCAGGCGAAGCGGATCGGCGAGTGCCCGGGAGGCAGCGCGGGGGCGAAGCCCTAACCTCTAATCGTGACGGCGATAGGCGATACGCCACATCGCCACGCCGATGCCTGCTGCCACCAAAGCGAGGATCGCACTGGTTCCGACCGCACTCAGCCAACGGTAGAAGAGCGTGCGGCTGTCCATCGCCGGCATGGCGAGCAGGCCGAAGCCATAGGTCTGGGCGCCGATGAAGACGGTGAGCGCGGCGATCGCGCCGACCAGCGCGGCATGGTGCGCGCGACGCCAGCCGGCGATGTGCATCGCCAGCCAGATTGGCCCGCCGACCGCGGTGATGCCAAGTCCGCTCAGGACCGTCCCGACCAGCCAGCCCGCAGCGAGGTTGAGCGGATCGTGCTGGCCGCCCGCCGCGAGGAGCACGAGTACGACCAGCCCGCAGAGCAGGCTGCCCACGCCGAGCGCGAGCCCGGCGCGATCGAGCGTAATGTCATAGCGGCGCGCTCCGCCCATGACGCGATCGTTCACTGAGTCCATCCCCTCCGCGGCGCGCAACCTGATCGCGCCGCGTGAGTCGGTCAAGCGGCAGGCATTGCAAAGAATCGGGAAAAGCGGCGGATCGCGTTCAGCGCGACGCCTTGGCAAGCGCACGCGCGGGCGGCGGGCTCTTGAACTCGGGCAATTGGGACCAGGTGAGCGCCGCGATGGCGGCGGCGATCAGCAGGATGCGCAACTGATGCCAGCGGAACTGCCAGCGTCCGCCATGACGGCGGCGCTTGAGTGGTACGCCATCGCCCGGCGTGCCCAGCCACGCATGTTCGGGACGATAGCGGCGGAAGCCGCGCGAACCTCTGGAACCCGAGCCTTGCCGCATCAATCTGCCCTCGCTCGCGGCCGACTATACCGGATCAGGGCATCGCGGAAAAAGGTACGCCGGCCAATCGCATCCGTTCCGGACCCGATTTGGTCCGAATCGGTGCACGCTTCGCCTACACTCGCCCGGGCAAGCGAGGGGGAGCGAGGTGCAACGCATCTATCGGTGCGAACGGTGCGGCAGCGTGGCGGTGACGCGCGATGCCTGGGCCGAATGGGATGTCGAGGGTCAGCGCTGGGTGTTGTGCGACCTGTTCGACTTCGCCTTCTGCCACACCTGCCATCGCGAGACGAAGCTTGCCGAGCAGAGCGCGGGCTAACCCCGCGGGCCGCCCCGGACCGACCGCGCGAAAAGCGCGGCGGTCCGGATGGGCACTACGTCATCCCGGATG
>Ga0065165_1002793_pt1 | contig 13765 bp, 10 predicted proteins | sample AraplaMF_Cvi_mMF_FD_63813 | JGI IMG/M metagenome (GOLD analysis project Ga0065165, IMG submission 63813) | Arabidopsis root microbial communities from the University of North Carolina, USA - plate scrape MF_Cvi_mMF (version 2) (version 3) | ecosystem: Host-associated > Plants > Roots >...
CCTCCCCCGTGCCAACGGGGGAGGTGGCAGCGAAGCTGACGGAGGGGGCGCTGGGGCCGTGCGCCCGCGTATAGTGGTTCGAACAACTTCGGTGTGACGCGCCCCGAGCCCTGGCCCTACTCTCCCCTCGAACCGGGAGGGACTTCCATGTTCGTGGGACACTACGCGGCCGCGCTGGCCGCCAAGGCCGCCGAGCCGAGGGCGCCGCTCTGGAGCTATGTGGCCGCCGCCCAGCTGGTCGACATCGGCTGGTCGGGGCTGATCATGACCGGCGCCGAGCGGGTCAGCTTCGATCCCCACCTGCCGGGCTCGGCCCTGGTGCTGGAGCACATGCCCTGGACGCACAGCCTGCCAGGCGCGCTGGCCTGGGCGGTGGGCGCGGCGCTTCTGGCCCGCTGGGCGCTCAAGGTCCCGCCGCGGGCGGCGGTGTTCGTGGGCGCGGTGGTCTTCTCGCACTGGCTGCTGGACCTGGTGGTCCACCGGCCCGACCTGGCGCTCTGGTTCGGCGGGCCGAAGGTGGGCTTCGGCCTCTGGAATATCCCGGTGGCCGAACAGGCGGTGGAGATCGGCCTGCTGGCGATCGCCGGGGCGGCCTGGACGGCGGAGCGGGTGAGGGCGGGCCAGTCCGCCTGGCCAGCGGCGGCGTTCCTGACCTTCCTGGTGACCCTGCAGATCGTGGCCATGCTGCTGCCGCCCGCGGGCGGGACCGTGGCGATGGGCGCCAACGCGCTGGCCGCCTACCTGCTGACCACGGCCATCGCCGCGCTTGTGGAGCGTCGCGCCCGTTCCGCAGCGGCATGCTTGCGGGACGAGCCAGCCGGGGCATAGTGCCGCCTGAACGCCGATCATTTGAGAAGTCGGCTGCCGGGAGGGCGTCATGCGGATCTTGGGTCTTGGTCTGGCCTTGGCGGCCGTCGTCGCATTGGCCGGGTGCCAGAAGGGCGGCTCGGGGAACGTCGACGCCAAGCGGCTGGAGGCCGCGGCCGCCAACGCCGAGTGGCTCTCGTACGGCAAGGACTACAACGAGCAGCGCTTCAGCCCGCTCGACAAGGTCAATGCCAGCAACGTCCAGCAGCTGGGCCTGGCCTGGTACGCCGAGTTCGACACCGACCGCGGCCAGGAGGCGACGCCCCTGATGATCGACGGGGTGCTCTACACCTCGACGGCCTGGTCCAAGGTGTTCGCCTTCGACGCCAAGAGCGGCAAGCTGCTCTGGAAGTACGATCCCGGCGTGGAGGGCGCCAAGGGCTTCGACGCCTGCTGCGACGTGGTCAACCGCGGCGTCGCGGTCTGGAAGGGCAAGGTCTTCGTCGGCACGATCGACGGCCGGCTGATCGCGCTGGACGCCAAGACCGGCAAGGTCGCCTGGAGCCAGCAGACCACCGACACCTCCAAGCCCTACACCATCACCGGCGCGCCGCGCGTGGTGAAGGACAAGGTGTTCATCGGCAACGGCGGCGCCGAATATGGCGTGCGCGGCTACATCTCGGCCTATGACGCCGCCAGCGGCAAGCTCTTGTGGCGCTTCTTCACGACCCCCAACCCGAACGGCAAGCCCGACGGCGCTGCGTCCGACAAGGTGATGGCCGAGAAGGCGGCGGCCACCTGGAGCGACGGCGAGTGGAAGCAGACCGGCGGCGGCGGCACGGTCTGGGACTCCATGGCCTACGACCCGCAGCTCGACATCATGTACTTCGGGATCGGCAACGGCACGCCCTGGAACCACATGAAGCGGTCGGGTGGGAATGGCGACAACCTCTTCCTCTCCTCGATCCTGGCGCTGAAACCCGACACCGGCGAATACGTCTGGCACTACCAGACCACCCCGGCCGAGAGCTGGGACTACACCGCCACCCAGCACATCATGCTGGCCGACCTGAACATCGGGGGAAAGCCGCAGAAGGTGCTGATGCAGGCGCCGAAGAACGGCTTCTTCTATGTGATCGACCGCGCGAACGGGAAGCTGCTGTCGGCCAAGCCCTACACCAACATCACCTGGGCGAGCGGCGTCGACATGGCCACCGGCCGGCCGGTGGAGAACCCGGCGGCGCGCTACCAGACCTCGATGGTCATGCAGGTGCCGGGGCCGCTGGGCGCGCACAACTGGCAGCCGATGGCCTTCAACCCGAAGACCGGCCTGGTCTACATCCCGCTGAACGTTACGCCCTTCGCCTACGCCGACGACAAGGCCCAGGGCTACCGGGCCGGCGCCTGGAACGTGGGCGTGGACTTCGTGATCAACTCCCTGCCCACCGACCAGGCGCAGCTGGCGGCGCTGCAGTCGCTGATCAAGGGCCAGCTCCTGGCCTGGGATCCGGTGAACCAGAAGGCGGTCTGGACCGTCGACCATCCCTATTTCTGGAACGCCGGCGTGCTGTCGACGGCGGGCGGCCTGGTCTTCCAGGGCGCGGCCGAGGGTCAGTTCTCGGCCTATGACGCGGCCTCGGGCAAGGCGCTCTGGACCTACAAGACCGGCAACGGCGTGATCGCCGCGCCGATGACCTACGAACTGGGCGGCGAGCAGTACGTGGCCGTGATGGTCGGCGTGGGCGGCGGCGGCCAGATCTCGGCCCCGGCCTCGATGCCGACGCGGCCGCGCCTGCCCGGGCGGCTCCTGGTCTTCAAGGTGGGCGGCACGGCCAAGGCGCCCGAGTTCCCCGCTCCGGCCCAGGCGCCGGCGCTGGACCTCGCGAACGTCACCTCGACCGGCGACGTGCAGCACGGTTTCGCGCTGTTCCACCAGAACTGCCAGGTCTGCCACGGCCCCAACGCGTCCGGCGCCTGGCTGCCCGACCTGAAGCGCTCGCCGATGATCATGACGGCGGACAACTTCAAGGGCGTGGTGATCGACGGCGCCAGCGCCAGCCGCGGCATGGCCAGCTTCTCGCGCTTCCTGAACGCCAAGGACGCCGAGGACGTCCGAGCCTACATCCTCACCGAGGCGCGCAAGGCGGCCCAGGCCACCACCCCCGCCGCCCCGACGCCGGCGGGGTAGGGCGGATCACGACCCTTCTCCCCTTGCGGGAGAAGGTGTCGGCGCAGCCGACGGATGAGGGGTCGCGCAGGCCTCTCAGCCGCGGTGACGCGTCAGCGCCGAAAGATCACCGCCAAGACGCCAAGGACGCCAAGGACTTGAAGCCGCCGTGGCCTCTTGGCGAACTTGGCGTCTTGGCGGTGAAAGACAGCGCCTGCGGCGCGCTTCGCATCAGACAGCGCTGCGCGACCCCTCATCCGTCTCGCGTCGCGAGCCACCTTCTCCCGCAAGGGGAGAAGGACGCTAAAGCACCGCTCCGAACTGGTCCACGATCCAGTCGGCCTGATCGTCCGTCAGGATCAGGGGCGGGGCGATGCGGATGGTGTGCTCGTGGGTCTCCTTGGCCAGGAGCCCGCGGGCCTGCAGCGCCTCGCAGACGCGCCGGGCGCCGCCGGCGTCGTGTTGCAGCTCCACCGCGATCATCAGGCCGCGGCCGCGCACCTCCTTCACCGACGGCGTCGCCACCGCCGCGAGACCCGCCTGCAGCCGCGCCCCCACCCGGGCCGCGTTCTCGATCATACCCTCTTCCGTCAGCACCCTCAGCGCCGCCCGCGCCACCGCGCAGGCCAGCGGGTTGCCGCCGAAGGTCGAGCCGTGCTCGCCCGGATGCAGGACGCTCATGACCTCGGTGTTCGAGAGCACCGCCGAGACCGGATAGAACCCGCCGGACAGCGCCTTGCCGATCAGCGTCAGGTCGGCCTCGATCCCCTCGTGCTCCTCGGCCAGCAGCCTGCCGGTGCGGCCCAGGCCCGTCTGGATCTCGTCCAGGATCAGGATGACGTTGTGGCGGGTGCAGAGCTCGCGCACCCGCTTCAGGTAGCCGGCCGGCGGGATGATCACCCCCGCCTCGCCCTGGATCGGCTCGACCAGGAAGGCCACCGTGTTCGGCCCGATGGCGGCCTCCAGCGCATCGGCGTCGCCGAACGGGACCATCCGGAACCCCGGCGCGAAGGGGCCGAAGCCGCCGCGCGACTGCGGGTCGCTGGAGAAGCCGACGATGGCCACCGTGCGGCCGTGGAAGTTGTCGGCGGCCACGATGATCTCGGCCTGGCCGTCGGGCACGCCCTTGACCTCGTAGCCCCACTTGCGGGCCACCTTCAGCGCCGTCTCCACCGCCTCGGCGCCCGAGTTCATCGGCAGCACCTTGTGCGAATTCGTCAGCGCGCAGAGCTCCTCGTAGAACGGCGCCAGCTGGTCGTTGCGGAACGCCCGCGAGGTCAGCGTCAGCCGCTGGGCCTGCTCGGTCATGGCGGCCAGGATCTTCGGGTGGCAATGCCCCTGGTTCACCGCCGAATAGGCCGACAGGCAGTCGAGGTAGCGGTTGCCGTCCACGTCCCAGACATGGACCCCTTCGCCGCGGGTCAGCACCACGTCCAGCGGCTTGTAGTTCTTGGCGCCGTACTGGGCCTCGGTCTCGATGAAGCGGGCGCCGAGCGAGCGCTTGAGGGCGATGTCGTTCACGGGGTCGGCTCCTATTCGGCGGCGTGCAGCTGGGCGGCGGGGACGGACGTGCGGTCGAGGCGCAGCGTCATGCAGTAGGAGGCGCCGCCCGAGAGGATGAAGGGCGCCAGGTCCACCTCGCTCAGGCTGTAGCCGCGGCCGCGCAGGGTGCGGCGCAGGCTCTCCGGCGCCTTGGCCATGACGATGCGGGCGTCGAGGTTCACCGCGTTGACGCAGAAAGCGGCGGCCTCCTCGGCGCTGGCCTCGATGCGCTGGCTCTCGGGCACGCGGGCGCGGATCGTCGCCAGCGCCTCGGCCGTGAAGGCGGGCGGGTAGTATAGCACCTTGCCGCCGGCCAGCGGGCAGAAGCAGGTGTCGAGGTGGTAGAACTGCTCGGTCGCCAGCTCCAGCGCCACGGTCTCGTGCCCGAACGTCTTGCGGATCACCGGGATCGCCGCGCGGCTGGAGCGGGGGCCATGGCCGCACCAGAACAGCTTGCGGTCGGCGTCCCAGATCGCGTCGCCGGCGCCCTCGTGGAACACGCCCTCGGGCAGGTCGACGATCTCGCGGACCAGGCCGCGGGTCTTCAGCCGCTGGAACACCGAGCGGAAAATCGGCTCCTCACCCTGGCGCTCTGGATAGCGGAAGCGGGCCAGCAGCACCTTGCCGTCCAGCACCACGGCCGCGTTGGCGGGGAACACCAGGTCGGGCAGCCCCTTCACCGCCTCGATGGTCTCCACGTGGCCACCGGCCGCCACGATCGCGGCCTTCAGCGCGGCCGAGCCGGCGCGGGCGGCCTCGGCGTGGGCGGGCGTCCAGCCCTTGGGGTCCATCCACGGATTGATCCGGTAGCTCACGTCGAAGCAGGCCGGGTCGGTCATGAGGAAGGTCGGGCGGTCCATGCGCGCTCCTGCTGGGGTCGTCACAGGAAGGGTCGCGCCGGGCGGCGCTAGCGGATAGCGCCCAACGTGCTACATAACGCTGATCAGATTGGCGTAATGCCAGATCAAGGTAGCGATATGATCGACGACCTAGACCAGCGGCTGATCGCGCTCCTGCGCGCCGACTCGCGCACGCCGGCCGCCGCGCTCGCCAAGGCGCTGAAGGTCTCGCGCGGCACGATCCAGAACCGCATCGAGCGGCTGACCGCGCGCGGCGTCATCCAGGGCTTCACGATCAAGACCCGCCCCGACGTGGAGGCCAACCGCGTCCGCGCCGTCATGACCATCGCCATCGAGGGCGAGCGGTCGGGCGCGGTGGTCAAGGCGCTGAAGGGCTTCCCCGAGGTCTCCGCCGTCCACACCACCAACGGCCGCTGGGACCTGGTCGCCGAACTCGACGTCGAGACCCTCCAGGCCTTCAGCGCAGCCCTCGACCGCATCCGCCAGATCGAAGGCATCGCCTCGACGGAGACGTCGATCCTGCTGGCGACGCAGAAGATGTGAGGGTTCGCGGTGAGGCGGCGGGCGCCAGCACGTACCAACCGGGCTTGCTCCGCCAGGCGACCTGTTCGGCGGCGAGCTTCTGCGGGTCGAACAGGTCGGCGCTCGGCGCGAAGTGCGTCGCCGACGCCATCTCTCGCGGACCGGTCGCGCGGGTCTTCGTTCGGCCTTGGTTCGCGGCCGGGAGGCGCGATCAGGACAGCTCAGCGAGGAGCCTTCGGGCGTTGCGCAAGTCTCGCGTCTCGTATTCGCCGTCAAAGCTTTCGCAGATCGAAGCCAGGTCACTCACGCAGCTCTGCGCCAAACCCATACCTTGCGACACCGACGCGAAGTCGTTCACGGCGCGAAGGGTCCAGGCGGCGCAGCCGCTCATCCGCGCCGTCTCCACCGCCGACGACAGCAACTCTCGGGCATGGCTCGCGCGGCCTTGCATCTGCGCGACGGCGCCCTGCAGGCGGAGGAGTTCGGACTTCCCCCAGGGCTCGGCGCTCGTGTCGAACACGTGCTGGATGACTTCAGCGGCGTCGCCGGCCTGACCATTGGCGATCATCGCATCCGCGATCAGCGTGAAGCGCGCGTCGTGCCGGATCTGGGCCACCCCTGCGCGCACGCCGTAGAAGGCGCTGCGGAGCCGCGCCGGATCGGGCTTTTGTCCAAGATAGGCGGCGATCGCCGCAGAATAGGTGTCTGCGACCGGGATCCACGCCGAGATGCCGTGACGATAGATGGCGCTTCGCGTGGTCTCTATGTGCGGCAGCACGGCCTCATACTCGCCGGCTTGTATCAGCGTCCAGACCACGCCTTGCGCCAGGCAGTGGACCAAGGTCAGGCCATGTTGGACCTGCTGGGCGTCCACCGCCGCCAACTCCGCGACGCGAATGGCGTCACGTGAGCGACCGGTCAGCCAGTTCAGCGCCGCCAGCTGGACCTGGACGTTCATCTTCTGGTGGATCTGGAAGCTCGGGACGGCGCGCTCTGCCTCCCCCCGCATCTCCGTGAAGAGACGTTGGACGCGGGCATGAGCGACGTCGAAATCGCAGGTGCGGATCTCGTATTGCGCGCGAAGTTGCTCCTCCTCCCAGACCGCCGTGGGCTGGTTGGTTCGCAAGGCGGCCGGTCGCATGGCCTCCAGGGCGCCCGCCACCTCCTTCACGCGGCCGCGCATCAGCTCGTAGGTCGCGAACGCGCCCAGCACCCGACACTCCGCCTGAGGATCTGCTGTTGCCCGCGCCAGCTCGATGGCTCTGCGGAAAAGCGCGCTGGCCTGGTTTGGGTCGGTGGCGAGATAGGTGCTGACCGACGCCAGCCCGACCACCAATCTCAGCTCAAGTGAGGTCTCGCCAGCGCCCAGCCGCCGAAGTTCCGAAAGGGCGAGCTCGCAGTTGGCGCGTATCTCGTCGCTGAGCGAGAGCTCGTGGCACAGCGGCAGACCTGCGGCCACCAACTGGACTCCCAGCGGCCGATCGGCCGAGCGGTGCAATGTCCAGTCGAGCGCCTTGCGCATGTCGTAGATCAGATTGGCGTACGACGCGCGCCAAAGGCGCGGCGACATCGCAGGCTGGTCGGCGGCCGCCTGACGCAGCATCTTGAGAACCCAGCGCGCGTGGGCCGAATAGGCGGAAGCCGCCTCATCACGACCCTCCAGCAGACCGGCCGCGAATGCGCGCGTGCTGTCGAGCAGGTGATAGGCCAATCCGCCATCCCGGTGCTCCACCGCGACCATCGACTTCGATCTGAGCCCTGCGAGCGCATCGATGATCTCGATCGGCGATAGCGCGACGCTCGCGGCGATTTCCACGACCGCCTCGTGGCCGAACACGCCGGCGAAGACGGAGCACGCCTGCAACGCCGAAGCTTCCTGGGGCGTAAGAAGGGAGTAGCTCCACTTCAGGGTGTCCAGCAGCGTCCGCTGGCGCCGCGGTTCTGCGCCGTGACGCCGCCGCCGCAGGACGAGCAGGTTGTCCTTGAGTTCAGCCAGTGCGGTGATCGGGCCCTGTGCGGCGACACGCGCCGCGACAAGTTCGATCGCCAGCGGAGAGCCGTCCACCTCCCGGCATATCTGAACGAGCGCCTGCGCGCCGGAGTCGTGAGGAGATTGGCCGCGCTCCTCATAGGCCCGTCGAACGAGGAGTCGCGGTGCGGCATAGTTCAAGATGGGTTCGATCGTGTCGAACTGGTCGTCGGGCGGGACGGCAAGAGCGGTCAGCCACAGCACCCGCTCGGATCGCGTCCGCAGCACCTCGCGACTTGTCGCCAGGATGCGCAGATGCGCCGTCCGCGCCAACAGTACCTCGCAGATATGCGAGACGGCGCTGAGAACATGCTCGCAGGTGTCGAGCACGAGCAGCACCTTTTGCCGCGCGAGGATCGAGCACAAACCCTGAAGGCTGGCGCCGCTCGAGTTCACGCCGAGCGCCGTCGCCAACGCGTCGGCGACGAATTCCTCGCGGGTGACCCGCGAGAGATCGACAAAGGCGACCGCTCCCCCTGGCTCCGCCGCCAGGCCGTGCGCCACGGCCGCCGCGAGGGTCGTCTTGCCGATCCCGCCAGCGCCCACGACGGACACAAGGCGGCTCGCCTCCAGCAGGTCTTTGGCGCGGGCGATCTCGACTTCGCGTCCGATGACGTCCTGAAGTTGCGGGAGCGGCGTGACAGCAAGCGCGGCGTCCCCGGGCGGGGGACCTTCGCCCGCCGGACCATCGGCGCTGAGCCAGTAGCCTCGCCCCACGACCGTCTTGATGAACTCGCCTGCGGGCGCGTGGCGACGCAGCGCGCGGCGGAGGTATGCGACGGTCACCTTCAGATTGGCTTCCTGGACGAACGTGTCTGGCCACGCCGCCTGCATCAAGTCCTGTTTGCGAACGAGCTCGCCCTGCCGTTCGGCGAGCGCCACCAGGACATCCATCCCGCGGCCACCGATGCGGACCTCCTCGGTTCCGCACAGCAGTTTTCGACGCCGCTTGTGGAGGTGGAAAGGGCCGAACCCGACGATCTGGTCGCGTCCGCCCGCCGTTGCCTCGGGGCTTGGCTCGTGTCCCAAGGGGCGGCGCCTTCCTTCCACGCACGATGCAATGCCTCACACTATCACGGTTGCCGGCGCGCCGCCGAGCGGAACCCGGTTCGCCGCAAGCGGCCCCAGCCGACGGCCGGCTCTTTACCCCGTTTAACCTCGGCGCCCCGCGACCCCGGGCTAACCTGCCAGCATCGGTTCCCGCGGAGACCGCGCTTACCGGACCCCACCAGGACAAGGCGGACGGAGTAGGATCATGTCGAAAGGCAAGGTGCTGGTCGTTGGCTCGAACGCCAAGCGGATCGAAATCCAGGGCGGCGGCACGGGGCCGACCGGGCAATACCTGAACGAACTTGTCGTGCCCGTGATGGCCTTGTTGGCGGCTGGTTACGACATCACCTTCGCGACCCCCGACGGGACCAAGCCGTTCATTGATCCGGTCTCCGACCAAGCCGTCCACTTCGGCAACGACGACGACGCACACAAGCGGGCTCAGGACTTCTTCGCCAACCATCCAGCCATGAACAGCGTGAAGACGCTGCGCGCGGTGATCGAGGGCGGGCTCGACCCATACTTGGGCTTCTTCACGCCCGGTGGGCAGGCGCCGGTCGTCGACCTCATGCAGGATTCCGAGCTGGGCCAGATCCTGCGCCACTTCCACGCGCACAAGAAGCCCACGGCCTACCTCTGCCATGGTCCGATGGCGTCGATCGCGGCGATGCAGCACGCTCGGGAGTTCCGGGCCGCCCTCATCGCCGGCGACACGCCCAAGGCGGCCGAGCTGGCGAAGGGCTGGCCGTACGCGGGCTACCGGATGACGGTCTATTCGGCGAGCGAGGAGAAGCCGATCGAGGACAACATCCTGCACGGCAAGCTCTACTTCAACATGCCGGAAGCGCTGACCACGGCGGGCGCCATCGTCGAGGTCGGGCCTGATTTCGCGCCGCACGTGATCGAGGACCGCGAACTGATCACCGGCCAGAACCCGCGCTCCGACCAACCGATCGGCGAGGCGCTGATCGCCGCGCTCAGCCGCGCCGCTGTCCACGCGTGACCGTAGCCGAAGGGCCGCCGACGGGTTGCTCCGCTCGGTGCGTCATCCACCGCGCGGAACGGGTCTCGCGCCCAAGGCCGCGCCCCAGGAATGGAAAACTCCGATGAAACGATTGCTCATAGGTGTGCTCATGACCCTTGCCGCCATTTCGTCGTCTGCAGCCCAGCCGACGTCATCGACCAAACCCGTCTCGATCGTGCTGGTGCATGGCGCGTTCGTGGACGCCTCGGGGTGGAAGGCCGTCTACGACATCCTGACCCACGACGGCTACGAGGTGCTGATCGTCCAGAATCCGACGGTCACGCTCGAGGGTGACGTCGCCGCGACCCGCAGGGTCATCGCCACGGCGACGAAGCCGGTCCTGCTCGTCGGCCACTCCTATGGCGGCGCGGTGATCACCGAGGCGGGCGCCGATCCGAAGGTCAGGAGCCTTGTCTATATCTCCGCCCTCGCCCCCGACGTGGGCGAGTCGGTGTTCGAGCTGGCGACGCGACCCTCGCCGGAAGGCGGCCCGCCGCTGCTTCCGCCCAGCGACGGTTTCATCCTCGTCGATCCGGCGAAATTCCCGAGCGCCTTCGCGCCCGACGCCGATCCTAGTCTCGCGCGCTTCATGGCCGCGGCGCAGGTGCCGTGGGGGCTTGGCGCCGTCCAGACCAAACTCACGACCGCCGCCTGGAAGGACAAGCCGGTCAGCTGGATGCTGACGACCGAGGACCACATGGTCCCGCCATCCATCCAACGCTTCATGGCCGCGCGCGCCAAGGCCAACCTCGTCGAGATCAAGAGCAGCCACGCGGTCATGCTTTCGCATCCCCGCGAGGTCGCCGCCTTCGTCGAAAAGGCCGCGGCGGGCGTGAAGTAGGCGCATCGGCGCCGGTCGGCCCGCCGGCCGGCGCCGCTTGGAGAACACACGTCATGACGGGCAAGGCAAAAACCGTCGCGGTGCTCACCGCGCGGCCCGGCAAGGCCGATGCGCTGCGGGATCTGCTGGAGTATCTGGTCGAGCCGAGCCGCGCCGAGCCGGGCAACCTGCGCTATGACCTCTGGGCCGACGCGGCTCAGCCTGGCCGGTTCGTGCTGGACGAGCTCTATGTCGACCACGCCGCGGTCGAGGCGCACCGCGCCACGCCCCACTTCCAGCACTACCTGGCGCGCATTCCCGAGCTGGGCGAGCGGTCCGCCTGGACGCTGGACGAGGTCGCCGTCGCCTGAGGGACGAGTGGGCGAGTCTGGCGAGCGGCGCCATCGGTCCGCTGTGCGCCATCCGCACCTCCCCATGAACGTCCGCTTCTGACGTAGGCGCATGTTCCACTGCGGACATGGACGCTCCGCCGCCGATCCTCGACGTTGATCCCGTGGTGGCCCTGCTGGCCGAGCTGGCCGGGCTCGACATGACCTTGGCGCGGCACGTCCATGCCTGCGCCATGGCCACCACCGACACCGACGAGGTCACCGACCTGGCCCGCGCCTACCAGCGCATCGCGCGTTCGGTGCGCCAGAGCCTGGCGCTGCTGGAGCGGGTGAAGCGCGAGCAGGCGCAAGCCGCCCGCGAGGCCCCTCCCAAACCCACCGGTCCCCCGCCACCGCCCCGCGACCCCGCCCGCATCGCCGAGCGTGTTGAAGCGGTGGAGACCGGCGTGCGCCGGGTCATCTGGAACGAGTTCGAAGCCGGCGACGCCGACGACTGGGAGGAAGCCGGCAAGCTGCTGGAGATCCTCCGCGGCCGCCTCGACCGCGACTCCCGGGACGACACCTTCGGCCTCGTGGAACAGGACGGCGAGTGGATCGTCCGCCCCCTCGACGAACACATCCTGCGCGCCTGCGTCCTCCTGGACCTCCCGGAAGAGACCGCCGCCACCTGGCCCGACCTCCCCGACCCGCCCGACGACTGGGCCGCCCCCGACGACTAGGGCTCGCGCGACCCTTCCAGCCGCCAGGGGGCGTCAGCGCCCACTATCGGCCACGAACCCCACGAACCCAACGAACGGAGCAGGCTGGCCCTGGGCCGTGCGGCCGCGCGTTCGTGTGGTTCGTGTGGTTCGTGGTCAAACAAGACAGCGCCTGCGGCGCGCGATGAGCCGGCCGGACGGAGCGCGCCCCCCCCTGTGCTCGCGGCGCCGGCCGGCCGGCCCGGCCCAGCTCGCCTCCCAGGGGAGGTTGGCGGGGACTCCAGCGTTATCTTCGCGCTAAGCTTGATCCATGAACGCCCCCTTCAAGACCGACGCGCTGCCCGAGTGGCGGCTGGACGACCTCTATGCCGGCCGCGAGGACCCGCGGATCGAGGCCGACCTCGCGGAGGCCGAGCGGCTGAACGGGGAGCTGGCGAAGCTGGAGGGGCGGCTGGTCGCCACCCGGGCGCGGCCGGCCGAGCTGGGCGGGATCATCGACCGGGGGATCGAGCTCTACGAGGCGGCTGTCAACGCCATGTGGAGCGTCGGCGCCTATGGCTCGCTGTCGGCGTCGGTGGCGCGGGACGACCCGGCGTGGGCGAAGTTCGAGGCCGACCTGCGCGCCCGCTCGGCGCAGATCGCCTCGCTCAGCCTGTTCTTCACCTTGGAGATCAACCAGCTCGACGACGTGGAGCTGGAGGCGGCTCTGAAGGCCCACAAGCCGGCCCAGCGCTGGCGGCCCTGGCTGCGGCGGGTGCGGGCGGGGCGGCCGCACGAGCTGTCGCCCGACCTGGAGAAGATCCTGCTGGACAAGGCGCCGGCGACCGCCAACTGGGGCCGGCTCTCGGACGAGACCCTGGCCAAGCTCAGCGCGCGGGTGGACGGCCGGACGCTGACGCTGTCGGAACTGCTGAACGTCATGTCGAGCCCCGACGCCGCCCAGCGCAAGGCGGCGGCCGCGGCGCTCTCCAAGGCGCTGGGCGAACGGTCGTCGACCCTGGCGCTCAGCCTGAACACGCTCGCCTTCGAGAAGCAGGTCGAGGACCGCTGGCGCAAGTTCGCCTCGCCGGCCGCCGGCCGCCACCTGGCCAACGAGGTCGACGCCGACGCCGTGGAGGCGCTGGAGGCCGCCGTGGTCGACGGCTACGCCTCGGTCAGCCACCGCTACTACGCCCTGAAGGCCAAGGCGCTCGGCCGCACGCACCTGGACCACTGGGACCGCAACGCCCCGCTCGATACCGCCCAGCCGCGGGTCTATTCGTGGGACGAGGCCAAGGGCGTGGTGCTGGAGAGCTTCGAGGCCCTGGCGCCGCAGTTCGCGCAGACGGCGCAGACCTTCTTCGCCCAGCCCTGGATCGACGCGCGGCCGCGGCCCGGCAAGCAGTCGGGCGCCTATTCGCACTCGGTGACAGCCACCCGGCACCCGTACGTCTTCATGAACTACATGGGCGAGCGGCGTGACGTGCTGACCCTGGCCCACGAGCTGGGCCACGCCGTCCACCAGACCCTGTGCAAGCCGCTGGGCACGCTCCTGGCCGACACGCCGCTGACGCTCGCCGAGACGGCCTCGATCTTCGGCGAAGGGCTGGTGTTCGAGAAGCTGCTGGCCGAGGCGTCGAAGGCCGAGCGGCGCGGGCTGCTGGCCGGCAAGATCGAGGACGGGATCAACACGGTGGTCCGCCAGATCGCCTTCCACCGCTTCGAGACCCGCTTCCACGCCGCCCGCCAGCAGGGAGAGCTGTCGGCCGACGAGATCGGCTCGCTCTGGATGGAGATCATGAGCGAGAGCCTCGGGCCGGCCGTGAAGCTGGACAAGGGCTACCGCCACTACTGGGCCTACATCAGCCACTTCGTGCACGCGCCGTTCTACGTCTACGCCTATGCGTTCGGGGACCT
>Ga0065165_1002794_pt1 | contig 13757 bp, 15 predicted proteins | sample AraplaMF_Cvi_mMF_FD_63813 | JGI IMG/M metagenome (GOLD analysis project Ga0065165, IMG submission 63813) | Arabidopsis root microbial communities from the University of North Carolina, USA - plate scrape MF_Cvi_mMF (version 2) (version 3) | ecosystem: Host-associated > Plants > Roots >...
CTCACCCCCACCCTCCCATTGCTGCGCAATGGGCCCCTCCCTCCCCCATCAAGGGGGAGGGGTATGTTTGGCATCACCTTACCGCGCAGCCGGCTCCGCCGACCAGCCCAGCCCCAACGCCTTCTGCAGCGCGACATAGTCGTTGGTCAGCGCCGCACTCGTCTGCGCCAGATTCTGCTCCGCCACCACGCGCTGGCGTTCGGCGTCGAGCGCGTCGATCAGCGTCGCGGTGCCGGCGCGGTAGCGCTGCTGCATCAGCACCGAGGCGCGGTCGGCCGAGGCCTTGATCCGCACCAGCGACGCGAGGCTCTCGCGGCGATGGCCGAAGCGCGACAGCGAATCCTCGGCGTCCTGCAGCGCAGCGAGCACCGTCTGGCGGTATTGCGCCTCGGCCTCGTCGCGCACGCCCTCGGCCTGGCGCACGCGCGCCGCGTTGCGGCCGAAGTCGAGGAAGCTCCACGAGAGCTGCGGCGCGATGATCGCGCTGAGGTTGCCCGGATCGGTGAGGTCCGAGATTTTGCTGCCGCCAATGCCGATCAGCCCCATGAAGCTCAGCCGCGGGAAGCGCGCCGCCTCGGCCTGGCCGATCTTGGCGGTCTGCGAGGCCAGCTTGCGCTCGGCCGCGCGGATATCGGGCCGGCGCTGGAGCAGCTCGGAGGGATCGCCGATCGCAACCGAGGCCGGCGGAAGCGGCACCGCCCCCCGTGCCTGCAGCATCGTATCGAGCGCACCCGGCGCCTCGCCGGTGAGCACCGCGAGCGCGTTCATATAGCTTTCGATCTCGGCCGCGATCGGAACGGCCTGCGCTTCGGTCGTCTCGACCTGGCTCTGCAGCCGTTCGACATCAAGCTGCGAGGCGGTGCCGCGCGACAGGCGCTGGCGTGTCAGGTCCAGCGTCTGGCGCTGCAGCGCGCCGGTCTGCCTGATCAGCGCCAGCCGGGCCTGGCGGTCGCGCAGATTGACATAGCTCTGCGCGACCTCGGCGCTCAGCTGGACCTGGGCATCGGCGACATTCGCCTCGGCCGATTCCAGCGTGGCGCGCGCCGCCTCGACCGTGCGGCGCTGGCCGCCGAACAGGTCGATCTCCCAGCTCGCGTCGAAGCCGAGATTGACGAGGTCGAGCGAGTCGATCTCGTTGCCGCTCCCGGTGAAATCCACGCCGGGGATCTGAGCATGGATATAGGAGGCGCTGGCGCTCGCTTTGGGAAGCTGGTTGGCGCGCTCGAGCTTGAACGACGCGCGCGCCTGCTTCACCCGCGCTTGCGCGACGGCGAGGTTCGGGCTCCCCGCCAGCGCGCGCGTCTCGAGCTCGTTCAGCGTCGTGTCGCCGAGGCTGGTCCACCAGTTCGCGACCTGCGGCGCCTGCGCAGTGGCGACCTTGCCGCCGCGGACGAAATGTCCGCCCGGCGCGTCGGTCGTGGCCACCTTGGGCGGCCCGGCATAGTTCGGCCCGACGGTGCACGCGCCGAGCAGCGCGATCAGGGGCAGCGGGGAAAGAAGCAATTTGCGCATCACGACCTCAATGCATCGCGATCGGCTCGCCGCCGAGCCGCAACGGACGGAGAAACAGAACGAGCGGCATGACCGCCACGATGCCCACGGCGAGCAGCCAGAACATGTCGTTGTAGGTCATCACCAGCGCCTGCTGCTGGATCGAGGCACCTAGGCTCTGCATCGCCGCCTCATGGCTGCCGAGCGAGACGCTTGTGCCGGCCACATAGTCCTGCACGTTGAGCGCATTGGCCTGGAGCGATTCCTCGATCCGCCGGGCGTGAAACCATTGGCGCTGGTCCTGCACCGTCGCCAGCATCGCGAGCCCGAGCGACCCGCCGATGTTGCGCGCGGCGTTGAACAGGCCCGCCGCATCGCCGGCGAATTTCGTCGGCACCGAGCGGATCGCCGCCTGGTTGAGGAACAGCATCACGAAGATCGTGCCGACACCGCGCATCAGCTGCGAATGGGTGAACGAGCTGCCATCCGACTCGATGGTCAGCGATGTGTCGATCCAGCAGCTCGCCGCCATCACCGCCAGCCCGAAGGCGACCGCGATGCGGATGTCGATATAGCGCATCATCAGCGGCGTGAACGGCATCAGGATCAGGCTTGGGATGCCGGCGAGCAGCACGACATGGCCCGCCTGCAGCGCGTTGTAATCGGCGATGATCGCGACGAATTGCGGGATCACATAGGAGGTGCCGTAGAGCACCATCCCGAGCACGATCGCCATCACCACGACGCTGCCGAACTGGCGGTCGAGCAGCAATTGAAGCCGGATCACCGGCCTTCGCGCGACGAACTGGCCGGCGATGAGGAAGATGAAGCCCAGCGCCGAGACCAGGCTCAATTTGATGATCAGCGCGGATTCGAACCATTGCTCGCGCTGGCCCTCCTCGAGCACCACGGTGAGCCCGCCCAGCCCGAGCGCGAGGCCGGCCACGCCGAGCCAGTCGGCGTCGAACAATTCCTCGAAATGCGGCTTCTGGTGCGGCAGGCCGACGAGCAGCAACAAGACGAGCAGCGCGCTCACCGGCACGTTGAGGAAGAAGGCGTAATGCCAGCTCAGATTCTCGGTGAGCCAGCCGCCGATCAGCGGGCCGAGCACGGGCCCGAGGATCGCGGTGACGCCGAACAATGCCGTACCGATCGGCTGTTGCTGCGGCGGCAGGCGCGTGGCGATGATCGTCATCGCGGTCGGGATCAGCGCGCCCCCGGTGATCCCCTGCCCCGCGCGCCCGACGATCATCATCGTCAAATTGGTCGACATGCCGCACATCACCGAGAAGGCAGTGAACAGCACGCACGCCACGAGCAGGAAGCTGCGCAGGCCGAACACCCGCTCGAGCCACGCGCTCAGTGGGATGATCACGATCTCGGCGACCAGATAGGAGGTCGCGATCCACGTGCCCTCGGTCCCGCTCGCGCCGATCTCGCCCTGGATCGTCGGCAGCGACGAATTGACGATCGAGATGTCGAGCGTCGCCATCAGCGCGCCGAGGCTGCCCGCGGCGACCGCGAGCCATGCGCCGAGATCGGCGCGCTGCACCGGCGCCGGTGCCGGCGGCGCCAGGGCCGCGGCGCCGCTCATTTGCGCGCCGCCTCGCTATCCCGCTGCTCGCGCTCGATCACCTCGCGCGCACCCCGCGCCGAGCGCGTGTCCACCGTCACCTCGACCGACATGCCCGGCACCAGCAGCCGCCGTGCCTCGGGACCCGGATCGATCGCAACCCGCACCGGAATGCGCTGGACGATCTTGGTGAAATTGCCGGTCGCATTCTGCGGCGGCAGCAGCGAGAATTGCGCACCCGTGCCCGGCGCGATGCTCTCGACATGGCCGTGCAGCTCGACGCCCTCGATCGCGTCCACCTTCACCCGCACCGGCTGGCCGACGCGCATCAGCCCGAGCTGCGTCTCCTTGAAGTTCGCGTTGATGTAGAGATTGTGCACCGGCACGATCGACATCAGCCGCACGCCCGGCTGGACGAACTGCCCCGGCTGCACCGTCTTGTTGCCGACCTGCCCATCGCTGCTCGCGCGGATCACGGCATAGCCCAGATCGACATTGGCCGACGCCAGCTGCGCCTCCGCCGCCTTGCCCTGCGCGCGCGCCTGCCCTATCTGCGCCTCCAGGCTGCCCACGCGCCGCTCCGCACCCGTCACGCTGGCCCGCGCCGTCGCGACCTGCGCCGCCGCCTGCTTTTCCTGATCGCGCAGCTGCGCTAGCCGCTCGTGCGTCTCCGCCCCGCTCGCCGCCAGCGGGGTGAAGCGCACCACCTCGCCATGCGCGAAGGCCAGGCTGCTCTCCGCCGCCTTGAGCTGCGCCCGCGCCTGGTCGATCGTCGCCGCCTGCTCGCGCACCTGCGCCTGCACGCCCGCGGCATTGGCCTGCGCCACATTGACCTGCGCCTGATATTGCTCGGCCCGCGCCCGATAGTCGCGCGGATCGATCTCGACCAAAGCCTGCCCCGCGCGCACCTGCTGGTTGTCCGCCACCAGCACGCGCTCGACATAGCCCGAGACCTTGGACGACACGACCACCGCGTTGCTCTGGATGAAGGCGTCGTTGGTGCTCTGCTGATAGCGCCCGTAACTCGAATAGCGCAGATACCACATCAGCCCGCCGGCGATCGCCACCAGCACCACCACCAGCAGCACCACCCGCACCCGCGGATTCTTCAGCGGCGAAGGCTTGCGCGCGGGATCTTCTTCCCCCGCTCCGCCGTTCTGCTCCGCGGCGGCATCGCCGGACTGCGTTTTACGCTCGGCCATCGACTCGTCCATTCCTATATGGTCCGCGGCGCGGCATGCTCGCGCTTGCAGCATAACGCAAGACCATATATTGAGGTCCCTCCTTATTATGACCGAGCTCGACGAACTCGCCACCGGCTTCGGCCGCGCCTTCCTGCGCCTCCATCGGCTGCTCGACCGCCGCATGGCCGAGAACGGCGCCTCGCTCGCGCGCACCAAGCTGCTCATCTTCGTCGAGCGCGAGGGGCCCGCGCGCGCCACCGACATCGCCGAATTGTTCGGCCAGGCCCCGCGCACCGTGACCGAGGCGCTCGACGGGCTCGAGCGCGCCGGTCAAATCCGCCGCGAGCCCGACCCCAGCGACCGCCGCGTCAAGCGCGTGACGATCACCGAAGAGGGCCGCCGCGCCATCGCCGCGACCGAGCCGCTGCGTCAGCGTCTGGTCGAGCAATTCTTCGGCGGCCTCGACGCCACCGAGCGCGTCCAGCTCGCCCGCATCATCGACAAGATCACCCTCGCGATCGACGCGGCGGAGGATGCGGACGGGATTTATCCCCGCTGCTGAAAGTGGTATCCTGCTCCCGCCGACCATCGACAGAATGGCGGCGGAGAGATGCCATGCAACGTTACGAGCCAGCACTGTGCCAGTGCAGCTTCGGGTTGTTGTGCTGCGCAAGCGGAACCGCACTGGCGATTACCGTGGTGGCGCTGTTCGTCTTTCATTGAGGGGCTGACGCCGAGCGCGGCTATTTCCATATTGCCCCCCCCTACCGAACGGAGCTATGCGCCCGGAAAGTCGACGTTTGACCTCTTTTTGTTCTTGTTCTCTGGGTGATTTTTGCGCAGGATGCAAAAAATTGTCCCAGAGGTGATTCATGCAGGACCCGGTCGCATTTTCCGAACTCAGACAGCGCACCGGGTTGAGCATCGAGGAACTTGCCACCGAACTGGGTTATTCCGCCAGCACTATCTACCGCTGGGAACGCGGCGAAGTCGCGCCCAAAACCGCGGTATTCCGCGCGCTTGAGACGATCGCCAAGTTCGATCCGCCAGCCGTTCCGGCCGAGGGTGATCTGCGCTTCCGCTTCATCGACCTCTTCGCCGGCATCGGCGGTCTGCGCGTCGGCTTCCAGGCGATCGGCGGACACTGTGTCTTCACCTCGGAATGGGATGCGAAGGCGCAGGAAACCTACGCCCGCAACTTCCGCGACAACCATCCGCTCGGCGGCGACATCCGCCCCTATGCCGATGAGCCCGCGCTGGTGCCGGAGCATGATGTGCTGCTCGGCGGTTTCCCCTGCCAGCCCTTCTCGATCGCCGGCGTCTCCAAGAAGAACGCGCTGGGCCGGCCGCACGGCTTCCTGTGCGATACGCAGGGCACCCTGTTCTTCGACACCGCCCAGATCATCGCGCACCATCGCCCGGCCGCCTTCGTGCTCGAGAACGTCAAGAATCTCGAGCGTCACGACAAGGGCCGCACCTTCGCGACGATCATGAACGTGCTGCGCAACGAGCTCGGCTATCATGTCCAGGCACGCGTGATCAGTTCCGAAAGCTGGGTGCCGCAGCGGCGCGAGCGCATCTTCATCGTCGGCTTCCGCGAGAAGACGGACTTCGATCTCCACGCGCTCGAACTGCCCGAAAACGGGCCGAAGCTCGGCAGCATCCTGCAGCCGCACGACGAGGTCGATCCCAAATACACGCTGACGCCGCGGCTGTGGGAATATCTTCAGGCCTATCGCGCCAAGCACGAGTCGAAGGGCAACGGCTTCGGCTACAGCCTGTTCGGCCCCAATGATGTGACCCGCACGCTTTCGGCCCGCTATTTCAAGGACGGGTCGGAGATCCTGATCGCGCAGCCGGGCAAGCGCCCCCGCCGCCTCACGCCGCTCGAATGCGCGCGGCTGATGGGCTTCGACCGCGGCGACCGGCGCTGGCACATCCCCGTCTCCGACACCCAGGCCTATCGCCAGTTCGGCAATGCCGTGGTGGTGCCGGTAGTCGAGTTTCTTGCCGAGAAAATGAAGCCTTATCTGGCGACGGCGCTGGCGCGGCGCGAGACCGTCGAGGCGATTGCGCCAGTCCGCGTCACCCGCCCCGATCGGGAGCCGCTCGCCGCGCATGGCTGACATCGTCCCGGCCGAAGTCCGCAGCCGGATGATGTCCGGCATCCGCGCGACCAACACGCGGCCCGAACTGGTCCTGCGCAAGGGCCTCCACGCGCTCGGCTTCCGTTTCCGGCTGCACGATAAGGCACTCCCCGGCAAGCCGGACATCGTGCTGCCGCGCTACCGCGCGGTGATCTTCGCCCATGGCTGCTTCTGGCACGGCCATGACTGCCATTTGTTCAAATGGCCCAAGACGCGCGAGGAATTCTGGCACCAGAAGATCGGCCGCAACCGCAAGGTCGACATCGAATGCGAGCGCGCGCTCACCGGCATGGGCTGGCGCCGCGCGATCGTGTGGGAATGCGCGCTCAAGGGAAAAACGCGACTACCGCTCGAGGAGGTGCTCGCCAGCTGCGCCGAGTGGCTGCGATCGGATAGTGAGCGGATCGAAATCAGGGGGAAGTGATGCGACGGGGGCAATTGTCGGATCTGTTCGCGGGCGTGGTCGCCAAGCGCCTGACCCTCGTCGAGACGATCAGCGAGAAATCGAACCAACACGAGTTCCAGGGCACGAAGCCGCTCCGCCGCTTGCTCGGCGACGAGGACCGCCGCGCCATCCCGACACGTTTCCTGTGGCTCTCCGGTGAGCAGGACACACGCGGCGAGGACGGCTTCATGAGCTGGTCCAACGTGCGCAAGGGCAAGCCGCGCGCGCCCGAGTATCATCTCTATTACTCCACCAACGCGGTGACCGAGATGATGCAGGTCGACGACCTGCTCTTCCTCGCGCTGCGTCGTAACGGCTCGCTGCTGGCGATCGTCGTGCCGGTCGGGAGCACGATCGAGAACCAGCTGCTCTGGCTGTTCGGCATTCACGACGAGCCGCTGTTCGGCTTCATCTTCCAGGAAATCGACGCGGCGCACGACGCCGAGCTCGACTTCACCGCCCGCTACATCCTCGACGAACTGGGCATCGCGCCCGAGGAGCCCGAGGCCGATCAGCTCGATGCGCTGATCGATCGCTTCGGACTGAGCTTCCCGCCGACGCGCATCTTTTCCGAGCTGGCCCGCACGTCGCTGCCCGACATCTCCGCGCAGGACGATCCCGATCGCGCACTGATTGAATGGATGGACCGCGAGGAGCAGATGTTCCGACGGCTCGAACGCCGCATCGTCGCGCAGCGCAGCGTATCGCCGAGGGCTTCCATGCGACCGACGGCGCCGATGTCGACGGCTTCCTGTCCTTCTCGCTCAGCGTGCAGAACCGCCGCAAGGCACGTGTCGGACAGGCGTTGGAGAACCATCTCGAGGCGGTCTTCATTGCCAACGACATCCGCCATCGCCGCGGCGCCGCGACCGAGAATCGCAACAAGCCGGACTTCCTCTTCCCCGGCCCCGCGCAATATCGCGACCCCGATTTCCCGGCCGATCGCCTGACCATGCTCGGCGCCAAGTCCACCGCCAAGGACCGCTGGCGGCAGGTGCTGTCCGAAGCCGAGCGCATCCCCGACAAGCATCTGCTCACGCTCGAGCCGGGCATCTCGGAAAACCAGACCGACGAGATGCAGGCCAAACGGCTGCAGCTCGTCGTGCCGGAACGACTGCATGCGACCTATCGGCCGGGGCAGCGCGCGTGGCTGATGACGCTGGCGAGCTTCCTTGCCGTCGTGCGCGAGCGTCAGAGCCTCTAGCCCCCGCCTGCAATCGCGAAGCGCCCCCGATTGCGGGTCGCCCCGGATATATGCAGATTGCCGGAGTGGGCGACTACCTCAAGCGAACCGTTCGGTTCTACGCGCTGATCGCGCTGGTTCCGCTGCTCGTCGGCGCGGTCGGCGCGTGGCCGGTGCCGTGGGGGCTCGGCATGTTGTTCGTCATACTGGCCGTTCCCCTCGCCCTGATCGCGCTGGCCGTCGGCACCCTGATCTGGATCGATCGCGGCACGAAGCTTCCGGTCGTCCCCGGCGAAGAGCGGCAGCGGACCATGGCGATCGCTCTGGCGCCCTTGCTCCTTGTGGCCACCCTCGCCGCGGCCGGGCCGCTCGTCTCGGCGGGGAGCTTCGTCAGCAGCCTCGCCCGCCTCGCCGTCAATCGCGATCACTTCGAGGCGATCATCGCCAGCGTCCGCAAGACGGGCAAGCCGGCGCTGGTGGAGATGGACCAGGGCCTGATGTATTCCGCGGATCCGGGCCCGCCCGTGCGCGTGGCGTTTTCCCCCAGGGACCTGCGCGCTTTATGGGGCGTGATCGCCTACGATCCCACCGGCGATGTGACGCGGATCGAGGGATGGGGTCCCGGCGCCGACCATTCCGCGGCACCGGAGGGGTTCGGCGGCATCTTCGACTGCCGGCACCTATGGGGAGACTATTATTCCTGCGCCTTCGACTTTTGAGGGAGCGAGGGGCGTGCCGGACTCCTAGCCGGCAATCCCGGAGAGGGTGCGGGTTCAGTCTCTGTCGCTGACAGCGACGGGAATTGGGTGGGGAGCGGTCGATCGATGAGCCGCCTCCCTGCCGTCATCCCGGCGAAAGCTGAAATCTCCGGAAGAAGCGGGACGCGACCGCTCACTGCCATCGTCACCCCGGCCTTGTGCCGGGGTCTACGGCGTCAAACAGGACTGGCTCATCGGTTCGAGCTGGAACCGTACCGCCTGCACGCATCTGTGGAGTGGACCCCGGCACAAGGCCGGGGTGACGGTCAGGGTTTGCGGCGCGCGCGACATTCCCTCCCACGAGATCCCGGCTTTCGCCGGGATGACGGGCCGGATTTTCGACCGCCGAGCATCCACTGTCGGGGCGCAAGCTGCCACTTGTCGGCTGCTCAAATTCGACGGCTTCGCCACTCGATGATCGAGAGCCCCGCGAGCGCGATCACCATAGTGGCGAACAGGACGTTCTCGACCCCGGCGCCGACGTCGACCAGCTTCCAATGCGCCGCGGCCGAAAGCACCGCGAGGCACAGACCCGCCAACCCGATCCCCTGCTGAACCCTGGCCACGAATCCATCCTCCGCGTTCGATATGTCTTCACGTGGCCCATCGCAGCAACCTGCGCAACCGGGGCGCAAATAGACGGCCCGCCTCTCAGGCGAACAACCGATACGCCCCTATGAGTAGCAACAGGAGCAAGACGATCGTGCCGTACGCGGGACGGATGGTGCCGCTTTGCGGCGCATGGCCGTTCCGCAAGAAACTTGGCCGAATGATCGGCGGAAAGGCACATCCCGCACCCGTCGAAACGGTCTTCCAGCCGTTGCCGTGTCGAAGCTGGACTTCGGTCCAATAGGGCTTCCGCCGCCCGATGGACCGATAGAGCGCTACCCTCGCTTCACCCGTGATCAGGCCTTCCACGAGCCGGGTGATGGCATCCCAATGCTTCTCACCGTCGGCGGGAAAGAAGGTCGCGTACCACCCGTCCCCCCCGCAATAGAATTCGTCGCCTGAGAGAAACAGGTCCAGCCGAAAGTCCAGTCCCGGCTGCGCGGGATAGGTGCAGGCGATGTCGACGGGCGCCGTTTCGTCCCACTCATAGCGAAGATCGAAACGCTCGGCGGCCTCCACCAGCAGCGCGCGGGTCCGTGCGATGAGCGCTTCTTCCCACCCGGCATCCCGTTTCGGCCAGCTTGTCATACTGCGTGAGCCCCCATCGAGAGCGCGGGAATAGCGGGAAGGCGAACCTCCGAACCGCCCGCGGGGTCGTCCGCTCCCTATTCCTCCCCCATCCGCAGCGCGGCGATGAACGCCTCCTGCGGGATCTGCACGCTGCCGTACTCGCGCATGCGCTTCTTGCCTTCCTTCTGCTTCTCCAGAAGCTTGCGCTTGCGGGTGATGTCGCCGCCATAGCATTTGGCGGTCACGTCCTTGCGCAGCGCCGCGATCGTCTCGCGCGCGATCACCTTGCCGCCGATCGCCGCCTGGATCGGGATCTTGAACAGATGGCGCGGGATCAGGTCCTTGAGGCGCTCGCACATGCCGCGGCCGCGGGTCTCGGCGGTGCTGCGGTGGACGATCATGCTGAGCGCGTCGACCGGCTCGTTGTTGACGAGGATGCTCATCTTGACGAGGTCGCCCGGGCGGTGGCCGATCTGCTCGTAGTCGAAGCTGGCATAGCCGCGGCTGATGCTCTTCAGGCGGTCGTAGAAGTCGAACACCACCTCGTTGAGCGGCAGCTCATAGGTCACCTGCGCGCGGCCGCCGACATAGGTCAGATTCTTCTGGATGCCGCGGCGGTCCTGGCAGAGCTTGAGGATCGGGCCGAGATATTCGTCGGGGACATAGATCACCGCGTTGATCCACGGCTCCTCGATCTCGTCGATGCGGTTGGGATCGGGCATGTCGGCGGGGTTGTGGAGCTCGATCTCCTTCGCCTCGGCCTCGCCCGCCGCCTTGGTGAGCTTGAGCTTGTAGACCACCGAGGGGGCGGTGGTGATCAGGTCGAGATCGTACTCGCGGGTGAGCCGCTCCTGGATGATCTCGAGGTGGAGCAGTCCGAGGAAGCCGCAGCGGAAGCCGAAGCCGAGCGCGGCGCTGGTCTCCATCTCGAACGAGAAGCTGGCGTCGTTGAGGCGCAGCTTGGAGATGCTCTCGCGCAGCTTCTCGAAGTCCGCGGCGTCGACCGGGAAGAGGCCGCAGAATACCACCGGCTGGACTTCCTTGAAGCCGGGGAGCGCTTCGGCCGCGGGGCGCTTGGCGTCGGTGAGCGTGTCGCCGACGCGCGCCTGCGCGACTTCCTTGATCTGCGCGGTGATGAAGCCGATCTCGCCGGGGCCGAGATCGGGCAGTTGCTCGATCTTGGGGCGGAAGGCACCGACGCGGTCGACGAGGTGCGTCGTGCCGGCCTGCATGAACTTGACCTGCTGACCCTTCCTGATCGTCCCGTCGATCACGCGGACGAGGATGACCACGCCGAGATAGGGGTCGTACCAGCTGTCGACGAGCATCGCCTTGAGCGGGGCGCTGGCGTCGCCCTTCGGCGCGGGGATGCGCTCGACGATCGCGTCGAGGATCTCGTCGATGCCGATCCCGGCCTTGGCGCTGGCGAGCACCGCGTTCGATGCGTCGAGGCCGATGATCTCCTCGATCTCGTTCTTGACCTTCTCGGGCTCGGCCGAGGGCAGGTCGATCTTGTTGATGACCGGGATGATCTCGTGGTCATGCTCGATCGACTGGTAGACGTTGGCGAGCGTCTGCGCCTCGACGCCCTGCGCGGCGTCCACGACCAGCAGCGCGCCCTCGCAGGCGGCGAGGCTGCGGCTGACCTCATAGGCGAAGTCGACGTGTCCGGGCGTGTCCATCAGGTTGAGGACATGGCCTTTCCATTCGAGGCGCACGGTCTGCGCCTTGATCGTGATCCCGCGCTCCTTCTCGATGTCCATGTTGTCGAGGACCTGGCTCGACATCTCGCGCTCGGAGAGGCCCCCGGTGCGCTGGATGAGGCGGTCGGCCAGCGTCGACTTGCCGTGGTCGATGTGCGCGATAATGCTGAAGTTGCGGATCTTGGATAGTTCGGTCGCCATGATCGCCGCGCGTTAGCAGGCGCGCGCCGCTATGCGAAGAGCCTGCGTCATCGTGGCGAAATTCCGCCCGCGCATCTCATCGCGCGACCGTTGCGGGCATCGCGGCCCGATGTCGGGTTTCGCCAATACCGCCGCTTCCGCTCCCGGTAGGAAATGCCCTGGGGTTGCCGGACCGAAACGAGTCCGAGTGGCAGCATTTCGCTTTGGTCAAAACGGCGCCGGACACTGATCCGGCGGCCGTCGGCGGCGTTGCGGACGCCGCCGAGCTGTGGAGGAATTTATGCATCTGAAGACCCTCGCCGCGGCTGTCGCGGTTGTTTCCGTCATTGCCGCGCCCGCGATGGCGCAGGACCGCTCGTCGGGCCGCAAGGCGCAGGAGCGCGGCACGCGGGAGATCCCGCATTGCACCAAGAAGCTGGGCACGATCGCCATCGTCGAGCCCGATCACCAATGGTGGCGCGAGCTCAACCTCGGCAGCCCCGAGGCGATCCTCAAGGTATTCATCCAGCAATCGGGCTGCTTCAGCCTCGTCAACCGCGGCGGCGCGATGCAGAACCGTGCGATGGAGCGCGCGCTGGCCGACAATGGCGAGCTACAGGCTGGCTCGAATGTCGGCCGTGGCCAGGTGAAAGCGGCGGACTATTTCCTCCAGCCCGACATCGTTTCGTCCAATCAGAATTCGGGCGGCAACCATGTCGGCGCGGCGCTGGGCGGGCTGCTCGGCGGCGGCTTCGGCAGCATGGTCGGCGGCATCAGCACGAAGAAGAAGGAAGCCAACGTCACGCTGTCGATCGTCAACGCCCGCACCACCGAGGAGGAGGCGCTGACCGAAGGCTATGCGCGCAAGACCGATGTCGGCTTCGACGCCGGTGCGGGCGGCGGCTGGTGGGGCGGCTTCGCCGCGGCCGGCGGCGGCGGCTACCAGAATACCGAGATCGGCCAGGTGATCGTGCTCGCCTATCTCGACGCCTATACCAAGCTGGTCACCCAGCTCGGCGGCATGCCCGACAATGCGTCGGCCGCGGCGCCGCAAGCGCACTGAGGCTCAGGCGCCGGGCGGGGACCCGTCCGGCGTCGCTTCGGCTGCGCGTATCGCCGCAAGGGCATTGGCAAGCCGCTGTTCACCCTGCCCCGTCACCAGCACCCAGCGCACGCCCCGGCGATCTAGCTCCGCGCGGGAGAGGTCGTAGAAGCGCTGGCGGCGGGTCTGCGTGCCGAACATGCGCGTGCCGTCGGCGACCCAGGGCAGGTCGGTGTCGAACAGCAGATAGAGATCAGCGGTGCCCTGCCAGGCATCGAACCAGGGGTCGCGCGTGCCGAACAGCATGTCGGCCCAGACTGCGGTCATCAGCGGGTCCGTGTCGAGGATCAGCGGATCGGCGCCCTTGACGAGCAGTTCGCCCGCCTGTGCGTCATGCGTCTGCGCGATGGCGACGAGGTCGGCCATGCTGAACGCCGCACCCTCCGCCTCGGCGAAGGTGCGGCCATATTCGTCGAGCACCACGCCACCCAGCGCTTTGGCCAGCAGTGGGGCGATGGTCGACTTGCCGGTGCTTTCCGGCCCATGGAGGCAGATGGTGCGGGGCTTCATGCCGGTACCGCCACCTTCCGGCGCCGCGTCGCCGCCCAGCCGATCGCGCCCCAAGTGGCGAGCGCGAGAAACACGACGTAGAGCAAGGAGGTCAGGGTCAGCCCTTTCACCGCATAGAGCGGCACCGCGAGCAGGTCGGCGGCGATCCAGCACCACCAGTTTTCCAGATAGCGCTTCGACATCAGGATCTGCCCTGCGACGCTGGTCATGGCGATGCTTGCATCCCACCACGGGAAAGCAGCGTCGGTATAGCTGTGCATCAGCCAGCCCCAACCGGCAGTCGCCGCGAGGATCGCGGCAAG
>Ga0065165_1002796_pt1 | contig 13750 bp, 12 predicted proteins | sample AraplaMF_Cvi_mMF_FD_63813 | JGI IMG/M metagenome (GOLD analysis project Ga0065165, IMG submission 63813) | Arabidopsis root microbial communities from the University of North Carolina, USA - plate scrape MF_Cvi_mMF (version 2) (version 3) | ecosystem: Host-associated > Plants > Roots >...
GCGCTTTTCAAACAGGAACACTTTAAAGGGTTTACTTGTTAATTCCTTGAAAATCAAGAATCAGCCCAAAGACCATTCACCACGACTGTTAACCATTTGCGCATTTAATTTAAACGTGAAAAAAATTAAGTTAGAAATTCTGGGGCTTTCACCAAGCCAATCCCAAGCCGGTTCGTTTGCATTGGTACTTGGAGAAGAACTAGGCAACCGCAGGCTGCCTATTATTATTGGCGTATTCGAAGCACAAGCCATTGCCGTCCAGATTGAAAACATAGTACCCAACCGCCCGATGACGCACGATCTCTTCAAATCGTTCGCCGACGGCATGAATTATACATTGAAAGAGATCGTCATTTCCGATCTCAAAGAGGGCATTTTCTACGCCAAAATCGTCTGTACCGATAATCTTCGTGAAGTAGAGATCGACGCCCGCCCCTCAGATGCGATCGCGATCGGCCTTCGTTTCGACATTCCTATTTATACCTACGAAACCATTCTGTCCGAAGCAGGTATCGTTTCCAGCTCAGTGACAGAGGAAGAAGATGAGGACGAGGATGCCGTTCGTGAAACTATCCGTCCTTCCGGCTCCAAGGATTCGCTCCGCGACCTTACCTACGACGAGCTGCAACGCATGCTCGACGACGCCCTTTCGAAAGAAGACTACGAGAAGGCCGCGAAGATCCGCGACGAAATGGGAAGAAGGAACTAAAACCGCCTTTATAGTTAAAAATAGTTAAGGATTGTCCCCAAAAGGGCTGTTTTGAAATTTTAATCCTTATTTTTGCCCGGGTCGTATTCCAAAAAACAGAACCAACGACGAGCGAAATCCTACGCTGTTATGCCTAAAAAAAAGAAGATCGGGAGTTACCCCAACGCAATGATCGTCATGAGCCTTACGGCTGCTTTGTTTCTGATCGGTTTTTGCGGACTCCTGGTGATCCAATCCAAAAAGCTGGTTTCCATTATTCGCCAGAACATCGAGGTGCGGGTGTTTATTGACAAGCAAGTCTCCAAAGCCGGACAGGATTCGATCCTCCATATAATTCAGGCAAAGCCATTTGTCCTAAAATCCGCTGAAACAAAGGCCATTACATTCGTTTCGAAAGAAGAAGCCGCCAAAGAATTCATCGAAGGCACGAAGGAAGACTTCGGCTCTTTTCTCGGTGAAAATCCATTGCGCGACAGCTACCGGGTGAAAATCCAGGAGGACTATTTTGAAGAAGCCAAGCTGCAACAGATCAAGAAAGACCTGGACCAGGTGAAGGGTGTGTATGAGGTAGTTTACCAGGAAGATCTGGCCGACAATATCAACCGCAATGTAACGAAGATTTACATCGTACTGGCAAGCTTTGCATTAATCATGTTGATTATCATCGTATTGCTGGTGAACAACACCATCAAACTGGCCATTTACTCACAGCGCTTCCTGATCCGCAGTATGCAGCTGGTGGGTGCTACCAATGGATTTATCCAGAGACCTTACGTAATGCGCGGAGCCATTCAGGGGCTTATCGGCGGTGTTATCGCTGCGATCCTGCTGATCGGCCTGCAACAACTGGCGATCCGAAATGTAGAAGGGCTTGCACTATTACAGGAGTACGACAAGATCGTGATCCTCATAGCCTCGGTGCTCGGCCTCGGTGTCGCCATCGGTATAGCGAGCACCTACCAGTCGCTCGCGCGTTACCTGCGCATGGCGCTCGACGATCTTTATTGATTTGTCTCATGCAGGGGCCCACGCGGCCCGCTCATTCCTCTTTCAGACATTCTAGAACAGTAACCGATAAATAAACGTTATGAGTACTTCAAAAAATGAACTTCCATTTTCATCATCCAATTATGTGATGATGCTGGTCGGTATTGCAGTGATCCTCGCAGGCTTCCTGATCATGACTTTCGACGGCGAAGAGTTTGGTTTCGGCTTCCTGGGCCTTACCCTCGGCCCCATTATTACCATTGCGGGCTTCATCATCGAGTTCTGGGCGATCCTCCGTAAACCCGCTAATTCATGAGTATCTGGCAGGCGATCATTCTAGCAATTGTTGAAGGAATTACCGAGTTTTTGCCCATCTCTTCTACCGGGCATATGATCATAGCTTCCTCGTTCATGGGGATCAGCCATCTGGAATTCACCAAAATGTTCACGGTCAATATCCAGTTCGGGGCTATACTTTCCGTACTCGTACTGTACTGGAAGCGTTTTTTCCAGACTACCGATTTCTATTTCAAACTTTTCGTGGCATTTCTGCCGGCAGCTGTCATTGGCTTCCTGTTGAACGATTTCATCGACGCATTGCTCGAAAACGTGTGGGTAGTGTCGATCTCGTTGCTCCTCGGAGGTATTGTACTGATTTTCATCGACCGCATTGCGAACGATACCCGCGAGAAGGTGATTACCTTTCCGACCGCGTTGAAAATCGGGTTTTTCCAGTGTATAGCGATGATCCCGGGCGTTTCTCGTTCGGCTTCGACGATCATCGGTGGGATGCTCAATGGCTTGTCGAGAAAACAGGCTGCTGAATTCTCGTTCTTCCTGGCTGTTCCTACGATGGCCGCCGCAGGAGGTTACAAGCTGCTGAAAACTTACGATACCATTCAAAAAGAAGATATTCAGACGTTGCTGATCGGAAATGCAGTCGCATTTGTAGTGGCGATGCTGGCGATCAAGTTCTTCATCAGCTTCCTGACGAAATACGGTTTTAAAGTTTTCGGTTATTACCGCATTATCCTAGGCCTGATCCTGCTCGGTTTGCTGGCATCGGGTTATCAGCTGGATGTTGTTTAAAATTGACGGCCGACGACCGACCGCTGACCGCCGTTGCTTGTCGTGGCTTTCCGCCCGATCCCGGTCATAATTTACTGAATACAATAAATCGGCGGTCGGCAGTCAGCGGTCGGCGGCCAAAATACCCCAACATTTGAACCAACAAGAAAACATACCCGACGAAGGCGAGGTCATTTTGATTGACAAACCTTTGACGTGGACTTCCTTTGATGTGGCCAATAAGCTCAAAAGGGCTTGCAAATTCAAGAAAATAGGCCATGCAGGTACATTGGACCCGCTTGCTACCGGCTTGCTTATCCTTTGCACCGGCAAAAAAACCAAGCAGATCGATAGTTTTCAGGCGCAGGAAAAAGAGTATACCGGCACATTGGTGCTAGGCAAAACAACACCTTCCATTGACCTCGAAAGCGATTTCGACGCAGAATACCCTATTGACCACATTACGCCGGAAGTGCTCGAAAATGCACGCCGGAAGCTGACAGGTCATATCGAGCAGATTCCCCCGCTTTTCTCCGCTATTAAAATCGACGGCGTGCGTGCGTACAAGCTCGCCCGGCGCGGCGAGGAGGCTGAGATCAAGAAGCGCCCGGTGGAGATCAAGCTGTTTGAAATTGACGCCACCCATTTTCCTTCGGTTGATTTTAGGATCATTTGTTCAAAAGGTACTTATATTCGCAGTATGGTTCGCGATTTCGGCGAGCTGGCGGGCAGCGGCGCTTACATGAGCAAGCTGTGCCGGACCAGGATCGGGGATTTCGAACTGAAAGATGCGTGGGAGCTGACGGCTTTCATCCATCAGAAACGAGTAGCGTTGAATTTGGAAGTTGACGAATGAACATTTATCATAGCCTGGATTCCTTTCAAAAACTGGAATATGGCGTCGTAACCAGTGGCACTTTCGACGGGGTGCATCTGGGACATCAAAAAATACTGACCCGTCTGAAAGAAATTTCCGGGCAATCGGGTGGCGAATCGGTCGTATTGACTTTCTGGCCGCATCCGCGCACGGTGGTGTCGGAAGACAGCCAGGACCTGCAATTGCTTTCCACCATCGAGGAGAAAATAGAGCTGTTTGCAAAATTGGGCATCCAGCACCTGGCGATCATCCCTTTCACACGCTCTTTTTCCGAGCTCACTTCCGATGCGTTTATTAAACAGATCCTGGTGGAGAAAATCGGGACCAAAAAGCTGGTCATCGGCTACGACCACCGTTTTGGCCGCAACCGGGAAGGCAGCTTCGAGTTCTTGCAGAAAAACTGCTCGGAGTACGGTTTTGAAGTGGAAGAAATTCCCAGGGAAGATATCGAACACACGGCGATCAGCTCGTCGCGTATTCGTAAAGCATTGATTACCGGACATATCCACGAAGCTAACGAGCTGCTGGGGCGCGCCTATTCGCTTTCGGGAACTGTGGTAAAAGGGAAACAGCTCGGGCGTACAATCGGCTTTCCGACGGCCAACCTCTACGTGCACGAGCCTTACAAACTTATCCCGATGAATGGTGTGTACGTGATCCATGCGGTTTACGAAGGGCAGGTGTTCAAAGGCATGCTTAATATTGGCGTACGGCCCACTGTGGACGGCACCATCCGGACAATCGAAGCGAACCTATTCGACTTTGACAAAGAAATTTACGGCGAGGACCTCAAATTGGAATTGCTTCACTATCTTCGTCCGGAACAGAAATTCGACGGGCTTGATATGCTCGTCAAACAGATTGGAATAGACAAGGAAAATACCCTCGCCTATTTCGGCTAATCCATCCGAACTCTTTTTTCCTACTCATACAGTTTGCTTTTGCGAAAAGCGTGCCCTACCCGGCACGCTTTTATTGTGCCTATACGTAAAATCCGGGTCGGAGCTGCTTTCTGTTACAGGTTCCGACTGCCAATCCTTTTCCCTTATGAAACATTACGACGCTATTGTAATCGGTGCGGGCCAGGCGGGCACGCCGCTTTGCCGCAAACTGGCCGAATCAGGTTTGAAAACGGCTTTAATTGAAAAAAGATGGGTCGGTGGGACTTGTGTGAACGACGGCTGCTCTCCCACCAAAGCCATGGTGGCGTCCGCGAAAGCGGCATGGTCGGCGCGGCACAATGAAACCCTGGGCGTGAGCGTAGGAGGCATCACAATCGACTTCGACGAGATCCTCGACCGCAAAGACAGCATTGTACACACCATGCGCGGCAACTCCGAAAAGCGTATCCTTAACACCGCCGGCCTCGACCTGATTTACGGTACGGTCCGGTTCACTGGTCGAAAGGAGATTACGGTTTCGTTAAAGGATGGTAGCAGCGAAATACTCACGGCAGACAAGTTCTTCCTTAACACCGGCCTCCAACCCGTTATACCCGACATCGAGGGTATTCACAGCATCCAATATCTCACCTCCACCACCATTATGGAACTGTCCGAGATCCCCGAGCATCTGCTCATTCTCGGCAGCGGGTACATTGCGCTGGAATTCGGACAAATGTTTGCACGCTTCGGCAGCAAAGTGACGATCGTTGAGCGTTCAAAAAGGATTTTGAAAAAAGAGGATGAAGATATCGCCGAAGAAGTCGTGAAAATCCTTGCCCGGGAGGACATTGAAATACTCACCAATACGGAGGCGGTTCAATTCGCTCAAAGCGGGCATATTATCGCCGTCGCGCTCGAAACCGAGGGACGCAGGAGCCAGCGCTCATGCACGCATGTACTCGTGGCCGCGGGACGCAAGCCGCAACTACATGAGCTTGGGTTAGAAGCAGCGGGTGTTAACTTGGATAAAAAAGGGTACATCCAGGTAAATGCACAGCTCGAAACCACGGCGGAAGGCATTTTTGCCTTAGGAGATGTCAAAGGAGGGCCTGCATTTACGCATGTTTCCTATGATGACTACCGGTTGATCATTCAGCGTGTTGTTGAGCAAAAACAAATCAGTATTGCGGACCGGCTGGTGCCATATTGCATGTTCATGGACCCGCAGCTCGGTCGTGTGGGTATTACCGAGCAGGAAGCGCGGGAAAAAGGGGTGGATATAAAAGTAGCGGTATTGAAAAACGACAGCGTGGCAAGATCGATCGAAACCGGGGACGAGCGTGGCATGATGAAGGCCGTCGTGGATGCCCAAACGGGCAAAATCCTCGGTGCGGCGGTACTGGCAGAGCAAGGCGGCGAGATTGTAACGATCCTGCAAATGGCGATGATCGGCGGTATCACTTACCAGCAGATCCGGAATGGCGTATTTGCGCATCCCACTTACGCAGAATCGCTGAACAACCTTTTCATGACGCTCGATTAGCGACCGGCATTTTTGCTTTTTTTTGGTAAAAAATGGATCGTTTTCCGGCTGATTTACGTACAAAAAGAATATGCAAATCGATTTTGCAGACCTGAACCACGTACCTGTTAGCAAACATCATGATCATTGCCGACCACATCAGCAAGCATTTTAATGGTATTGAGGCAGTTAAGGATGTTTCCTTCCGGGTGGGCGAAGGCGAAACCATGGTACTGCTGGGCACGAGCGGCTGCGGGAAAACGACTACACTGAAAATGCTCAACCGGCTGATAGAACCCACTTCCGGCCGGATCGAGATTTCGGGCAAAAACATATCCGAAGAAAAGCCGGAAACGCTGCGCAGGTCGATCGGGTATGTCTCCCAAAACAACGGGCTTTTCCCGCATTACACCGTGGCCGAAAACATTGCCGTTGTGCCGAAACTACTCAACTGGCAGCCCGGCGATATTCAGGAGCATACTGCGCGCTGGCTCGAACAGCTGAAACTTCCTGCGCATTTCAAAAACAAATATCCGAATGAATTGAGCGGCGGGCAACAGCAGCGGGTAACCATTGCACGTGCATTGATAGCCGATCCGCCGGTATTGCTTCTCGACGAACCCTTTGGCGCGCTCGATCCCGTGACACGCACCAGCGTGCGGAAGGATTTCGCGGAGCTGCCCGCATTGAAACGAAAGACCGTCGTGCTTGTCACCCACGACGTGCAGGAAGCGCTTCAAATGGGCGACCATATTTGCCTGATGGACAAAGGCAGCATTGTACAGCAAGGCAAGCCGGGCGATCTGCTGCTCAGGCCTGTGAATGAGTTCGTACACGCTTTCCTGGGCCAGCAACTCGACGATATTTCCCGCATTTACGAACGCATCAGAGCACAGGGATAATGGAAGAGCAACAGTCACTTTGGGATTTTATGGCGCAGCAATCGGGTAAGCTGTGGAGCCAGACTGTGGCCCACATCGGCCTAACCTGCATTTCGCTGCTCATTGCGATTGCCGTAGGGTTGCCGCTGGGAATCTGGATCGCGCGGCGGAAAAAAGCTGCGTGGCTGGTACTTGGCATTGCCGGTGTACTGCAAACCATTCCCAGCATTGCATTGCTGGGTTTTATGATCCCGCTACTCGGCATTGGTGCCCTACCCGCCATAACCGCACTGTTTCTCTACGCATTATTACCCATTATCCGCAATACCTACACCGGCATCACGGGTGTTGATCCGGCCATTACCGAGTCCGCCAGGGGTATGGGGATGAACCCGTGGCAGATATTGACGAGTGTGGAGTTACCGCTAGCGATGCCCGTCATTCTTGCGGGAATCCGTACCGCTACGGTCATCAATGTAGGCGTCGCGACGCTGGCTGCGTACATTGCGGCGGGCGGTTTGGGCGAATTCATTTTTGGGGGCATTGCGCTGAATAATACGCAAATGATCCTCGCCGGAGCTATTCCTGCCGCATTGCTGGCCGTTTTGTTCGACTTTCTGTTATCCTTACTTCAAAAAACAGGTTTGAAAAGCATGCGCAAAATGCCGGTCTTGCTGCCTGTTTTGCTGCTATTACTCTCCTCCTTTTACCTGATCCCATACACCAAAGGCCATTTACTCGCCGGTTTTACGCCCGAATTCATGGGGCGGGAAGATGGTTATTTAGGTTTAAAATCGAAGTACGGGCTGGATGTTCCGACGGTCGTGATCAGCGACGCTGTGATGTACAAGGCTGCATTTGAAAAACAACTGGACGTAATCAGCGGGTACAGTACCGACGGCCGGTTGAAAGCATTCGACCTCGTAACACTGCACGACGACCAGCATATTTTCCCGCCCTACTATGCCGCGCCGGTGGTACGGAGCGAGGTGCTCCTGCAATACCCGGAATTACAGCCGGTTTTGGACCAATTATCCGGTTATATCAACGATTCAGTTATGACAGAGTTGAACTACCGGGTCGATTACCTCAAACAGGCCCCGGACCGCGTGGCGCATGATTTTCTGGTATCCAAAGACCTCTACCAACCACCCGGGAAAGGCAGCAAAGGCACCGTACGTCTCGGTTCGAAGATTTTTGCGGAGCAGTACATCCTCATTCAAATGTATAAGGAGCTGATTGAAGGTAATACCGACCTGAAAGCCATCACCAAAACCGGACTCGGCGGTACGAAAATCTGTTTCGACGCATTGACCAACGCGGAAATTGACCTGTATCCCGAGTATACGGGCACGGGTTTGCTTGCGATCCTCAAACCCCGTCGCGAACAACTGGCAAAGCTCGGCGGCGATCGTGACCGGGTTTATGATTATGTTAAAAATGAATTTTTGAAGCAATACAAGCTGCAATGGCTCCGGCCTATCGGCTTTAATAATGCCTATGCGCTGATGATGCGTCGCGCGCAGGCACAATCCTTGAATATCCAAACCATCACCGATCTGAAAAACTATGCAACTAATGGAAGCCACCGGCATTAGGGAAGCATTTCACAATGTCAGAAAGCATTCGGAACACATTTGCGCGCCGCTGGAAACGGAAGACTATGTGCCGCAGCCCGTCGCGTTCGTAAGCCCGCCCAAGTGGCACCTGGCGCACTCTACGTGGTTTTTTGAAACCTTCATCCTCAAACCCAATGTACCCGGCTATCGTGTTTATGATCCCGATTTCAATTACCTGTTCAATAGCTACTACAACAACGTAGGTGAGCGTACGCTCCGCACCGACCGCGGAAATGTGACGCGCCCCACTACCAAAGCCGTGTTCGCCTACCGCCGGTACGTCGACGAGCAAATGGATGACTTCCTCGACAACCTCTCCGACCCGGGGATCCTGGCATTGGTGGAGCTCGGCCTGCATCACGAACAGCAGCACCAGGAGCTTCTGATCACCGATATCAAATACATTCTCGGTCATAACCCGCTCTTTCCGGTTTACCGCGCGGGGCAGAATATGGTCAACGCCCGCAATACCGAAACCGGCTTCCTCGCCATTCCTGACGGCATTTACGACATCGGGCATCCCGGCGAAGGTTTTTGTTTCGACAATGAGCTGGGCAGGCACAAAGTGTATCTGCACGACTTTGAAATCGCAAAAGGGCTCGTTACCAACGGCGAATACATTGAATTTATGGAAGCCGGCGGTTATCAGGATTTCAACCTCTGGCTGGATGAGGGCTGGTCGTGGGTAAATCAAAACCACATTACCGCCCCGATGTACTGGCACCTGATCGACGGTGAATGGCATTATTTCACATTGGATGGCTTGCAAAAGGCGGATCCCGAAGCAATCCTCAGCCACATCAGCTTTTTCGAAGCCGCCGCATTTGCGCAATGGAGAGGAATGCGGTTACCTACCGAATTTGAATGGGAAGTCGCATCGGCCAACCTCGACTGGGGCCAGCGCTGGGAATGGACCAACAGCGCCTACCTGCCGTACCCGGGCTTTTCCAAAGCGCCCGGCGCCGTGGGCGAGTACAATGGCAAATTTATGGTGAACCAGATGGTGCTCCGCGGTGCATCGGTGGCTACTTCGCCCGGGCACGCCCGTAAAACGTACCGTAATTTCTTTCACACACACGAGCGCTGGCAATACACGGGCATCCGGCTGGCGCGATAAATCCATGGTTATGACAGACGTACAAACTTTTGCCAGAGACATCCACAAGGGATTGTCCGCACCACAGAAACACATTTCGAGCAAGTATTTTTACGACGATATCGGCAGCGGGATTTTCCAGGATATCATGAAAATGCCGGAGTATTACCCGACGCCGTGCGAATTCGAGATCTTATCGCTGCAAGGGGAAAATATTATCAAAAAACTTGCATTCAACGGACCGTTCCAAATCGTGGAATTCGGTGCGGGGGACGGTATTAAAACGCGGCAGTTGCTAAAAAAGCTGGTCGAGCGGCAGGTTGACTTTACCTACGTGCCTATCGACATTTCTTCCAAAGCCATTGAGGAGCTAACGGCCAATATGCACGCCCATTTGCCTGGTTTGAAGATCAGCCCGATGATCGGCAACTACTTTTCGATGATGGAAGAGCTGGCCGCATCGGGTATGCCGAGCCTACTGCTCTTTCTGGGTGGCAACATCGGCAACTATGAAGCGCACGAGGTCAATAGCCTGCTCGCCGATTTCCGCAAATGCATGAGCCCGGGCGATTACCTGCTTACGGGCTTCGATTTGCAAAAGAACCCGGCCACCGTCCGCTGCGCTTACGACGACCCCAAAGGGATCACCAAAGCATTCAACATCAATTTATTACACCGAATCAACCGCGAATTGGGCGGCAGTTTCAAAACCAACCAGTTCGACTTCTACTCGCATTACAATCCCGTCAATGGCGAGGTAAGGAGCTATCTCGTAAGCCTGGTGCCGCAAAAAGTACACGTGCGGCACACCGATAAATGCTATGATTTCGACCGCAACGAGCTGATCTGGACCGAGCTTTCCAAGAAGTATACATTATCCGAAATTGAAGAAGTCGCCGCGGCTAACGGCTTCCGGGTTGTGGAGCATTTTCAGGACTGCAAGGCCTATTTTACGGATAGTCTGTGGACAATATAAAAAGGGGCCTGGACTTCTGAATGTCCGGCCCCATTTCATTAAATGTGTGAGCAACTCGATATCCGTTAGTTGCTCGATACAAACTTGTTGAAGCGGCTTTCTTTGCCATCAGCCGTTTTTTCCTGGTACAGGAATTCCAGTTTACTTTCGTCGAATTTCTGGAAAAAATCTTCCCAGCTGATTTCCTCCAACGAATCTTCACCGCTGTATCCTGGAAAATCGATGCGCAGGATGCCGCCTCCATCTTTTTTCTTCGCGGTTCCCTTCACCATCGAAGGTACGCCGCCGCGCTGCTCCACCCACGCCCGGATCGTGTCGTGATCGCGCGTCGAAGTATTGGATCCGGAACCGCCTGACGATTTTTTCGAGCCGGCGGATTTGCTATCCGACGTCCTGCCACCGGCTGACTTCGAACCAGCCGATTGGGAGCTTGCAGATTTTGCATTCGCCGATTTCGCGCTATCTGATTTGGTAGTACCCGATTTAGATTCGGATTTCTCTCCACTTGACGCCTTTTTACCGGCAGCACGTGCAGCAGCTGTCGTTTCGGCGGCTGATTTTTTAGTAGCGGAAGCCTTCGCAGGCGTCGATTTTGTGGTACTCTTGGTAGTAGCCTTGGTGGCTGCACTTTTCGTGGAAGCGTTTTTTTCCGAAGCGCCCGATTTCGTTTTAGAAGCGGTTTCTTTGGTATTGCCCTTTGTTGTAGTAGCCATGGTTTCAGTTGTTTGATTTGAACCCCATTAGCTTCAAAAAGCGTGCCGTGCGTCGCAGGCGGAAACTTCTCAATCTCCCAAAACCCGGATTGCCCCTTTCAGCCGGAAACCACACACCCGCATACCGGCCTTTTCCAAAGTAGCCTGGGAAATGCGATTACCGATATTGCAGCGCGCGGCGGGCATGCGGCCCATTCGGTATGCGATGCGTTTCAGCTCCTGGACAATATAGGTCGCGTAGCCTTTTTCGCGGTGCGTTTCACGCGTTTGCATATAAATATCGGCATAGGGAATATTGTAATTAAGCATCAGGCCACCGCTGGCCACGATCTCACCATTCATCTCGACCACGTACTCGCTATCGTCGCCATTCATGGGGTCGTGTTCGGAGCGTTTGCGGAAAATGGCGCCCGGCATCTCGAAGGAAGTCTGGAAACCGTCCTCAAAAAGGATGGCTTCCGCGAAAGCGTTTTCACAGAAACGGTACAGCATCGTGGTCAGGAAAATGTCGTTGCTCTGGCTTTCGATCCAGATCGCCTTGCAATGCATTTGAAATTCCTCAAAAACAACGCTGGCATGTTTGCGGTAAGGCGGCAGCAGATAAAATTCGAAGATCGTATCGCGGTCCTGCCGGCGATCGGTGCCCCAAACGGAGCCGTAACCCACACGGACATTGTCGATCCGAAACAGCCAGGTATCGGCCCAGCCATAGTCGTGGCACTTGTTGCAGACAAACTGGAAGTGATTTTCATGCAGGAACATCGTGCGCAAATCCCTGATCCCATCCAGTCCGATTTTGGAAATACTAACTCGCATAGTGTGGCACGCAAAGTGTGGGGGTAAGCGGGTAATAAGGTAGTATAATGGTCTGAAAAAAACTAGCTGCATTGCAGGAAATACCGTGCTTTACTGGCCTTTTTTGTACGGGCAACGCGGCCAAAAACACGTCAGCAAGGCAGCAGCGGTGCTTTTTGTTAAACCGACATTTCTATTCACTATATCCAAAACCGGCATGAAGCCTCTAATTCAGACCGTTACATTACTTACATTCATTATCTTCAAATGCCACGCGCAGGGCAACAGCAACACAAAGCTTTGGTATAAACAACCTGCGAAGCAATGGGAAGAAGCGCTCCCGATCGGTAACGGCGCGTTGGCGGCCATGATCTTCGGCGGTGTGGAAACCGAGCAGATTCAGTTTAACGAAGAAACCTTATGGACCGGCGAGCCAAGAAGTTACGCACACAAGGGCGCTTCGGCGCACCTGAACGAGATACGCCGGCTTTTGAACGAGGGCAAACAAAAAGAAGCGGAAACACTGGCCAATGCGGAATTTATGAGCCAGCCTATGCGACAAATGGCGTATCAGGCTTTTGGGGATGTATATTTAGACTTTCCGGGCCACGGGCAACATACTGCATATGTGCGGGAACTTGACCTCCGGGGCGCCATTGTAAAAAGCAGTTACCAATCCAGCGGCGTGCGCTATACGCGCGAGGCTTTCGCGAGTTATCCCGCCAAAGCGATTTACTACCATATTAACAGCTCGCAGAAAGGCAAGCTGGATTTTTCGGTCAGAATGGATGCCATTCATGCGAAAAAGGAAGTGAATGTGGGTGAAAAACAGCTTGAACTGGAAGTCTATGTTGACAAAGGTGCGTTGTTCGGTATTGCCAAACTAAAAGTAATAACCGACGGAACAGTAAAACAAGCTGATGGAAAACTGGTGATTTCAAATGCAACGAATGCCACGCTGGTACTCGCTGCGGCAACGAACTACATCGATTACAAAAATACAGGCGGTGATCCCGGTGCAAAAACAGCCGAAGCACTCGGTCATGCGCCCGCATTTGAGAAAGCACTCGCCGCGCATTCAGCCGACTACCAAAAACTCTACAACCGCTTTGATTTAATATTACCTCCAAGCAATTCCTCGGCCCTGCCTACCGACGAGCGCCTGAGCCAGTTCAAGAAAAACCCCGACGACCCGGCGTTGCTCGCATTGTACGTCCAGTTCGCGCGGTACCTCCTCATCGCAAGCAGCCGCACGGGAACGCATCCCGCGAATTTGCAAGGCAAATGGAACCACAAGCTCAATCCATCGTGGGATAGCAAGTACACGGTGAACATCAACACCGAAATGAACTATTGGCCGGTAGAAATGACTAACCTCAGCGAATGCCACGAACCGCTGTTTCAAATGGTGAAGGAAGTTTCCCAGACAGGAGCAGAAGTAGCCAAAGAGCATTACAATGCCAAAGGCTGGGTTTTACACCATAACACCGATGTGTGGCGCGGGGCGGCTCCTATTAATGCATCCAATCACGGTATTTGGGTAACGGGCGGTGCGTGGCTCAGCCTGCATTTGTGGGAGCACTATCGGTTCACGCAGGATAGGGCTTTCCTGCAAAACACGGC
>Ga0065165_1002797_pt1 | contig 13748 bp, 13 predicted proteins | sample AraplaMF_Cvi_mMF_FD_63813 | JGI IMG/M metagenome (GOLD analysis project Ga0065165, IMG submission 63813) | Arabidopsis root microbial communities from the University of North Carolina, USA - plate scrape MF_Cvi_mMF (version 2) (version 3) | ecosystem: Host-associated > Plants > Roots >...
GGATGGTCGAGCTTGCCGAAGGAGCGCATGAAATTGGCGAGCGCGAAATTGCGGTAGCCGGTCGCCTCTTCCGAGCGGGCAACCGAGGGATCGATGGCGATCGTCTCGTCGTCGGCCAGGTAGCGAACGAAGCGGACGATCTCGCCGATCGCCTCGCGCGGTGTATGTCCGGCCAGCACGAGGTCGCTGATGGCGATGGCGCCGGCATTGATGAACGGATTGCGCGGCTTTCCCTCTTCGTGCTCCAGCTGGACGATGGAGTTGAACGACGAACCGGAAGGCTCACGGCCAACCCGGTTCCAGGTCGATTCGCCATGCTTGCCGAGCGCCAGCGTCAGCGTGAACACCTTGGAAATGCTCTGGATCGAAAACGGCATGTCGCTGTCGCCCGCCTTGTGGACCGCGCCGTCGACGGTGACCACCGCCATGCCGAATGCCTTCGGGTCCACATGGGCGAGCTGCGGGATGTAGTCGGCCACCTTGCCCTCTCCAAGCCTTGGGCGAAGCCTGGCATAGATGTCGTCGACGATTGCTTGCAGGTCCGGCATGTCATCCCCTTGTTCCCCGGCCGAAAATGCCATCGCGGCGGACTAAGAGGAAGAGGAAAATGCCGGGTCGCCGTCGCGTCGTCCTTGCACGGCGCAAAAACGGCAGAAGACAGCGCGGGGCGTGCTTGTCCCGACTCAAGGGCAGCACTACCGTGCCCTCTCCCACGACCCTCCGGAGCCAGCCCCTGTCATGTCCAGCGAAAAGAGCCAGTATCGCCTGGGCGTAACCTATGTGGCCCTGTCGGCGCTGGCCTGGTCGTTGTCCGGCCTGTTCATGCGGTCGATCTCGGCGGACCTGCCCACCATCATCTTTCTGCGCGGACTGGTGTCGGGCACGACCACCTTCCTGTTCTTCTTCTACCTCGAGGGCCGTCGCGGCTGGTCGATCCTGCGCGCCATACGAGGGCCGACCATCCTTGCCACCGTCCTCTCCTCGGCCTCGATGATCTCCGGTCTCGGATCGATCTATTACACCTCCGTGGCCGACGCGATGGTGATCTACGCCACCGTGCCCTTCGTCACGGCGGGACTTGCCTTTCTGCTCATCCGGGAAAGGGCAAGCCGATCGACCCTTATCGCCAGCCTCATCGCCTTTGCGGGCGTCGCGGTCATGCTGACCGACGTCCAGGCGGGCGGCTCGCTGCTGGGCAAGGGGCTCGCCATCCTCATGACGCTGTCGGTGGCCGGCCTTGCGGTCGTGATGCGGCAATACCGCTCCGTGCCGATGCTGCCCGCCATGGCGCTGTCGGCCTATCTCTGCTCCTTCTGCATGATGTGGTTCGCAAGCCCCACAGCCGCGACAGGGCAGGACGTCATGCTGATCATCGCCTTCGGCATCGTGCAGAATGCCTTCGGGCTCATTCTCTACACGTTCGGCGCCCGGCTCATCCCGGCAGCCGACGCCAGCCTGCTGACGGCGCTCGAGGTTCCCCTGACGCCGCTCTGGGTGTGGATCTTCATGGCGGAGGTACCGCCGCGCGCCACGCTGATCGGCGGACCGATCGTCATGCTTGCGCTGTTTGGCCATATCTGGATCGAGGTCAGGCGCAACCGGGAGCCGCTTCCGATGCTCGGTCCTGCCGGTCCCTGAAGCGGGGCCGGCTGACATCGCCCGTCCTCCATGCTAAGGCCGCCGCAACGGAGACGGCTCTTGGCACAGAATTCTATCGCGATCATCGGCGGCGGACCGGCAGGCCTCATGGCGGCCGAGGTTTTGGCGGCGGCGGGGCACGCCGTCACGGTCTACGACCAGATGCCAAGCGTCGGCCGCAAGTTCCTGCTGGCGGGAAAATCCGGCCTCAACATCACCTATGCGGAAGACCCGGAGACGTTCGCGACGCGCTTCGGCGCCGCCGCACCGCGGCTGAAGCGGGCGCTGGATGGCTTTCCCCCAGACGCGGTCCGCGCCTGGGCTGCGGCGCTGGGAACCGAGACATTCGTCGGCACGTCGGGCCGGGTGTTTCCGACGGTGATGAAGGCGTCGCCGCTGCTGCGCGCCTGGCTGCGCCGGCTGGAGGCGCAAGGGGTGCGCCTGCGCACGCGCCACCGCTGGCTCGGCTTTGGCCCGGACGGCCACCGCTTGCGCACGCCCGAGGGCGACATCCTGATCAATCCCGAGGCAACCCTGCTCGCCATGGGGGGCGCGAGCTGGCCGAAGCTGGGCTCCGACGGCACGTGGACCGGCGTGATGGCGGCGGAGGGCATCGCGGTCGCTTCGCTGCGGCCCGCCAATTGCGGTTTCGACGTGGACTGGAGCAGAACCTTTGCTGAGCGCTTTGCCGGCCATGCGGTCAAGTCGGTGGCCGCAAGCTCACGGGCGGGCCGCATCCAGGGCGAATTCGTGATCTCCGTGCACGGGATCGAAGGCAGCCTGGTCTATGCCCATTCGGCCGCCCTTCGCGACGCGCTGGAGCTCACCGGCCGGGCGGCCCTCATTCTCGATCTCGCACCGGGGCGCACCGCCGAGCGGCTCGCCGCAGATCTCGCTCGGCAGGACGTCAAGGCAAGCTTTTCCACCCGGCTGCGCAAGGGTGCGGGGCTCGACGGCGTCAAGGCAGCGCTGCTGCGCGAGGTGCAGGCGCAGGTAAACAGGCTGCCGCCCGCCGAGCTTGCGGCACTGATCAAGGCGCTGCCGGTGCCGCTGATGGGGCCACGGCCAATCGACGAAGCCATTTCCACGGCGGGTGGCGTCGTCTGGGACGCGGTCGACGGAGATTTCATGCTCGAAACGCATCCCGGCCTTTTCGTTGCCGGCGAAATGATCGACTGGGAGGCCCCGACCGGCGGCTACCTGCTTACCGCCTGCATGGCGACGGGACGTGCCGCCGGGCAGGGTATCGATCGCTGGCTCAGCGGCAGATAGTCTCGCGCCGTTTGCGGGTTTGCGATTTCTTTGCGCTCGTGCCTCATTGTCGGTGCCAGACGTGCCCGATTCCCTCCGGCAGCGGCAACAGGCAAGACGACCATGCAAAGGCGACGAAAGCTCATTCATACGCGGCGAACCGTGACCGGACTGGCGCTGGTGGCGTCCATCTCCTTCGTGGCCGGAATGACGGATGCCGTCGGGCTGATGCTGTTTGGCGATTTCGTCTCGTTCATGACCGGCAATACCACCCGTGCGGCGCTCGAATTTTCGACAGGCAGCTATGTGCACGCGGCGGTGCTGTTTATCGCTCTCTGGGTCTTCATCCTCGGCAACGCGCTCGGCATCGTGCTCGCCCACACCGTGTCGGCACGACGCGCCTTCGTCGTCCTTGCCGGGGTATCGGTGTTGCTGGGGATCGCCGCGGCGCTGCCCGACAGCCTGCCGCGGCTCACCTTCTTCGTGATCGTGCTTGCGATGGGCATGATCAACGCGACGGTCGAGCATATCGAAGGATTGCCGATCGGGCTGACCTACGTCACCGGCGCATTGTCGCGCTTCGGCCGCGGCATCGGCCGGTGGCTGATCGGCGACCGCAACCCGACCGGTTGGCTGATCCAGTGCGTGCCCTGGACCGGAATGGCCTGCGGCGCGCTCTGCGGCGCCTTTCTGACCGGCTATGCGGCCGACAAGGCGCTTTGGGCCGTTTCCTTCGTCGCGCTCTGCGTAGCGCTGGCAACGGCATTCCTGCCACGCCCGTTGCAGCTTCATTTCCAGCAGCCGATCAAGCCGGCGCGGCATTCCATCCCGCGCGGTCGAAATCCCCATTCATAAGTGATCCGATGTTTCTGTTTTCAAAACTTTTCTGGCTTGTCGCCCAGCCGCTCTCGCTTGCCTTCCTGTCGAGTTCCACCGCCGCCATCCTCGGCCTTGCCGGGCTGCGTGTTCTCGGCGGACTGCTGGCGCTCGTCTCCAGCCTGTTGCTGTTTGCCACGCTCTACACGACGGCCGGCGCCGTCGCCCTGCAGGCGCTGGAAAACCGCTACCCCAAGCCGACCGCCGATCCGGCGAGCGTCACGTGCATGATCGTGCTGGGCGGCGCCATCGACAACGAAGTCAGCAGCACGCGCGGCGGCGTCGAATTCAACCAGGCCGCGGACCGCTTCATCGAGGCCCTGCGGCTTGCGCTGCGCTACGACGGATCGCGCATCCTGGTGTCCGGCGGAGACGGCTCGTTCAGCGGGGTCTATGAGGGCGAAGCGCAGGCCTCGGAGCAGTTCTTTACCGGTTTCGGCGTTTCCGCCGACCGGCTGGTCAAGGAAAACACCTCCCGCACGACCTATGAAAATACCAGGAATACCCGGTCTCTGCTGCAGAGCCAGGGGCTCGACCAGTGCCTGCTGATCACCTCGGCGTTCCACATGCCGCGCTCCGTCGCGCTGTTCCGCAAAGCCGGCATCACGGTCACGCCGTGGCCCGTCGACTATCGCACAAGGGGCGACGTGCGGATCCGGCTCGACTTCACGCAGCCCAGCCTCAACGCGCAGATCGCCGCCACCGCGGCACGGGAATGGATGGCGATCCTCGGATACCGGATGGCCGGCCGCATCGACGGGATCGACGCGAACTGAGCTATTTCTTGGAGATGGTGACGAAGCGTCCGCCGCGGACGCGGACCGTCATTTCGCAGGGCATGGCATCGGTGCGATCGCAAAAGCGCGGGTGCATCTTCAGGACGAAGACCATGTTGCCGAAGCGCTGGATGAAATCGTAGTCGTAGATCTGGGCGGTTGCGATCATGATGTAACCGCCCTCCTTGACCTGGACATAGAAATTGTGCGGGCAGCCATCCGCATTGCAGGAGGGTCCGAGAACGCCGTCGCAGGTCAGCTGGCTGTGGTCGGTGACGACATCCGCGATACCGTCATTGTTGATGTCGAGCCGCTTGACGAAAGTCGGTCCGAACTCCGCCGCCTTGCAGGTCTGCTGGTAGTGGGTCTTTTCGTAGACCTCGGGATCGTCCAGCAGCTGCTGCTGCGCCATCGCGAGACCCGGCATGATGACAAGCGCGGCCACATGCACCAACGCGATCAAAAGCGTCTTCAAGAAAATCATCCTTGCCAAAATCATCTGTTCAGTTCACCGCCGGATGGATGACGGGCGCTGCCTCAGGCAGCTACTGTAGGCGCGGGCACTTGCGCGACGCTGGAGAATGGAACGTTCATGTTGATGGTCTTGGACTATGCCGGCGTCAGTCTGTTTGCGGCAACGGGCGCGCTTGCGGCGTCCCGCAAGCAGCTCGATCTCATCGGGTTCCTGTTCTTCGCCGCGGTCACGGGATTGGGCGGCGGGACGGTGCGTGACATCGTGCTCGGGCGGGTCCCGGTGTTCTGGGTCATCGACCCCACCTATATCCTGATATGCGTCGCGACCGGCGTGGTCGTCTACCTGACGGCCGATCGGATCGAGTGGCGCTACCAGCTGCTCATCTGGCTCGATGCGGTCGGTCTTTCGGCCTATAGCGTGCTTGGCGCCGCCAAGGGGCTTGCCGCGACCGGGTCTCCGACGATCGCGATCGTCACCGGGGCGCTGACGGCGGCCTTCGGCGGTATCCTGCGCGACCTTTTGGCGAACGAACCTTCCGTCCTGCTGCGGCCGGAGATCTACATTACCGCCGCACTGTCAGGCGCTGCCGGCTTTACGGCCGCGCATGCGCTGGGCATGCCGCTCTATGCGAGTTCGGTTCTGGGTGCAGGGATTGCGTTTGCGCTACGCGGCGGAGCGCTGCATTACGGCTGGATCCTGCCGCGCTACAGGCCGCGGCCCGGCCGTCCGCCTGAGGAAGCGATCCGTGGCAAGAAGAAGCGGCGCGGGCGCTGACCTTTTGGTCCGTCGCCCGCCGGCCAATCAACGCTGCTTTTCGCGCAGCCGGATGATGACGTCCACGTGGGCGATCTCCATCCCCTCGGGCGGCTCGGGAAGATTGCCGATTTCAAGGTTGCTGATCGGAATGTCGAGCACCTGGTTGCGGCCTTCCACGAAGAAATGGTGATGGTCCGAGATGTTGGTGTCGAAGTAGGTGCGCGCACCTTCGACGGCCAGAACGCGGATCATCCCGGCTTCGGTGAACTGATGCAGCGTGTTGTAGACGGTTGCCAGCGATACAGGCACGTCAGCGAGGGTCGCCTCCTCGTGCAGTTCCTCGACCGTCAGGTGGCGATCGCCCTTCGCGAACAAAAGATCGGCGAGCGCCACGCGCTGCCGCGTGGGGCGAAGGCCACAATCGCGCAGCCTCGTTTCGATGTCCGCACTGGCCTGCGCCATATATCGCTTAGCTCCCACCGCTGCCGTCTAACCCTATCTTGACTTTTGGATATAACTTTTGCGGCGACGAGTTTCAATAGTTTCCCGGGAGACGCCGCCCGGCTGCGCGCAATTTCGCGAGATTTCCGGACTAAGCCTCTGGTTTGAAGGGCCGGCTTCCTATATGCGGACCAGATTGACAGTGGTCCGGCCTGGCATTTCCATCCAGGCGGGACCAGTGTATTGCTTCGAAATCAGGCGTCCGTGCTGCACGGCTCGGAACCGCCAGCCGTCAGCTTCAAGGGGGGAAACGGGAATATATGGCCAGCAGACAGTCCAGCTTCTCTTACGAAGAACTCCTCTCCTGCGCTCACGGCGAACTGTTCGGGCCGGGCAATGCCCAGCTGCCGCTGCCGCCCATGTTGATGGTCCACCGGATCACCGACATTTCGGAAACGGGCGGCGCTTTCGACAAGGGATATCTGCGCGCCGAATATGACGTGCGTGCGGACGACTGGTATTTCCCCTGCCATTTCGAAGGCAACCCGATCATGCCGGGATGCCTCGGCCTCGACGGCATGTGGCAGCTGACCGGCTTCTTCCTCGGCTGGCTCGGCGAACCAGGCCGCGGCATGGCCCTCTCCACCGGCGAAGTGAAGTTCAAGGGGATGGTGCGCCCCGACACGAAGCTGCTGGAATACGGCATCGACTTCAAGCGCGTGATGCGCGGCCGGCTGGTGCTCGGCACGGCCGACGGCTGGCTGAAGGCCGATGGCGAAACCATCTATCAGGCGAGCGATCTTCGCGTTGGCCTCTCGAAGGAAAAGGCTGCCTGAGGGCGGAGCAATCGCCCAAGGCAGGAACACGGAAAAAAGGTTGATCAGATGAGACGGGTAGTTGTCACGGGCCTCGGTATCGTGTCTTCGATCGGAAACGACGCGGCCGAAGTCACCGAATCCTTGCGGCAGGCGAAGTCGGGTATTTCTTTCTCCCCCGATTTTGCGGAACACGGCTTCAAGTGCCAGGTATGGGGCAACCCCAACCTCGATCCTGCCGAGCTGGTCGATCGCCGCGCCATGCGCTTCCTCAGCCAGGGCGGCGCCTGGAACCACGTCGCCATGAAGCAGGCGATCGCCGATTCCGGCCTCGAAGAGTCCGACTACGGCCAGAACGAACGTGTCGGCATCATCATGGGTTCGGGTGGGCCATCCACCCGCACGCTGATCGAGGCGGCGGACATCACCATCAAGAACAACAGCCCGAAGCGCATCGGCCCGTTCGCGGTGCCGAAGGCGATGTCGTCGACGGCGTCGGCAACGCTTGCCACCTGGTTCAAGATCCACGGCGTCAACTATTCCATCTCGTCCGCCTGCTCGACTTCGGCGCATTGCATCGGCAACGCGGCTGAAATGATCCAGTGGGGCAAGCAGGACATGATGTTTGCCGGCGGACACGAGGATCTCGACTGGACGATGTCGAACCTGTTCGACGCCATGGGCGCCATGTCCTCGAAATACAACGACACGCCATCGACCGCTTCGCGCGCCTACGACGTCAGCCGCGACGGCTTCGTGATCGCCGGCGGTGCCGGTGTCCTCGTTCTCGAGGAGCTCGAGCACGCCAAGGCCCGCGGCGCCAAGATCTATGCGGAAATCACCGGCTACGGCGCCACTTCGGACGGCTACGACATGGTTGCGCCGTCGGGCGAAGGCGCCATTCGCTGCATGCGCCAGGCGCTTGCCACCGTGCAGGGCGAAGTCGACTACATCAACACGCACGGCACCTCCACGCCGGTCGGCGATTCCAAGGAAATCGGCGCCATCCGGGAAGTGTTCGGGTCGAAGATCCCGCATATCCAGTCGACCAAGTCGCTGACGGGCCATTCGCTCGGCGCGGCCGGCGTGCAGGAATCGATCTACGGCCTTTTGATGATGCAGGAGCGCTTCATCGGCGAAAGCGCGCACATCGAAACCCTCGATCCGGAATTCGAGGGCGTTCCGATCGTGCGCAAGCGCATTGACGACGCCAAGATCGACACCGTCCTCTCCAACTCCTTCGGGTTCGGCGGCACCAATGCCACGCTCGTCTTCCAGCGCTATAACGGGTAAATCCATGACGGGTATCATGCAGGGAAAACGCGGCCTGATCATGGGGGTCGCCAACAATCACTCCATCGCCTGGGGGATCTCCAAGGCGCTGGCGGCGCAGGGCGCCGAGCTTGCCTTCACCTTCCAGGGCGAGGCGCTCGGCAAGCGTGTCAAGCCGCTGGCCGGCGAAGTGAATTCCGATTTCGTCATTCCCTGCGACGTGGAGGATATCGCGTCGGTCGACGCCACCTTCGCCGCCATCAAGGAGCGCTGGGGCAGCATCGACTTCCTCGTCCATGCGATCGGCTTTTCGGACAAGAACGAGCTGAAGGGGCTTTACGCCGATACCACGCGCGAGAACTTCAGCCGCACCATGGTGATCTCCTGCTTCTCGTTCACCGAGATCGCCAAGCGCGCCGCGAGCATCATGAATGCAGGCGGATCGATGCTGACGCTGACCTATAACGGCTCGCAGCGCGTCATTCCGAACTACAACGTCATGGGTGTCGCCAAGGCCGCGCTGGAAGCCTCCGTGCGCTATCTGGCCGCCGACTACGGTCCGAACGACATCCGCGTCAACGCGATCTCGGCCGGTCCCGTCCGCACGCTCGCCGGCGCCGGGATTTCGGACGCGCGCGCCATCTACTCCTGGAACCAGAAGAACGCGCCGCTGCGCCGCACCCCCACCATCGAGGATATCGGCGGATCCGCCGTCTACCTGCTGTCGGACTGGTCGCGCGGCGTGACGGGCGAAATCCACTATGTGGATTCGGGCTACAGCATTACCTCGCTGCCGGCGCTCGAGCGCCTGCGCGGCGCGGACGTCGAATAGAACACAGCAAAACGGGGCCCAAGCGGCCCCGTTTCTCTATCTACCTGACTTCGCGCGGGATACGGCGCCGCCCGGCCCCGAGACCGCGGTACCCGCTACTTGCGGGCCCAAAGCACCTTGAAACGGGCATTGCGGCAGGTCTCGCCGCTTTCGCGGAACAGTTCCCCCAGCAACGGCTCGTAGGGCATGCCGCGATTGGCGACCATCATCAGCCGGCCGCCGCTGCGCAGCGCCGTTGCCGCGGCACGGATGACCGTCTTGCCGATCTCCGGATCGGCGGCCTGCGTCTCGTGGAACGGCGGGTTCATGATCACCAGATCGTATTTTTCTCTGGCCGGTTCCGTTCCCAGATCCTGCCAGAAGAAGCGCGCCTCCAGGTCGGGGCAATTGCGGGCAAGGTTCTTCTTGGCAAACTCCAGCGCGTTCCAGTCGGCCTCAAACAGGTCGATGCGGTTTACCCGGCGCGATTTCTCCGCCAGCATGATCGAGAGATAACCCCAGCCGGCGCCGAAATCTGCAGCATTGCCGTCGAAATCGGTCGGCAGGCGGCTTGCCAGAAGCTCGGAACCGCCATCGACCTTTTCGTGCGAGAACATGCCGGGCGCCGTCTCGTAGCGGGCTTCGATGACGACCGTGGATTTCTTCAGCGCCTTGACGAGATCGTCCGCATTCTGCGGACGGGCCAGCCAGATGGCAACGCCGTGGTATTTCGGTGTGTAATCGAGCGTCACGCCGAGTTTCAGCAGCGTCGTGCGCAGCGTCTGGATGCCGTCTTCCTTGCCGCCGGCAATGACGATCATGCCGCCGGGGCGAACCCGTTCCAGCGCTTCGGCGAAGCGATCCTCGTTCTCGCCGCGATGCTTGCCGCACAGGATGAGGGCGCCGTCATAGTCGCTGCCCTCGGCGTGCGGAAAGGCGTTTTCGCCCAGCATGCGGAACAGCGGTCGGAACGGCTGCACCTTGGTCAGTTCAGCCTTGAAGTCTTCCGGCAGCGGCTGGCCCGCCTCGGCGCCCAGAAACAGGACGCGCTCCCCCTCGCCCGGCATGGGCACGGCTTCGGTCGCAAAGGGATGGAACAGGGTCTTCAGGGCGTCGCGGCTCATGGTGCGGTCTCGAATCGTGGTGCGTCAGATAAAGAAAAGGCGCGGAGAGCTTCCGCGCCTCGTTTCTCGCAAGGAGGAGGGAAGCTTACTCTGCAGCTTCGCCTTCAGCCTTCTTGATTTCCTGGCCGGTGGCCTGGTCGACAACCTTCATCGACAGGCGAACCTTGCCACGCTCGTCGAAGCCCATCAGCTTGACCCAGACCTTGTCGCCTTCCTTGACGATGTCCTGGGTCTTGGCAACGCGCTCGGAGGCGAGCTGCGAGATGTGGACGAGACCGTCGCGGGCGCCGAAGAAGTTTACGAAGGCGCCGAAATCGGCGGTCTTCACCACGGTGCCTTCGTAGATCTGGCCGACTTCCGGCTCAGCCACGATGGAGTGGATCCACTTGCGGGCCGCTTCGATCTCCTTGCCGGAGGACGATGCGATCTTGATCGTGCCGTCGTCTTCGATGTTGATCTTGGCGCCGGTCTTTTCAACGATTTCGCGGATGACCTTGCCGCCGGAGCCGATGACTTCACGGATCTTGTCGACCGGGATGTTCATGACTTCGATGCGCGGTGCGAATTCGCCGAGCTGGCCACGGCCTTCGGAGATGGCATTGGCCATTTCGCCGAGGATGTGCTTGCGACCACCCTGGGCCTGGCCGAGCGCGACCTTCATGATCTCTTCGGTGATACCGGCGATCTTGATGTCCATCTGCAGCGAGGTGATGCCGTCGGCGGTGCCGGCGACCTTGAAGTCCATGTCGCCGAGGTGGTCTTCGTCGCCGAGAATGTCGGAGAGAACCGCGAAGCGCTCACCCTCGAGGATGAGGCCCATGGCAATGCCGGCAACCGGCTTGGCCAGGGGTACGCCAGCATCCATCAGTGCGAGCGAGGTGCCGCAGACGGTTGCCATCGACGACGAGCCGTTCGATTCAGTGATCTCGGAAACGACGCGCAGCGTGTAAGGGAACTGCTCCGCCGACGGCAGCATCGGGCGGATAGCGCGCCATGCCAGCTTGCCGTGGCCGATTTCGCGACGACCCGGGGAGCCCATGCGGCCCGTTTCACCGACCGAGTAGGGCGGGAAGTTGTAATGCAGAAGGAAGCGTTCCTTGTACATGCCGGTGAGCGAGTCGACGTACTGTTCGTCTTCGCCGGTACCGAGCGTGGCAACGACGATCGCCTGGGTTTCGCCGCGGGTAAACAGAGCCGAACCGTGGGTGCGCGGCAGGACGCCGACTTCCGAGACGATGGCGCGAACCGTTTCAAGATCGCGGCCGTCGATGCGGCTCTTGGTGTCGAGAATGTTCCAGCGGACGATCTTTGCCTGCAGGTGCTTGAAGACGGAGCCGATGACTTCGCTCGAGTACCGGGCTTCCGCGCCTTCCGGGAAGAAGTGCGCCTTGACCTTGGCCTTGACGGCATCGACGGCGCTGTAGCGGTCAGCCTTCTGGGTGATCTTGTAGGCGTCGCGGAGTTCGGCTTCGAAGTGCTGCAGCATCTCGCCTTCGAGGGCGGAATGATCTTCCGCTTCGAATTCACGCGGCTCCTTGGCGGCGACTTCGGCAAGCTTGATGATCGCGTCGATCACCGGCTGGAAGCCCTTGTGGCCGAACATGACGGCGCCGAGCATGACGTCTTCGTTGAGTTCCTTGGCTTCCGATTCCACCATCAGGACGGCGTCCTGGGTGCCGGCAACGACGAGATCGAGAACCGACTCGTCCATCTCGTCGAGATGCGGGTTGAGCACGTATTCGCCGTTGATGTAGCCGACGCGGGCGCCGCCGATCGGGCCCATGAAGGGGATGCCCGAGAGCGTCAGCGCAGCCGAGGTGGCGACCATGGCGAGCACGTCGGGATCATTCTCAAGATCGTGCTGGACGACGGTGACGACGACCTGGGTGTCGTTCTTGTAGCCTTCCGGAAACAGCGGGCGGATCGGGCGGTCGATGAGGCGGGAAACCAGCGTTTCCTTCTCGCTCGGACGGCCTTCGCGCTTGAAATAGCCGCCGGGGATCTTGCCGGCCGCGTAGGTCTTTTCCTGGTAGTTGACGGTGAGCGGGAAGAAGTCCTGGCCCGGCTTCGGCGACTTGGCCGAAACGACGGTCGCGAGAACGACGGTTTCACCATAGGTGGCCAGAACGGCGCCGTCGGCCTGGCGGGCAATCTTGCCCGTTTCCAGCTTCAGCGGGCGGCCGGCCCATTCGATTTCGACAGAATGAGTATTGAACATCTCTAGTCCTTCAATGCGGGAGCGCACGCATCGCCAGAAGCGCAGCGTACAGTCGACCGCAATCCATGCGACACATCACGGGCAAGACAACGGGAGGCTTTGCGTTCCGGCTGCTCTTTGAAAGAGCCGTGACCAAAGCCTCGCGGGCTCGGGCCGAAAGCATCCGGCAATCCTGCCCCATGACAGGTCAGCGGTTTGTTTGGCAGATCCGGCCCATCCGGGTCCGCGACAGTCTTGTTGCTCCATAGTCGGAGCCGTTACGTCATTCATCGGGCGCCGGCCCGAAAAGCATTCGGCGAGCCCGTGTCCGAGCCCGCCGAAAAGGTCTTAGCGACGGATGCCCAGAGCAGCAATGATCTTGCTGTAACGGCCTTCGTCCTTCTTCTTGAGATAGTCAAGAAGCGAACGACGGGTGGATACCATCGTCAGAAGGCCACGACGGGAGTGGTTGTCCTTCTTGTGGCCCTTGAAGTGCTCAGTCAGGTTGTTGATGCGTTCCGTGAGGATCGCGACCTGGACTTCCGGAGAACCGGTATCGCCTTCAACGGTTGCGTATTCCTTGATGAGCGCAGCCTTGCGCTCTGCAGTGATCGACATCGTTTGATCCTTTCTACGGAGAGGAGAAAAATGACGCCAAAAGCCGAGATGTCGTTCAGCTTTGGCCATGAAAAGCAAAAGGCGCGGCAGAGCCTGCTTTGTGCTGGCGCTGCCTATAGACTATCCAGGGTGCAAAGGGAAGAGGCCCGTTGCACGGCCGCCGGGCCAGGCTCTCAGCCGAAGACCCGCTTCGGCCGGAATTCGCCCTGCTCGATCTCGCCGATCGCGATCAGCTTGCCGCGCGCCGTGGCGTAGACCTCCGCTTCGGCGACCGGGGCGCTGCGGCCGCGCAGGATGACCGGATTGCCCATCTTGAGGCGATGGGCCTGGTCGTCGCTGACCGGCAGATGCGTGAGGTTCGACAGCGCTTCGGCGGTGTCGATCAGCAAGGCGTCGAGCGCTGCCAGCCGTTCCTCGCGGTCCTCGATCGCTTCCAGCGCGACGAGGTCGGCCAGCGGCACCATCTTGTCCTCGCCGAACGGCGCCACGAAGGTGCGGCGCAGGTCGGACACATGGCCATAGCAGCCGAGGTCGCGGCCGAAATCGCGGGCGAGTGCGCGCACATAGGTGCCCTTGCCGCATTCGACCTCGAAATGGGCGGTGTCCGCTTCGACGCCGAGCAGGGTCAGGCGGAAGATCTCCACCTCGCGCGACGGGATCTCGACCGTCTCGCCGTCACGGGCAAGATCATAGGCCCG
>Ga0065165_1002798_pt1 | contig 13744 bp, 14 predicted proteins | sample AraplaMF_Cvi_mMF_FD_63813 | JGI IMG/M metagenome (GOLD analysis project Ga0065165, IMG submission 63813) | Arabidopsis root microbial communities from the University of North Carolina, USA - plate scrape MF_Cvi_mMF (version 2) (version 3) | ecosystem: Host-associated > Plants > Roots >...
TACCGCCTGCTGGAAATGCACGGCGGCGCCCTGGTGACGGGAAAGCTGACCCACGAAGCTGCCCCGGCGCCGGCCGCCGAGCCGGTGTTTCATTTAGGTGTAGCGGCGGAAGGGGCGTCAGCATGACTGGCGCCAACCGTCTATAATGGACGAAATCCGCATTCAATCAGGAGTTTACCCATGACCGCAATCGCCGAATTGCATCGCTCGCAAGAGCAGGACGCAATGCCGTCGCCCATCAATTTCACCGACAGCGCCGCCCAGAAGGTTGCTCAACTGATCGAAGAGGAAGGCAATCCCGACCTGAAACTGCGCGTGTTCGTGCAGGGTGGCGGCTGCTCCGGCTTCCAGTACGGCTTCACCTTCGACGAAATCATGAACGACGACGACACCGCGATGGAAAAGAACGGTGTCACCCTGCTGATCGATTCGATGAGCTACCAGTATCTGGTCGGCGCCGAAATCGACTACAAGGACGACCTCGAAGGCGCCCAGTTCGTCATCAAGAACCCGAACGCCACCTCGACCTGCGGCTGCGGTTCGTCGTTCTCGGCGTAATCGTCGCTTTCACGCATCAAAAAAGCCGCCCTGGCATTGCCGGGCGGCTATTTTTTTGACCAGAGCTGCAGCCGGAAGCCTAGCGCAGCAGCGTGCGGACCATCGCAATCAGCATGTCGGGCTTGTAGGGCGAGGTGATGTAGCCATCCGCGCCGTTCTCGTAGCCGCGCATGATGTCGCCCGCCGTGACACAGGCGGCGGAGGTATGGAGGATGGCGATGTCGCGGGTCAGCGGATTGTCCCTGATGCGCAGGCAGACGTCCCGGCCGTCGATGTCCGGCAATTTGACGTCCAGCAACACCAGCTTCGGCTGCAGGGCCAGGGTCATCTCGAGCGCTTCCTGCCCGCAGCAGGCTTCCTCCACCAGGAAGCCTGCATTCTTGAGCAGACGGGTCTTGGCATACCGTGCGGCTTCGTAGTCGTCGACATTCAGTACCAGACATGCTGTGTCTTCCAGGTCGGAACTTCCCTCGAACATCAGGCGCGTTCCTTGAGCGCGGCCACTGCCGGGCAAATGGCAGACCGTCCAGACGATGTACGTGTCATGGCGTGAACTCCGGGGAAAGATGCGTGAGACGGCATGCCCTTGCTGAAGGTGGTAAGGGGCAAGGGCGGTATGCGCCGCTAGTATGTGGCGATCGCCACCGAAAAGCTGTCGGGAGATCTGTACAAGCCAGGAGGGGCGGCCGCTAGCTGCCCGGCGTCATTCCATGCTCGATGGCGAACCTGACCAGCCCGGGCAGGTCGCGCACGCCCAGCTTCTGCATGATCCGGCTGCGATAAGTGTCGACAGACTTGGGCGATAGATTGACCATGGCCGCGATGCTGCTGCTGGAATGGCCCTCGACAACCAGTTGCAGCACTTCGCGTTCGCGCATGCTGAGGCGTTCGATCGGCCCGGCGGCGGCCGTTCCTGCCGGTGGCGGGCTGCCGAGATGGCCCAGCTCCCGCGACAGGTAGCGGCGGCCGACCAGGACCGTCCGTACAGCCTCGACGATGTCCTCGCTGGCCGAGCCCTTGAGCAGGTAGCCGGCGGCACCGGCGGCGAAGGCGCGGTGAACGTGCTCGGCATTCGAATGCATGGACAGGATCAGGACGCGGGTGCCGGCGCCGCGTTCGGTCAGCATGGCGGTCGCTTCGATGCCGTTCAGGCCCGGCATGCTCAGGTCGAAGATGGCGACGTCCGGCGCCAGCTCCTGCACCAGGCGCAGCGCCTCGCGGCCTTCGCCGGCCTCGCCCGCCACTTCCATGCCGGACATCTCGAGCAGGGCGCGCAAGCCGAAGCGGATCAGGGCGTGGTCGTCGGCGAGAACGATGCGCGGCGTCATGCGGCCTCCAGCGGCGCCATGGCCGTGATGCGGGTGCCGGCCTGCGGCGCCGCCTCGATCGACAGGGCGCCGCCGATGGCCCGCGCGCGTTCCCGCATGTTCTTCAGTCCCCAGTGATCCGGCCCGGCATACGGCGCCGCGGGGTCGAAGCCGATGCCGTCGTCGGCCACGGTCATGAACGCCTGGCCGCCGCGCATGCCGAGCTCGATCGAGATGCAGCTCGGCCGGCCGTGGCGGGCCGCGTTCAGGATGGCTTCCTGGGCGATCCGGAACAGGGCGTCCTCGACCGGGTGGCCGGGGCGCGGCGCCAGCTCCTCGCCGCTGACGTCGATCGGCAGGTCCAGCCGCAGCGACTGGGTGTCGGCGTAGCTGCGCAAGCCGGCAAGCAGGCCGAAATCGTCCAGCGCCGGCGGGCGCAGTTCGGCCATCAGGTCGCGCGTGAAGGCGATCGTTTCGACGGCGATCTCGCGGGCCTGCTGCAAGTGGCGCGTGACCCTGGCATCCGCGGCGCCGCCAAGCAGGCCGTCGATGACGTCGAGCTGGAGCCGCAGCGCGGACAGGTTGGCGCCGACCCGGTCGTGCAATTCGGCGTGGATCGCGCGCCGCTCCTCGTCCTCGACACTGGCAAGGCGGGCATACAGCCGGCGCGTCTCTTCGGCCGCGGCGCGCAGGGCATCTTCGGTGCGCCGCAAGCCGGTCAGGTCATACAGCGAGAAGATATAGCGGTCGCCATCTGCGAGCGGGATCCGGTCGGCGTTGACCGACACGGTGCGTGTTTCGCCTTCGCGCAGCAGCTGCAGCTCGCGCCGCTCGACCTTCCTGCCGGCCTGCAGATCGGCATAGATCGCCTGCCGGGTGAGCACGTCGGCAACCAGGCCATGTTCGATGCCGGTCCTGCCGACGGCATCCGCGGCGGGGACGCCCAGCATCTCCAGCGCAGCCCGGTTGGCGCGTTCGATTTCCCCTAGAGGAGCGCGTACGATGATCAGCGGCGTCGGCGCGGTCTCGAAAATCTTGTGCAGCGTATGCTCGCTTTCGGCCAGCCGGCGCTCGCGGCGCTGGAACACCGTGACGACCAGCGACAGCGCCGCGGGAATATTCAGCAGGGGGCCGACGATGGTCTTGGCGATGTCGTCGCCAAGCTGCAGCAGCCCCACCAGGAACCAGCTGAACCAGCTGAAAAACACGGCGGCGGCAAACAGGTGGCCGGACATGCCAGTCTGGCGGTAGGCCTGCCACAAGCAGGCCGCACACACCAGGTAGCTGAGGCCCGCGAGTGCATAGCTGGTTTCCATCGGCCGCTCGAAAACGATGCCGGCCGTGCCGAGGGCGAACAGCAGCACCGCCGTGCCGGCCGCGACGTGGATCCGGCGCCATGGTTTGGCCGGCAGCAGATCGTAGGAGCCGAGCGACACGAACAGGAACATCAGCGGAACCACCAGGCCGGCTTCCATCGTCCGCAGCCACGCCGTTTGATCGGCGGGCAGGTGGATCAGCCAGCGCAGGGTCCCGAACAGCCAGAACAGGCCCCAGAACAACAGGGTGCGATCGCTCTTTTCCTGAGTCCACAGCCAGAAGGCAACGGCCATGGCGCTGCCATTCGTGAACGTACCAACGATGGCAACCAGGAGAAGGGAATCGTTCAGCATACAGACCTCAGGCCGGATACAAGGCCCCCAGCACGCGCAAGCCTGCCGCCCCCGTCACCGCCGGCAGGTTCCCCGGCCGGCGCCGCGTGAACTGGTAGCCCAGCCAGGCAAAGGCCAGCGCCTCGACCCGGTTCGGCGCCACGCCCAGCTCGTCCGTGGATTTCACCGGAATCCCGCCGCCGAGCGCCGCTTCGATGTCGCGCAGCAGCACGCCATTGTAGGCGCCGCCGCCGCACACATACACCGCCTGCGCCGGCTGGCCCGCGGTCGCTTCCCGGATCGCCTGCGCGATCGAGACCGCCGTCAGGCGCGTCAGCGTGGCCTGGACGTCGGCCGGGGCCAGGCCGGGACGCTGGGCCAGCTTCTTGTCCAGCCATTCGGCATGGAACAGGTCGCGTCCCGTGCTCTTGGGCGGCGGCTGGCGGAAATAGGGTTCGTCCAGCAGGATGTCCAGTAATTGCTGGTCGACCTGGCCGGAGGCGGCGAAGGCGCCATCCTCGTCATAGGGCTTGCCGGTGTGGCGCGCCACCCACAGATCCATCAGCACATTGCCCGGGCCGGTGTCGAAGCCGCTCACGCGGCCATCGCCGTGCAGCACGCTGATGTTGCCGATGCCGCCGATGTTCACCACCACGCGCACCTGTTTCGGCTTGCCGAAGCGGGCTTCGTGGAAGGCCGGTACCAGCGGCGCACCCTGGCCGCCGGCCGCGATGTCGCGCGAACGGAAATCGGCGATCACGTCGATGCCGCTCAGCTCGGCCAGCAGGGCGGGATTATTTGTCTGGCGCGTAAAACCCAGTTCCGGGCGGTGGCGGATGGTCTGGCCATGCACGGCCACGGCGCGCACCGGGCCCGGCGCCTGCGCCACCAGCTGCCGCACGCAGTCGGCGTAGCAGCGGGCCAGGGCATTGGCGGCCAGCGCCTCGCGCTCCAGTTCGTTCTCGCTGGCAGCCTGCAAGGCCATCAGTTCGCTGCGCAGGTCAAAGGGGAAGGGGGTGAAGGCAGCCTGCAGGGTGCGGATGCCGCGGCCGGAGAAATCGGCCAGCACGCCGTCGACGCCGTCCAGGCTGGTGCCGGACATCAGGCCAATGTAGAGGGAGGAAGCGGGCATATTCTGTCTTGAAAAGAAAAACGCCTTGCACCATTCAGTGCAAGGCGTTTTATTTTATCTGCAATACGGCTGGGACTTAGCGTGCAGCCATCGCATTACCAGCCGGGTTCAGCAGCGAGAAGCGGTGCGACATCTCGGTGGCGGCGGTGCGGAAGCGCGACAGTTCGCCGGTGGTCAGCGGCTGCGCCTGCAGGTTCTTCTGCGCCATCGGGTCGATGGCATTGCCGCCGACACGGAATTCATAGTGCAGGTGCGGGCCGGTGGCCCAGCCGGTTGCGCCGACGTAGCCGATCACGTCGCCCTGGTGCACTTTCTGGCCCTTGCGCATGCCGCTGGCGAAGCGGCTCATGTGGCCGTAGGCGGTGCTGTAGTTCGACCAGTGCTTGAGCACGACCATGTTGCCGTAGCCGTTAGACACGCCGGCGAAGTCGACGACGCCGTCGCCGGCGGCGCGGATCGGGGTGCCCAGCGGGGCAGCCATGTCGATGCCCTTGTGTGCTTTCCAGACGTTGAACACCGGGTGCACGCGCATCGAGAAGCCCGAGGAAATGCGGGTGAAGGCCACCGGCGATTTCAGGAAGGCTTTCTTCAGCGACTTGCCGTCCAGGCTGTAGTAGTCGCCCTGGTGGCTGACCGGGTCTTCGTACCAGACCGACTGGTAAGCGACGCCGCGGTTGACGAATTCGCCCGCCAGCACGCGGCCGGTGCGAACCAGTTCGCCATCCTGGTAGAAGGTTTCGTAGACGACGTTGAAACGGTCGCCGCGCTTCAGGTCGCCGCGGAAGTCGATGCTGGTCGAGAACATCTCGATGATCTGGTTGACCACCGCATCCGGGATCTGGCCGCCGTCGACGCTGGCGTCGGTGGCGGCGTACAGCGAGGAGGTGATTTCGCGCGAACGCATTTCGACGCGGCGCTCGAGTTCTGCCGGGGCCTTGTTGACGACGAATTTGTCGCCTTTACGCAGCACGGTGACGGTGTTGAACTGGTCCTTGTCGACGGCGATGGTGGCGCGCAGCGACAGCAGCAGGCCGTTTTCATCGGTTTCGGCCTGGATGCGCTTGCCGGTTTTCAGGGAGAGGATGCTGCGGGCCAGTTTGTCGCTGCGGACAAAAGCGGCGGCCTGCTGGTCGTCGATGCCGAGACGGGTGAAGACGGAGCCGAGGGAGTCGCCCGGACGGATGCGTTCTTCCTTGATGAATTGCTGCTGGTCTTGCTGCAGCGCGGCGATCTGGTCGGCCAGGTTCGGCAGTTGCAGGTCTTGTGCGATGGACTTGACAGGAATGTCGGCGGCGTCCGGGGCGATCGGGGCGACTGCGGTCGCGCCGAAAGCACATAGTGCCAGGGCAGCGGCACCGCCGGCGACGATGCGGGTTTTCCGGCTCGTTTCCGCGAGACCGAACCAGCGCTTACCGGTGATTTTCTGTATTGGGTTCATGCAATCAGTTAAAATTTACCGCTTCACCGTCTCACGGACCAACGCTTTTTCTTTTTGTTTTCTTACTTGTTGTCTGTGAAACTTTTCATGCGGCAAGATTGACGGGATCGCGAATTATATCAAAATACGAGGTCCTACAACCGTTTTAGCCATATTCCTACAAGAATTTTATGACTTCTGCTGAGCTTTCTGGTAATGCCAAACATGCAACTTCCGCCGGGGCCGCGGCTCTTCCCTTGAGCGAGGCCGTCCAGGAAGCCCTTGCGATCACCAAACGCGGTGTCGACGAACTGCTGATCGAGAGCGAATTCGCTCAGAAACTGGCGCGCTCCGAAAATAGTGGCCAGCCGCTGCGCATCAAGCTGGGCCTGGACCCGACCGCACCCGACCTGCACCTGGGCCACACCGTGGTCCTGAACAAGCTGCGCCAGCTGCAGGACCTGGGCCACCAGGTGATTTTCCTGATCGGCGACTTCACCTCGATGATCGGCGACCCTTCGGGCCGCAACGTGACCCGCCCGCCGCTGACCCGCGAGCAAATCGAAACCAATGCGCAGACCTATTTCAAGCAGGCCTCGCTCGTGCTCGATCCGCAGCGCACCGAAATCCGCTACAACTCGGAGTGGTGCGACCCGCTGGGCGCGCGCGGCATGATCCAGCTGGCCTCGCGCTACACCGTGGCACGCATGATGGAGCGCGACGACTTCACCAAGCGCTACAAGAATGGGACCCCGATCTCCGTGCATGAGTTCCTGTATCCGCTCATGCAAGGCTATGATTCGGTCGCTTTGAAAGCAGACCTTGAGCTAGGTGGAACGGATCAGAAATTTAACTTGCTTGTTGGGCGCGAGTTACAGAAGGACTACGGGCAAGAGCCGCAGTGCATCCTGACCATGCCGCTGCTCGAAGGCCTGGACGGCGTCGAAAAGATGTCGAAGTCCAAGAACAACTACATCGGCATCACCGAGCCGGCCAACACCATGTTCGGCAAGCTGATGAGCATCTCGGACGTCATGATGTGGAAGTACTACGAGCTGCTGTCCTTCCGCTCGATCCAGGACCTGGCCGCCTTGCGCGCCGAGGTCGAAGGCGGCAAGAACCCACGCGATGCCAAGGTCGCGCTGGCCCAGGAGATCGTGGCGCGCTTCCATTCGCAGCAGGCGGCCGAGGATGCGCTGGCCGACTTCGTCAACCGCTCCAAGGGCGGCATCCCGGACGACGTGCCGGAAGTCAGCCTGGCCGGCGCGCCCATGGGCCTGCCGCAGCTGCTCAAGAGCGCGGGCCTGTGCGCCTCCTCGTCGGAAGCGATGCGCATGGTCGACCAGGGCGGCGTGCGCATCGACGGCACCGTCGTGTCCGACAAGGCGCTGCAGGTCCAGGCCGGCACCTTCGTACTGCAGGTGGGCAAGCGCAAGTTCGCACGCGTGACCCTGTCGGCCGCATGATCGGCCTGCTGCAAAGAGTCAGCCAGGCCAGCGTCGTCGTCGACGGCGACACCATCGGCGCCATCGGGCATGGCCTGATGGTGCTGGTCTGCGCCGAAAAAGGGGATACCGAGCGCGAAGCGGATGCCCTGCTGGCCAAGCTGCTGGGCTACCGCGTGTTTTCGGACGACGCCGGCAAGATGAACCGCAGCGTCAGCGACGTCGAAGGCGGCCTGCTGCTGGTGCCGCAGTTCACGCTGGCGGCCGATACCCGCTCCGGCACGCGTCCCTCGTTCTCGCCGGCCGCCGCGCCTGAGGATGGGCGCCGGCTGTTCGAACATTTCGTGCGCCAGGCGCGCGAGCGTCACGGTAATGTCGAGACCGGCCGGTTCGGGGCGGACATGAAAGTGTCGCTGACGAACGACGGTCCAGTCACTTTCTGGCTTCGTATTGATCCACCCAAGATTTCGGGGTGAAACTGGGAGGCACTGCGCCGGTCAATGTAATCAGGGGTATATGGAGGGTAAGGCGATGAAAATCTGGAGCGATTCTTTTGTCGAAGGCGGTCCGATTCCGCCGCGCTGCGCGTTCGCCGAAATCGATCCCGGCAGCCACATCAAACTGTCGAGCAACCGCAGCCCCCATATCGCCTGGGACGACGTGCCGACAGGCGCCGAGTCGCTGATCCTGCTGTGCCACGACCTCGACGTGCCGACCGATGGCGAGAACGTCAACCGCGAAGGCCGGACGGTGCCGGATGCGCTGCCGCGCACCGACTTCTATCACTGGTCGCTGGTCGACATCCCGGTCAGCCTGAATTCGTTTGCCGAAGGCCTGTTCTCGGACATGGTGACGCCGGGCGGCAAGAGCGGGCCGCTGGTGCCGTTCACGATCAAGAACGGCACCGAGCACCAGCTGCGCCACGGCGTCAACGATTACACCGGCTGGTTCGCCAACGATCCCGACATGGCCGGCGAATACTACGGCTACGATGGCCCCTGTCCGCCCTGGAACGACGAGCGGGTGCACACCTATGTCTTCACGCTGTACGCGCTCGACATCCCGCGCCTGCCCCTGGAAGGGCGGTTCACGGGCAAGGAAGCGCGCCTGGCCATTACCGGCCACATCCTGGACGAAGCCCGGATCTTCGGCGTGTATTCGCTGAACCCGGACATCGCCGCCACGATCATCGACAAATAAAAAGTAAAAGTTTGAACATCATCCTGATCCGCCATGGGGAAACCGCATGGAACGCCGAACGACGCCTGCAAGGCCATCTCGACATCCCCCTGAACGCGGAAGGCGAGCGCCAGGCCAGGCTCCTGGCCGAGGCGCTGGCCCCTGAATCCATCGACCTCATCGTCTCCAGCGATCTGCAGCGCGCCCGCCAGACGGCCCAGGCCGTGGCCGGCTTGCGCGGCATGCCGGTGAACGTCGAGCCGGGCCTGCGCGAGCGCTGCTATGGCGGCTTCGAGGGCCTGCTGTACAGCGAGATCGAGCAGCGCTTCCCGGCCGAGTTCGCGGCCTGGCAGGCGCGCGATGTCGACGCAGTTTTGCCGGATGGTAAAAATTGCGGCGAGACCTTCCGCGATTTCTACACCCGCGCCACCGGTGCCATCCTGGCCCTGGCCGCCGCGCATCCCGGCCGCACGATCGCCATGGTGGCCCATGGCGGGGTGCTCGAATGCGCCTACCGCATGGCGCTCGGCTTGCCGCTGGAAACGCCGCGCGACTTCAAGGTTTACAACGCCAGCATCAACCGCTTCGGCGTCGCGAACGGCCGCCTGGGCCTGCAAAGCTGGGGCGAAGTGGGGCACCTGCGTCCGGCCGTACTGGACGAGCTCAACTAAACCGAGCTGAAGCTGCCTGAACTGACAGACAAATATGTCAGATTCACAACACTAGCAAAAAGTGTGCTGATAAATTGAGCAGCGCTTCGGGTAAAATAGCGAGTTCCCGAATTCATTCCTGGTTTTTCTCCCGTGCAAATTGGTCCTTACGCGCTGCGCAATAATGTCTTCGTCGCCCCGATGGCCGGGGTGACCGACCGCCCGTTCCGCCAGCTGTGCAAGCAGCTCGGCGCCGGCTATGCGGTGTCGGAGATGGCGGCTTCGAATCCTCGACTGTGGGCCAGCGAAAAGAGCGCGCGCCGCACCGATCACGCCGGCGAGATGGAGCCGAAAGCAGTCCAGATCGCCGGCGCGGTGCCGGAAGAGCTGGCCGAATGCGCCAAGTTCAACGTCGACCGCGGCGCCCAGATCATCGACATCAACATGGGTTGCCCGGTCAAGAAGGTCTGCAACAACTGGTGCGGCTCGGCCCTGCTGCAGCATGAGGACCTGGTCCAGCGCATCCTCGAAGCGGTGGTCGGCGCCGTCGACGTGCCGGTCACGCTGAAGTTCCGCACCGGCTGGGATCGCCAGAACAAGAACGCGCTCACCATCGCGCGCATGGCCGAGCAGGCCGGCATCGCGATGCTGACCCTGCACGGTCGCACCCGCGCCGACGGCTACAAGGGCGAGGCCGAATACGACACCATCGCCGCGGTGAAGGCCGCGGTCAACATCCCGGTGGTGGCGAATGGCGACATCACGACGCCGGAAAAGGCGAAGTTCGTGCTCGATTACACGGGCGCCGACGCCGTCATGATCGGCCGCGCAGCCCAGGGCCGTCCCTGGATCTGCCGCGAGATCGACCATTACCTGCGCACCGGCGAGCAGCTGCCGGCGCCGCTGGTCGACGAAGTGCGCGAGCTGATGAACGAGCACTTGCCCGCCCACTACGCCTTCTACGGCGAATACCTGGGCGTGCGCACGGCGCGCAAGCACATCGGCTGGTATGTCCAGGACCTGCCGGGCGGCGAAGAATTCCGCCAGCGCATGAACCTGTTGGAATCGACCGCCGAACAGCTGGCGGCCGTGGATGCATTCTTCAAAACGCAACACCGGTATGGCGAGCGGTTACAATACCGGCCCGCAGATTCTGAAGACGTCGCGATCGCGGCATAAAGAATTAATAAGAAGTAAAGAAAAAGAACAAAATATTGGAGACTCGGCTGTTTAGGCAGCGTAACAGTGGCTTCGGAAAACCGACGCGCAGCAGGTTTTACGAGCCACCACCACCCAAGGCAAGTAGCAGATATGAGCAAAGAAAGTATCCAGGAAGTCGTTCAGAAAAGCCTCGAAGATTATTTCAACGACCTGGGCGAGCAAAAACCGTCGAACATCTATGACATGATGCTTTTGACCGTCGAAAAACCCATCCTGCAAGTGGTGATGACGCGTGCCGAAGGCAACCAGTCGCATGCCGCGCAGATGCTGGGCATTAATCGCAATACTTTGCGCAAGAAGCTGCAGGAACACGGGCTGCTGTAAGCGCCGGCGGGAGGGCCGGCGTGCGAGCGTGCGCCGGCCTTGCCCGGCGCGAGTCACCATGTAGCCGCACGAATTTTCATCAACAGGCCTCTCCCATGATCAAACAAGCCCTCATCTCCGTTTCCGATAAAACCGGCGTGCTCGATTTTGCGCGCGCATTGTCCGCGCTGGGCGTGAACATCCTGTCGACCGGCGGCACTGCCAAGCTGCTGCAGGACAATGGTGTGCAGGTAACGGAAGTCGCCGACTACACCGGTTTCCCGGAAATGCTCGATGGCCGCGTCAAGACCCTGCACCCGAAAGTGCACGGCGGCATCCTCGCCCGCCGCGACCTGCCGGAGCACGTCGCCAAGCTGGAAGAGCATGGCATCCCGCAGATCGACATGGTGGTCGTGAACCTCTACCCCTTCCAGCAGACCGTCGCCAAGGAACAGTGCTCGCTGGAAGATGCGATCGAGAACATCGATATCGGCGGCCCGACCATGCTGCGCTCGGCGGCCAAGAACCACCGCGACGTCGTCGTGATCGTCGACCCGGCCGACTACGGCGTCGTGCTGGCTGAGATGAAGGGTACGGGCACGCAGGCAGGCGATGTCGGTTACGAAACCAAGTTCCGCCTGGCCAAGAAAGTCTTCGCCCACACCGCGCAGTACGACAGCGCGATCACCAACTACCTGACGAGCCTGGGCGAGGACCGCCAGCACACCACGCGCGCCGCCTATCCGCAGACCCTGAACCTGCACTTCGAGAAGGTCCAGGACATGCGCTACGGCGAGAACCCGCACCAGAGCGCCGCCTTCTACCGCGACCTGGCCCCTAGCGCCGGCAGCCTGGCCAACTACCACCAGCTGCAGGGCAAGGAACTCTCGTACAACAACATCGCCGATGCCGACGCGGCCTGGGAATGCGTGAAGTCGCTGGGCGGCTTCGACCAGCCGGCCGGCTGCGTGATCATCAAGCATGCGAACCCCTGCGGCGTGGCGATCGGCGCCGACGCGCTGGACGCTTACCAGCGCGCGCTGAAGACCGATCCGACCTCGGCCTTCGGCGGCATCATCGCCTTCAACGTGCCGGTCGACGGCCGTGCCGCGGAAGCGATCGCCAAGCTGTTCGTCGAAGTGGTGATCGCCCCGGCATTTACCGCTGAAGCGCGCCAGATCATGGCGGCCAAGCAGAACGTGCGCCTCCTGGAAATCGCGCTGGGTGACGGCCAGAACGCCTTCGACGTCAAGCGCGTCGGCGGCGGCCTGCTGGTGCAGTCGCCGGACGCCAAGAACGTCGGCCTGGACGACCTGCGCGTGGTCAGCAAGAAGCAGCCGACCCCGCAGCAGATGCAGGACCTGATGTTCGCCTGGCGCGTGGCCAAGTTCGTCAAGTCGAACGCCATCGTGTTCTGCGGTGGCGGCATGACCCTGGGCGTCGGCGCCGGCCAGATGAGCCGCATCGACTCGGCCCGCATCGCTTCGATCAAGGCCCAGAACGCCGGCCTCTCGCTGGTGGGTTCGGCGGTGGCCTCGGACGCCTTCTTCCCGTTCCGCGATGGCCTGGACGTGGTGGTCGATGCCGGCGCGACCTGCGTCATTCACCCGGGTGGTTCGATGCGCGACCAGGAAGTGATCGATGCGGCGGATGAGCGTGGGGTGGTGATGCTGTACACTGGTACGCGTCACTTCCGTCACTGATTTGATGGTGGAAAGCAGCGAGTAGGTGCCAGACCTGTGGTCTCGCACCTGCTCACCTGTGTTTTTGCACAGTATTTTTCCCACGAAACACGCCAGCCGGTATAACATTCGCTAATGATTATTCTCGGCATCGACCCGGGCCTGCGCACGACGGGGTTCGGGGTCATTGAAAAACACGGGCACCGGCTGCGCTATATCGCGTCCGGTACCATCAAGACCGGCACGGAGGGCGCCTTGCCGCCGCGCCTGAAGATCATCCTGGCCGGCGTCACGGAAGTCGTCGCCACCTACAAGCCGGCCTGCGCGGCCATCGAAAAAGTCTTCGTCAACGTGAATCCGCAGTCGACCCTGCTGCTGGGCGCCGCGCGCGGCGCCGCCATTACGGCGCTGGTCGGGGCCGATCTGGACGTGGCGGAGTACACGCCGGCCGAGGTCAAGCAGGCCGTGGTCGGCAGCGGCAAGGCCGTCAAGGCGCAGGTACAGGAAATGGTGGCGCGCCTGCTCAAGCTGCCCGGCCTGCCCGGCAGCGACGCCGCGGACGCCCTCGGCATCGCGATCTGCCACGCCCACGGCATGGACGCGCTGGCGCTGATCGGCGCAGTGGCGCCTGTGAAGCAGGGCCTGCACATGCGGCGCGGCCGCCTGGTCTCATCCTGATAACAAAGAAAGGTCAACGATGATCGGTCGTCTCTCCGGCGTGCTGCTGGAAAAAAATCCCCCGCAAGTGCTCGTGGATTGCCAGGGCGTCGGCTATGAAGTCGACGTGCCGATGGGCACCTTCTACAACCTGCCGCACACCGGCGAAAAGGTCGTGCTGTTCACGCACTACGTGGTGCGCGAAGATGCGCATCTGCTGTTCGGCTTTGGCTCGGCCAATGAGCGCGCCGTGTTCCGCCAGCTGATCAAGATCACCGGCGTCGGCGCCCGGACCGCGCTGGCGATCCTGTCCGGCATGTCGGTGGCCGATCTGTCGCAGGCCGTGACCTTGCAGGAAGCGGGCCGCCTGGTGAAGATTCCCGGCATCGGCAAGAAGACCGCCGAGCGCCTGCTGCTGGAACTGAAGGGCAAGCTGGGCGCCGACATCGGCGTGGTCGGCGGCGCCGTGCAGGACGATGCCCAGGCAGACGTGCTCAATGCGCTGCTGGCCTTGGGGTATTCTGACAAGGAAGCGCTGGCCGCG
>Ga0065165_1002799_pt1 | contig 13738 bp, 15 predicted proteins | sample AraplaMF_Cvi_mMF_FD_63813 | JGI IMG/M metagenome (GOLD analysis project Ga0065165, IMG submission 63813) | Arabidopsis root microbial communities from the University of North Carolina, USA - plate scrape MF_Cvi_mMF (version 2) (version 3) | ecosystem: Host-associated > Plants > Roots >...
GAAGTCTGCGCCACGAGCGTCGGGTCTCCGGCGGGAGGGGGCTCGTGGTCTTCGGCTTCCCAGTCCGTAGTAGAGGGATCCTCGACAGGCGAAATAACGAGAATTGTGGCTTCGGCTTTTTCCAGAGCCGGCTCCAGCACTGCTTGCGGTTCCACCACGTCTTTGGGTGGAGGCTCTTTTGGCGGAGCGTGGAGCTGAAAACAGGGGGCGGACGGCTCTTGATCCTTTAAAGTAGTGGGCGTGGGCGAAACGTAGTCCTCTAAGGCCGAGCGCGCCTCGTCTGCTCCAGCTTTGATCGCTATGGCGAAAGCGTCGTTGCCCTGTGGATCGAGCAGGCCGACCTCGGCTCCTGCGGCTATCAGAAGTCGGCATATGTTCGCGTTGTTTCGAGAAGCAGAAAGCATGAGCGGCGTCATGCCTTGCTCGTCGCGTGCATTCACGTCGTCCCCACGGTCCAGGTGGAGACGCACCGACTCCTCCACGCCCCGCAACACCGCCATTCTTAGGAAGCGGTTCATAACGACTGCAGGGGCGGCTGAGACGACGCTCAAAACGTTTAGCTGTGACGCGGGGGACCGAAGATGGGCACGATGTCGCGGACAAGGGGTATGCCACCCCTCGGTTCCCTGCTGATTAGTCTCGTAGGCCGCTCGCTTCCATTCCCCATGGTGCCACCTTTAATTTGTATCGAAACAATTCTACAGGGGCCGGTTTGAAACTCATTGCCCCGGTTCCCCTGTACCAGTCTTGGTGGTGCCGGATTCGTGCGGGATACGGGAAGTACTTGAATTGTTTGGACGAGGTCAGGAAAAATTGACTGTCCGTGATTGTTTCAATGCCGGATCACTCCAATTACTATAAAAAATTCCATTGGAGGCGAAATGGCGAAGCTCGGAAAAGCACGTGTGCCGACTGATCAGGAACGGAAGCGGCTAGGAACCATTTCACGATCGGGGCGGCATGGAAATCGAAATCATGCTGTCGTAGTGTGCTCCTATCGTCTTGGACTGCGGGCTAAAGAACTAGCAGCACTACACGTCAATTCGGTGATAGACGAAATGGGGCGTTTACATGACCAATGTGAACTGACGGCCAAAATGACGAAGGGCAGCAAGCCGCGAACGGTGTACCTCACGAACTCGGTGGTCCGGGCAGCTATGCTGGAGTATCTGAAGGAACGGCGGGAAGAACAGGGGATCTTGTTCAACCTTGATGCCCCGTTATTCCTTTCGCAAAAGGGAGGAGCCTTTTCGCCCAATACGATGCAGCAACTTCTGCACCGTTTGCATGATCATGCCGGCATTCCCGGAGGGCGCAGTCATTCGGGACGGCGCTGGTTTGCCACTGAGTTGATCAGTAAGGGCGTGGATATCAAGGCTGTAAGCGTTTTGATGGGCCATTCGTCGGTTTCGATGACGGCCGAATATGCCGAGGACAACCCGCAGCGTTTGCGCCGCATTGCTGCGGAACTGGTTTGAGCGGTGATTTTGGGACAAGCATCGCCCCCAGCGCTAGAAGTCTCTATGGGAAATTGCTTGCCGTGTTGCCAGACCTGCAATCATTGACGGGCAAGACGGAGGCAAAGCCGTGGGGCGGCGGCCTTATCTCTGTCGAAGTCCTGGGGCGACGGGACTTCTTTCGACGTATATCCGTCACTCAGTGGCAGGAAGATGAAGTGGACGGACTGGTTCCGGTGCCATGCGTCGAGTTCGTGCTGCTAATTGACCTGCAATGTGCCCAGGTCGTCAGCTACGAAAACCATGCTGTTACCCATTCGCTGTACTTGGTGTCATCAGAAGATCCAAAGGAACGGACTGAACGGCTGGTCGCGGCGCTGGTCAACAGCTTCCTGGCAGAACTCATAAACCTTCACTTGGTGTTCGAGCCGCAGCGTTAATACTGCCCAGCCCCGCAGCCATAAGATCGAACGGAAATTTTTGCCACGTGGCTGGCAGGCGAGGAGCCTCGAAGCGATCAAATCCTGTGGGTTGTGCTAGCAGCGGTGGTGGCTGGTGTTTGCCTCTATGACGTCACGTGCCTAAGCGACGCATTACATCTGTAGGCAGTTGTGCTATACTAGCGATTGGCCTAGCGGTCAATGTGCTTATGCAGATCCTACGGGAGTCTGCAGGCTTTCAATAGCGGTAAGCGCGCCAACTTGTTTTCCAAGTCCCAGCATTTTGCTGAGGTGGTGCGCTTCATCGCAGCAATCGGGCTCCCCGGTTTGCAAACATCTCCTTGGCATTCTGCGCTCCGCGCACCATCGTGCGTGCGGTGGGCGTTCGTTAAAAATTTGCCGACCCGCTTATTGCGGGGGTATGTTCGTGCGGCCATTCCTTTGGATGGAGTCGTAATAGGCAACGCGCGAAGCATCGAGGAATCCATCTGGAAGGGTACTGCGCAACCATGTGCCAGATCCTCCCTCGATATTTTCTTGAGAAGCGTGAGGGCGCTTTGGCGCCTTCTTTGGACCTGTCAGGGCCTCGACACATTCGGGGCTGTCGCTGTCGCCTGCGAGGGCAACAGGTCCGCCGGCCGCCACTTCTGGTGGCTCAGGTCTCCTGCGGGAGCACCTGTTTGCTAACTCAATGGAAACAGCATGAATATTGCAAACCAACCCAATGAAGTCGCCAAATTGAAGGCGCTGGCGCCGGATGGACATTTCTCGCGTGACGCGCTGCCCCTCGTGGGCGGATACCAAGGGCTTCAAATGACTATGTCCAGGCATAAGCTGCAAAGCGCCTGGCAGGACGCTGCAGGTACCAACGGCTTTGGAAAAGCCGCTCACATCCGGCTGTCCAACAAACGTCTGGAGCGTCGCAAGCAGCAGGTTGACCTGTGCGACGAGCTGGCGCATACCGAGGAGGTCATTCTGCTCGAATACAGCTTCGAGTTCGCGAAGCTGCAGCGTTCGATGGTGATCCTCAGCCGCGGTGCATGTGAGTTGCTGGCGATCCATTTCGGATCGGTTACTGGTGCTGGAACCCTGTTCTCGGCTAAGGACCTCAACGTGCTGGAGCGCGCCAACGGTCTGGTCGGCGAATTCCGCAAGGTAGTCGAACCCGCCTACGTCGATGCGGTCCAACTCATGCGCGAGAAGCTGGCGCCGATAGCCGCCTAGCCGTACCGTCGAAACCATCAAGTCACAGCCACACGCCGCTTCGAGCGGCGTGTGGCCCAACCACGTCCAAGAAAATCATGAAAATCCAAATCAAAGAGTCTGGCACCGGGCACGGCGCCGGCGCACCGCGTCTGAAAGACGTGACCCCGCAAGAGATCGCCGACCTGTGGGTAAAAGGTGCGTCCATCAGTGCGCCATCTCAGCTACAAGCCCACCCAGCGCAGTTTGTAGTAACTGCCGTCAATCTGGCGGGAGCATCACCTTCCACCTACCTAGACCACCACTTCACAAGGGCGCATGCAACTGTGGTTGCAGCGAATGCGAATTACTTGTTTCTTCTGTTTGAGCTTCCCGCTTCAGTCAGCGATGACCGTTGCTACAAGCTGTTGCAGATGGGACTTGCAGCGCTCTATTTCAAAACCTTTCCAGTCGCTGCAATCGACCAGCCATATGGCGGTCAGCCTAACCTCTCAGCTACCGTTCCGGGAATGCGATTGACCGCCGAGGCAATCAATTTTCTGTACGCAGCGGGCCGTGATCAACATCAGATTCGCCGAACCAAGGGCGAATACTGCCGTAGTCAGATTTCAGTCGCACCTGAAGATGTTTACGAGTCCGCTACGGGGCATGGTTTGCGGCTGGACCATTTGCCGGATGGCCAGCTTGTCTACTGCCCGTCCCATATCGACAGCAATCCGACAGCCGAGGCCGTGACGCTTAAGGAAGGTCGCGGGCTGGTTTGCCATGGCTGCCGACGAGCATTTGGCCCCGAGAGCAAGGTCAACGCTTATGACTTTTCGCGGTTCGACTCAGCACTTGCAGGTCTTCGGGAGAGTGCCGGTTCAGACGAGCGCAATCAGTTCACTTTTCTTACCGAGAGGTACTTGCCTCCTGGCCTGGTCGAAGGCGAGGGAATCTGGTGCATCAAGTCCCCCAAGGGTTCTGGCAAGACGGAACTCCTGAGTGAAGTGATCGCATCGGCGAGATCGGCGGGGCAACGCGTCGCCCTTTTTGGCCATCGTCGAACTCTTCTTCAGTCGATGACGCACCGGCTTGGCATCGATTGTTATCTGGCCCAAGACGATTGGCAGGCCGCGAAAGTAGCGACACTAAAACCCAATCTCTCGCTGCTGATGATGGACGAGCCTCAGGCCATTGAAGTCGAAGCGCCAGGCAATGCATTGGGCACCGTGCGTGTAGACCCGACGGGCTATTACGGGGTTTGCCTGGATAGCTTGCCCAAGCTCAAAACCGAGAAGGACAAGTACGACGTCATTCTGATTGATGAGTGTGAGCAAGTGTTCGCGCACTTGGTGGGCACCACACTGCGCGACCAACGGCGAACGGTATTCCTGATGCTAGAGCACTACCTCCGCGTCGCCAAGACCGTCGTTTTGCTGGACGCCGACCTGGGGATGATCACGATGAAGTCCCTGTTTGCCATGAATCTGATGCCGGAAACCCGATTCCATTTCGTGCTTAACCGGTCTGCGTCCAGCACGGGGGAAGTTCTCATGTACGAGGATGCCGGTCAATTGGTCGAAGTCATGAAACGATCAGTGCGCGAGGGCAAAAAAGTCTTCATCGCGGTGAATGCGAAGACCAAGGCCATAGAGCTGGAGCAAATGCTGGCTAAAGAGAATCCCGGAAAACGTGTCCAAGCAATTCATGCAGACAATGCCCAGCGGCCGGAGATTCAAGCGATGCTGAAGAATCTGGCACACGAGTTCGAGCAAGGCCTTGACGTCTTGGTCGGTTCACCCGCACTCGGGACGGGCGTGGACATCAGCTTTTACGACGAGGCAGGAAATGCCAAGGTAGTGGTTGATCGCGTGTTCGGATTGTTTCGCAACAACATTACGACGCACTTCGAGGTCGATCAGCACCTGTTTCGAGTGCGCCATCCCGGCCAAGTGCATGTATGGGTGGACAAATCCGAGATGAATTATGAAGCCGATGCGGCAGCCATTCGCGCCGAGCTGATGCATACCATAGCGAAGGAAGTCTCGCTTCTTGGTTTTAAAGACGATGGTAGCCCAATCCTGAAGGATGAGGACGGTTTGGTGGACATCTGGTCGGAGGTCAAGGCGGTGCAGCGGGGGTCGAAGAATGTTTTCAAGTCGGCCTTCCAGCAGCTGCGGCGTAGCAATGCCTGCACAGTGGTTTCTGTTGCTGCAGACGAAGAGGCCAATGCTGTTGGCAAGAAGGCGCTACTCGAAGCTCGTCTGGCGCGCATTGAACTACAGGCACAAGCAATCGAACGAGCAGTTGACCTTGAGGAGCATGAGCAAACAAGGCTGCGCAAACGCGTGGACGATGGTCTGCCCATTACAAGCGAAGAGCAATGTGCATTGGACAAGGCGACGCTCAAAGGCTTTTACCACGTCGATGTCGATGCGGCGCTGGTGAAATTCGATGCTGACGGTCAGACGCGGCGGTCTGTCCGAAATCTCGAATTGATGCTGGGCGACCCTACCGACATCGTGCGATGGGCTTTTGATGAACTGAAGGCGGACGCGGTCGCCCGGACACACCGTCAGAAAGATGGCAAGCGCAGCGCCGGTATGCCCGCCTTTGACATGAGCATGTCTACGTCGAGGCGTGAGGTGCTCCGTTCGCTGTTGTCGGCAGCGGGTGTCTTCGATGCCACGGGCAATCGATTCATAACAGCGGCGCAACTCACGCACGATCGTCTCGACTCGTTTATGCGCAAGGTGGCGGATGACCGTCGTCGTCTGCAAACACTTTTTGACCTAGCCTTGCGGTCTGACTTCGAGCAGAAGCGAGTCATGCAGCTAGGGGCCATCTTGGGGCTGGTGGGGCTGAGTACGGTTGCGGCGGGTACGGCGGACAAAAAAGGCCAAAAGGTACGCAGCTATCAGCTGGATGCTGAAAAGCTCGACCCGCTGCTGAGTATTGTTGATCGCAGGGTTAAGGCGCGGCTGGCAAAGGTGGCGGGTGAGGCTGTGGATCGTGCGGAGGCCAATAGCTTCAGCAAGGATTTCCAGGCCAAGATGAAGTTGATGCGGGCTGGAGCTGCTTGACTCGGAAACGAGAGGCTATTGGCTGATATGCCGACAACTGACTTGATTGGGTTCCTTAAAACCAAACGGGTTGCGTTGTCGGCGCCTGCATCGCATGCGGATACTCACTTTTTGCCGCGTACGCGACGGTTTTGAAACATTTTTTGGATGCTTGGCGGCCTCGTTGGCGTCTTGGATGTCGTGTATTCGATCAATGTTTACTTTTCCGAAAAAGAAAACATTTCGATCAACAAACAGTAAATACCAGACGAAAGCATGTGCGCGACCCTCGCGCCTTGCTTCCTGCCTTGTCTTGCGGATGTCGCGGACGCTATGGGCAGCGCGATGTGATCAGTCTGACTGGCCGCATTGCTCACTCTATGGGAGTAGAACTTCCACTACGGAGCTTCGATGCACATCGAACACAACAGAGTCACCTACACAGGACAAGCCTTGCAGCAAGGCGCTCGACAAATGCTGAGCGAGTACAGATTCACTCACTGGCTGACGCTCAACTTCCATCAACATTTTTGCCCCGAGAAGGCCAAACGCTTTCTTAAGCTCTGGACAATGAATGTCCAGCGCCGGATGTTTCGCCCTGGCCGAACGATGACGATCGATGAGAATCCATTCTTGTTCTTTGCTTTCCCGGAAGATACGAAGAAAGCCGAACCTCATTTCCACCTTATGGTTCGGCTTGCTAAAAGCCATTACGACTACTTCGAGCGTCTTGCAGCGCCTATTTGGAAGAAGCTCGTGCCCTCGGGCACCGCATATCTTCTCCTCATTGGTGATACTGACAAAGATCACCGTGATGTGGCTGAGTACGCGACAAAACAGTTCAACCGGTCGTGCTCTCATAACGAGTTCTTCACGAGCACCATGCTGGTAGACCCTGTCTGTCTGGATGTTGCGAGGGAAGTCGCATGACGCAGCCTCACAAGTTTTACGCAAAACGGCTTGCCGAACCGCATACGCGCCGTTGCCAGCTCGGCTTCCGAGTCAGTAAATCAGCCAAAGCCCTGCTCCAGCACCTTGCAAGCACACGGCACATGTCCATAGGCGAATACTTGGCTCGCCTGCTGAGTGATCACCTTGCTCAGATGACAGGTAGCTCGCCATGAACGAGCACATCACCTACGGCTTTGCTGCGCTTAGTCCTGAGACTGGCTATCCGAGCTTCCGCGAAGGCCTCAAGCTCGATTTCATTCCGGTTGACTTCTTTCTGCCTGATGAACAGGGCTATCAGCTTATGCAATTCCTAGAGCAGACCAACCAGGGATGGGATCGAGCAACTACGTCATCCGAGTTTTTGATCATTGATGGCCTGCTTGCCCGGTATGCTCAGCCGGACATCAAGGCGGTCAACACGTATGCGTCGCGCACCCGTACGCCTTTGGTCGGGGATGGAAGAATGCTGATCATGGCGACCACCTGCCATGTGGCGTCAGAGGCAGTAATCAAGCAACTAGTCGCCGCAGCTGCTGAACCGCCAATGCCCAGCGATCTGTTGACATGGGCCTCAAAGCACTCGGCCCTGCTCAAGAATGCTGGTGGCGCAGTTGTGACAAGACTCCACACGTTTGAGATGCGTTATGTGATTGAGGAAACTGCATCCCCGACCAAGTGCCTGCAGCGCTATCTTTGACGGGGCAGGGAACATGCCGTCCCTAATATGGACAAAATTGTCATTCCGGTAGCTTCATTTAAAATCCTGCTTCACGATGCGAAGCAGGTCACGTTTGGTTGCCTGCGCGGCGTCCTCTACGCGGCCCGCCCAGATTGCGTCACGGGTCAGGCATTGCTTCAAATAGGCAGTGTTTTGCTGTGAAGTCGTGAGCACCTGCTTGTCCGCGGTCACATCGCCGTTGTCCTGCAGGTACCAGCGGCAGTTGGCTGAACTCAGGTCATCCACTTTGTAAGCCTGCACGGCTTCATCCCAGCCGTGGTACGCGCTGGAGTAGACGATGGTCTCGCTGTTGGCCCCTGCGGCTTTCAGCTTGTCAGCGATTTCGCCGCAACCTGATATGCCGGTGTAGTTGTCTTTGGCTCCGAGCAGGAAGCGCACCGCGCCTCCGGTAGGCTTTACGTTTTGGGGAAACACCTGGCAGCCCGGATATACGGCTATATGCAGTTGGAAGGGCGCATCGTCTCGGCTCAATGCGCGAACTAGGCGACTATCCGTTGCGAGCAGTGTTGCGCCGCCTCCCTTCGAGAATCCCAGGACGCCAATCCGGCTGGAATCGACCTGTGGCATCGAGCGAAGCAATGCAGCGGCTGCAAAGGCGTCTGCGACAAATGTGTAGATGGACACATCGGTTTGCGAGACCTGGTTCTCGACGCCCAGGCCACGTGCTCCGTGTGTGTCCACCAGGAGCGCCGCCACACCGTTTTCGGACAGCATTTTTGCGTAGTCCCAGTACACCCGTTTGCGCTGTTCCTTGGTGTAAAGCCCGCCGATTCCGTGAAGGATCACAACAGCTGACACTTTCTTGTCCGAAGCATTAGGCATGAAGAGGTGCCCGGTCACCTGGACTTTGCTTGCATTTGTGTTGAAGGCCTTGCCTTGGCTGATTAGCTGGGGCCAGTACGCCAGCTTCGCTGACTGAAAATTGACAACGGTTTCTTGAGCGGATACCACGGCAGAGGCGGCGAGTAGCGCGACGGTGAGTGCGCATTTCTCCAATGTTTTCTTCGCTGCCAAGTTCAGGAATTCGGCCTCGCCGCGACGCATGCATTCCACCATGGGGGTCTCCTTTTTTTTTGATTTCTCTCTCGTGCCACGTGGCGAACGGTTCTTAGATTGTATTTGGAATGTAGAATATATTCCGTGGACTAACAATCTCTTTGAGGCGATTCTCGATGAATGAATCGGGAGTTCGGACGGGTCCAAGCACTACTCGCTGCCAATGTGCGTGCGAAGAGGAAGGAACTCGCCATGTCCCAAGAGGAGTTGGCGTTTGAGGCCGAGATTGATAGGACGTACGTGAGTCAGATCGAGCGGGCCACGATCAATCCGTCGTTGCTTGTCCTGTGCAAGCTTGCCGAGGCGTTGCGGAGCGATCTAATAACGCTCGTAGAAGAACAGAAGAAGTCAGCCCGCAAGGGCTAACGAGGGGCCTTCTCACCCTTGCGCCGAGCACCACCCACTTTCTCGCGCCAAGGTTTCACATCGATGTGAAGGGTGTCTGCGCCATACTCTGGCAAGAAGTCAATTGCTACTGTAGGGCGGTCGTTCTCTACGTCGCACCAGAACTCGATTCTTTGAATGATGCGTCTCAAAAAATCCTGTACCCTGCGACGGACTTCTAGGGGCATTTCACCCATCTCGTTACGGAAGTGAGCGTAGAGTTCGTTCAGGTCTTCGCGGTCTAGGTTGAGATCTGCGGGTCGAACATTCGAGCCGATCTTTTTCTCTACTTCAGCCAGCTCGCCCGACATGCTCGCTAGACGTGACGCTAACGCGCCGACGTCTGGGGCAATTTCCAGGGCATCGATCAGCTTGTCAATGCGGGATTTCAGATCATCGCGCTGTGCTTCCAAATTTGGGAGCGGATCGTCTAGTGTTTGGCGCTTGGCCATCAGATGGCTTACGTCGTCCGCGAGCTTCCAGAGAATCGCCTTCTCTGCTGCGCGATAGGGGAAGCGGCCTTCACTGCACCCGCTATTCGAATATGCGCTCAGGCAGCGCAAATAAATGTGGTGCGCATTGGTGCCAACAACTCGCATTGGACTCTGACATACGTAGCAGAAGCAGGAGCCAGCGAAAAGATTGGTGATATTGGCGGAGTTTCTGCCTCCGATCCATCGGCGATTTCGCATGCCTTCCTGGACCAAGCGGAACGTACTTGCCGGGACGATTTCTGGAAAGTAGCCGTCTATGGAGTCGGCAAGTGCCTTTTTGGGGACGTAGCGACCAAATACTGCTTCGTTCTTGAGAATTGCCGCCACTGATCCAAAGGACCAATGTTCAGCTCGTTGCATTGTCGGTACCTTGTCTGTATTCAGGAGGCGAGCAATACCGGGGGTTCCATGCCCCTTTAGCGAAAGGTCAAAGATCTTGCGGACAGTTTGAACTTTCTCTGAAATCTTGGTCCAGCTCTTGCGATCATCCGCCAAGCGAAGCCACGCCGGGCCCATCGCGGTCAGAATCTCGCCTCGTTGCCTTTTGCCCTCCCAAGCGGACCGCACTCTGCTGGCTTTTGTGGCGCTCTCTTCATTCGCGCGAGCCATTAAGGTAATCGAGACAATGAGGGACAAGCCCCGGTCGGCCGCAATGCTCTTGCGCGAGTACTCATGGCCGTCCATGAGGGTAACTACGACGATGCCTCGCCTGATGATCCCAAGCAATAGTTCTAGGGCGTCCGGCACCTCGGCCCGCGAAAGGCGATCAAGGCTCTCTACGAGCAAGTAGGAGCCCTTAGCAATGAGGGCTTGGTCAACGGCGTCGAGGAACAGCTTTAGATTGCCCTCGGAGGCGTTCTTGCCGCGATACGCCGACATGCCAAGATCTCGATAGGAGATATTGTCAAGATCCAGGGCGTGCTTGGCGGCGTACTCCGTGGCTAGCTTTTCCTGTCGGCGGAGCGAGTCACCCGATTGCTGTTTTGCCGTCGAGAAGCGGATGTAGCTGTAAGCCTTAGCCAACTTGGACCTTTGCTTGGCGCTCTCAACGTCGCCGTACTTTCATTTTAAACGGTCTTGATCGCGTTGAATTCGATGTGCGTCACGGCATGGAGCAGGGCGGCCAGGCCTTCGCGCGTGAAGGGTGAGCGCTTGGGCACGTCCAGGTGGGAGCGCAGCTCGGGACGCTTGGGGCAACCGGGCAGGCCGGCCGGGGCCTGGAGTTCCAGCCCGGCGTCGACTGCCAGCGTGCCTGCCTGGGCCATGGCCTGCCGCGTCATCAGCACTTTTTGCGCGGGATCGGTTTCCAGCAGCGCCCGCAGCGCTTGCTGGCGCAGTTCTGCGGGGGGCGGCGCGCTTGTCATGGGGGGATTGTCGGCGATACGGCAGTGGTTCCTTACAATCGGGGGGTATCGGGGCCGGCTGGGTGCTGGCCTTGCTTTTTTGACCCCTTCCTCTCCCAAAGTACAAAACCCATGGCGCTCTACCAACTGGATAACCTGGCCCCTGATGTTCATGAGTCCGCCTGGGTGGCCGACAACGCCCAGGTGATGGGCAATGTGAAACTGGCCGAAGACAGCAGCGTCTGGTTTGGGGTGGTGATACGGGGTGACACCGAGACCATTTCCGTGGGCCGGAGCTCCAACATCCAGGACAACAGCGTGCTGCACGCCGACATGGGCCTACCGCTCACCATAGGCGAAAACGTCACGGTCGGCCACCAGGTCATGCTGCACGGCTGCACCATCGGCGACGGTTCGCTGATCGGCATCCAGGCGGTGGTGCTCAACGGCGCAAAAATCGGCAAGAACTGCCTGGTCGGCGCCGGCTCGCTGGTCACCGAAGGTAAAGAGTTTCCCGACGGCTCCATGATCCTCGGAAGCCCCGCCAAAGCTGTCAGGCAGCTGTCCCCGGAGCAGATCGAGGGTTTAAAAATGAGCGCGAAGCACTATGTAGACAATGCCCGGCGCTACAAGACCGGGCTCAAGAAGGTGGGCTGAGGCCGCCTTTTTTATTGGCCCTCCACCTTTACCCTTCCAGCCATGTCTGAATTACATAAATTTATCTTTGATGGCCTGCCCGTGCGCGGCATGCTGGTACGCCTGACCGGCTCCTGGCAGGAAATCCTCAAGCGCCGGGAAGCAGCCGGCGGCTATCCGGCCGAGGTCACCAACCTGCTGGGGGAAATGACGGCGGCCGGCGCCCTGATGCAGAGCAACATCAAGTTCAACGGCTCGCTGATCCTGCAGATTTTCGGCGACGGACCGGTCAAGCTGGCCGTGGCCGAGGTGCAGCCCAACCTGAGCCTGCGCGCCACCGCCACGGTGACGGGCACGGTGGACCCGGGCAGCTCGCTGAGCCAGCTGGTCAACGTGAACAACCAGGGGCGTTGTGCGATCACCCTGGACCCGAAAGACAAGCTGCCGGGCCAGCAGGCCTATCAGGGTGTGGTGCCGCTGTACGGCGACCAGCGCGAGAAGATCGAAAACCTCGCCGAAGTGCTGGAGCACTACATGCTGCAAAGCGAGCAGCTGGACACCAAGCTGATCCTGGCGGCCGACGGCAACGTGGCCGCGGGCCTGCTGATCCAGCGCCTGCCGGTGAAGGGCCAGGGCAACCTTGAAGGCCAGATAGACCGCGACGCCAATGAGGACCAGATCGGTGTCAACGAGGACTACAAGCGCATCGCGATGCTGGCCGGCACGCTCAAGCGCGAAGAGCTGCTGGGCCTGGATGCCGACACCATCTTGCGCCGCCTCTTCTGGGAAGAGCAGGTCACGCGTTTTGAGCCGGCAACGCCCAGCTTTGCCTGTAGTTGCTCGCGCGAGCGCGTGGGCAGCATGCTGCGCAGCCTGGGCGCGGACGAAATCGAGAGCATTATTTCCGAGCGTGGCAAGGTGGCGGTCGACTGCGAGTTTTGCGGCGCGCAGTATGAATTCGACCCGGTGGATGCGGCGCAGCTCTTCACCAGCCAGACCAACCAGCAGCCACCGACCTCGACGGTTCAATAAGCGGCGCGCTGCGCCAGCAGGTCGCTCAGCAGGCGGTGTTCGCAGACCGGGTCGCTGCATTTGTCGCAGACCCAGACCCAGGCCTTGCTCCTGCCGGCCGGTACCTGTTTCCGCAGTGGCGACCCCGGCAGCAGGCGTTCGACGGCGCCCAGCGCCTGCTCCAGGCGTTGGGGGGCACTTCCATAGAGGACGCAGTAAGCCGTGCCGGCGGCGGCCAGGGCCGACCGTATGGACTGGTCGGCGGCCTGCCGGGCCGCTTCGGCCGATTCGAGCCCGCACAGCAGCGTAAGGCCATAGCCGGTATGGCTGGTATGGCCGGCTGCGGCGCCTGAAGACATGGAAGGGTCCGTGACGGCCACCTGCGCATTCCGGCCCGCGTCCTTGAGGGCACGGCCCAAGTCGGAGGCCAGCTGGTGTTTTCCGGTGGAGGGGGCGCCGGTGACGGCGATTTTCAGCACGGTCAATCCGTCAAGCGCACCGGCAGGCCTGCCGGGCCTGCTGAAGCCTACTTGGTGACCTGCACGAAGATTTCATTGGGCTTGACCATGCCCAACTCACTGCGGGCCTTTTCCTCGACCATTTCCAGGCCTTCCTTCAAGTCCCTGACTTCCGCCGTGAGCTGGTCGTTGGCGGCCTGGGCCTGGGCGTTCTTGGCCTGTTGCTCGGTCAGCCGGTGCTGCATTTCGCGCACGCTGGGAACGCTGCCCCGGCCCACCCAGAGTTGCGCATGGAGGATGACCAGCAGCGCAATCAGGACGGCAGGGACGAGTCGGTTTCCCACGTGCGGCGCGTGCGGTTAACGCAGGTTGTAAAAAGCCGCGCGGCCGGGGTAGGAAGCGACGTCACCGAGGTCTTCCTCGATGCGCAGCAGCTGGTTGTACTTGGCCATGCGGTCCGAGCGCGAGAGCGAGCCGGTCTTGATCTGGCCGGCATTGGTGCCCACGGCGATGTCGGCGATG
>Ga0065165_1002802_pt1 | contig 13710 bp, 4 predicted proteins | sample AraplaMF_Cvi_mMF_FD_63813 | JGI IMG/M metagenome (GOLD analysis project Ga0065165, IMG submission 63813) | Arabidopsis root microbial communities from the University of North Carolina, USA - plate scrape MF_Cvi_mMF (version 2) (version 3) | ecosystem: Host-associated > Plants > Roots > Endosphere...
GATCGGATGCGGAATCGAGATAGATGACGTCGTCGCCACCACCACCTTTGATCACGTCCGCGCCGGCGCCGCCGTGCAGGACCTCTGCGCCATTGCCGCCGGTGAGCGTGTCGTTGCCGTCACCGCCATAGACCGTCGCGACCGCGGCCTGATCGCCGATCGTGATCGTGTCGTCGAAATTGCTGCCCCAGATCGTGCCGATCTGCTGGATATGCTGGATCGTTCCGCCCGCGAAGCTGACCGATGCGCCGGTGATCAGCGATGCCGTGTTGAGCGCGACGCCCGATGTCGAGCCGCCCAGCGCGATCGACAGCGTGTTGGTCCCGGTACCACCGTCGGCGTCGTCGCCGAGGCCGATGCTGATCAGGTCGTCGCCGTCGTCGCCGAAGAGACGGTCGTGCTCGCTGCCGATGTCAGGCACTCCCAGACCCGTCGTCGCATCCGACTCGCCCGACCAGATCCGATCATTGCCCTGGTCGCCATGAATGGTGTCGGCACCGGCGCCGCCAAACAGGTTATCGTCGTTGCTTGCCGGGCTCAGTCCGCCGGCCGAGGAGATCAGGCTATAGTCGCCATAGATGACGTCTGCGCCCGCGCCACCATAGATGGTGTCGGCATCGCCGGCGCCATAGAGCGTGTCGTTGCCCGCGCCGCCATAGAGATAGTCGCTGAACGAGCCGCCATCGATCTTGTCGTTGCCGTCCTCGCCAAAGAGAGAGTCGAAGCCGTAATTGCCGTTGATGGTGTCGTCGCCGGTGCCGCCGTACAGACTCTCATAGGCTCCGCCGCCCTGCAGTGTGTCGTTGCCCGCGCCGCCACGGGCTTCCATGGCATATTGCGAGCCGGTGAAATCGAGCAGGTCGTTGCCGTCGCCACCGTCGAGATAGTAAGTGTAATAGCCGGCATAGAGCTTGTCGTCGCCGCCCATGCCGAAGATGGGCGCACTGTCATAGCTGTTCCAGCCGAGGCGAAGCGTGTCGCCGAAATTGCTGCCCTCGATCCAGCCGACCGAGCTGATATTCTTGATCACGCCCCCACCGATGGTGAGCTGGCCATAGCTGTCGAACACGCTGAAATCGGCGGTAACGCCGGTGCTCGCGCCCTGGAAGCTGATTAGCAGCCGGGCATAATCGGCGCCCCCATCGACCTTGTCGCCATAGCCGGCGTAGATCGTATCATAGCCGGCACCGCCGTTGAGTGTGTCCACTTCGCTGCCGGTATCAAGCACCGGAGCGGTCCAGGGATTGCCGCCATAAGGCTGATTCCACGCTGGTGAGACCGCGCCCGCATAAAGCGTGTCATAGCCGTCACCGCCGTTGATCGTGTCGCCGCCCGCGCTGCCGGCAAGGATATCGTTGCCGCCATTGCCGCTGATCGTGTCTGCGTTCGCGCTACCCGCATAGGTATCGTCGCCGGCGGTGCCGGAATACGTCGCCATTCAAAAATCCCCCGTCCGCAGCGGACGCTGCTTCGGCCTCTGAATAGCCGGTGCGTTGCCGGGATCAAGGACGATTTCGGAGCAGTATCTTGCTTTGCGCCGGAATGATCCCGCCCTATATAGTATAGTTTATTTCAAATATTTACGGCACCCTCTTCGTCATTTCGCCACGCATGCGCGCTTTCGCGTGGTGTCGCCCGTACAAGCGGGGCCCGTCTTGCGCCGAGCGAATCGGGTTCTCGCCCTGTCGCGTCAGGGATCGCGTATTATTGCTACGAGAGCGCAACAAAATGGCGTTGACTTCACCACCGCCGCTCCCGGCACGCTGGCCTGCGCACAGGGCTGTTGCGACGCGCGCGTCTCCACACGCGCGGCGCCTCAGATCCCCCCGTAGACCAGCCCGTCGTCCCCGCTCAGCATCCAGTGCGTATGCGGCGCGCTCATTTCCGGCGCGAAGTCCGGTGAGGGCGCGTCGTCGCCCTGCGTCTCCACGGCATCGAGCTGGATCGCAAAGTCGTCGATGTCGAGCACCAGCGACGAGGACCCGAAGCTGCCGGTGACGACGAAGTCGCTCGCGGAGAGATTGGCGGGATGGTTCTGCAGGGTCGCGAACTTGACCGCGGCACCGCTCCCCGAGCCGTCGGCATCGTACCAGAGGTTGCCCGTCGCCTTGTCGTAGAGGATGCGCTGGTCGGCCGTCGTCGCGCTCGTGCCTAGAGCGAAAGCCTCGGCCGAAAGCGACGTGCCGGTCAGTTCGTGGAAGATCGCCGCGTCGAGCTCGATCTTGTCCACGCCATGCACGAAATCGACGATCGTATCGACATTGGTCGCCCCCAGATGGCTCGCGAAGGCGAAGGTGTCCGCGCCGTCGCCGCCGATCAGCACGTCATTGTCGTTGCCGCCGTCGAGCCGATCGTCACCGCTTAGTCCTTCGAGCCGGTCGTTGCCCGCGCCGCCGTTCAGGTAATTGCCGCCGGCATTGCCGATGATGCGATTGGCGAACTCGTTGCCGACCAGCGAGATGTCGTCGGTGCCGGCATCGTCCCAGGTCCGCAGCACCTCGATCGCATAGCCGAGCGCGAGCCCGTAATTCAGATTCGCCTTCACGGTGTCGAAGCCGGCGGTGTCGATGGTCACGTCGCCGGCATTGTCGACGATATAGGTATCGTCGCCTGCACCGCCGTCCATCTGATCGGCGCCCGCGCCGCCGTCGATGAGATTGTGCCCGCCATTGCCGATAATCACATTGTCGAGCGCATTGCCGGTCGCACTGTTCGATCCGCCGCCGGTGAGGATCAGCGTCTCGACGCCCGCGGTGAGCGTGTAGCTGACCTGGCTGCGCACCGTGTCGTTGCCGCCGCCCGTCTCCTGAACATCGTCGCCCGCGTCGTCGACGACATAGATGTCGTCGCCCGCGCCACCGATCATCACGTCCGCGCCGGTGCCGCCGTCGAGCTTGTCGTTGCCGGTGCCGCCGAGCAGCGTGTCGTCGCCGCCCATGCCGCGCAGCACCGCGCCGCTCGAGGTGCCGGCGTCGAGCAAATTGCTGCTCTCGTTACCCCAGCCGAAAAAGGCGCCGCTGCCGGTGAAGACAAGTTCCTCGACATTCGCACCCAGCGTGTAGCTGCCGGTCGTGGCCTCGACCCGGTCATGGCCCCCGTTTGCGGCCTCGACGACGAGGTCGGCGGCATTGTCGACATGATAGGTGTCGTCGCCGCCCAGCCCTTCGAGCCGGTCGGCACCCGCACCGCCGTCGAGCACATTGTCGCCGGCATTGCCGATCAGAATATTGACCAGCGCGTTGCCGGTCAGGTCGATCGCGTCGGTGCCGGCATCGTCGGTGGTGCGCAATATCTCGATCGCGACGCCCGCCTCCAGCGCATAGCTCACGCTCGCCTTGACCGTGTCGATCCCCGCGCTGTCGATGACCACGTCCAGTTCGTTGTCGACGAAATAGGTGTCGTCGCCACTGCCGCCGTCCATCGTGTCGGCGCCCTCGCCGCCATCGAGGATATTGTGCGAGCCGTTGCCGATCAGCACATTGTCGAGTTCGTTGCCCGTGCCGCTGATCGCGCCGTTGAGCAAAGTCAGGTTCTCGACATTCTCGGTCAGCGTGTAGTCGACCGCGGCCAGCACCGTATCCGTGCCGCTGCCGGTGCAGCCGCACTCGACCACCAGGTCGCCCGCGTCGTCGACGATATAGGTATCGTCGCCGTCGCCGCCCTCCATATAGTCGGCGCCGGTGCCGCCGTTCAGCCGGTCGTTGCCGAGACCGCCGACCAGCACGTCGTCTCCGGCCATGCCCTTCAGCGTGGAATCGTCCAGCGCGTAGCTGGCGTCGACGATGTTATCGAGCTCGTTGCCGATGCCGATGAAGCCGCCATTGCCCGCGTAGATCAGCCCCTCGACATTGGCGGCCAGCGTGTAGCGGTCGAGATCGGTGAAGATCCCGTCGAAGCCTTCGTCGGCCGCCTCGACCACCACGTCGCCCGCATCGTGCACGAAATAGGCGTCGTCGCCCTCCCCGCCGATCATCGTGTCGTCGCCGTCGCCGCCGTCGAGCATGTCGGCACCCGCGCCGCCCTCGAGCTGGTCGTTGCCGTCCCAGCCCGACAGCACGTCGTCGCCGTCCAGCCCCTTCAGGAGATCGTTGCCCGCATCGCCGTCGATATAGTTGCCGAGTTCGTTGCCGGTGCCGGTGAAGTTCGCCGTGCCGGTATAGGCCAGGTCGTCGACATTCGCGCCGAGCGTGTAGCTGGTCAGCGTGGTCTCGACGAGGTCATAGCCCTCGTCGGCATTCTCGATCACCTGATCGCCGATACTGTCGACATAATAGGTGTCGTCGCCCAGACCGCCGGCCATGACGTCGTCGCCGGCCCCGCCATCGAGACTGTCATAGCCGTCATTGCCGTAGAGCGTGTCGCTCGCGCCGTCGCGGCCGATGATCACATCGTCCCACGCGCCGCCATGAACGGTGAAGCCGTTCGTCCCCGCGGCATCGTTGAGATTGATCGAATTGCCGCCATCCGAAAGCGTGATGATGTTCTTGAGGAAGGTGATGCCGGTGACGTCGACCACGCCGCTGTCGGCCAGCCGCACCTGCGCGTCGACGACGCCGAAGCTCTCGAGCTGCGCGATGTTGACCGTGACCGTCGTGCCCCAATCGGCATAGAGCTTCTCGACGTCGGTGATCGTGGTCAGCGACAGGTCGAGGTCGATCGCGCCGAGATAATAGAGGGTATCGCTGTCGGCGCCGCCGTCGAACAGGTCGCCGGCCTCGACATCGCCTTCCGCGATATAGAGGATGTCGGTGCCCGCCTCGCCATAGACGCTGTCCAGGCCTTCCGCGCCACGCAGCGTGTCGGCGCCGTCGCCGCCATAGAGCGTGTCCGCCCCGGCGCGCCCGTCGAGATTGTCGCTATTGACGCCACCGGTGATGACATTGTCGTCGTCATTGCCGGTGCCGTTGAAGCTCCCGACACCGGTATAGGTGAGGTCCTCGAAATTCAGGCCGAGCGTGTAGCTGCTCAGGCTGGTGTTGATCAGATCATGGCCTTCGTCGGCATATTCGACGACGAAATCGCCATTCTCGTTGACGTAATAGGTGTCGTCGTCGGCGCCACCGAACATCGTGTCGCCACCGCTCTGGCCGTTCAGCACGTCGTTCCCGGCGCCGCCATAGAGCGTGTCGCCCACGGTGGCATGGCCGAGGATGTCGTCATTGCCCGCGCCGCCATGCACCGTCATCGGCAGGTTGCTCGGCGTGCTGCTCAGGTCGATGCTGTTGCCGTCGTCGGAGAGGTAGATGTCCTGCGCGGTCAGCTGCGTGCCATTGAGCGACACCGCGCCGCCATCGGCGATGTGCACCACGCCCTCGATATGGCCGAGGCTCTCGATCTGCGCCCGGGTGAGCGTCACCGTCACGCCCGGCTGGGTGATTTCCAGCCGCTCGATATCGGTGAGCGCGGCATTGGACAGGTCGATGTCCGACGTGCCGGTATAGCGCAGCGTGTCGTTGTCCGCGCCGCCGTCATAGCTCGCGCCATCGAGCAGATCGCCTTCGCTCACGATCAGCGTGTCGTCGCCGGCGCCGCCGATCAGGCTGTCGGTGCCGCCGGCGCCGGTCAGCGTGTCGGCGTCGGCGCCACCGGTGATGACATTGTCGAGGTCGTTGCCGGTGCCGGTAAAGCTGCCGGAGCCGATATAGGTGAGGTCCTCGAAATTGGCGCCGAGCGTGTAGCTGCTCAGGCTGGTGTTGATCAGATCGTGGCCCGCGTCGGCGAATTCAGTCACCACGTCGCCGGCATCGTCGACGAAATAGGTGTCATTGCCGATGCCGCCGCTCATCTCATCGGCGCCACCCTGGCCGTCGAGCACGTCGTCGCCGCCATAGCCGTAGAGCGCCTCGACCCCGCCGGTGCGGCCGAGGATCGTGTCATTCCCGTCGCTGCCGATCACCGCGGACGGCGCCCAGTTCGGCGTGGTGCTCATGTCGAGCGTGTTGCCGGCATCCGAAAGATAGAGGAGCGAGCCGGTCATGTAGGCATTGTTGATCGAGACCGTGCCGCCGTCGGCGATGTGCACGATCCCCTCGATATGGCCGAGGCTCTCGATCTGCGCCCGGGTGAGCGTGACCGATACGCCCGACTGCGTGACTTCCAGCCGCTCGATGTCGGTGAGCGAAGCGCCGGAAAGGTCGATGTTGAAGGTACCCGTATAACGCAGCGTGTCGGTACCGCCGCCGCCGTCGAAGCTCGCGCCGGTCAGGTTGCCGCCTTGAGAGACGATAAAAATGTCGTCGCCGCCCAGCCCGCTCAGCACGTCGGTGCCGCCGCCGCCGTAGATGGTGTCGTTATTGTCGGTACCCGTCACCGTGTCGGCGCCCGCGCCGCCATAGACGGTCATGGCGATGCCCGCCGCGTTCACCAGCGTGCTGAAATCCAGGCTGTTGCCGTACTGAGAAAGGTACATCTGGCCCTTGGCCAGCGTGATCCCGCTGAGATCCACCGCGCCGCCATCGGTGAGGCGCGTCACGGCATCGACGTTGCTGAAGCCCTCGAGCTGCGCAACGGTGAGGCTGACCGTCGTTCCCCAGTCGACATACAGCGTCTCGACACTGACGATCGTCGCGACCGACAGGTCGAAGTCGATCGCGCCGAGATAGGTGATCTGATCGTAATCGGCGCCGCCATCGAAATAGTCGCCCATCGCGACATCGCCTTCGGCGATCTGGAATATGTCGTTGCCGGCATAGCCGTGGACGAAGTCGGTGCCGTCCGCGCCGCGCAGCGTGTCCGCGCCGGCGCCGCCATAGATGATGTCGTTGCCGCCGCGGCCGTCGAGATTGTTGCCGAAATCGCCGCCGACGATGTTGTTGCCCAGGCCGTTGCCGACGCCGGTGAAATAGCCGGACCCGATGTAGACGAGCCCCTCGACATTGTCGGGAAGCGTGTAGCTCGCGGTCGAGGTATAGACGGAGTCGTTGCCCTCGCCGGCGGCCTCATAGACCTGGTCGCCAGCGTTATCGACCGTGTAGTAGTCGTTGCCCGCGCCGCCGGCCATGATGTCGCCGCCCGCGCCGCCATCGAGCGAGTCGGTGTTGCCGCCGCCATAGAGCGTGTCGCTCCCGGCGGTGCCGGTGATGGAGTCGATGCCGTCGCCGCCATGGACGGTGATCGCCGTGGTGGGCGAGCCGGTGAAATCCACATTGTTGCCGTCGTCCGACAGCGTGAGCGAGCTGCCGCTCTGGAAGGTGATCCCGCCGACCGACAGCGTGCCGCCATCGGTGAGCCGCACCGCGCCCGTGACGTTATTGAAGCCCTGGAGCTGCGCGATGGTCAGGCCGACCGTTGCGGAGGTGGTGACCTCCAGCCGCTCCACCGCGGTGATCGTCGCGCCCGAGAAATCCACGTCCGACGTGCCCGTGTAGCGCAAGATGTCGGTGCCGTCGCCGCCGTCATAGATCTCGCCGGCCACGTAATCGCCCTCGGCGACGACCAATATGTCATTGCCGAAGTCGCCATGGATCTCGTCGCGCCCCGCGCCGCCGGTCAGCGTGTTGCGGCCCAGCGAGCCCGTGAGGATATTGTCGGCGGAATTGCCGGTCCCGCTGGTGTTGCTCACCCCGTAGAAGGTGAGATTCTCGAAATTGGCGCCGAGCGTGTAGCTGGCCAGGTTGGTATAGACCGTGTCCACGCCCTCGTCGGCATCCTCGAACACCTGGTCGCCGACGCTGCTGACGTAATATTGGTCGTTGCCCACGCCGCCATACATCAGGTCGTTGCCGCCCTGCCCGTCGATCAGATCGTCGCCGCCGCCGCCATAGATGGTGTCGGCAAGGCCGTTATGGCCGAGGATCGTGTCGTTGAGCAGGCCGCCATGGACGGTGAGATTCACCAGCGCGTTCGCGCTGCCGAAGTCGATATAGGTGGCGAAGTCCGACAGGTAAAAAGTGCCGTTCTGCAGCGTGACGCCGGCGAGCGTGACATAGCCCATATCGGTGATGCGCACCGCGGCATCGATATAGGTGAAGCCCGACAGCTGCGCGCGCGTCAGACTGATCACCGCGGTGGAGGCGCCGGAGATCAGGCGCTCGACCCCGGTGATCGTCACGCCCGACAGGTCGATATCGGCCATGCTCATATAGCGGAGCGTGTCGGTGTCCGCGCCGCCGTCGAACAGATCGCCGGCCTCTATTTCGCCGTTGAGGATGTCGAGGATATCGTCGCCGGCCTCGCCATAGACCTGGTCCACGCCCGCGCCACCGCTGATGATGTCGGCGCCGTCGCCGCCATGCAGGATGTCGTTGCCGCCATTGCCCGCGATCGTGTCGGGGTCCGTCGTGCCGGCATAGCTATTGTCCGCGGAATCGCCGTTATACGTCGCCATGCTTCAGGTCCCCCAACCCATGCGCCAGAACGGCACATCGCTTCCCGCTGCGCGCCTGCGTAGCACGCCTGCGGGATTTGCACCCCGTCCGAATGTGCCAAACCGGGACTCCGCGCTCCGATCGCGCTTCCGCCCCTTTGCTCCCTTGTCCTGCGCACTTCCGGGCGGCGCGGTTCTAGGCCGGGCCGCGCCGCCTGCCCATCGCTAGAAATAGCGACAGCGCGTCACGGCGCCCATGCTATGGACACCGCCAGGGAAGCGGCGGGGGGCGATGGCGATGGGGGAAGGACGCGCAATGTCGGTCGCCCCGCCCGCGCCGATCCGCGTCGTGCTGGTCGAGGACGACGTCGCGTTCGAGAACGGCTTCGCGGCGGCGATCGGCGCGGTATCCGATCTCGCGCTCGCCGCCGTCGCGCACAATGTCGCCGAGGCGCGGCGGCTGCTCGACGGCGAGGCGGCGGACGTGCTGGTGGTCGATCTCGGCCTGCCCGACGGCTCGGGGATCGAGGTGATCGGCGCAGCGCATGCCGCCTGGCCCGATTGCGCGATCATGGTCAGCACCACCTTCGCCGACGAGAAGCACGTCATCGCCTCGATCGAGGCCGGCGCGGCGGGCTATCTGCTCAAGGACAGCTCGGCCGCGAGGATCGCCGACGAGATCCGTGCGCTCCATGCCGGGGGCAGCCCGATCAGCCCGCGCATCGCGCGCCATATCCTGCTGCGCTTCCGCGCGCACCCGCCCGAACCCGAGCCGGCGCCGGCGCTCGCCAATCCGCTCTCGCCGCGCGAGCGCGAGGCGCTCGAGCTGATCACCAAGGGCTTCAGCTATGACGAGATCGCCGAGCTGATGCAGGTGTCGCGCAACACGGTGATGACGTTCGTGCGGCGCATCTACCAGAAGCTCGAGGTCGGCTCGAAGGCCGAGGCGATCTTCGAGGCGCGCAGCCATGGGCTTCTCTAGCGCGCTGCGCACCTATGTGCTGGCGCTCGCCGCGGTGCTCGTCGCGATCGTCGCGCTGCATGCGGCCACCCGGCCCGCCGGCGTCCACCTGACCCAGGCCGAGCTGCTGGTCACGCCGGCCATCGGCTATCAGCCGCCCCCGGCCTCGGCCGATCGCGCCACGATCCCGGGCGCGTGGCAGGCCGTGACCCTGCCGCATGCCGCACGGCCTGCAATGGCGCCCTCCGCGGACTCCGACGCCACATCGGTCACCTGGTATCATGTCCGCATTCCGCCCCTCGGTGCGCGCAGCGGCGAACTCTATCTCTACATCCCGCGCTGGAAGAGCGACGGCACGCTCGCGATCTATGTCGACGGCCGGCTCCATTATCAGTCGCACGCCAATCTGCAGTGGAACGGTTCGAACATGCCGCTGTGGATCGCGTTTGACGAAACCGCCGGCGGCGCACCCCCGCGCGACCTGCTGATCCGCATGCAGCATGTCCGCGGCATCGGCGGCGCGCTGTCGAGCCTGTGGGTCGGCGACTACGCCCAGCTCGGCGGCGCGTATCTGGTGCGCGATTTCTTCCAGGCGGAGCTGCCCTACGTCACCAGCGCCGCCTTCCTCGTGACCGGGCTGTTCGCCCTGCTCGTCTGGCTACGCAGCCGCCGCGAGACGCTCTATCTGCTGTTCTTCACCGTGACGGTCGTGACCTTCCTGCGCATGATGCACAATTATGCCGGGCTGGAGCGGCTGCCGGTGTCCGACGCATGGTTCGGCTGGGTGACGGTCAATGCCGTGCTGTGGATGCTGTTCAACCTCCATCTGTTTCTGCTCCGCATCCATCGCCGCCCCGCGCGCTGGCTGACGCGCCTGCTCGGCGGACTGACCATCGCCGCGGCGCTCGTGACGCTCCCGCTGCCGGCGAACCCGATCGACGCGACGCTGGCCGCGCCGATCCTCTACCCGACGATGCTGCTCGTCGCGGCCATCGCCTGCGTCCACGGCCTCTACTGGAGCTGGCGCGTGCGCGCGTTCGAAGGAGCCGTGCTCGCCGCCTATGGCCTCGCCGCGATGCTGCTCGGCGTCCACGACTGGCTGATGCAGAACAATCTGATCGACATCGAGAATCTGTCGCTGTCCAATTACGCGCAGATCGGCCTGATCTTCGCCTTCTGCCATTTCGCGCTGCGCCGCTACACCGAGGCGATGCGCGAGGTGCGCGACGCCAATCGCCTGCTCGAGGAACGGCTGCGCGCCCGCGAGGCGGAACTGGTCGCGAGCCACGAGCGGCTGCGCGAGATCGAGCGCCGCGAACTGCTCCACGAGGAGCGCCAGCGGCTGATGCAGGACATGCATGACGGGATGGGCTCGTCGCTGGTCAGCGCGCTGCGCGCGGCCGAGCAGGGCCGGATCGAGGCGCCGGGCGTGGCCGATCTGCTGCGCGACTGCATCGACGATCTCAAGCTGACGATCGATTCGATGGAGCCGGTCGAGACCGATCTGCTGCTGCTGCTCGGCACCCTGCGCTTCCGGCTCCAGCCGCGGCTCGAAAGCGCCGGCATCAGGCTGCGCTGGGAAGTGCGCGACGTGCCGCCGCTCCCCTGGCTCGATCAGCGCCACGCGCTGCACATCCTGCGCATCCTGCAGGAAGCCTTCACCAACGCCGTCAAACATGCCGATGCGAGCGAGATCACCGTCGCCACCGACTGCGTCGACGGTGCGGTCCGCGTGCGCGTCGCGGACAATGGCCGCGGCTTCGATCCCGCAGAGCCCTCGCGCGGCCGCGGCCTCGGCAACCAGGCCCGCCGCGCCGAGGGCATCGGAGGAGGGATCGAGATCGTGTCGGGACCTGCGGGCACCACGACCGTGCTGACGCTGCCGATGGCGAAACAGCCACGCGAGGCGATGCCGGTGGCACGGGCCCAGGTTGCGAACGCGTACCTCCCGGTCATCCCAATCCTGAGCGGGGATCCCGCTTCGTCTGGCGACGCAAAAACAGCGCGACCGACGCAAGGCCCGGGCGACGAAAGTCGAACAGGAGGCGCAACCTCCAATTGAAACACGCGGCTCCGCGACCAAGGCGCCGTCGCTACAACAGGCTCGCCTGCGCCCCCGGCTGGTGCGACACGCGCGTCTCCACCCGCGCCGCCTTGCGGTTGGGGCTCACCAGCGGCGGGAGCCCGGGCCGGCGCCCCTGGAACAGCTCGGCAAGCGTGAAGATCTGCAGCGCGGGGAAGCGGCCGAACTCGGTTTCGACCAGCCCGTGCGCAGCGGCCTCCTCCTCCATCCCGCGCGTCGGCAGCGCCGCGCAGACGAACAGCCCGAGCTGGTGATGGTCGCGCTGCATCACCCCCCACAGGTCGCGGATCATGCCGGGATTGATATGGTTGCCGGCCTTGACCGAGATCACGCCGGTCCGCGTCGGCCCGCCCGCGCCGACATAATAGAAATAGCCGTCAACGCCCTTGTCGCCGCCCTTCCGCCCGCCCATCCACGGCCAGCCGCCGAGCTTGAGCGTGATCCACGCCTGGAACTGGTGCGGATCGTCATGCGCCAGCCGCTGCGCCGAGGCGAGGTCGCGCGGCACGCCGATCGTCTCGAACTCCAGCGCCTCGCCATAGCCTTCGCGCAGGCGCTTCTCGATCAGCCCTATGGCGAGATGCGTGACATCGATCCCCATCCACCGCCGGCCCAATTTCTGCGCCGCATCGACCGCGGTGCCGCAGCCGCAAAAGGGGTCGAGCACCACGTCGCCGGGGTTGGACGAGGCGGCAATGATGCGCTGGAGCAGCGCGCGCGGCTTCTGGGTGGGATAGCCGAGGCGTTCCTGCGCTTGCGAGTTGATGGGCGGCACATCCGTCCAGACATCCCCAAGCGGGATACCGCGCTGCTCGTCCAGATAGCGCTTCAATTGCGGGACCGTGCCTGCCCTGGTCTGGATCACCAGTCCGTCGCGATGCGCCCGTTCCATACGGTCACGCGTCCAGCGCCAGACGCGCGTCACCCCCAAAAACTCGTAAGTCAGGTTCGGCCGATTAGGGTTGGGATTTATCAGGCTATCCAGCCGGTAGATTCTGCCCGTGTCGTCTTTCTGGCAATATTTGGTTTGCGTCTTCTCCGGCAAATGCGCGGTATCATAGGGCAGGAATACCGCGGACTGGTTCCAGACGATCTCGTCGGTCTTGCCGAAGACCAGAATGACATCATGGTTCGAAGGTAGCCGCTTTCTCGTCAGCGCTTTCCCGGTGGATCGCTGCCAGATGATCTCATTCCGAAAATTCTCCGCCCCGAACACCGCATCCAGCACCAGCTTGAGATAGTGGCTCGCGGTGGGGTCGCAGTGCAGATAGAGGCTCCCCGTCTCCTTCAGCACCCGGTGCAGCTCGACCAGCCGCACCGCCATCATCGCCAGATAGGCCATCATCGCGTTGGTGCCGATCGACACCTTCATCGCCTGCATCAGGCTATGCAGCGCGTGATTGCCGCTATGCGTGATGTCGAGCAGTGCCTCCTCCGCCGCCGGACCCCAGCTCCACGTATCGTCGAATGCCTCGATGCTCGCGTCGGCGCCCGATCCGGCGGGCGACTTGAACAGGATGTTGTAGCTCGCGTTCGAGTTGAACGGCGGGTCGAGATAGATCAGGTCGACGCTTTCGTCGGGCACATGCTCGCGCAGCACGTCGAGATTGTCGCCGTAATAAAGCTGGCTCACCGCCCGCCGCCCCCCGCTGCGCGTCGGCGACCTGCTTACCCGATCAAAAGGCGAACGGAGGCCAAACATGGTCGGAAACGGATGTGTTTGGTCGCGGCGTCCCCATGGGCCCAGCATGGATTGTTTCGGCTATGAAGCGAGTCCGATCGCATCCATATCGGGGCAATCGTGCGTCTCCGGTGACGTGCCTCCGGCGCTATTTTGCCAGCAGCGCGCGGAACCGGTCGAGCGACAGCGCCGGACCGGGATCGGTCTTTCTACCGGCGGGTAACGCTATCTCGGCATGGCCGACCACCGCGCGCAGCGACGGATATTGCCGCACCAGCGCGGCGACGATCCGCTCGGCGGCGGCGAGCTGCGCGTCGGTATAGCGTTCCCAGCCCGTCACTTTCCCGTCGGCATCGGGCGCAGTGGTGAACACGCGATCGTCCGGGATCGCCACGCCCGAATAGCTCTGCCACGCGCCGGGGCCCCCTTTCAGCTGCCCCCAGTTCGAGAATTCCACGCCGATGCTCTTGTTGTTGAGCCCGGTGAGGCCGTTCCAGCTGCTCGGCCCGACATGGAAGGAAGCGACATCGAACGGCACCAGCTGGGTGACCGTGCCGTCGCGATCGATCACGACATGCGCGCTCGCGTTCGATATCTGCTGTCCGCCGGTCAGGAACCGCACCGCGGTGCGGTCGCCGGTATAGGTGGCGTGCAGCACGATCAGCTGGGGCGGCTGCATC
>Ga0065165_1002805_pt1 | contig 13682 bp, 14 predicted proteins | sample AraplaMF_Cvi_mMF_FD_63813 | JGI IMG/M metagenome (GOLD analysis project Ga0065165, IMG submission 63813) | Arabidopsis root microbial communities from the University of North Carolina, USA - plate scrape MF_Cvi_mMF (version 2) (version 3) | ecosystem: Host-associated > Plants > Roots >...
CCAGCGCGCTTGACGCCGTCGAGGATGGCGCGCGTGCCCTGCAGGAACAGGTCGTGGATGCGCGGCTCGCTCCAGCCGGGGTTGTACGAGTCGACCACGGCGTCATGGCCTTCGACCGCGGCGGCCACCTGGGCGGCATCGAGCGCATCGGCCTTGACGACCTTCAGGCCGAGCTGGCCGGCGAGTTTTTCGGGGCTGCGGGCCAGCGCGGTGACCTGGTGGCCGCGCGACAGCAGTTCTTTCAGCACTTCGGAGCCGACGAAGCCGGTGGCACCGATCAGGGCGATCTTCATGGGGTGGTCCTGGGAAAGTGGTTGTCGATGGCGAGATGATCCAGGCTTCACAATGGGCGCGCCAGTCGCTCATTTCGAACAACATTCTTTAGCCGGGCTTCACGATCATGGATGATTTGCGCCGCATGGCCTTGTTTGCCGAGGTGGTGCGCCTCGGCTCGATGAGCGGTGCCGCGCGGGCGCTGGGGCTCAGCACGTCGGCGGTGAGCCAGCAGATGCGCGCGCTGGAGCAGGGCAGCGGCGTGACGCTGCTGCACCGCTCGACGCGCAAGCTGACGCTGACCGATGCGGGGGCGCGCTTCGCCGAGCATTGCCGCACGATGGTCGACGCCGCCGAACAGGCGCGCCGGCAGCTGACGCTGGCGCATGACGCGCCGGTGGGCGAGCTGCGGATCTCGGCACCGGTGGGTTTTGCGCGCTACATCGCACCGGCGCTGGCGCCGCTGCTGGCCGACCACCCGGGGTTGACGCTGCGGCTGCTGGTGGACGACGCGATGATCGACCTGATCGACGCGCGCATCGACCTCGCGCTGCGGGCGGGACGCATGCCCGATTCGACGCATGTCGCGCGGCGGCTGTGCAGCTTCGCGTGGATCCTGTGCGCGGCGCCGGCGTACCTGCATCGATACGGCACGCCGCAGGTGCCGAAGGAGTTGCTGGCGCACCAGTGGATCGTGCTGTCTCGCGACGGCACGGCGCTGTCGCTCGACATGCGGCGCGGCGAGGGCGAACAGGAGTCGCTGCGGCTGGAGGCACGCATCACCAGCAACAACCAGCTGAGCCTGCAGCAGATGTGCCTGGCGGGGCTGGGGATGGCGCTGCTGACGCGGGCCGATGCGGACGAGGACCTGCGCTCGGGGCGGCTGGTTCAGTTGATGCCCGATTGGCAGACGCCGGGGATCCCGGTGTGGGCGGTGACGCCGCAGCGGGACAACCAGCCGGCGAAGGTGAGGCATGCGGTGGCGGCGTTGCAGGGGTATTTGGCGGGGGTGCCGGGGGCCTTGGTGTGATTCCGTAGGACAGGCTGGGTCCAAACCATCCTACTTTCTTCATCTGGGGAACGCACTTCATCGAGTTGCCACTCAATGGGCAGTTCATGGCAATGCACCTCATCAGCGGTTGCGTGTCTCAGATGGAATCTCATTTCCCATGCAGTACCCCACGGATCCAGACGTTCATCACCTGCGCAGACGCTTTGTCGCACTGTGCGGTGAGCTCTGCAGTGCGATGAACCAACCGTCCCCTGCGCGGATCTTCGCCGACGCAATGGTTGTTCCCGTTGACATCGACGATGTCGCGTTTGATCTTGTTCACGACACGGAAGTCGATGGGGGTACGTTCCTTGTGGAATGCGTACTTGGTCCTCCCCCTCGAAGCGAAGAGGCGTTGGTGAGCCTTCTGCAGGCCAACATGCAATTGCTCCGGCAAGAACAGGGCAGCCTCGGACTGAGGCTCGGCGATGACACGGTCTTGTTGACCTATGGCGTCTACAGATCGGTATCGGAGACGCATGCAGCGGCGTTGCATGAAATGATGAAGATCCTGGCTCAGCGGGCGCTTGTTTGGCGCGCGGAGGCGTCTTTCTGATGGCCTGCGAACTTTCTGTCACCGGGTACCGCCGTCGCTTCATCAAACTCATGCGCTCACTCTCGCAGCATGAAGTCGTGAACTATGCGGAAGAGATTGCCGGCGAGTCGAGCGAACTCCGCATCTTGATGAGCGTTGACGACGCTGATGTATGTGTGACGCACTCTGATGAGCACCCCACGAACGTTGTCATGGAGTTCGAGTTCGGCTTGCTTCCCGGCGGTCCTGCGAGGTCAGACGCCCTTCTTCAACTGCTCGAACTGAACGGTGTCTTGGATCAGCGCGGCGGAACTGGTTTCGGCGTCGACGCAGATGGTTCTACGGTGATATTCCGGGAATCGGTTTGCCTTGCAAAGACTGACCGTGATTCCATGCTGACGTTGCTTCGTGCGAGAGGCGATCAATCGGCAATTTGGTTTCAAGCGTGGCGCTCAGATAAGCGCACCGTTTGAATGAGCGATAGGTCGCACATCAAATGGTGTGGCTTCCTTTGGATAGAAAATCAACTCCCATAGCCTATCATAGTAGTATGTACAAGACTGTAAAAACGCCCGCTGCTGGTCCCGTTCCGTCCATCTACGTCGAGCCACCGCAGAAAGTGAATTCTGAGCACCGCAGGAATCTAGTTCGTCGGCGCAAGGAGATCGATGCGCAAATTGCATCGCCAGACGATCGCGTGCGCGACAAGGGAGAGGCAACACTCAGGAATTGGGGCAAGCCACTCGATTCATTCGCCTACTTCACGCAAGACAGCACTATTGACGAGTTGAAGCAAGAGCTTGCTTTGGACTCCGTCGAGCCGATCAAGGAAATGCAAAAATTCCTCCGCGGCGAGTCGGTCTCGATGCTGAAAGTGCAAAAATTCTGCGCAGCGTGGGCGAACGCGAAGAATGGTAATACCCTCAATGAGAATCACTCTTGGTATCGGGGCGTCGATCAGTTTGTTGGCAATCTATCCACGGTTGCGGCGCGGGCAGAGTTCCTCTACAGCGACTGCGCAGTTTCGGAAATAAGGCCTGAATTCGATATTTCGAAGCAGCGCGGAAGAATTGTCGAGAATCCGGCGAGTCCGTCAGGGTGGGGTGACGGAGGTGCCTCCCTCGCCCTTCAGAGCGGATTGGGACCAGAGTTCAAGGTTGCGCAGAATACTGCGTACGCACCTCATGCCAATGAAGTGGGGCATGTCGATGTCGCGGCCGCCATTGCAGTCCATGTGACTGACACGATGAAGTTGAAAGGCCGACGCGGTGAGAATTCACCCGCTGCTGTGATCAGCGTGCGTGGCACGAATCGGAACGCTTGGTACGTGCTCGGAGGCAAGGTGAAGCTTCGTTCCTTGTTCAAAGGCAAGGTCGCGTCCAAGCGGCAGGAAGAGAAACTTCGAGCCAGTCATCAGGCATATTTTTTGGGTGCCAAGGCCTATAACAATGCACGTGAGGAAGCGAACCTGCAACCTGTTTATGATTTATCGCCCCTCCCCGTCAGTGCCAAGATCTTCGGTTATCCGCCGGAAGCGGCGGGAAAGATCTTGGTCGAAGAGGCCTTTCGTTTCATGGCCAACAATCCTCAATACAACGTCAGATTTGTGGCAAGTGGCAAGGTCGATGAATCGAAGCCCAAGACAAGAGCTCTTCGCGACGGCATTTGCAATGCCGCAGCAGCTTTTGGTGTCAATATGCGAGTTTCGAAGGGGAAGGATGCCGATGCGCTGGTGGCAATTGCGAACTGACACAGTTTACCAGGGATACAGCAAATTTCCTCGCGTTGGATAAGGTTTCGTATCTCGAGATCTTGAATATTATGACTGGACGGGATAAAAAAGGGTTCCAAGACTTCACGGTAGGAAATAATTCTGACGATGGCGTAAGGCTTTCCGGAATCCTGCGAGGATTGGAGGCTGTCACAAAGAGTGTCAAAAATATTCTTGCAGACGAGCTGATGGTCAAGGCCGCCAAGAAAAACGGAACTTTGCCTGGATTGGAAGGGTTGGGTGAGCTTTTTGATGAAAACGAAGATGTTATTCAGTGGTTGGGAACGAGGCACTGCCAAGTTAATGGGCCGCTTTCGGATGAAGAGGCGAAGAGGTTGGTCAAATTTCTGAATCAGGCAAAGAAGCTTGCCAAGCTGACTATTGAGTCAAGAACGTGGCAGTGGTCCGAGGTCGACGTGGCCTTGGGGAGCAGCGTTTTTGACGGTTGCAGAAAGCGAGTTCGTACCGCGTTCCAGTACGCCACTTTAGCTAACGGATGATGCCCGCGGGAGGCCGGCGATCAAAGCAAAATGCTGCGGTCTGCCTGTCGAATATCGGTCCTCCCGCAAAACGCCATCGTCGTGTCCAGTTCCTTCGCGATGATCTGCAGCGCCTTCGTCACCCCGGCCTCGCCCATCGCGCCGAGGCCGTAGATGAAGGAGCGGCCGATCATCGTGCCCTTGGCGCCGAGCGCGACGGCTTTCAGCACATCTTGGCCAGAACGGATCCCACCATCCATCCACACCTCGATGCGCGACCCCACCGCGTCGACGACGCCCGGCAGGGCCTCGATCGACGACAGTGCGCCGTCCAGCTGGCGCCCGCCGTGGTTCGACACGATCAGCGCATCTGCGCCGGTGTCGGCCGCGAGCCGGGCGTCTTCTGCATCCAGGATGCCCTTCAGGATCAGCTTGCCGCCCCAGCGCTTCTTGATCCATTCCACGTCGGCCCAGCTCAGCGCCGGGTCGAACTGGTCGGCCGTCCATGAGCCCAGCGACGACATGTCGGCCACGCCCTTCACATGGCCGACGATGTTGCCGAACGTGCGCCGCGGCGTGCCCAGCATCGCCATGCACCAGCGCGGCTTGGTCGCCAGGTTGATCAGGTTCGCGAGGGTCGGCTTCGGTGGGGCCGACAAGCCGTTCTTCAGGTCCTTGTGCCGCTGGCCGAGGATCTGCAGGTCCAGCGTCAGCACCAGCGCACCGCACTTCGCGGCCTTCGCGCGGTCGATCAGCCGCTCGACGAAATCGCGGTCCTTCATCACGTAGAGCTGGAACCAGAACGGCGCCTTCGTGTGGGCCGCCACGTCCTCGATCGACGCGATGCTCATCGTCGACAACGTGAACGGCACGCCGAATTTCTCGGCCGCGCGTGCCGCGTGGATCTCGCCGTCGGGATGCTGCATGCCGCACATGCCGATCGGCGCCAGCGCCACCGGCATCGCGACGTCGATGCCGATCATCTGCGTGCGCAGTGAGCGGTTGGCCAGGTTCACCGCCACGCGCTGGCGCAGCTTGATCTTCTGGAACTCGCTCTCGTTGGCGCGGTAGGTGCCCTCGGTGTACGAGCCGGAGTCGGCGTAGTCGTAGAACATGCGCGGCACGCGCTTTTGGGCGAGGACGCGAAGGTCTTCGATGCAGGTGATCACGGGCATGGGGGTCCTGGTCTCCAGAGGTGGGCGAACGCCCGCCATGCTAGTGGCGCAAGGCGCCGGCCGACCGGAAAGATCTTCCGGATTAACCCGACAGGCGCTCCGCCACCAGTCCCCGTGCCTCGGCCAGCGCAGCCGTCGCGATCTCGTCGCAGGTCTCGCGCAGCCATTGCGCGAACGCCGGGGCGGCTCCTTCATCACCGTGCGGCAGCAGCCGGTACTGCCGCGACGGCGTGATCGCCAGCGCAAACAGAGGCCGCAGCGCGCCGCTCGTGAGCCATGGCCTTGCCAGGCTCGGCCGCGCCAACGCCACGCCTTGGCCGCCGGCGGCGGCCTCCAGCGTCAGCCCCAGGTCGACCAGCTTGGTGCCCTGCGCCGGTTCGCCCCAATCGAGTCCCGCGGCACGGAACCATGGCGTCCACGGCTCGATCGGCGTGCGCAGCAACGGTGCATCGGCCAGGTCGGCCGGGGTGCGCAACGGCGGCAGGCGCTCGATCAGCGACGGCGCCGCCATCGCCATCGCCACGTCGCGCATCAGCAGCTGGCCTTCGGCGGCCTCGCCGTCGAGGTGGCGCACCTCGATGTCGGACTCGGCCCCCGCCACGTCGAGGAACGGGATCGACAGCGCGATCTCCAGCTCGACCTGCGGATGCGCGCGCGTGAAGCGCTGCAGCGCCGGCACCAGGATCTGCCGCGCGAAGGTTGGCGGCGCGGTGATGCGCAGCCGCTGCGTGCGCTGCGCCGAGCGCTGGTGCAGCGGCACCGCGGCCAGCAGCGCGAGCGCGGCCGCCACCTGCGGCAGGTACTCCTTGCCGGCCGGCGTCAGCGCGAGCGCGCGTGCCGAGCGCGTCAGCAGCACGGTGCCGAGCAGTTCCTCGAGCGTCGCGATGCGCTTGCCGATCGCGCTGGCGCTCACATGCAGCTCGTCGGCCGCGCGCTCGAAGCTGCCGAGGCGGGCCGCGCATTCGAAGGCGCGCAGCCCGTCGATCGACGGGTAGCGGAGGTCGGGCAGGCTCATGAAGCGCGATGATAGGCCGGTTGCGATGTCGTCGAATTCGTTCGTTGACAAACGAATTCATTTGAATACACTCGGCTGCAATCGAACGACTGCGAAGGAAGCGTCATGGTGAGAACCTCTTCCATGGAGCCGGTGTCCGCGCGATTGCCCAGCGACATCTACCTCTGGCTGGCCGGCCTGGAGATCGAAGGCGCGCCCACCAACAGCGACAAGGTGCGGGTGCTGCTGTCCCAGTTGAAGCGCCAGTACGACGGTGCTTTCGACTATGCCGCCGCCCACGCCTGGGTGCGCGACCTGATGGGCGGGCTGCGCGACGGCCTGGTGGCGGCCGAACGCGAATCCGGCCGCCATTCCGACCTGCTGGCCGCTTCGCTGGAGCAGCTCACCTCCACGCTCGCGCTGGTGGTGTCGTCGCGCCCGGCCAGCGCCGGCGAAGCACGCGCACTCGAAGACGCGCTGGTGCGCCGCCTGTTCTCGATGGCCGATGGCTTACTGCGTCAGGGCGCGACCAGCGAGGCCTCCGCTTTCGATCCCGACGTGGTGCGGCGACACTGGAAAAGCACGCTCGAACTGGCCCAGCTTCTCAACGACAAGCAAGGAGAACCCCATGGCTGATTCCCTGAAGGCGCGCGTCGGCCGCGTCATCGTCGGCAGCGCCCATGCGCTGCTTGACCGGCTCGAAGGCGCCGCCCCCGAGGCGATGATGGAGCAGGCGCTGCGCGAGATCGACAAGGTGGTCGACGAAGTGCGCCACGAACTCGGCACCGCTGCCGCCAATCGTCACCTGGCGCAGCAACAGCATGCACTGCTGAACCGCCGCCACACCGAGCTGTCGGCCCACATCGACGAGGCGATCGCGCAGTCGCGCGAGGACCTGGCGCGCGTCGCGGTCGCACGCCAGCTCGACATCGAGGCCCAGATCCCGGTGCTCGAACGCTCGCTGGCCGAACTGTCCGGCGAAGAGACCGAGCTCACCGGGTATGTCAATGCGCTGCTCGCCAAGCGCCGCGAGATGACCGAGGCGCTGCAGAACTTCCGCGCCTCGCGCAAGGCGGTGGCCGGCGGCACGGCGCATGCCGCCACCGCGCGCGGCAGCGAGCGCCGGGTCGAGGCGGCAAGCTCGGCCTTCGACCGCATCTACCAGCGCGAGACCGGCCTGTCGCCGGCTGCGGCCGGTACGTCGCTCGAGCACGCCGCGCGCCTGAAGGAACTGGAGGACATGGTGCTGAACAACCAGATCGAGGAGCGCCTGATGAAGCTGAAGGCGGCCCAGGCATGAACCTGCTGACGGCACCGCAGACCGTGCCCTTCGGCGCGGCCTTCGTGGTGATGCTTGGCCTGGCGGTGCTTGAACTGGTCGGGCTGCTGTCGTCGTTCAGCCCGAGCGAATGGATCGACCACTCGCTGCTGCCCGAGCCCAGTTCCGACGCCGGCCTGGACGGCGTGCTCGGCTGGCTGCACCTGGGCAAGGTGCCGACCTTGATCCTGCTGGTGCTGCTGCTGGCCGGGTTCTCGATCTGCGGCTACCTGGTGCAGATGCTGGCCTCGGGTGTCAGCGGGGCCTACCTGCCAAGCCTCGTGGCGGTGCTGCCGGCCGGTGCCGGTGCCATCGCTGCGGTGCGCCTGCTGGGCGGATTGCTCGGGCGGGTGATTCCGCGCGACGAAAGCTCCATCGTCAGCGAACGCGAGTTCATCGGCCGCGTCGCGACCATCACGGTCGCTTCGACCCGCGAGGGGCTGGCGTCGCAGGCGCGGCTGCGCGACGGGCATGGCCGGGCCCATTTCCTCCTGGCCGAGCCGGATGTTGCCGACCTGGTGCTGGCCGACGGCATGGAGGTGCTGGTGGTGTCGCGCATCGGCAGCGTCTACCGAGTGATCGCCAACCCGCACCCGACGCTGATGTAGCGTGCGGGCACCCACAACCTGAATGAATCGAGGAGGAGGTCGTGATGAACAGTCTGATCGAGATCGGCGTGCTCGCCGCCATTGCGCTGCTGGCGATCGTGCTGATCGGCCTGGTGCTGGCAAGGCTCTACAAGCGCTCGACCAAGGAAACCGCCTTCGTCCGCACCGGCCTGGGCGGCCAGAAGGTCATCATGGATGGCGGCGCCATCGTGCTGCCGGTGTTCCATGAGCTGGTGATGGTGAACATGAACACGCTCAAGCTCGAGGTGATGCGCCGCGAGCGCGAGAGCCTGATCACGAAAGACCGCATGCGCGTCGACGTGATCGCGGCGTTCTTCGTACGGGTCAAGCAGACCTCCGAGGCGATCAGCACCGCGGCCCAGACGCTGGGCGCCCGCACGCTGAGCCCGAACGAGCTGAAGGCGCTGGTCGAGGACAAGTTCGTCGATTCGCTGCGCGCGACTGCCGCGACCATGACCATCCAGGAGCTGCAGGACAAGCGCCGCGAGTTCGTGCAGGCGGTGCAGAACGCGGTGGCCGAAGACCTGGAGAAGAACGGGCTCGAGCTCGAGTCCGTCTCGCTGACCAGCCTGGACCAGACCGACAAGCAGTTCTTCAACCCGAACAACGCCTTCGACGCCGAGGGCCTGACGCGGCTGACCGAGCAGACCGAGTCGCGCCGCAAGCAGCGCAACGACGTCGAGCAGGACACCGAGGTGCAGGTGCGCACCAAGAACCTCGAGGCCTCGCGCCAGAAGCTGCTGATCGAGAAGGATCAGGAGTTCGCGACGCTGACGCAGCAGCGCGAGATCGAGATCGCGCGGGCCGAGCAGGTGGCGCAGATCGCGCAGCAGCAGGCCGAGCGCAGCCGCGAGGCTGAGACGGTGAAGATCGAGGCAGAGCGCCAGGTGAGCCAGAAGCGCATCGTGGCCGAGCGCGAGATCAAGGCCGCCGAGATCGAGAAGAACCTGGCGGTGCAGACGCGCACCATCGAGAGCGAGCGCCAGACCGAGGTGCAGCGCGCCGAGCAGCGCAAGCAGGTCGAGATCGCGCGCCAGGACACGCAGATCGCGATTGCCAACAAGTCGCGCGAGCAGTCGGATGCCGATGCGGCAGCCAACGCGGCGCGGGCGGACGCGGTGAAGTCGGAAGAGGGCGTGACGACGGCGCGCGAGGTCGCGGTGGCCGAGCGCCTGAAGGAGATCGAGCTGATCGAGGCCGACAAGGAAGCACAGCAGAAGGCGATCGCGGTCAAGGTGGCCGCTGCGGCCGAGAAGGATGCGACGGTCGATCGCGCCGAGGCGATTCGCATCGAGGCCGCGGCACGCCAGGCGGCGGCGCTGGCCGAGGCGGAAGGGCGGCGCGCGTTGAACGACGCGCTGAACACGCTGTCGTCGGCACAGATCGACCTGCAGGTGCGCATGCAACTGCTGCAGCAGTTGCCGAACATCATTGCGCAGGCGGTCAAGCCGATGGAGCAGATCGATTCGATCCGCATCTTCCAGGTCAACGGACTCGGCCAGGGTGGCGAAGGCACCGGCTCGGCAGCATCGCCTCAGTCCGGCGGCGCCGGCACCTTTCCTGAGCAGGTCGTCAACTCGGCGCTGCAGTACCAGATCGCCAAGCCCATCATCGACGCGGTGATGAAGGATGCCGGCCTGAACAATCAAGGCATCACCGGCATCAGCGAGTCGATCGCGGCCATGCTGCCACCGACAGCGCACGCCGACTCCGCTTCGTAAGGCGTGAGCGCTCCGGTCGCCGTGGGCGGCCCGAGTTACGCGCCGCGCCGCTTGCGCGGCACGAAGTTCAGCTTGCCGGCTGCCTTCAGCGCCTCCGCACTCACCTGCACCGGCTGCGCCGGCTGCTCCTGCAGTTGGTCGGGGTGCCACAGCACCAGCTGCGCCGCGCCTTCCGGCACGTTGTCGATGCGGGCGATGCCGTTCTCGTCGGTCTTCGCGAACCACGGCGTGTCGGTCACATACACCTGGCCGCGCATCGACGAATGCAGGTGGCAGCCGAGCCCGATCGGGCCGGCCGCGTCGACCTTGATGTCGGCCTGCGAGCTGCCGCTCTTCTTGTTGCGCGGTGCAGCGCTCTTGTACTCGTCGTAGCCGCTGTTGCCGCCACCGGCCGCAGCCGACTCCGAGCCGTCGAGCCGCAGCTCGAAGCTCGTCACCGCCGGCATGCTGCCCAGCGGCCCGCTCGGCACCGAGCGTACATGGTGGTCGTAGCTGTCGCGGTTCAGGAAGCGCAGCGTCGTGCCGGCCGGCACCACCGTCAGGAAGGGCACGAAGCGCAGGTTCTCCTGCGCGATCAGCACCGGGGCCGCCCCCGGCTTCAGCAGCGGCTTGATCGCCGGCTCGATCAACACGACGGTGTCGATGGCCGGCTTGCCGTCGGCATCGGTCACGAGGACCTGCACGGTGGCGGCCTGCGCGCCGAGTGCGACGAGGGTGGTGAGGGCAAGCGCGAGGACGCGCGGGATCCGTTCGAGGTGGCTCATGGGCTGTGCAATCCGTGGGGTCAGGGGGTGTTGATGATGTCGCGGTGCATCGGCGCGAGTAGCGCGAGCAGCTTGTTCTGCGCGGTGAACGCAATGCCTTGCGCGTCCATCGCCTGCTGCAGCACCTCGACCAGTGCGTTGAAATTGTTCTTGTTGATGTCCATGCCGGCATGCGCCTGTTTCATGTCCGGGCCCTTGCGCTGGCACGGGCCGCCCGACACCTGGCAGAACTGCGTGACCAGCTCGGCCTTCACGTGTGCCTGGTCGACGTCCTTGAAGAACGGGTTCATCCGCGGGTCGGCCAGCAGCCGGACCATGAAATCGTCGACCAGCTTCACCAGGCCAGGCTGCGCGCCGAGCTGCCGGTACAGCGCGTCGTCGATCTGGGTGGCGGTGTTGGTGGATTGCGCCTGGGCGCTGCCGGCCGCGATCGCGGCGCCGAGCAGCAGCGCGCGAGCGCAGAGGGATAGGGTGCGGGTCATCGGGGATCTCCGTGGCAGGGGTCAGAACGCGATCTGCGCCGACACGTACGCGCCGGTCTGCCGGCGCGTGACAACGCCCGGCACGATCTTGCCGAGGTCGACGTAAGCTGCGGTCAGCGAGAAGCTCTTGCAGGGCGCCCACGCGACGAAGAGGTCGGCCCAGTCATCTTCCTTCAATGCGCCGGCACCAAGCGCGCTGTTGTCGCGCAAGTTGTCCGGCTTCGCGCGGTATTCGATGCCGGCCGCGATGCGCTTGCTGAACAGGTAGGCGAGCGACAGCTCGGGCTGCACCCGGTAGCGGTCGTGGTCGGTGGCGCCGAAGCCGAGCAGGCCGTTCTGGTTCGCCTTGGTCGCGCGCAGCGTCAGGTTGACGAGGACGCCCTGGCCGAGGAACAGCTTGGTCGCGCTGACGTAGAGGTCGGTGCCGCTGTCCTTCGCGCCGAACGCGGTCAGCACGTCGGCCAGCGGCCCGGCGTGGGCCTTCTTGTGCTGCAAGCCGACGGCGACCTGCGGCATCCAGCGGTCGCTGTCGAGCACCGCGTCACCGGCCACGCGCACCTTCAGGCCGACGATGTCCTGCTTCAGCCGCAAGTCGTTGAACGACGGATCGCCGAGCACGCCGGCGAGCGCGCCGCCGACCGGGCCGGTGTCGAAATCCTGGTGGGCGAGCGAGAGCTCGAAGCGATCGTCCCAGGCGATCGCGACGCCGTAGCCGGTCAGGCCGTAGTCCTGCGTCTTCACGCGGGTCGCGAAGGCCGATCCGCCGAACTCGCCGGCCGTGCCGTAGCCGCCGGTCACCGCCCACGGGGTCAGGCCGCCGCCGGCCGCGCCGTCGATGCTGCTGACGCCGCCGGTCAGCAGCAGCTTGCCGCTGTGCATGCTGCTCTGGGCCAGCGCCGGCGCGCTCGCCAGCGCCAGCGGAAGGACGGCGCACGCAAGCGCCAGGCGATGCAAGGGCATGGAGTCTCCTCAAGTTCGTCCGCGGATCTACGCATTGAGGTCGGCCACGGATGCAGTCTGCCGATCACGCAGGGGCGGATCGTCCATCGAACGTGAATTGTTGGCAAGATGAGCTACGGGTCTTGCTGGTCGAACAGCGGCATCGGGCCGTAATTGGGTTCGGGCTCGTGCACCTCGGGTGCGGCCGCCGTCGGCGCCACCAGCTCGCTCAGCGTCGCCAGGTTGCCGGCGCGCACACCCAGCAGCCGCAGCCGGCGCGACAGGTCGACGCGCTTCAGGCATTCGCCGGCCGCGCGGCGGATCGTGCGGGCGTCCATCGTGTGGGCCGGCAAGGTCAGGTCGCGGGTGACGATCCTGAAGTCGTCGAAGCGCAGCTTGATGCCGATGGTCTTGCCGGCGTAGCCCTTGCGCGCGAGGTCGCCGGCCAGCTCGACGCACAGCTCGGTGAAGATGGCCGACAGCGTGGGCCGGTCGCGCACCGCATGCAGGTCGCGGTCGAAGGTGGTCTCGCGGCTGATCGACTTCGGCTCGCTGTAGGTGACCACTGGCCGCTCGTCGCGGCCGTGCGAGGCCTCGTGCAGCCACGCACCGTAGCTCCTGCCGAAGTGCTCGACCAGCCACGCCGGGTCGGCCGCGGCGATGTCGCCGATCGTGTGGAGGCCGAAGCCGGCCAGCTTCTCGCTCGCCTTCGGGCCGATGCCGTTGACCTTCTTCGCGGCCAGCGGCCAGATGCGCGACGGGATCTCGTCGAACGACAGCAGCGTCAGGCCGTTCGGCTTGTCGAGTTCGGAACACAGCTTGGACAGCAGCTTGTTCGGCGTGATGCCGACCGAGCAGGTCAGGCCGGTGGCGTCGAACACTGCGTCTTTCAGCGAGCGGCCGAGGCTCGCGCCGGCGTCGTGCTGCGAGCCCGGCACGTCGGTCAGGTCGATGTAGATCTCGTCGATGCCGCGGTCTTCGACCACCGGCGCGATCTGCCGCACCGCGGCCTTGAACAGGCGCGAGTACCGGCGGTATTCGTCGAAGTCGACCGGCAGCAGGATCGCATCGGGCGCGAGCGCCGCCGCCTTCATCATGCCCATCGCCGAGAACACGCCGAGCGCGCGCGCCGCGTACGTGGAGGTGGTGATGACGCCGCGGCCGGTGTAGTCGCGCAGCTTCGCGTAGCGCCACGAGCCGTCGGCCAGCTGCCGGGGCTTGCTGTCGCGCCCGCCGCCGATCACGACGGCCTGGCCGCGCAGCTCGGGGTAGCGCAGCAGTTCGACGGACGCATAGAAGGCGTCCATGTCGAGGTGGGCGATCAGGCGTCGGGTCATGGTGCGGGCTGTACGGATCCACAGTATCGCGCGCCGCGCTATCCTCGGCAAATTCGCTGGGCAAATTCGCTTCGCCACCACGCCCGTCCCTCCCGATGCTGGATTTCCAAGCCCCGCCGATCGATGCAGCCCGCATGCGCCGTGCCGGGCGCGACCTGCTGTCGCTCGCGCTGATGGACGCCCGCAACCATTCGCTGCGCTGGCTGCAGGCCTT
>Ga0065165_1002810_pt1 | contig 13646 bp, 11 predicted proteins | sample AraplaMF_Cvi_mMF_FD_63813 | JGI IMG/M metagenome (GOLD analysis project Ga0065165, IMG submission 63813) | Arabidopsis root microbial communities from the University of North Carolina, USA - plate scrape MF_Cvi_mMF (version 2) (version 3) | ecosystem: Host-associated > Plants > Roots >...
CCCTTCCACCCCGGACGCCGCATGGCGTGCGCGGGAGTGGCAGGGAGATCTTTTGAGGCTTCTCCAATGTTTTCCTGGTTCGAAAAGCGCGTCAATCCTTACCCGCAGGAGACGCCGACCCTGCCGCCGTCGACGCTCGTCGGCTTTCTCTGGCACTACACCAAGCCGGTCTGGCCCTGGGTGCTGATCATGTCGGTCTGCACCATGCTGATCGCGATCGGCGAGGTGATGCTGTTCCAGTTCCTGGGGCAGATCGTCGACTGGCTGTCGCATGCGGACCGCGCCACATTTCTGCAGACGGAGGGGCTGCGGCTGGTCGCCATGGGCTTCGTGGTGCTGATCGCGCTTCCGCTCGTCGCGGCGCTGAATTCGCTCATCATGCACCAGATCCTGATGGGCAATTTCCCGATGATCGCGCGCTGGCAGATGCACCGCTTCCTGCTCAGCCACTCGATGACCTTCTTTGCCAACGAGTTTGCCGGCCGGGTCTCGACCAAGGTCATGCAGACATCGCTCGCCATCCGCGAAACGGTGATGAAGGTGCTGGACGTCTTTGTCTACGTGGTCACCTATTTCATCTCCATGATCGTGCTTGTGGCGGCCGCCGACCTCCGGCTGGCCGTGCCGCTGGTGGTCTGGATCATCGCCTATTCGCTGACGGTCGCCTATTTCGTGCCGCGGCTGCGCAAGATTTCGGCGGCGCAGGCAGATGCCCGCTCGATGATGACGGGGCGTGTGGTCGACAGCTATACGAACATCGGCACGGTCAAGCTGTTTTCGCATGCAGGGCGCGAGGAAGCCTATGCGCGCGATGCCATGGACGTGTTCCTGCAGACCGTCTACGGGCAGATGCGCAAGGTCACGCTGTTCCAGGTGCTGGTCTATTCCTACAACTGCACGGCGCTGTTCGTGATCGGCGGCCTGTCCATCTGGTTCTGGCTCGACAGCGCGATTTCGATCGGGGCGATCGCCATCGCCATCGGCCTTGCGATGCGCATCAACGGCATGTCGCAATGGGTGATGTGGGAGGTCTCGGCGCTGTTTGAAAACATCGGCACCGTCTATGACGGCATCTCGATGATGCGCAAGGCGCACGACGTGACCGACCGGCCGGGCGCGCAGGCGCTTTTCGCGAAGAAGGGCCATATCCGCTACGAGAATGTCGGCTTCCACTACGGCAAGGGCGGCGGCGTGATCACCGGGCTCAACCTCGACATCGGCGCCGGCGAGAAGATCGGTCTGGTCGGCCGTTCGGGTGCCGGCAAGACGACGCTGATGAACCTGCTGCTGCGCTTCTACGACCTTGAAGAGGGCCGCATCACCATAGACGGCCACAACATCGCAGACGTGACCCAGGACAGCCTGCGTTCGCTGATCGGTGTCGTGACGCAGGACACTTCGCTGCTGCATCGCTCGATCCGCGACAACATCGCCTATGGCCGGCCGGATTCCACGGATGCGGAGATCATCGAGGCGGCGAAGCGGGCGAATGCCTGGGACTTCATCGACGGGGTGAGCGACCTGCAGGGACGCACCGGGCTCGACGCGCACGTGGGCGAGCGCGGCGTCAAGCTCTCGGGCGGGCAGCGGCAGCGGATCGCGATTGCCCGCGTGTTTCTCAAGGATGCACCGATCCTGGTGCTCGACGAGGCGACGTCGGCGCTCGATTCCGAGGTCGAGGCCGCCATCCAGGAAAACCTGTTCGCGCTGATGGAGGGCAAGACCGTGATCGCGATCGCCCACCGCCTGTCGACGCTGACGGAAATGGACCGGCTGATCGTGCTCGACGACGGGCGGATCGTCGAGGAGGGCAGCCACCAGCAGCTGGCCGCCGGCCATGGCATCTATGCCGATCTGTGGACCCGCCAGTCCGGCGGCTTCATCGGCAATGAAAAGCCGGAGGACGCCGCAGCCGAATGAGCCGTGGCAACAGGACGCGCAGGTGGTGCGGCCGCGTCCTGTCGTCGCATGCTGCGCGCAAAAGGGGCCACGGGCGCAAACTCGGGGCAGGAGGGGCAGAAGTCGCAACCCGTGGTAAGCCTTTTTTCAAACTCGGCTGACGATAAGTCGATCTTGCGTCGTCCCAATTGAACCTTTGGCGGAATCTCCATGCGCTCGATAAAGATCAAACTCCTCCTGCCGCTCCTGTTTGCCATGATCGTCCTGATGCTCGTCCTCCAGGGCGCCGCCGGGCTGCGCTCGGTCGGCCAGCTCGAAGGCCAGATCACCTCCATCAACCGCCGCATGGACCGGTCGCTGATGATCGCCAACATGGACCGGCTGATGTCGGATATCCGGCGTCTCTACCTGATGACGCTCGCCGCCAGCACCGCCGAGGACCAGAGCCAGTCGCTCGACCAGATCCAGGCCACCGTCAAGGCGCGCGACGACGCCTTCAAGGGGTTCGCCGAGACGATGACCCTGCCGGAGACAAAGGCGAAATTCGAGGTGCTGCAGAAGACCGTCGCCGACTATGACGCGATGGGCGGCAACTTCGTCGACCTCGTCAAGAACTCGCGCGTCTACGAAGCCAAGGCGCTTCTGGCCGACATGGTGCCGAAGGGCGGCGAAGTCGGTGACATGCTGCAGGGTCTGATCAGCGACAACAAGGTGCGTGCCGCCAACGACCTTGCGACTGCTCAGGACGCGGTCACGTTCATCACCATTTCGACACTCATCGGCGTCGCCATCGCGGTGCTGATCGCTATCGGCGCCGCCGCGCTCAGCCTTTTGCGGGTGACACGCCCGGTCACCTCGATCACCGTTGCGATGAACGCGCTGGCAGCGGGCGACAGCCAAGTCGCTATCCCCCATGCGGACCGCCGCGACGAGATCGGCGACATGGCGGCGGCCGTTGCCGTGTTCCGCGAAAACGCGCTGGAGCGCGAACGGCTCGAACGGGAGACCGAGGCCAACCGGTCGATGAGCGAGCGCGATCGGATCGCCCATGAGGAGCAGAAGGCGCGCGATGCCGCCGAGGTGGCGCTCGCCGTCGAAGGGCTTGCCCGTGGACTGACCCGTCTGTCCGACGGCGATCTCACCATCCGCCTGCAGGACGCCTTTGCGGCGCATCTCGATCCGCTGCGGGTCAATTTCAACCAGTCGGTCGCCAAGCTGCAGGGCGTGCTGACCGCCGTGGGCGACAATGCCCGGGCGATCGATGCCGGCGCCAACGAGATCCGTTCGGCGGCAGACGACCTGTCGAAGCGGACCGAGCAGCAGGCGGCCTCCGTCGAGGAAACTGCAGCGGCGCTCGAGCAGGTGACGCAGGCGGTCAAGGATTCGGCGGCGCGCGCCGGCGAGGCGGGCCAGCTCGTCGACGTCACGCGGGCCGGTGCCGAACGTTCGGGCGAGATCGTCCGCCAGGCCGTGCAGGCGATGGAAGCGATCGAGAAGTCGTCGAGCGAGATCTCCAACATCATCGGCGTAATCGACGACATCGCCTTCCAGACCAACCTTCTGGCGCTCAATGCCGGCGTCGAGGCGGCCAGGGCAGGCGAAGCCGGCAAGGGCTTTGCAGTCGTTGCGCAGGAAGTCCGCGAGCTTGCCCAGCGGTCCGCCGCCGCGGCGCGCGAGATCAAGGCGCTGATCACCGCATCCGGCGGCAAGGTGCGCGATGGGGTGGCGCTGGTCGGGCAGACCGGCGAGGCGCTGCAGGCGATGGTCGCCAACGTGCAGCAGATCAACAGCAACGTCGCCTCGATCGTGGTTGCAGCGCGCGAGCAGTCGACCGGGCTCGGCGAGATCAGCACCTCGGTCAACCAGATGGACCAGGGCACCCAGAAAAACGCCGCCATGGTGGAGCAGACGACCGCCGCCAGTCATGGCCTTGCCGCTCAGGCAGCGACGCTGAACGAGCTTCTGGCGCAGTTCAAGCTCGGCGACATGCAGGCGAAGGTCGAAGCGGCACGCCCGTCGTCGCGGCCGGTTTCGTCGCCGGCCCGGGCAATGGGGGCACGGCTGGCGTCCGCTTTTTCCGGCGGATCAGCGGCAGTCAAGCAGGAATGGTCGGAGTTCTAGCCGTCAGTCTTTCGGGATGACGAATGGCGGCCTCCAGGGGCCGCCATTTTGCGTTTGCGGTCGTGTTTTTCGCATTGCGGAAAAGTCATCGGCGGAAGCCTTTCCGCATGCGCCAAATCCCCCTATATCCCGCGGATGATCGCTTCCTTCTTCCGCAGCTTCGAGAACTGGATAAAACCATTCGCCCGGCGGGAGGATCTGAGGCCGCCCGAGGGTGTGTTCCGTTTCATCTGGTTCTACGTTGCCCAGGCGCGGGCGCCGTTCCTCGCCATGCTGGTGCTCGGCGGCCTGACCGCCAGCATCGAGGCGGCGCTGTTCTGGTTCGTCGGCCGCCTCGTCGACATCCTCGCCACGGTCAAGCCAGGCGACGGGTGGCCCGGGCTGCTTGACCAGCACGGGCCGGAGCTGGTCGGCATGCTGGTGCTGATCGCCGTGGTGCGCTTCCTCGTCACCCTTTTGACCGCGCTGATCGACCAGCAGATCATCACGCCGGGCTTCTACAATCTGGTGCGCTGGCAATCCTACATGCATGTGGCGCGGCAATCGCTGTCCTTCTTCCAGAACGATTTCTCGGGCCGGATCGTCACCAAGGTGTGGTCCGGCGGGCAGGCGGTGGGCGATCTCGTGACCTCACTGATGGAAAGCGTCTGGTTTGTCTTGATCTACGCCGCCTCGATGCTGTTTCTCGTCGGCGGCCTCGACTGGCGGCTCGGCGTCGTGGTGGTAATCTGGGTGTTCGTGTTTTCGCTGCTGGCGCGTTATTTCGTGCCGCGCATCCGCTACCATTCGCGCGAGACGGCGGAGGCCGCCTCGATGCTTTCCGGCCGGATGGTCGACGCCTACGGCAATATCCAGACGCTGCGCCTGTTCGGACGCGACGAGGCCAATGACCGCTACATGCGCCAGGGCTTCGAGATCTACCAGGACACGCTGATCATGTTCACCCGGTTCATCACCGGCGTGCGTGCTTCGATGGCGCTGCTGTCGGGCGTGATGATCACCTCGATGGCGGCGCTCTGCATCCACCTGTGGCTTTCCGGTAAGATCAGCGCCGGGGCCGTTGCCTTCACGCTGGCGCTGGTGCTGCGGCTGAACTTCCTGCTCGGCCGACTGATGACCCAGTTCAACGGCATCATGCGCAATTTCGGCACCGTGCAGAACGCCGCCGAACTGATCTCGCAGCCGATCGGCCTCGTGGATGCGCCCGGTGCTAAGGATCTGGTGGTCAAGAAACCGGAGATCCGCTTCGAGAACGTGTCGTTTTCTTACGGAACGGGAAAACCGGTCATCGAGGACTTCTCGATCACCATCCGGCCCGGCGAAAAGATCGGCATCATCGGACGCTCGGGCGCCGGCAAGTCGACGCTGGTCAACCTGCTCCTGCGCTTCTACGACATCCAGGACGGCCGCATCCTGATCGACGGGCAGGACATTGCCAGGGTGACGCAAGAATCGCTGCGCGGCAATCTGGGCATGGTGACGCAGGACACCTCGCTTCTACACCGCTCGGTGCGCGACAACATCCTGTTCGGGCGGCCGGATGCCTCAGACGACGATCTGCTCGAGGCGGCGCGCAAGGCGGAAGCCGACCAGTTCATCCTGTCGCTCACCGACCAGCGCGGCCGCAAGGCGTTCGACGCGCATGTCGGCGAGCGCGGCGTCAAGCTGTCCGGCGGCCAGCGGCAGCGCATCGCCATTGCCCGGGTGATGCTCAAGGACGCGCCGATCCTGGTTCTCGACGAGGCGACGTCGGCGCTCGATTCCGAGGTCGAGGCGGCGATCCAATCCAATCTTGACCGGCTGATGCAGGGCAAGACCGTGCTCGCCATCGCCCACCGGCTGTCGACCATCGCCTCGCTCGACCGGCTGGTGGTGATGGACAAGGGCCGGATCATAGAGGAGGGGACGCACAGCGAGCTTTTGGCGCGCGGCGGGCTCTATGCGGACCTCTGGACGCGCCAGTCCGGCGGCTTCGTCGCCATGGACGAGGTGATCTGAGCGATATGCAAAGGTGTATCTGCCGATTGCATTGAGCGTACACTTGTATTTTCCGTACGGAAAGGCATTTGCTTTTTGGTAAATCCCAGGAGCAGAACACCGTGGCAACCAATATCATCATCACCAATCTTCTCGGGTCACTTCCGGAGGACCTCCCGATTGGCACGGAGGTGGCAACCATCGCAGTCGAGGGCGTCGGGGTGGCGCTGGCCTCCGCCACGATTTCGAGCTTCGAGGACGTGGATTTCGGTGGCATGACCGGGTCCGACGATTTCCCGACCGATCTGTTCGAGATCGTCGGCACAAAGGTAATCCTAAAGTCGGCTCTGGACTACGAGCAGTACGGGTCGGGTGTTGAATCCATCCGCGCCATTTTTACGATCGACGCAACACTCTCTGACGGATCCACTGCGAGAGCCAACTCGTCCCTTCCGGTGATTGACCTTATCGAGGAAATCCGTGGGACTGGTCGCGCTGATGACATCAGGGGCACCGACAGCAAGGACTACATCATTACCGGCTCAGGCAATGATCAGCTCCGGGGTTTCGGCGGCGATGATGTACTCTATGGTGGTACAGGAGCCGACAGGCTCTGGGGAGGAGACGGGGCGGATACGTTCCTGTTCAAAGCTGTCGGCGAAAGCACTCTGAAGGCTGCCGATACGATCATCGACTGGCAGCATGTCGCCGGTGGCGGGACGCGCGATCTGATCGATCTTTCTGCTATCGACGCGCGGAGCGATTATTCCGGGGACCAGCCCTTCAAGTGGCTGGGATCGAAGGACTTCGACGGAAAGAAGGGTGAACTTCGTTATGATCACGAAGGCGGCAATACCTACGTCTACGCCGATCTGGACGGCGACAAGCATGCTGATCTCGCGATCAAGCTTGCCGGGAATATCAAGATGTATGCGGACGACTTCCTGCTGTAAGCCATAACTCTTGGGCGCGGGTCCTAGAGCAAGCCGCACGCCGAGCGTTCGCTGACTTGCCGCCCGCGACGCGACTGTCCGGCTAACCCCTCGCCATGAGAGCCTGAGGTGCCGCTTGATCGGCCGGTTTACTGTAGTCGCGCCAGACGGTGATGAGCCCGTTTTTCGACGGTTACCGTGCCCATGACGGGAGGCATGCTTCGTCCGCCGTTCGCGTGGATGAAGATGCCATCCGTATATTGCGCAAGACGTTTCCAGAGGGCGCGGCCGATCTCGGTCTACTTCACAAGCCCATCGTTGCTCCCTGCAAAGACACGCGTCTTCGTGGACTATGTGCCAACAATTCCGAGCTAATCCATTTGCCAAGGCTGCTTTCCGAAAGCATCTGATGAGCCGGAGCCCGTCAGTTACGGCGCCGTATGCCGTTAGGGTGCGGTGATGGCGATCTCGGCCATCAGGCCGAAATGGTTGGAGCCGATCGCGTCCGGCAGCCGCTCGATGGATTTGATCTTCAGCGGCGCGCGGACAAAGATGTGGTCGATCGGCACGCCGAAGGCGCCGGCCTTGATCGGCCAGGTGGCGGGCTCCCAGGCGGCCGGGTGGAGGCCGGTCCATGTCAGGAAGGCGCGCATGTTGGGCGCAAGGCTCGATGCGTTGAAATCTCCCGACAGGATCAGCGGGCCGTCCGTATCGGTGATGGCGAGCGCGGCGCGGATCAGTTCCATTGTGTGGAAGTTGTCGAAATAGGGCTTGGTGGTGTGGATGCCGCCGATATTGATCGTGCGCCCGGCCAGCGTTACCTGCGCCAGGATGAAGCGGTTTTCGAAGATGTCGCTGAGCGTGCGCACCGAGCCGTTCTGAAGCGGCACCTTGGACAGCATCAGCTGGTCGCAATCGTCGACGACGATGACACCGCAGCCGAGCCGGTAGGGATAGGTCTCGGTCAGCCGCTGCAGCTGGTTGTAGAGCGGCGCCGCCTCCATGACGTTCACTACATCGGCGCCGGACGCGATGATGGCCGAGGCGATCGCCTCGCCGTTTTCGTAGTTGTCCGAGAGGATGTTGAACGACATCAGCCGGAAGGTGGGGGCTCCGGCGTCCGCTTCGGCGACGGCGACGCCGAGATCCTGGGCCATGTAGACCGTGTGGGCGGTCAGGATGACGGCGCAGGCGAGAAGGCCGTAGACGAGCGGGTGGCGATAAAGGGCAACGGCCAGCAGCATCGCAGCAAGGCAGGCGACCGCCGCATGGAGCTGCAGGCTGTGGAGGGTGGCAAGGATCCAGTGCGGATGGACGTAGCGCGTGGCAATCGCGCCCATGACGAGCGACACGATGACGCAGATGGCAACCGATAAGGTCTGTCTCATGATACAACGCCCGCCAAGGCTGCCATTCGCCTTGCTGGCCACTAGCATGCGGACCACCGTGTTGCAACGCCGAAGAGGGCGCCCGGGAGGCCGCGAAACCGGGCTTCGTCGGGTTTTCCGACACCCTCGGCGGCAGGTCGCGTAAGTTCCTCAAATCTCTCACATTACGCAAGTGCGAAGAGCGCCCGGAAAACGGGTTGTGGACCGGGCTTGCGGTTTCCCGCGGCAATGTATTGGGGCCCTTGCCAACACTGTACATAATTTGCGATGAAGCTTAGAAGACGCCGGATTGCCGGGGATTCTGTGTTCTAATTGTGATCAGATTAGATTCGCGAGGATGGCAAAGCGGCGTGGAATTGCGAGAGGATGGAAGACCGTGAGCGAGCACGAGACACATAGCGACAACCCAGGCGAGCCGAATCGCCGCGACTTCCTGTATCTGACGACCGGCATGGCGGGGGCCGTCGGCGTCGCCGCTGTGGCCTGGCCGTTTATCGACCAGATGCGCCCGGACGCCTCGACGCTGGCGCTGGCCTCGATCGAGGTCAACGTCGCTGCGCTGGAGCCCGGCATGTCGCTGACGGTCAAGTGGCGCGGCAAGCCGGTGTTCATCCGCAACCGCACGCAGCAGGAAGTGGAAGCCGCCGCCTCGGTCCCGCTCGCCGAGCTCAAGGACCCGGTCGCCCGTAATGCGAACCTCGCCGCCGACGCGCAGGCGACGGGCGCCGATCGCTCCGGGGGGCAGGGCAAGGAGAACTGGATCGTGATGATCGGTTCCTGCACCCATCTCGGCTGCGTGCCGCTCGGCCAGTCCGGCGAATACAACGGTTGGTTCTGTCCCTGCCACGGCTCGGTCTACGATACGGCTGGCCGTATCCGGAAGGGCCCGGCACCTCAGAACCTGGCCATACCGAATTTCAAATTCACGTCCGACACAGTGATCCAGATCGGGTGAGGGGGATCTAAATCAATGAGTGGGCATTCCACATACCAGCCGTCCACCGGCATTTCCAAGTGGGTCGATTCGCGGCTGCCGCTGCCGCGCATGATCCATGACAGTTTCATCGCCTATCCCGTTCCGCGCAATCTGAACTATGCCTACACCTTCGGCGCCATGCTGTCGGTGATGCTGGTCGTGCAGATCGTCACCGGCATCGTGCTGGCCATGCACTATGCGGCATCGACCGGGCTTGCCTTCGACAGCGTCGAAAAGATCATGCGCGACGTCAACCACGGCTGGCTGCTGCGCTACCTGCATTCGAACGGCGCCTCGTTCTTCTTCGTCGCCGTCTACGCGCATATCGGCCGCGGGCTCTATTACGGTTCCTACAAGGCACCGCGCGAAATCCTCTGGATTCTCGGCGTCGTCATCTACCTGCTGATGATGGCAACCGGCTTCATGGGCTACGTGCTTCCCTGGGGGCAGATGTCCTTCTGGGGCGCAACCGTCATCACCGGCTTCTTCTCGGCCTTCCCGCTGGTCGGCGAGTGGATCCAGCAGTTCCTGCTCGGTGGCTTTGCCGTCGACCAGCCGACGCTCAACCGCTTCTTCTCGCTGCACTACCTGCTGCCGTTCATGATCGCCGGCGTGGTCGTGCTGCACCTGTGGGCGCTGCACGTCACCGGCCAGACAAACCCGACCGGCGTCGAGGTGAAAACCAAGACGGATACCGTCGCGTTTACGCCCTATGCGACGCTCAAGGATGCGCTCGGCGTCGCCGTGTTCCTGCTGGTCTATGCCTGGTTCGTGTTCTACCTGCCGAACTTCCTCGGTCATCCGGACAACTACATCCCGGCCGATGCCCTGAAGACCCCCGCCCACATCGTTCCCGAATGGTACTACCTGCCGTTCTACGCGATGCTGCGCGCCATCACCTTCAACATCTGGTTCATCGATTCCAAGCTCGGTGGCGTGCTGGTGATGTTCGGTTCGATCATCATCCTGTTCTTCCTGCCCTGGCTCGATACGTCCAAGGTGCGTTCGGCGGTTTATCGTCCCTGGTACAAGCTGTTCTACTGGCTGTTCGTTGCCAATGCCGTGATGCTCGGCTGGCTCGGCTCGCAGCCGGCGGAAGGGCTCTACACGGCTCTGTCGCAGTTCGGAACGCTGTACTACTTCGGCTTCTTCCTGGTCATCATGCCCTTGCTCGGGCTGTTTGAAACGCCGAGGCGCATTCCCAATTCCATCACGGAAGCGGTGCTTGCAACGAAGAACAAGTCCGACATGGAGAAGCTCAAGCCTGGCCATGCCAGCGCCTGACGCCTGCGACCGAGAGGGAAGAGAAAAATGAATAAGCTTGTTTCAAGCCTCCTGTCGCTGGCCCTCGTGGCCGGCCTCGGCGGAGCTGCGCTAGCGCAGGAAAACAAGACGGCCGAAGGCGGACCGGAGCATGCGGAGCCCGAAACGCCGCATTATCCGATCAAGCATCCGAAGCCCGTCGAATGGAGCTTTGCCGGGCCGTTCGGCCATTACGACAAGGCACAGCTGCAGCGCGGACTGAAGGTCTACACGGAAGTCTGTTCCGCCTGCCATTCGATGCGCCTCGTATCGTTCCGGACGCTGGAGGGCCTCGGCTATTCCGAAGCCCAGGTGAAGGCGTTTGCCGCGAACTACAAGGTTCAGGACGGACCCAACGACGAAGGCGAAATGTTCGAGCGCACTGCCGTGCCGTCGGACTATTTCCCGTCGCCCTATCCGAACGCCCAGGCAGCGGCCGCCGCCAACAACGGCGCCGCCCCTCCGGACATGTCGCTGCTGGCCAAGGCGCGCGGCGTGACCCGCGGTTTCCCGCAGTTCGTGTTCGATATCTTCACCCAGTACCAGGAAGGCGGGCCGGACTACATCCACTCGCTGCTGACGGGCTACGAGAACCCGCCGGCCGGTTACCAGGTGCCTCCGGGCGGCCACTACAACCCGTACTTCGCTTCGGCGCCTTCGCTGGCCATGCCGCAGCCGCTCAACAACGACCAGGTGACCTATGACGACGGGTCGCCGCAGACGCTGGACCAGTATTCCAAGGACGTTTCGGCCTTCCTGATGTGGACGGCAGAACCGCATCTGGAAGAGCGCAAGCGCACCGGCTTCATGGTCATGGTGTTCCTGCTGATCTTCGTCGGCCTGATCTACCTGACGAAGAAGTCGGTCTACGCCTCGAAGGAACACTGACTCTGCCGGTGTGACGGACACATCGATCGATTTCTTAAAAAGGCGGCTCCGGCCGCCTTTTTTGCGTTTTGCGGCGCGGGGCTTGAGGCGCTTTCAAAGACGCCGTGCTGGCGTTTCCGGGCGACCGGAAGGCGGGCAAAACGGCGCTTTCGGCTGGACATGACCGGCTGTCGCACCCTATTGGTGGCGCTTTGCAACGAACAGCAGCAGGGCTCCTTTGCCGATGTCTTCCCGTGACAACACACTTGCCGCCTCCATCCGCGCCATCACCGACTACCCGAAGCCGGGGATCGTGTTTCGCGACATCACCACGCTGCTCGGCGATGCGGTGGCGTTCAGGACGGCTGTGGACGAACTGGTTGCGCCCTACCAGGGGCTCGGCGTCGACAAGATCGCCGGCATCGAGGCGCGCGGCTTCATCCTCGGCGGCGCACTGGCGCACCAGCTGTCGGCCGGTTTCGTGCCGATCCGCAAGAAGGGCAAGCTGCCCCACAAGACGGTGCGGATCGCCTACAGCCTGGAATACGGCGTCGACGAGATGGAGATGCATGTGGATGCGGTGAAGCCGGGTGAGAAGGTGATCCTGACGGACGACCTGATCGCCACCGGCGGCACAGCCGAAGGCGCGGTCAAGCTGCTGCGCCAGCAGGGGGCTGAAATCGTGTCGGCCTGTTTCGTGATCGACCTGCCGGATCTCGGCGGCCGCAAGAAGCTCGAGGCGCTCGGCGTCGAGGTTCGCACGCTGGTCGAGTTTTCCGGACACTGAATCGCAGCAAGCCAGCCTTGCGAGGCGGGCCTAACGCCGCCGCACAGGCATGGCTCAGCCAGCGGTCGCCCTGTGGATATCCGGTTCGATCGATGCTGGCGTTACGGTTGGCGCGTAGCGGCGGATCGGCTTCCCGTCGCGGCCGACCAGGAACTTGGTGAAGTTCCATTTGATCGCTTCGGTGCCGAGAATGCCCGGCGCCTCGTGGGTCAGGTAGCGGTAGAGGGGATGGGCCTGCGCGCCATTGACGTCGATCTTGGAAAACAGCGGAAACGTCACCCTGAACCGCAGGTCGCAGAACGAGGCAATCTCCTCGTCCGAGCCTTTTTCCTGGGCGCCGAACTGGTTGCAGGGGAAGGCGAGCACGACAAGATCGTCACCGAACGTCTCCTGCAGCGTCTGTAGCCCCTCGTATTGCGGGGTAAAGCCGCAGGCGCTCGCGGTATTGACAATCAGCAACAACCGGCCGGCAAACTCCGACATGGCGCGCTCCTTGCCGGTGATGTCACGGGCCTTGAAGTCGTAAACGGTCATCGCTGTTCCACTTCAAATTCCAGCACGCTGCCTTCGTAGCGCATGACCGGCTCGCCGTTCTGGTTGACGCCCTCGTTGATGGTCATGTTGATCCAAGTGCCCGGGCGCGAAGCAAGCGGTCGTGCGTCGAGCATGGTGACGGAATAGGTGATGCTGTCGCCGGCATAGACCGGCTTCAGCCACTGGAGCTTGCGGAAGCCGGGCGACGGGCCGAGTTTCGGCGCAGTCTTGCCCTCGCTTTCCAGCCGGGCGACTTCATTCTCCCAATAGGCGAGGAAGGTTTTCATCCAGCCGGCGCAGGTGTGCCAGCCAGAGGCGCAAAGGCCGCCGAAAACGTAGTTTTTTGCGGCTTCCGGATCGACATGGAAGGGTTGCGGGTCGAACTTTGTGGCGAAGCGGATGATGTCTTCCGGGGTAAAAGCCAGGGTTCCGGTGACGATCCTCGTGCCGCGCGGGGAGAGTTCGATCAGCCTCATTCGCCCGCCTCCGCGGTGCCACGCAGACGCATCATGATCGGGTTTTCGCCGCGCATGACGGTTTCGCCGCGCTGGTTGTCGACCTCGTGCAGGAACCTGACGAGGCCGAGGCCCGGGCGTGTGCGCAGCGGCCGCGCCTCGAGCACCGTCGAGCGGCCGGACAGCGTGTCGCCGGCGAGCACCGGCTTCTTCCACTCCATCATCTCGATGCCGGGAGACCCCTCCGAGGTGGAGCGCGACAGCCAGCCGTCGAACATCATCCGCATGAACAGGCTTGCGGTGTGCCAGCCGGAGGCCGACAGGCCGCCAAGGATGCTTTCCCTGCCGGCCTGCTCGGACAGATGCATGGGCTGCGGATCGAACTCGGCGGCGAATTCGACGATCTCC
>Ga0065165_1002811_pt1 | contig 13643 bp, 10 predicted proteins | sample AraplaMF_Cvi_mMF_FD_63813 | JGI IMG/M metagenome (GOLD analysis project Ga0065165, IMG submission 63813) | Arabidopsis root microbial communities from the University of North Carolina, USA - plate scrape MF_Cvi_mMF (version 2) (version 3) | ecosystem: Host-associated > Plants > Roots >...
AGCCCGCGCACTGCTCGAACGCCTTCTCGCCCAGGCGCGGCACTTTCAGCAGGGCCATGCGGTTGGGGAACGGGCCGTTGGCGTCGCGGTGCTTGACCACGTTCTCGGCCACGCTGGCGCTTAAGCCCGCCACGCGGGTGAGCAGCGCGGCCGAAGCGGTATTCACGTCCACGCCCACCGCATTCACGCAGTCCTCGACCCTGGCGTCCAGTGCGCGCGCCAGCTTCACCTGGTTCACGTCGTGCTGGTACTGGCCCACGCCGATGGCCTTGGGCTCGATCTTCACCAGCTCGGCCAGCGGGTCCTGCAGGCGGCGCGCGATGGACACGGCGCCGCGCAGGCTCACGTCCATGTCGGGGAATTCCTTGGCCGCCACTTCCGAGGCCGAATACACCGAGGCGCCGGCTTCGCTCACCACGATCTTCGACAGCTTCAGGTCCGCGTGCTTCTTGATCAGCTCGCCGGCCAGCTTGTCGGTCTCGCGCGAGGCGGTGCCGTTGCCGATCGCGATCAGGTTCACGCCATGCTGCTTGCACAGCACGGCCAGGCGCGCGATGGACTGGTCCCACTGGTTGCGCGGCTCGTGCGGATACACGGTGTCGGTGGCCAGCACCTTGCCGGTGGCGTCCACCACCGCGACCTTCACGCCGGTGCGGATGCCCGGGTCCAGGCCCATCACCGTCCTGGCGCCGGCCGGCGCGGCCAGCATCAGGTCCTTGAGGTTGTCGCCGAACACGCGGATCGCTTCGTCCTCGGCGCTTTCGCGCACGCGGCCGAACAGGTCCAGCGTGAGGTGCAGGTGCAGCTTCACGCGCCAGGTCAGGCGCACGGTTTCGCGCAGCCAGGCGTCGGCGGGGCGGCCGCGGTCATGAATGCCGGCATGCGCGGCCACGCGGCCTTCGCCTTCCAGGTGGCCCTGCTCGGCGTCGGCGGTGGGCGCCAGTTCCAGTTCGATCACGCCCTCGTTGCGCGCGCGCATCAGCGCCAGCAGGCGGTGCGAGGGGATCTTGCCGATCGCTTCCATGTGGTCGAAGTAGTCGCGGAACTTCGCGCCTTCGTTCTCCTTGCCTTCCACCACCTTGGCGCGGATCTGGCCCTTGTCCCACAGCCAGTCGCGCAGCTCGCCGACCAGGTGGGCGTCTTCGGCGATGCTTTCCATCAGGATCGCGCGCGCGCCGTCGAGCGCGGCGCGCACGTCGGCCACGCCCTTCTCGGCGTCGACGAACTGCGCGGCGAAGGCCTCGGGCGCCTGCGTGGGATCGTTGCGCAGGCCCAGCGCCAGCGGCTCCAGGCCGGCTTCGCGCGCGATCTGCGCCTTGGTGCGGCGCTTGGGCTTGTACGGCAGGTAGAGGTCTTCCAGGCGCGCCTTGGTGTCGGCGTCGAGGATGTCGCGCTTGAGCGCATCGGTGAGCTTGCCCTGTTCCTCGACGCTGGCCAGGATCGCGCCGCGGCGGTCTTCCAGCTCGCGCAGGTAGCGCAGGCGTTCTTCGAGCAGGCGCAGCTGGGTGTCGTCGAGGCCGCCGGTGGCTTCCTTGCGGTAGCGCGCGATGAACGGCACGGTGGCGCCGCCGTCCAGCAGGTCGACGGCCGCGATGACCTGGTCCGGTTTGGCGGCGATGTCCTGGGCAATGCGATGTTCGATGCTGAGCATGGGGTACTGACGATTCCTTGGAAGACACAAAGGGGCGCGGCATGCCGCGCCGGTCGGGCGTGGAATGATAACAAGCGTGGGAAAGGCCGAAAAACGCAGGGAACGCCAGGGTTCCCTGCGCGGGCTCGGTGCGCGAGCTCAGGGGTCAGGCGTTGAACGAACCCTTGTTCGTCTCGTTCGGCGGCGCGGATGCGGCATTCGCCAGTTCGTTGGCGCGGCCGTTCAGCACCAGGGTGCCGGCGATCATGTCGTGCAGGCCCTGCTTGCGCTCGGTGAAGGCCACCATCAGATAGCCGATGCACAGGATCATGCCGCTGAGCATCTTGGCGAAATAGCGGCCGGTGGCGCGCAGGAAGCTGATGCGGTTGCCTTTGAGATCCACCACGCGGATGCCCATCGCCAGCTTGCCCAGCGTGGCCTGCCAGGACGAGCTCTCGCACAGCGCGAAATACAGCCAGGCGATCACGATCTGCATCAGCATCGCCGGCAGCATGGCGCCGTAGAACGCGCTGTAGGCGGACATCAGCGCGGAAGGATCGCCGCTGGCGCTCTGCGCGCTCTGCATCAGCGCGCTCTGCGCGGCATCGGCGCCGAGCATCTTGCTGATCAGCAGATTGGGGATGACCAGCACGATGTAGTCGAGGATGTAGGCCACCACGCGCTTCCAGAAGCCGGCGTGGTCTTCCAGCGAGCGCTCGGCGCCGGGTGCGGTCTGCAGCGGGGCCTTGGGCGGGGAATACACGCGGTCGAGCGCGGGCGGCTCTTCGGGAAACAGCGCGGACAGCGGTTTCCAATCCGCCATGCCCTGGTACCAGCCCAGGTCGTCCGGGCTCACTTTGCCGGTGCGCAACCACTCGCGCACGTCGCTTTCGCTATAGGGGCCATGCCGCTCGCCATCCCGGCCGATCCAGACTTCCATCGTTCGTGCTCCCATCGGTGGAAGCCGCATCATGCCACGCCCGCGCAGCGGTTCCATGTCCGTGCGCGGCGGCGCCGCGGGCCTCTCAGGCCGCGCGGCGCTTCAGATGCACCAGCAGCAGCGAGATCGCCGCGGGGGTGACGCCGCTGATGCGCGAGGCCTGGCCGATGGTCTGCGGCAGCGCGCGCTTGAGCTTGAGCAGCACCTCGGCGGACAGGCCGCGCACCTTGTCGTAGTCGAAGCCGTCGGGAATGGCCGTCTGCTCGTGGCGGCGCTGGCGTTCGATTTCCTCGCGCTGGCGCTCCAGGTAGCCGGCGTACTTGGCCTGCACTTCCACCTGGGCGGCGACGTCGGCGTCGCTCACGGCGGGGCCCAGTTCCGGCACGGTGGCCAGGCGGGCGTAGTCCAGTTCCGGGCGGCGCAGCAGGTCCAGCGCGTTGCTCTCGCGGCTGACCGCGATGCCGAGCTGGCGCTCGATCGCCGCGCCCAGCGCGTTGTTCGGCGCCGCCCACAGCGTGCCCAGGCGCTGCGTTTCCCGTTCCACCGCTTCGCGCTTGGCGCGCAGCGCATCGAAGCGCTGCTGCGGCACCACGCCCAGCGCATGGCCGGTTTCGGTGAGGCGCAGGTCGGCGTTGTCCTCGCGCAGATGCAGCCGGTACTCGGCGCGCGAGGTGAACATGCGGTAGGGCTCGATGGTGCCGTTGCTGGTGAGGTCGTCGATCAGCACGCCGATGTAGGCCTCGTCGCGGCGCGGATACCACGGCGCCTTGCCCTGCGTGGCCAGCGCGGCGTTGAGGCCGGCGATCAGGCCCTGCGCGCCGGCTTCCTCGTAGCCGGTGGTGCCGTTGATCTGCCCGGCGAAGTACAGCCCGGGAATGCCCTTGGTTTCCAGCCAGGGCTGCAGGCCGCGCGGGTCGAAGTAGTCGTATTCGATGGCATAGCCGGGGCGCGTGATGTGTGCGCGCTCGAAGCCCTTGATCGAATGCACCAGGTCCAGCTGCACGTCGTAGGGCAGGGAGGTGGAAATGCCGTTCGGGTAGATCTCGAAGGTATCCAACCCTTCCGGCTCGATGAAGATCTGGTGCGAGGACTTCTCGGCGAAGCGCACCACCTTGTCCTCGATCGAGGGGCAGTAGCGCGGGCCCACGCCTTCGATCTGGCCGGTGTACAGCGGCGAGCGGTCGAGCGCGCCGCGGATCACTTCGTGGGTGCGCTCGCTGGTGTGGGTGATCCAGCAGTTGACCTGGCGCGGGTGCTCGCCGCGCGAACCGAGGTAGGAGAACACCGGGGCGGGATCGTCGCCGGGCTGCTCTTCCAGGCCGGTGAAGTCGATGCTGCGCAGGTCGATGCGCGGCGGCGTGCCGGTCTTCAGGCGGTCGGCCGCCAACGGCAGCTCGCGCAGGCGCTGCGCCAGGGTGGTGGCCGGCGGGTCGCCGGCGCGGCCGCCGGCGTACTGCGCCTGGCCGATATGGATCTTGCCGGCCAGGAAGGTGCCGGCGGTGAGCACCACCGCCCGGGCGCGGAAGCTCAGGCCCATCTGGGTCATCACGCCGACCACGCGGCCGCCTTCCAGCAGCAGGTCGTCCACGGCCTGCTGGAACAGTTCGAGGTTAGGCTGGGTTTCCACGATGCGGCGGATCGCCGACTTGTACAGCGCACGGTCCGCCTGGCAGCGCGTGGCGCGCACGGCCGGACCCTTGGAGGCGTTGAGCGTGCGCCACTGGATGCCGGCACGGTCGGCCGCGCGCGCCATGGCGCCGCCCAGGGCGTCGATTTCCTTGACCAGATGCCCCTTGCCGATGCCGCCGATGGCCGGGTTGCAGCTCATCTGGCCGATGGTCTCGATGTTGTGGCTGAGCAGCAGCGTGCGCGCGCCGGTGCGGGCCGCGGCGAGCGCGGCCTCGGTGCCGGCATGGCCGCCGCCGACCACGATGACGTCGTAGGGAATCGGGTGAAGCATGGTGAAGACCGCCTGCGGGCGCCTGAGTGGAGCGGAGAAAGCGATATGGTAACTCGATCAGTGCCTTAGCACGTCGAGCCATTTTCCTGGCACGGATCCTGCTTTTATCCCTGTGCACTTTCACTGGGCAGACGCTGCGCGGAGACGCGCGCAGAGACCGAACGGACAGGGGTTCGGTCGCGTGCCGGGGAGAGGAAGCAAGACGGCGCCCATTGGGCGCCGTCGTTTTTTCTGCTTGCCGGAGGCTGGGAGAAGCTTGGGTCCGGCCAGAATAAGATCTGGCGCCCGGCGGTCTCAGGAACAGGGGGAATCCAGGATGACCGTGTTGCCGGGCGCCAGAAACCGTGAATGCGGTGGGCGCAGGCGGCGCTGCCGCCTCGTCGTGAAGGCGATAATTGCCCCTGCAGCGTGAACATGGGGTGACTAAAACGGAGATTTGTGCCGGAGCGCGGCAGCAGCTGACGTCCTGCGTCATTCCGTGATCCGTGCCCGGGAATTCCGTGATGAGTATCCAGGTGGCACGTGATGCACATCACAAACAATGGCACGCCGGTTGCTTCGCCTTCCCCGCCGTAGCGTTTCAAGGGGGCAAGGCCATGGACATGAGCATCGACTTCAAGGCGTTCTTTCCGCACCACGATCTGCTGATCGAAATGGGTCGCGTGGAAATGGCGATGGAGCATCTGGATCAGCGCGCCGACGACGAGCGCCGCTCGCTGCGTCCCCGGCTGGAATCGCGCATGCACCGCCTGCGCAGCGAGCTCGATCACCTCGTCGTCTGAAGCGGCCCGGCGCGCCGGGCCACCCGCTCGCTTCGCCTACTCGTGCAGCATGCTCTGCACGATCTCGCCGAGATTGCGCGACAGGCCTTCCCGTTCCGCCAAAGCGGCAATCGCTTCCCTGGCGCGTGCGCGGCGCACCGGCTCCAGCCGGCGCCAGCCGTTGAACACGGTGGCCAGCCGGGCGGCGATCTGCGGATTGAGCGCATCCAGCGCGGCCAGCCGTTCCGCCAGCAGCCGATAGCCCGCCCCGTCGGTGCGGTGGAAACCCGACGGGTTGCTGCGCGCCCAGGCGCCATAGAGTGAATTGACCCGGTTGGGATTCTTCAGGGTGAACGCGGCGTCCCGCTCCAGCGCCTGCACGGTCGCCAGCGCCGGCTCGCCGGGTTGCTGGGTCTGCACGCTGAACCACTTGTCCAGCGCCAGCGGGTTGTCCGCATAGCGCTGGCGGAAATGCGCCAGCGCCTCCACGGCCTGCGGCGCGCCGGTGCGCACCAGCACCGCCAGCGCGGCGAGGCGGTCGGTCATGCCGGGCGCGCGTTCGTATTGCTGCTCGGCCAGAGCCTGAGCACGTGGCGTATCGAGCAGGGCGAGCAGATCGAGCATGCGCCGCTTCAGCCGGCGCTGCGCCTGGCTGGCGGCGTCGAGCTTTTCGCTGGTCCGGGCGGACAAGGCCTGATAGCGCGCCAGGATGGCCTCGGCGCCCAGGCGTTCGGCCAGCCGCCGCTGCAGTTGTTCGCGCATGGCATGGATGCGCTGCGGATCCGCTTCGCGCTCGCGCTCGGCCAGCTCCACCTCGCCGGGTGGCGTCATCAGGTCGGCCAGCAGGGCGGGATCCACGCCGTCTTCGGCAAACAGCTCCGCCAGTGCACCGCTCCACGCCTCCACCGCCTCGCCGCCGCCATGTTCGCGCAGCGCCTCGTATGCGCAGGTGGCCAGTTGCTGCCCGGCCTGCCAGCGGTTGAAGCCGTCGGCGTCGTGGCGCAGCAGCAGGGCGAGGTCGGCCGCGGCGTCCATGCCTTCCAGGATCACCGGCGCCGAGAAGCCACGCAGCAGCGACGGCACCGGCGCGGCGTCGACATCGCGGAACACGATCTGCTGTTCGGCCTTGTCGGCCACCACCACCAGCTCGGTCGCACCCGACTGCGGATGTCCGTCGACATGCAGCGGCAGCATCCGCCCATCGCGCGCGAACAGCGCGAGCTTCACGGGAATCGGCAACGCCCGCTTCTCCGCCTGCCCGGGCGTAGGCGGCGTGTGCTGGGCCAGCGTGAGCGCGTACTCGCGCCGCATCGCGTCGTAACGGCCGCTGGCGCGCAGGCGCGGCGTACCCGCCTGCGCATACCAGGCCAGATAAGGCGACAGATCGATCCCGTTCGCCTCGCCCAGCGCGCCGAGGAAATCCTCGATCGTCGCTGCCCGCCCATCGTTGCGCGAGAAATACAGATCCATGCCGCGCCGGAAACCTTGCTCGCCCAGCCGCCCCGCGATCATCCGCACCAGCTCCGAACCCTTCTCGTACACCGTCGCGGTATAGAAGTTGTTGATCTCGCTGTACTGCGCCGGACGCACCGGATGCGCCAGCGGGCCGGCATCTTCCGGGAACTGCGCGCGGCGCAGCAGCGCCACGTCCTCGATGCGTTTCAGCGCCGGCGAATTCATGTCCGCCGAGAACTGCTGCTCGCGGAATACCGTCAGCCCTTCCTTCAGCGACAGCTGGAACCAGTCGCGGCAGGTGACGCGGTTGCCGCTCCAGTTATGGAAGTACTCGTGCGCCACCACCGCTTCCACCGCGCGGTATTCGTCGTCGGTGGTCGAATCCGGATCGGCCAGCAGGTATTTCGCGTTGAAGATATTGAGGCCCTTGTTCTCCATCGCGCCCATATTGAAATCGTGGGTGGCGACCACGTGGAAAACGTCCAGGTCGTAGTTGCGCCCGTAAGCCTGCTCGTCCCAGCGCATCGAACGCTCCAGCGCATCCATTGCGTAGTGGCAGCGGTCGATCACGTTGGCCTCGGACCAGATCACCAGCTTGACCGCGCGCCCGTCCGCCGTGCGGTAATCGTGCTCGATTTTTTCCAGCCGCCCGGCCACCGTGGCGAACAGATAGCTCGGCTTCGGATGCGGATCGACGAACCGCGCCCAATGCCGCCCGTCCTGCATCTCGCCCGCGCCTTCGGGATTGCCGCCGGCCAGCAGCACCGGGAAGCGTGCCTTGTCGGCGCGCAGCGTCACCGTGTAGCGGGCCAGCACGTCCGGCCGGTCGGGAAAGAACGTGATGTGGCGAAACCCTTCCGCCTCGCACTGCGTCAGCAGGAAGCCGCTTTCGCGCGAACCCGACAGATACAGGCCTTCCAGCGCCGTGTTCCGCGCCGGCTGCAGGCGTACCCGCGTTTCCAGCACGCTGCCGTCGCGCGCGCCATCCACTTCCAGCTCGCCTTCGTTCTGGCGGTAGCGGCTGGCATCCAGCGGCTGGCCATCCAGTGCGATGGAAAGCAGCTCCAGCCCTTCGCCATCCAGCCGCAGCGGTTCGTCCTGCGCGGGGTCTCGGCGCAGGAGCAAGCGGGACGACACCTCGGTGACGTCGATCCCTAAGTCGAACTCCAGTTCGACGCGCTCCACCCGCCAGGCGGGTGCGCGGTAATCGCTGAGGCGGATGGTAGGTGCGGAAAGCTGGTCGCGTGCGCTCATGGGGGACATTGGCAGGCTGCGGAGACGGTTCAGGCTAACATGCGGCATTTTCGCAGCAGGACAAGCTAATGCCGAGCCATGCCTACCGCGCCGGACGCAGCAGCGTGGGACCCCACGAGATCGTGATCCTGGAAGACCCTTCCCGCGGCCGCCGCGTGCGCATCGCGCGGCGCGGCGCCACCGTGATCGGGCTGGAACAGACCCTGGGCGCGGCCACGCTGGACCTGGCCGATGGCTACCGCGACGCCGCCGAGCTGGACAGCCGCCCCAGCTCGCGCTTCGCCATCATGGCGCCGTTCGCCAACCGCATCGACGATGCGCGCTACAGCTTCGATGGCGAAACCCACGACCTGCAGCCGGGCATCGAGGGCGCGCAGCGGGCGGCGCGGCATGGCTTCGTGCGCGGCGTGGATTTCGAGCTGGCCGGTTTCGGCGCGAACGAATTGGGTGCGCATGTCGAATTCCGCACCTCGGCGATCCGCCCCGGCGTGCATCCGGGCTACCCCTTCGCGATCGACCTCAGCATCAGCTACCTGCTCGATGCCGACGGCCTCACGCTGGAAGCCGGCATGCGCAATGTCGGCGACCGCGCGGCGCCGTGCTTCTTCGGCTGGCATCCGTACTTCCGCCTGGGCGACGGGCCGGCCGATGCCTGGGAACTGCAGATTCCCGCCGAGACCATCGTGCGCACCGACGCCCACTACATCCCGCTGCCCGGCAAGGCGGCGCACGTGCCGATGCAGGAAGAGCCCGCGCTGGATTTCCGCCGCCCGCGCCCGATCGGCGCACACGAGATCAACCATGCTTACGCGCAGCTGCGCCTGGACGAGGACGGCCGCGCCCGCACCCGCCTGCGCGATCCCGACAGCGGCCTGGGCCTGGCCGTGTGGCAGGAGTCCGGCGTGATGCTGGTGTTCACCGCCGACACCGTCACGCGCGACGTGCGCCGCTCGGTGGCGCTGGAGCCGATGGAAAGCTGGGCCGATGCCTTCAACCGGGCGGATTGCGCCGATGCCATCCGCCTCGAACCCGGAACCGAACGCCGCTTCCGCTGCGGCGTGGAGATCGAACTGCCATGAGTGCACTGCCCGACCTCGACCAGATCCGCGACGCCGCCGCGCGCATCGCTCCTTACGCCGTGGTGACGCCGGTGCTGCGCAGTGCGCGCCTGGATGCGCTGGCCGGCGCGGAACTGCATTTCAAATGCGAGAACCTGCAGCGCGGCGGCGCGTTCAAGTTCCGCGGCGCCTGCAATGCGGTGTGGTCGCTGGACGACGAACAAGCCGCGCGCGGCGTGGTCACGCACTCCTCCGGCAATCACGGCAATGCCTTGGCGATGGCGGCCGCCACGCGCGGCATCACGGCGCATGTGGTGGTGCCCGCTGGCGCGGTGCGCGCCAAGGTGGATGCGATCGAACAGGCCGGCGCGGTGCTGCATCGCTGCGGGCCGACGCAAGCGGCGCGCGAGGCGATGTCCGCCGAGGTGCAGCGCCAGACCGGCGCGGAAATGGTGCATCCCTATGCCGACCCGCGCGTGATGGCGGGGCAGGGCACGCTGGTGCTGGAGCTGCTGCGCCAGGTGGAAGGCATCGATGCGCTGATCACGCCGCTCGGCGGCGGCGGGCTTGCCGCCGGTTGCGCGATTGCCGCGCATGGCCTGAAGCCGGAGCTGGCGATGTTCGGCGCGGAGCCGGCGGGTGCGGACGATATCGCGCAGTCGCTGGCGCGCGGCGCACGCATCGAGTCCTTTCATCCGGACACCATCTGCGATGGCCTGCGTGCACTGGTCGGCGAGCCGAACTTCGAAGCGCTGCGCACGCATCGCACGCAGGTGATCACCGTCAGCGACGAAGAAGTGGTCGCGGCGATGAAGCTGCTGTGGCGCGAACTGAAGCTGGTGATCGAACCGTCCAGCGCCACCGTGCTGGCCGCGGTGCTGAAGCAGCCCGAGCATTTCGCCGGCCGCCGCGTCGGCCTGGTGCTGACCGGCGGCAACGTCGATCTCGACGCGCTGCCCTGGTGAAAACCGTAGAACCGTAGGTTGGGGTGAGCCGCAGGCGAACCCCAGCTTTCCCGCACTGTTGGGGTTCGCCTGCGGCTAACCCCAACCTACGCCGGCCTCTTCAATTTCAAACCGCTCACCGCAAGCAAGCCGGCAAGAACCAGCGCCATACCCACCCATTCCATCGCCGACGGCTGCTCGTGCAGGATCGCCCACGCCAGCAGCACGCTGACGATCGGCACGCCCAGGCTCGAAAGGCTCGCCACCGCGGTCGGCAGGCGCTGCAGCACCAGCAGCCACAGGCCCCAGGCCACGCTCGACGCCAGCACCACGCTGTAGGCCAGGCCCGCGATCAGCTCCCAGGTCCAGTCGATCGGCCGCTGCGGCACCAGCAGCGCCACCACGCACAGGCCCAGCGCGCCGAACAGCATCTGCCACGCGGTGAGGTTGAGCGGCGTCGGCTTGTGCCGCTGGAACATGCGCTTGCTCAGCACCGTGCCCATCGCCCAGGCCGCGCCCGCAGCGATCGCCAGCAAGGTGCTGCCGCCGGTGCCCAGGCCGCGCCAGGGTTCGATGATGCATACCAGGCCCAGCGCGGCGAGCGCGAGTCCCGCCCAATGCCGCGGCGTGGGTTTCTCGCGCAATACCACCCACGCCAGCAGCACCGCCCAGAACGGCATGGTGTAGGCGAGCAGTGCGACGCGTCCCGCACCGCCTTCCACCAGCGCCCACTGGCCAAGGCCCTGGAACGCCGCGGTCTGGCACAAGCCGATCAGCGCCGTCGGCAGCAGCGGCGGCGGACGCAGCGGCTGCCGCGTCGCCAGCAGCACGCCGAACAGCACCAGCGCGCCCAGCGTGTAGCGCAGCGCGGAGAACTGGAACGGCCCCGCATGCTGCAGCACCTGCTTCATCACCACCCAGCTGTAAGCCCAGATGAGGATGGTGACGAGCATCGCGGCGATCGCGCCGCGCCTGGAAGCATTCGAAGACATGTGGCCTGCGCAAATTTTTTCGCCGGGCCGGTGCGCGGCGTGAGTGGAAAGAGGTCAGCAATGCGCAAGCTTGGCGATGGATCGACGTGCGTCGACGCGCTTGCGTGAAGAGCGCGTGTACAGCGCCGGCCGAGCCAATCATTGAATGCGAGGCGCAATGCGAGTTTCTAGAAAGACATCACATTTTGCCTGGATCGCATGAATCATGTTGCCGTCCACAATTGAAACCAGCATCGACCACAGGGGGAAAGATGATCGAGCTGGAGGTGCAGGTCCTCTCGGACCGCCGCGAAGGATTGCTGGTGGAGCTTGGCCGCGTGGTCGTGGCCAACGGATTCACCCTGGTGCGGCAACGCTTGTCCCAGGACAGCCGGGGAACCTGGCTGACCATGATCGTGCGCGGTCCCACCGACCGGCAGCTCGCGATGGAAGAGGCGCTGGCCACGCACAGCCGCGTGCTGAGCTTCGAAGCGGGCCTGGCCGAAGGCCGTCCGGCGATGGCGGCGATGGCGCAGGCGGCATCCGCGCCCGGGCCCGCGCCGCTGGCGCCGCCGGCTCCGCTGACGCAGAGCGCCGGCCCTGACGTGCACCAGGTGGAAAGCACGCTGCCGCAGCTGGCGCGCGACTATCCCAAGATCTATCCCTGGCTGCGCAATCTCGAGCACGCGGTGGCGGCCGATGCGCGCGAAGCCTCGCTGCACCTGGCCGGCCGCCGCACCGGCGCATGGGTGTACAAGCGCGAATACGCGATGGGCGCCAGGCTCACCCTGGTCGACGCGATCAAGCGCATCGCCGTGCCGGCGATGCGCGAGCTGGCCAGCGTGGACTGGCGCGACGGCCAGCTGCTGATCCAGAACAGCCCGCTGTGTTCGCCGGGCAGCCAGTCCGGCTGCCGTTTCTTCAGTGGCTATATCGAAGGCGTGCTCGGCGGATCCGTCGAGCCGCAGACCGTGTTCGTACGCAACCTGTTCTGCCGCAGCCACGGCGCGGCGAGCTGCATTCTCGAAATCTCGCACTGACGGACGTGCAGTAGGCAGGGGGGACCGGTCCCGGCCCGGACCCATGGCAGACACCCACGGCGCAGCCGCGCCGCAGGCGGGCTTTTTTTGAATTTCCACGCGACCGATTTCCGCACGAACCCGTTTCCACGCGAACCTAAGGAGAAATGCCATGGCTGCGCATCAAAGCTACAGCTGGATGCTGATCGTTCTTTCCTACCTGATCTCGGTGCTCGGTTCGTATACGGCGCTGCAACTGGCGGTCGGCATTCCGCTGGCGCAAAGCAGCCGCCAGCGCACCGCCGCCATCCTCGCCGCCGGTGCGGCGATGGGCGTGGGCGCGATCTGGGCGATGCATTTCATTGCCATGCTCGCCTGCGACATGGGCATGCCGGTCACCTACGACCTGGCGCGCACCTCGCTGTCGGCGGTGCTTGCGTTCGCGGCCTGCTCGATGGGCCTGGCCATCGCCGGCAGCGGCAGTTTCAGCTGGCCCAAGCTGGTGGCGGCCGGCGTGTGCATGGGCCTGGGCGTGGCCGGCATGCATTACCTCGGCATGGCGGCGGTGCTGATGGGCGCTTTCATCACCTACGACGTGAGCATCGTGGCGCTGTCCGTGCTGATCGCCATCGTCGCCTCGATCGCCGCGCTATGGCTGGCCTTCAATCTGCGCGGCATGGCGCAGATGGTCGGCAGTGCCCTGGTCATGGGCATCGCCGTGTGCGGCATGCACTACACCGGCATGGCCGCGGTGAATATCGAAGACAACGGCAGCCAGCTGCCCGCCGGCTATGCCGCCGGCCTGCGCGGCGACAACCTCGGCGTCAGCATCTTCGCCGTGGTGCTGGTGCTGCTGGTGGTGGTGCTGGTGCTCAACCATATGCGCCAGCGGCGGCGCGAGGCGATCACGATCTGAAAGCAGGGAACGGGGAATGGGGAGCGGGGATCAGGGGCGCTCGACCGACGCTCTTCCGTTCCCCGTTCCCCGTTCCCCGTTCCCCATCTATGCTTCGTCTCCCTTCCGGAGCACGACGCATGGCCAAGCCTCTCACCCGCTGCGCCTGGGCCGACGGCAGCGAGATCGAACGCGACTACCACGACAGCGAATGGGGCGTGCCGCTGCACGACGACCGCCTGCTGTTCGAATGCCTGATCCTGGAAGGCGCGCAGGCCGGCCTTTCGTGGCGCACGGTGCTGGTCAAGCGTGAGCGCTACCGCGAGGTGTTCCACAACTTCGAGATCGCGCGCGTGGCGGCGATGAAAGACCGCGAGCTGGAAAAGCTCATGCTCGATCCGGGCATCGTGCGCAACCGCCTCAAGCTCTCCGCCACGCGCGGCAATGCGCAGGCGGCGCTCAAGGTCATCGACGAAATGGGCAGCCTCGATGCGCTTTTATGGTCTTTCGTCGATGGCAAGCCGCTGAAGAACCGCTGGCGCGAACGCAGCGAGGTGCCGGCCAGCACGGCGGTGTCGGACCGCATGAGCAAGGACTTGAAAAAGCGCGGCTTCCGTTTCGTCGGCAGCACCATCTGCTACGCCTTCATGCAGGCCACCGGCATGGTGGACGACCACATCACCGGTTGTTTCCGCCACAACGCCAAATAATCAGCGCCGCCGCAGCTCTTGCTCCCTCTCCCCTCCGGGGAGAGGG
>Ga0065165_1002813_pt1 | contig 13628 bp, 18 predicted proteins | sample AraplaMF_Cvi_mMF_FD_63813 | JGI IMG/M metagenome (GOLD analysis project Ga0065165, IMG submission 63813) | Arabidopsis root microbial communities from the University of North Carolina, USA - plate scrape MF_Cvi_mMF (version 2) (version 3) | ecosystem: Host-associated > Plants > Roots >...
TCCTGCAGCTTCGCGGCCTCGCGCTTCAGGTGCGCCTTCTTCTTCTCGGCGAAGCAATCGGGATCCGTACAGACGTCTGTACCGTGCACCGGCGCGCGATCGAGGTAGCGTCCGTACTTGTCCTTCCGATCGGCCGGCGCATTGATGTCGTCGAACTCCGGTGCATTCCCAGTGCGCTTCGGGCAGCGCACGCAGTGCCCGGCGGCGGGCACCAGCATTTCGTCCTCGATGTCGAAGATCGCGTCCTTGAGGTCGAGCGAGAACTTCTCGCTGAGCAGGTCACGGATGATGCGGTAGCTGCGCTTGCCGCCATCGTCCAGCTTCGCGTGATATTCCTTGCTGATGTAGTTGAGCGCCTTCTCCTGGAAAGCCGGCGTGCGCAGCCGCGCGATGAGCAGCGCGACCTCGCTGCCGACCTCCCCGGCCAGGCAGGCTTTGCGTACCGCGGGGCAGGCCTCCAGCAGCTTCAGCCGACCGTACACATAGCTGCGGCTCTTCCCGAACTTCGCCGCCAGGTCGTCGGCGGTCAGGTTGTCGCCATCGATCATGGCCTGGAAGCCTTCGGCCTCCTCGATCGGGTGCACGTCGGCACGCTGCAGGTTCTCTGCGACCTGAGCGCTGCGCGCCTCGGCATCGGACATCGTGCGGACCATGCAGGGCACCGTCAGCAGCGCGGCCGCCGCTGCTGCGCGGAAGCGGCGGTGTCCGAAGACGATCTCGAAGCCATCGATGCCGGCGACGATGGTCGGCCGGACGAGCAGCGGCTCGTGGATGCGCCCCTCAGCCACGATGTTGGCGGCCAGCTCGTCGATGCCGACGAAGGTGCGCCGCGGATTGAACGGGCTCTCGTGGAGGTCGTCCAGTGGGATGTCGGTGATGATGTGTTCCATAGGTGCTCCGTGGATGTTCAGCGGCCGAGCTGACGGGCTTGTTCTTGGCGTTGGAAGTCGAGGAAGTCGGCGCGCTCGCTGAAGGCGTTGCGCCAGTCGCTCCAGCGGGCGGTGCAGCGTTTCCGCGACATCAGGTCCACCCAAGGGGCTGTCGGTACGCCGTGGAGGATTTCCCAGGGCGTGCCGCCGCTGGGGAGCAACTGGGCGCGCTCGGTCGCCAGCGCGATCAGATCGGCGCGCTTGATATGGGCGGCGTGCGCGGTCGAGGCAACGTGGATGGCGAAGGCGCTGCGAACCATGCGCTCGAAGCGGTGCTCGAAGGCCGCCCAGGGCGCGCCGACTTCGGCCTTTGCCGGGGTGCTCAGGTCATTGGTGAATGCCTCGTGGGCGTCGTGCAGCAGCGCGGCGAGCAGGCCAGGCGAGGGCAGCTTGAACTCACGCTCGGCGATCTCGCAGACCAGCAGCGAGTGCTCGGCGACGCTGTAGGGCCGGCAGGCGGCGCCGGTGAAGCGGTTGAGCTGCGCGAGGTGGTGCGCGATGGTTGCGAGGTTGATGGAAGCCAGCCGAGGCTGCTGCAGTGATACCTCAGCGCCGGTGGCGGTGGTGATCCAGGTCATTCGATGTCCTGTGAAGGCGTGTTGAAGCTCGCCACCTGCGACTGTGCAGGCGGGCGGGGCGAGAGAAGGTCGAGGAGGTGGCGGCGCGCCGTCAGGCGTGCAGGCTGTCGAAATCGACGCGCATGTGCAGGGCATCAGGACCGCAGCCGCCGTGACGCGCTCGCGCGACGGTGACGAGGCGCCAACGATCGGGCGTGACGGCGGCCGGGCAACGGCAGACCAAGTGGTCGCCGTCGCGCGCTAGGTGGTCGCACAGCTCGCAGGCGCGGTAGCTGGTGACGTCCCAGCCGGGCGGCGCGAAGGAGGGCAGAGCGGCGGCGATCACACGCACCTCGCGCTGCAGCAGCGAAGGGTGGAGAAGCTGCGCACCAGCAGGTCGATCACATCGAAGCTGTGGGTGGCGGAGACCTGCAGCGTGCCGCGCGTACCGTCGCGCAGCGTGTAGCGGGCGAGGTAACGGCGGCTCACGATGTGACCTCCGGATGAATGGCGAACAGCTTCAGCCAGGTCGACGCAGAGGAAACCAGCGCTGCAAGCTGCCCCTCCGACAGGTACACCTCGTCCTGATTGGGTGTGCAAATCTGGAAGATTGGCGGCTTGCCGCCTTCACGTTCACCGACGACGATTTGCGGCCAATGCCCTGAGTGGGCGATCAGCTTGATCGAGACCTGTTGTGAGGCTACCGGCAAGTGCGTCCATGCTGTGGCGTTCATGCAAACCTCGCTGCGGATTGGTCAAGGCGCTGGACGTCGCTGATGGCGCAGCCGGTGATGTGATACGCCAAGCGTTGAGCCTCTTCCGCGTTCTGCGCTTGGACTTGGACGAAGGGCAGGACGCCCGATTCGCACAGGGCGGCGAACTCGCCTTCGAGAGGGTGGTAGCTGCAGCGATAGCTGCGGGTCGATGCTTTCTGCACTTTCGCTCCAATGGCCGGGAACCGGCGAGTACAGAAAGTGTAGAAAGTCTAACCAATGAAGTCAAGAGAATGTGTACTTCACTCGGTCGCGACAGCGCCGGCGACGTGCTGCCGGGGCATCTTTCATCTCATGGACTAGATGCGCTCGCTTTGCTTGTGCACGACTTCGCCAATGATGTGCACGCCGTCGTGGCAGCGCTTGCGGGGGTGCCGGTTCTGGTCTGTGTTGTCGCTGTGCAGCCACCAGGAACCTTCATCCCGGATCAACCGCTTGACGACGAGTTCGCCTTCGTAATTCACGGCGTACACGACACCATCCCTCAGCGTTGTCCGGTCGGTGGCAATGACAACGGTATCGCCGTCCCACATGCCCGGTTCCATGCTCGGACCTGACACGACGATCGCGTAGCACTTCTTCGGATCGAGGCGACGCGACCGGAACCACTCGCGCCGGAAAACTATGGGGTCAGCTTCTTCTTGGAGGTACTCAATAGCAAAGCCGGACACTCCGGCCGAGAGCTTGAATTTCACGCGAGGGATCGAAGGGTAGTCAGGGTTGTCATCGAGGGGAATTGGCCCCGACTCCATACCGTCCTGGCGCTCGTCTAATGCGCCGTGGTTTGTCGGTCGCGTGTTGCCGACATCGTTCGTTGGAAGGGGGACGCCGGTGAGCGCGGCGATGACCTTCAACTGGGCAAAACTTGGTTCATGCCGGCCGTTCTCCCATGCGGACACGTTGCTCTTCGTGACTCCAAGAGCTTCGCCGAGCTGTTCTTGCGTCAGCTTGCGGTGGTTTCGTGCGGTGCGCACCCAGGCAGGTAGATCCATGGGTGAAATGGTATAGATCATCTTGACTTGCAGGACGAGAAGTTCTTGACTTGAAAGTGCAGAAAATCTAGACTGATCGCATGGACCCGAATCCCATCGATCAAGCTGCAGCGATTGTCGGCAGCAAAGCAAGCCTCGCGAACCTTCTAGGCGTGACCCGAGCGGCCGTCGGCCAATGGTCCGATTTCGGCCGGCGCGTACCGGCAGAACACTGTCCCCGTATTGAGGCTGCGACCAAGGGTGCCGTGCGCTGTGAAGACTTGCGGCCTGATGTGCCTTGGCAAGTCCTCCGCTGTGGGTCTCGCGCTGCTGGCGACACCGCTCACGAATTGGCCGGAGGCGTCGATGCCGTGCATGCCGCGTGACATGAGCCCGGCCGCGACGCTGCACGGTCCTTCAGTGCCGCGTCGAGCGCTGCCCACAGCTGCCGTGCCGCCGGTACGCCGAGGCACAACGTGGCAGGGGCCTGTGCTCCTGGCGCCCGCAGCGTCACCTCCAACGCCCCCAGCGGCCCGATAGGCGAGGGGATGTCGACGCATTGGACTCTCGCCTGCGCGAACACGCTACCCCACCGCATTTCTCCCTCCATGCCTCTGCCTCCGATCGTCGCTGCACCACAGCGCGATCGGATTCCTTGCCCGAGTTGCGCTCACTGGTGCGCAGTATCGGAAACAGGGCAGGGCACCTCCATAGCAACCCCCACGGACCCATGCCATGAACGTCCAGACTGCTGCCTTCAACCTCGTCCACGATTACCCCGGCGGCGCGACCGCGCTCGCTCCCCTGCTCGGCAAGAGCGCCTCCACCCTCAACCATGAGGTCGACCCGAACTACCCGACCGCCAAGCTCGGCCTGGCCGACGCGCTGAAGCTCACGCTGCTCAGCAAGGACCGCAGCGTTCTGAACGCCTTCGCGATGGCATGCCACTGCATGGTGCTGCCGCTGCCGGCCTGCGCCGACGGCATCGACGACGACACGTTCAAGGGCGTGACGCGCCTGGCACGCGAGTTCGCCGAGGTCATCAGCCAGATCAGTGAGGTGACGGCCGACGGCGCCGTTTCCGACAACGAGCTGCGGCGCGTCGAGCGCGAGGCCACCGAGCTGGTCAGTGCCGTGCAGGCGGTGCTGACGACGCTGCGCGTGCGCAACGAGGCAGGCAAGCCGAGGGAGGCCCGCTGATGCATATGCAGACCTCCACCCCGAGCCCCGCGCGCGATGTCCTCATGCGCGACACCCTGGAGCGCCTGAGCGCCGACGACCTCGCCACGGTGCGCGAGTCCGAGTTCATCTTCGCGGCCCTCGCTGCGCACCGCGAGCGCACGGCGCGCCTGTCGTACCTGCCGCTCGGCATCTGCCGCAACTGCGAGGAGCGCTGCGCCCCCGGGGAATCCTACTGCGACGACGACTGCCGCACCGACCACACCCAGCGCGAATGCCGGCAAGCCCGGCTGCGTGCCTGACCGACCTCACATGACCGAACGACAAGACGCATTGCAGCCCGGGCGGCTGCAAGGGAAGGGTGCCGCCCGATGAGCACCATGGTGATGGCGGTCTGCTGGCCGCTGCCGATGCCGCCGACGCCGAAGGCCGTCCTGATCAGCCTCGCCGATCAGGCAAACGACCAGGGCGTGTGTTGGCCGAGCATCGAGACGATCACGACGCGCACGTGCTTTGGTGAACGCGCGGTGCGCAATGCCATTCGTTGGCTGGAGACGGCAGGGTTGGTGAAGGTGGAGATCGGCGCCATGAAGGCGAACCGTTACACCGTGACCCCGCGCGGCCTCGGCGGCGACCACCAAGGCACTCGACGCACCCCGGCACCAGATGCCCCCGGCAGCAAATGCCCCCCGGCACCACGTGCCCCCCGGCACGAGATGCCCTCGGCACCAGATGCCGGTCACCCGGCACGAGGTGCCGCCCAACCGGCACCAGATGCCGGTCACCCCGGCACGACGTGCCCCCTAACCGTAATAGAACCAATACAAGAGATATACCCCCAACCCCCTGCTGGGGCTGAAGACCTCTGGCCGAACGATGTCGGCAACGGTCACGGCAACGATGAGGACGACGGCGGCATCGGCGACATCGGCGATGACAGCCCGGCTTCGAAGCACAAGCCGCTGCTGAGCCTCGCCCAGTTCCTCGCCATCTGCAAGGCGGCCGGCGAGAAGCCCATCCCCGAGAACGACCCGGTGTTCGCCTACTGCGACGCCGCTGGCATCGACCGCGACATCCTGCTGCTGCACTGGGCCGAGTTCAAGAACCGCCGCACCGCCCAGGGCAAGCGCCAGCGCGACTGGCGCCAGACCTTCCGCAACAGCGTCCGCGACAACTGGTACCGCCTCTGGTACCTCAAGCCGGGCGAGGCCGCCCAGCTCACCACTCAGGGCCTGCAGGCGCAGGCCGTCATGCAACGTCACATCACCGCCAACGCCGCAACCCAAGGAGCCGCCGCATGAGCCGCCGACCCGAAGCAATGACCGCCCCGCATAGCGACGAAGCCGAGCACGCCGTGCTGGGCGCGCTACTGATCGACAACGAGGCCTTCGAGGCGGTGAGCACGGTCCTTAAGCCCGAGCACTTCTACCAGACCGATCACCGGGCGATCTACGAGACCATCTGCGAGCTGCTGACCGCCGGCAAGCTGGCCGACTTGGTCACGGTCGCCGAGAAGGGCCACCACGACATGGTGTACCTGAACCAGCTGATGTCGAGCGTCGTCAGCAGCCGCGCGGCCGTGCGGCATTCCGAGCTGCTGGTCGAGCGCTGGCGCGAACGCGAGCTGATGCGCCTGGGTTCGAACCTCGCCGACGAGATCCTGCGGGGCGCACATGACGCAAAGGGCAAGCCGCAGCCGGTCGAGCAGGTCATCGACAAGATGATCACGAAGCTGATGGCGCTGAACGCGGTGGCCGAGCGCAACGAGCCGCGCGACATCAGCGAGCTGGTCGTCAGCTACCTCGATGACCTGCAGCAGCGCTACGACGGCAAGGAAACCACCATCCAAACCGGGCTGAAGGATCTGGACCACTGCACCGCGGGCGGCGGCCGGCCGGGTGAGCTGTGGGTGATCGGCGCCAGACCGAGCATGGGGAAGACGGCCGTATGCCTGACGCTGAGCCGCAACGTCGGCCGCAAGCACCAGGTGCTGATGCTGACCCAGGAGGACAGCCTGAACTCGCTGACGGCGCGCCAGGTCGCCGCAGCAGGCCGCGTGAACCTCGCCGACCTGCGCAACCCGCGCAAGGCGCCGGAGAGCATGTGGGAAGGCGTCAGCGAGGGCATCGATGCGCTCGGGAAGCTGCACATCGCGATGGACGACCAAGCGGCGCTCTCCATCATGGACGTGCGCCGCAAGATCCAGCAGGTCAAACGTCGGCGCAAGGACCTTGACCTCGTGATCATCGACTACCTGCAGCTGATGGAAGGCGACGGCGACAACCGCAACCAGGAGCTGGGGAAGATCTCCAACGGCCTGAAGCGGGCGGCCAAGGAATTCGGCGTCTGGATCATCCTGCTGTCGCAGATGAACCGCGAGGCTGACAAGCGCAGCGGTCCGCCGCAGATGAGCGACCTGCGCGACAGCGGCGACATCGAGGGCGCGGCTGACCTGATCGGGCTGCTGCACCGAGAGCACCGGCGCAACCCGACCGAGGCGAACAAGTTCCACGCCGAGCTGCACGTGGTCAAGCACAAGAACGGGCCGACCGACACGCTGAACTTCACCTTCGATGGCGCCCACCAGCGCTTCACGGACTGGGAGGGGCCGGCGCCCACGAAGAGCCTGAAGGCGCAGCGCGGCGGCGGCCTGGACTGATCAGGGGAAAACACATGCTGAGGATGAACATCCGCTTCGATGCAGCGCAGATCGCCCAAGCGTTCGGCGAGCTGCAGCAGGAGCACCCGAACGTGATGGTGCAGGCCATCAACGACACCACGCGAGAGGTGCGAGACGCACAGGTGGCCGCGATCCGTTCGAGCTTCGACAACCCGACGGCCTTCACGCTGCGGGCGTTGCGCACGACGTTCGCCAGCCGGACCAAGTTGCAGGCAATGGTGTGGCTGAAGGACGGCACATCGCGGCCTCACTACCTGCTGCCTCAGATCGAGGGCGGCAACCGACCGCTGAAGCGCTTCGAGGAGATCCTCGTGCAGGCCGGGCTGATGCGCAAGAACGAGCGGGCGGTGCCCGGCGCAGGCGCCAAATTGGATGCCTACGGCAACATGGGGCGAGGCCAGATCGTGCAGATCCTGAGCCAGCTGCAGGCCTTCAACCTCGCAGGATCGGATGCCAATGCCACGGGCAGCAAGCGCTCGAAGGCAAAGCGCAGCAAGGTCGAGTACTTCGTAGCGCACGGTGGCGAGTCGAGGCAGGGGCGCGGTTCGTGGAAGCCCGGCGACAAGATGCAGCACCTGCGGCGTGGCGTGTGGGCACGGCACCGCTTCAGCTCGGGCAGTGCGGTGAAGCCGGTGCTGCTCTTCGTCAACGGCACGCGATACGGCAAGCGCTTTGACTTCGCGGGCACGGCACAGCGCGTCATCGACAGTCGCTTCAGGTCGCTCTATGAACAGCGCATGCAGAAGCAGCTCGCGAAGCTTGGGCGCGCGGCGGGAGGGCAGGGCGCATGACATTCGCACCTTGGGTCGACACGGGCTCGACCCCACCCCCCACCCCCCTAGTCGGGTCCTCCCTGGGGACCTCGGTCAAGGGCAATTCGAACCCCGTTCGCACCGTAGTTGCGGGCGTTGCTTAAGGGGGTTGTATCCATGGAAGCGATGCAACACCCGCTCTCTGAACCCCTGACGCAAGAGCAGTTCGGCGACCTGGTCGGCGTGAGCCAGCAGGCGATCAGCGAGCTGCTCGGTCGCGGGATCCTGAAGGCTGGCCAGCCGGCGGCGACCTGGCTGCGCGCGTACACGAAGCACCTGCGCGAGCAGGCGGCGGGCCGCGGGGCCGACGGCGAGCTGGCGCGCGAGCGCGCCCGGCTCGCGCGGGAGCAGGCCGACCGCGTGGCGATGGACAACGCGGTGAACCGCCGCGAGTTGGCGCCGATCGCGGTGCTCGAGCTGGTGCTCGCCAAGATGGCTGGCGACGTGGGCAGCGTGCTGCAGGGTCTGGTACCGCGCCTGCGCCGCCGCGTCGAGCTGCCGACCGAGGCGCTGCGCATCTTCGAGGACGAGGTTAGCAAGGCGCGCAACCGCGCGGCCGCCTTGAGCCTCGCGGATGCCGAAGACGAACCCGATGAGGAGGAAGACGCTTGATCCAAACTATCGAGGTGATCGAGGTCGATCGCCCTGTCAACCTGGCCGACCTCGGCACCGAGCAGCGCGACGAGATCAACGCCGCGCTGCGCCGGGGTCTGCGCCCGCTCGAAGCGCCGCCGCCGATGCGGTTGTCGCAGTGGATGGCCGAGCACTTCTACCTGTCCGAGGAGAGCAGCTACGAGCAGGGCCGCTGGGAGGCCTACCCGTACCAGATTGCCATCGCCGACTGCATCGGCCACGACGAGATCAATCACGTGACTTGGCGCAAGTCCGCGCGCACCGGGTACACCAAGATCTTCCTCGCGGCCGTCGGCTACTTCGCCGAGCACAAGCGCCGCAACCAGGCGGTGTACCAGCCGACCGACGAGGACCGCGACGACTTCGTGACGACCGAGCTGGAGCCGATGCTGCGCGATGTGCGCGTGATGCGCCGTGTGTTCCCGAAGTTCAACCGCAAGTCCAAAGAGAACACGATCAAGAAGAAGCGCTTTCTGGGGTGCCTGCTGCACCTGCGCGGCGGCAAGGCCGCGAAGAACTATCGCCGTATCACGGTGGACTGCGTGTACTACGACGAGACCGACGGCTTCGACCGCGACATCGAGAAGGAAGGCAGTCCCTTTCGCCTGGGCGACAAGCGCATCGAGGGCGCGACGTTCCCGAAGTCGGTGGCGGGCAGCACGCCGAAGCTGAAGGGCTTCAGCCTGATCGAGGACCGCGAGAGCCAGGCCGACGTGCGCTTCCAGTACTTCATTCGGTGCCCGCACTGCGATGACGAGCACACGCTCGACTGGGGCGGCAAGGAAGCGCGGCATGGCTTCAAGTGGACCGACAACGACCCGGAGACGGTCGGCCACGTCTGCCCGCACTGCGGCGTGTGCATCACGCAGGCCGAGTACCTGGCGGCGTGGAAGGGGCGCTGGAAGTCGGCCGAGGGGATCTGGATCGACGAGCGCGACGAGCTGCAGCTGCGCTTCAGGAATGCTGCGGACGAGGAGATCGCACCGCCCATGCACGTGGCCTTCTTCTGCTGGACCGCCTACAGCCCGCAGGCGACCTGGGCGAGCATCGTGCGCGACTGGCTGTCGGCGGCGAAGAAGGCGCAGGCCGGCGACGACAGCGACCTGAAGACCTTCATCAACACCACGCGCGGCGAGACCTACGAGCAGGAGCTGGAGAAGACCGACGCCAGCCAGCTCGCGCTGCGCGGCAAGCACGGGCACGCTTTGCGCATCGTGCCGCGCGGCGCGGTGAAGCTCGCGATCGGCGTGGACGTCCAGGGCGACCGCTGGGAACTGGTGGTGTGGGGCTTCGGTCGCGGCGAAGAGATGTGGGTGGTGGATGACCTGGTCATCTACGGCAACCCGGCTGACCAGCGCGAATGGGATCTGAAACTGGATCCTGCGATCAAGGCGACCTACCGCCACGTGTGCGGCGTCGAGATGTCGGCCGACGCGGTCGCGATCGACACGGGCGGCCATTTCACGCACCAGTGCTACGTGTTCGTGCGCAACCGGCCGAACCAGAACCTGTACGCGGTGAAGGGCGAGACGCGGCTCGGGCGGCCGATCAAGAGCGCGAGCGTCCTGGTCGACGTGAACGAGCGCGGCAAGACGATCCGCAAGGGCGTGAGGCTGTGGCACGTCGGCACCGACACGGCGAAGGATCTGCTCTATGGGCGTCTGCAGGTCGGCCAGCCTGGGCCGGGCTACGTGCACTTCGCGCGCGAACTAACCAGCGAGTTCTACGAGCAACTCACGGCCGAGAGCCGGATGCTGGTGAAGACCGGTCGCGGTGAGGAGCACCGCTGGCTGAAGCCGGCCGGCAAGCGAAACGAAAAGCTGGACTGCACGGTGTATGCGCTGTTCTGCGCGCAGATGCTGAGCCTGCACACGCTCAGCGACAAGCTGTGGGCGCGGCTGGAAGCGGGGCTGGAGCCGGATCTGTTCGCGGCGCCCGAACCGGTAGGCCCCATGTCCGTGCAGACGCCTGTACCGGTAGTCGTAATGCCGGCGCTCAACGCCGCAAAGTCCATTCGACCGACTTCGACTCTGACACCTATCGCGAGCGACGCATGGACCAATCGCCTGTGAATCTCTGCCTGTTCGACGACATCGTTCCACAGAGCGCACCGCAACTTGCGAGAGTGCGGATCGACCATGCCGCCCTTTGGCAGCAGGAAATGACCGAGATCGTGCGGGAGCGTCTAGCGGTCGGCGACCCATGGGCAGGCGCGATGGCTCGGGAGATCGTCGAAGGCCTGCGCGCCCGCCTCGGTGGTGATGACATCTACGTCCCGGCGCCAGACCGCAGGGCACGCAACGCGCGCATCCGTGCCCTGTTCAATGGCCGCAACGTCGACGAGCTTTGCAGCATGTTCGAGCTGTCACGCTCGACGGTGTACTTGATCTGCCAGCGCTGACTCGGCAATCGTAGAGGCGCCAGCTCCCGACGTCCGGGAGTCTCAGGTGACGCGGTAGATGCTCCTCTGCCCGAAGGAGTCCGACAGCGCGTCCTTCAAGTCTTGGAGCGACGCGCTTGGCGTCAGCGGTGAGACAAATGCTTCGGCCACTGTCACGCTCAACTTCTTCTGCTTCTCGACCGTCTGGATGTCGACCTTGTAGTCGCCGATCTTGAATCCTGTGCCGCCTTGGCTCATTGGCTTGGCGTCGAGGCGAAAGTGCTCACCAATGATGATGTTGTTCTTCTCGCGCATGACTATTGAGACGTTGCCAATGTTGTCAATGACCTCGCTGGCTATCCTCTTCATGTCTCCTTTGCTCAGCACAGGAAGGTTTGTATTGGTTTGCTGAATAAGTACGCGGGCCATGATCCGATCTCCTGAAGTTTGAGTTGCGCCTGTGTGCATATCGCCAAGTTTTTAGTGTGAGTTTTCTGTACGCATGGCTCAACTAAAGCTTGCTGAAGAGATCTGAAATTGGACGGTGCTCCAAAGTCAATATCGTCCGGTCCTGCCCCCGCCAATCGGACTGCAATGCCGCGACGATGACGATATGCAAAACGCACCTGTCATCGCATGAGCGCAACGCCCTGGTACAGCATCCACCGCCGGCCTCTCGCGTCGGCCCAGTCCACCGCTACCGTCCCGCACGCCGAGATCTGGATCTACGGCGATATCGGTGAGTCCTGGTACGGCGACAGCGTCGCCGCGAAGGACTTCGTCCAGACTGTTGCTGCGCTTGACGCCCAGACGATCACCGTTCGACTCAACAGCTACGGCGGCTCCGTCAGCGACGGCATCGCGATCTACAACGCGCTGAAACGCCACCCGGCCACGGTCACCGTGTCGGTCGACGGCATCGCCGCGTCGATCGCCAGCCTGATCGCGATGGCTGGTGACCGCATCGAAATCGCCGAGAACGCGATGCTGATGATCCATGCACCTTGGGGCAGCATGGCCGGTAACGCTGTCGAGTTGCGCGAGTACGCCGACATGCTCGACAAGTGGTCGCAGGCGATGGCCGCGAGCTACGCGAGCAAGACCGGTCGCAGCCTCGACGAGGTCATGGCCTGGCTTACCGACGGCAAAGACCACTGGTTCAACGCCGGTCAGGCCGTCGACGAGAAGCTCGCTGACGCCACCACTGCCGCACTGCCGATCAGCGCAAGCGCGAGCCGCTTCGCCTGGGCCAGCTCTCGCGGCACCGCTTCGCCCATTGCGCTGGCCGCATCCGCTTCTCGCTCTACCGCCTCTTCGCTCCCTTTGCCTTCGTCCATTCAGGAGACCTCTTTGCCGACCGCACACAACACGACCCAGCCCATCCCGCAACCGAACGCCCCGATGCTTGCCGACGCAGCCGCGCACCAGGAAGCTGTGCAGGCCGCAGTGCGTGCTGAGAACCAACGCCAAGCGTCGATCCGCGCCGCCTTCCAGCCGTACATGAACGACACCGATACCCCGGCCGTGCTGACGGCCGCGCTGGCCGACCTGAACTGCACGGTGGTGCAGGCCAAGGCCCGGCTGCTTGACGCGATGGCGCGTGGGGCCGAGCCCGTCACCGGCGGCTACCTGGTCACCGTCGAGGACGAGACCGACAAGCGCAGGGCGGCGATGGCCGCCGCGCTGGAGATCCGCGCGGGCCTCGCCAAGAACGACACAAGCAACCCGTGGCGCGGCCACAGCTTGACCGAGATGGCGCGGGCCTCGCTGCAGGCGCACGGCGTCAAGCATGCCGGCACAGACCGGATGAGCCTGATTGCGCTGGCCTTCACGCACAGCTCGGGAGACTTCCCGGCGCTGCTCGCCAATGTCGCGCAGAAGGCGATGCTCAAGGGCTACGACGAAGCCGAGGAGACCTTCCAGCTCTGGACCACGAGGGGGACGCTGCCGGACTTCAAGCCGATGCAGATGGTCGACATCGGCAGCTTCCCGGCGCTGCGCCAGGTGCCGGAAGGCGGCGAGTACAAGTACATCAGCATCGGCGAGCGCGCCGAGACCCGCGTGCTGGGCACGTATGGCGAGATCTTCAAGATCACGCGCCAGGCGGTGATCAATGACGACCTGGACGCCTTCACCCGCATCCCGCGAAAGATGGGTCGCGCGGCGATCCGCACCGTCGGCAACCTGGCCTACGCGGTGCTGACCGGCAATGCGCCGATGGCCGATGGCAAGGCGCTGTTCCATGCCGACCACGGCAACCTGGTCGACCTCACGGCCATCACCACGGCAGCGGTCGATGCGATGCGCGTCGCGATGGCACGGCAGAAGGATGTTGGCCAGACCTCGGGCGCTCTGAACATCCGCCTCGCCAAGCTGCTGGTGCCGGTGTCTCTGCAGGGCACGGCGAACGTGGTCCGCGACAGCGAGTACGAGGTCGGCGCCAACGCCAAGAACAACACGGTCCCGAACAGCGTGCGCGGCACCTTCGAGGTGATCTCCGATGCGCGCCTCGACGACAACTCGCCGACGCGCTGGTACGGCGTGGCCGACCAGGGCATGCACGACGTGGTGACCGTCGACTACCTGGACGGCAACGAGGCACCGACGATGGAGCAGCAACAGGGTTGGAGCGTTGACGGCGTCGAGTTCAAGGTGCGTATCGACGCGAGCGCCAAGGCGCTGGACTGGAAGACGCTGCAGCGCAACGGCTGATC
>Ga0065165_1002816_pt1 | contig 13615 bp, 10 predicted proteins | sample AraplaMF_Cvi_mMF_FD_63813 | JGI IMG/M metagenome (GOLD analysis project Ga0065165, IMG submission 63813) | Arabidopsis root microbial communities from the University of North Carolina, USA - plate scrape MF_Cvi_mMF (version 2) (version 3) | ecosystem: Host-associated > Plants > Roots >...
CGCACGCCGGTGGCCTTGCCCTTGTCGTTGTCGTAGATCAGCTCGTAGACGATGGCATTGGTCACCATGGTCATGTTGCCGGTCTTCTCCGCCGCGGGCAGGGTGGAGGAGTTGCTGCTGAAGTAGGCGCCGAACGGGCAGCCGCGCATGCACAGGTTGCGGTATTGGCAGGGGGCGCGCTGCGGGCTCTTGTCGTGCTTCAGCGGCGCGGAAAGATTGGCGGTGCGGCCGATGATCAGCTTGCGGCCGCCGAACTTGCCGGCGATCTTGTCGCGGAAGTCCTTCTCCACGCAGGTCAGTTCCATCGGCGGCAGGAAGTCGCCGTCCGGCAGCTGCGGCAGGTGCTCGATCGAGCCGCTGACGCCGATGAAATGCTCGACGTAGTCGTACCACGGCGCGATGTCGTCATAGCGGATCGGCCAGTCCACGCCCACGCCTTCCTTGCCGTTCGCTTCCAGGTCCATGGGGCTGAGGCGGTAGCTCTGGCGTCCCCACATCAGCGAGCGGCCGCCGACGTGATAGCCGCGGAACCAGTCGAACGGACGGGTTTCCTCGTAGGGGTTGTCGATGTCGTCGACGAACCAATGCTTGGTCGACTGCGTGATGCCGTAAAAGGAAGGTCGCGTGTGGATCGGGTGGCGCTCGATATCGTGCCGCGTCGGCTCGTCGCCGTAGGGCAGTTCCCACGGCGCTTTCATCGCGGTGGGGTAGTCGCCGTGCTTGACCATGGGGCCGCGGTCCAGCACCAGGGTCTTGAGGCCTTTCTCGGTCAGTTCTTTCGCGGCCCAGCCGCCGCTGACGCCGGTGCCGACGACGATGGCGTCGTATACGTGCTTGTTGTCCATGTGTTTCCCTATGGAGCAGAAGGTGGGGACGTGAGGTTCAGCGCAGCGGCTTGAGGTAGGCGTAGTCGATACGCGCGGCCTCGAGGTCGCTCATGCGGCTGAACGGCCCTTCCTGTTCGACGAAGCAGTGCTTGAGGCCCGAACGGTCCGCGGCGGCCATGATCGGCTTGTAGTCGAGCGTGCCGCGGCCCAGTTCCGCGCCGGGGAAATCCTTGCCGCCCGCGCCGGGCAGGAAATCCTTGGCGTGCATCAGCGCGATGCGGCCGGGGTTGGCCTTGAAGTAGTCGGCGGGATTCTTGCCGCCCACGTGCACCCAGCCGCAGTCCAGTTCGAAATGCACCAGCTGGTGGTCGGTTTCCTTCAGAAGCACGTCGTAGAAGGTCTGGCCGCCGCCGACGTCGGTGAACTCGCGGTGGTGGTTGTGATACGCGTATTGAAGGCCGGCTTTCTTCGCTTTCTCGCCCAGGCGGTTGGCGTATTCGGCGGTGCGCTTGGCCTCGTCCAGCGAATACGTGGGCTCGGGCGCATGGGCGCCGGCTTCCTTCTGCATGATCGACGGCAGCATGCTGCTGACGATGAACTTCGCGCCCAGGGTGTGCGCGGCTTCGATGCCCGGATCGAAACCGAGGCTGTCGAAGTGCATGCTGGGACAGCCGAGGCCAGCCTCTTTCAACTGGTCGCGCAGGGTGGCGGCGGTGGTGGTGACGATCGCCTCGATCTCGCTGTAGCCGATGCTCTTGAGCGTCTTGAGCGTGCCGAGCGGATCGGCCTGGTACGACTTCAGCACCATGTACAGCTGGATGCCGAGCGCCTTGCCCTGCGCGCCGGCGGCGAGCAGCCGGCCGGAAGGGCTGGCGGCAAGCCATGCCGCGGCGCCGAACATGGCGGATCGAGCGAGGAACTGCCTGCGATTCATCATCATATGGATTCTCTCGGGGCGGCCGGTGGGTAGCTTGGGAGATGGGGCGTCAGTGCGTGACCGCAGCGGGCTGGCCGACAGCGCTCCTGCGGTCCTTGAAGGCGAGTACGAACAGCACCAGCACGGCGAAGGCGCAGCCGCCGGCGATCAGCCAGATCGAGCGCCAGTCGTGCGCGCCTGGCGTGGCATAGGCATCGACCACCACGCCCGACAGCCACGAGCCGACGAACATGCCCAGGCCATAGGTAAGGAAGGTGATCAGGCCCTGCGTCGCCGCGCGCAAGGCGGTGGGCGCTTCGCGGTCGATATAGATCTGGCCGACCACGAAGAAGAAATCGAAGCAGATGCCATGCAGCACGATGCCCAGCCACAGCATCCACATCAGCTCGCCCGGCGCGCCGAAAGCGAACATCGCATAGCGCAGCACCCAGGCCAGCATGCCCACCGCCAGCATGTACTTCACGCCCAGGCGGCGGAAGAACCAGGGGATCAACAGCATGCACAGGATCTCGGACATCTGTCCGCCGGTCATCTTGCCGGCCGCGTTGACCACGCCCACTTCGTTGAGGAACAGATTGGTGAACGCGTAGTAGAACTGCAGCGGGATGCAGATCAGGAAGGACGCCAGCGCGAACACCGCCATCGAGCGGTCGCGCAGCAGGTGCAGCGATTCCAGCGGCAAGGCGTGGCGGATTTCGAAGCGCTGGTTGCGCGCCAGCGGCGGCGTGGGCGGCAGGGTGAGGCAGTACAGCGCCGTCACCACCGACAGTACCGCAGCCAGGTGCAGCGGCGAGGCGGTGGCTTCGACGCCCCAGGCGCCGACGGCCAGGCCGACCAGGATCCAGCCGATGGTGCCGAGCACGCGGATGCCGCCGAATTCTTCCTGTGGGTCGCTGATGTGGCGCATCGCCAGCGAAGTGGTCAGCGCCAGCGTCGGCATGTAGCACAGGCTGTAGGCGAGCAGGGTGCCGTAGAGCAGCGCGAACGAGGTCTGCTTCGCGGCGAACACCAGCAGCACGGCGCCGAGCAGATGCAAGGCGGCGAGCACGCGGCGCGTGTCGAACAGGCGGTCGGCGAGCAGGCCGACGAACAGCGGCGAGATCATCGCGCCGATCGCGGTGGTGCCGGCCACCGCGCCGATCTCCTTGCCGCTGAAGTGCAGGGTCTGGCCCAGCCAGGTGCCGACGGTGACATACCAGGCGCCCCAGATCGCGTACTCGAACAGCATCATCAACCTAAGGCGCCACTTCATCATCCCCGTGCTCCCCTTTTGCGTGGTGTTGCGGTCAGGTCTTCGACGTCTTGCCACACGCCGCCCGCGGCGTGGCTTTTCAGCATGGCGTCGACCAGCAGGCTGTTGCGGTAGCCGTCCGCGAAGGTGGGCAGGGCGGACGGCTTCTTCGCCGGCGCGCCGCCCTGGCGGATCCAGGCATAGGCATCGGCGATCAGGTTGCGGAACGCATCGGGCCAGGCTTCCGGATGGCCGGCAGGCAGGTGCGCATACGGACGCGCGGCCGCATCGAGCAGGGCGGGATCGCGCGTCAGCACGGTGTTCGGCTGGTTGTGATGGCCGACCCACAAATCGTTCGGCTGCTCCTGCCGCCAGGCCAGCGACGCCTCGCGGCCGCTGACCTCCAGGCGCAGGTCATTCTTGTGGCCGGGCAGCACCTGGCCGATGGTGACGCAGCCGCGCGCGCCGTTGTCGAAGCGCAGCAGCACGCTGGCGAGATCTTCGCTGGCGATCCTGATCTTCTTGCGCGGGGCGGATTTCGCCGCCTTGGCGAAAGCCTTGGGCGAGGCGGCCGGCACCTCGCGCACTGGCACCGCGGTATGCAGGTCGGCCAGCACGGCGACGATGCGCGCGCCGGTGACATGCTCGGCCAGGTCGCACCAATGCGAGCCGATATCGCCCAGCGCGGAGCTGGCGCCGCCGCGCTTGGGATCGAGCCGCCACGAATAGGCGCGCTCGTCGGTGAGCCAGTCCTGCAGATAGCAGCCGTGCACGAACACCTGCGCGCCGAGCTTGCCCTTGGCGATCATCGCGCGGGCCTGCTGGATCAGCGGGTAGCCGCGGTAATTGAAGGTGACCACGTGGGCCACGCCGGCCTTGCGCGCGGCTTCGTGCAGCTCGCGGCTTTCTTCCAGGCTGCTGGCCAGCGGCTTGTCGGAGATCACGTGCTTGCCGGCCTGCAGTGCCGCCAGCGAGATCTCGCGATGCAGATGATTGGGCGTGGTGTTGTGCACCACCTGCACGGCCGGATCGGCCAGCAGTTCGCGGTAGCCGGCATAGGCGCGGTCGACGCCCAGTTCGCGGGCACGCTTCTGCGTCGATTCGGGACTGGAGCCGGCGATGCCGACGACGTCGACGTCGCCCAGGCGGCGCACCGCATCCAGGTGATGGGCGGCGATAAAGCCGGGGCCGACCAGACCCATGCCGAGACGCTTCATCGGCACATCCTGTCGTCGCTGGTCGCTGTGGACTGGCTAGGCATGTTCCCCCTCCGAGGTATCGCTACCATCGAAAATGTATTCGATTACATCCGCATGCGGACTGGACTTCCAAGGCACAACCGGGAAAAGTGCGATGCAAGCCACGCAAGTGGGAAGCGGCAAGACCGCGAAAAAACTGCGCTGGTATGTAACAGACTTGGAAATGCCGATGCAACGATTTCATGTAATCCATTACATTGCGGCGCAGCATGAGCGGCGGCCCGAGCCTTGGCAGGGCGCTTGCCGGCTTGCGCGGGGGTGCTATCGTCCCGCACCAATCGGCGGCATGGGAGTCCGGCATTCGTGAGCGGCAAGGGATCGAAGGGCGGACGCAAAGACGGCAAGGGCGCGGCAGCCGAGGCGCCGCCGGCCCGCGTCAGTACGGTCAAGGAGATCGCCGCCATCGCCAAAGTGTCGGTGGCCACCGTGTCGCGCGCATTGCAGCGGCCGGAGGTGGTCAGCGAGGCCACGCGCCAGCGCATCCACGAAGTGGTCAAGCGCCTCGGCTACACGCCGAACGCCCTGGCGCGCAACCTGCGCACCGCGCGCACCCGGTTGATCGTGGCGCTGCTGCCGGACATCGCCAACCCCTTTTTCTCCGAAGTGATCCGCGGCATCGAACAGGTGGCGCACGAGAACGGCTATTCGGTTTTGCTTGGCGAAACCCAGGGCAGCGTGGTGCGCGAGCAGGCCTATGCCGACATGGTCGCGGCGCGCCGCGCCGACGGCATCATCACCATGTCGCCGCGCGTGCCGGCGATTCCGATCCAGGGCCGCCAGCCGGTGGTCAATGCCTGCGAGTACGTCAAGGACGGACAGATTTCCAGCGTTTACATCGACAACGTCGCGGCGGCGGGCGTGGCGGTGGATTACCTGGCCATGCTGGGACACCGCGAGATCGCCTTCGTCGCGGGCCCGCCGTCCAGCCCCATCTGCGTGGACCGCGAGCAGGGTTACCGGCTGGCCTTGCAGCGCGCGAAGCTGCCGGTGCATCCGGGTTTGATCGTGACCGGCGATTTCTCGATCGAGGCCGGCGAGCGCGCGGTCGAGCAGTTGCTGGCACAGGGGCAATCGTTCACCGCGCTGTTCTGCTCCAACGACGAAATGGCCATCGGCGCCATGCGCGCGCTCAGCTCGCATGGACTGAGCGTGCCGGACGACGTGTCGGTGGTCGGCTTCGACGACATCCGCTTCGCCCGCTACACCTCGCCGCCGCTCACTACGGTGGCGCAGCCGAAGAACGCGCTGGGGCGCGAGGCGATGAGCATGATGCTGGAACTGCTCAGCGACGCCGAGGTGCCGCCGCGCAAGCGCGTGCTGTCGGCGGACCTGGTGGTGCGCGGTTCGACGGCGCCGCGGCGACCGGCGTAGGTTGGGGTGAGCCGCAGGCGAACCCCAACAATACGGAACGCTTGAAGGTTGCGATGTTGGGGTTACTGGCTGCATCAGCAGCCAGCCCTTCGGGCCATCCGCTACGCGGATGTTCGCTACGGCATCCTGCCTTCGCAGTCGCCTGCGGCTCACCCCAACCTACGTCGCTACGTCGCTTTCTTCTCGCGGTTGCGCTTGCGGACAGGTGCGGCGGCGCCTTCGATCTGGAGCTGCTCCATCCACGACAAGGCATCGAGATAACCGAGGAAATGCCGCAGATACCCGGGCGACAGCTCGCGCATCGAGGCGATGGCGCGATGCGCCAGCGCGCTCGAGTTGAGCGGGCCGGCATTGGCGGGAGCGGGCTGCAGCGATTGGCGCAACTGGCTTTCGGTGCGCAGGCCGGACCAGAGCTGGCGGACATCGGCCAGCATGGGCAGTTCGGGAAAAGCATCGGGTGCGCGCCGGGCCAGCGTCTGCGCGAGCGAGCGGAGCGGGCCATCGCCGGTTGCCGCCGTGCCGGACTGCGGTTGCGCGGCAGCTTGTTCGACGATGGCAGCATAGCCATCGAGCAGCGACGACAACCGCTCGTCGAGCAGGCGCCGCACTTCGCCTTCATGTCCCGCCGCGCGCTGCTCCAGCGCTTCCAACACGTGGAAGCGCACCGGGTCGATCCGGTCGGCGCCTTGTTCGCGCCACGTATCGAGCCTCGCTTTCGCCGAGGTCCGCTCTTCAGTCATGGATAAGGCTTTCGGGCGAGCCCTGCGCCGGACGCGGCACCGGCGCGATTTCCACGCGCCGGTTCCTGGAGCGTCCATCTTCGCTTGCATTCGAACCCACCGGCTGCTCCGCGCCGAACGCGGCGGCGAATACCGACGAAGCGGGCACGCCTTCGGCGATCAGCGTGCGGGTGACGGTAAGCGCGCGCTCGGCCGACAACTCCCAGTTGTCGGCGAACTGGCGGTTGCCGTCGCGCACCTGGCGGTCGTCGGTGAAGCCACTGACCATAAGAATCTCGTCCCGCGACTTGAGATAGCCCGTCAACGGACCGGCCAGGCTCCGGAGCACCTCGCGTCCTTCCGGCTGCAACTGGTCGGAGTTGAGCGCGAACAGCACATTGCCGCGGATGCCGATGCGGCCGTCGACCAGGGTCACGCGGCCGGCGGCGAGCGGCGCGGCCAGCGCCTGTTCCAGCGTCTGGCGGCGCTGCGCCTCGGCCTGGCGCCGCTTCACTTCTTCTTCCAGCTGGTTCGACAGCTGCATCTGCATGCCGATCATGCCGACCAGGATCAGCACGAACACGCCCAGCAGCACCGACATCAGGTCGCCGAAGGCGGCCCAGATCGGCGTCGATTCGGTTTCCGCTTCGATCTCGCCGCTCATGCCGTTTCGGCTCCGGCGGCGGTGCGGGTTTCGGCCAGCTGCTGGATCTCTTCGATAATCTGTTTCTGCGACAGCATGCTCAGGTCGACCACTTCGCGGGCCTGGGCCACGTAATAGGCGAGCTGTTCGTCGCTGCGCGCGAGCGAGGCGTCCAGCGCGCCGGCGATCTGCTGCAGGCGTTCCGCCAGCGCCTCGTTGGACTGGCCGAACATCTGCACCGCGACGCCCAGCGCCTCGCCCAGGCTGGCCACCTCGGCGGCGCCGCCGGCCACGTGCGCGGCGGCCGTGCCGAGCTTGCCGGTCTGCGCTTCGACGTGATCCTGGAAGCGCGTGCCGACGCGGTCGAGCAGGTCGGCCGAGGTGGCGATCAGGCCGTCGACGGCGGCACGCTGTTCGGTCGAGGCGTGGTTCACCGAGTCGAGCAGGGTTTCCACGGTGGCGAGCAGGCGGCTGCGTTCTTCCAGCATCGCGGTGTCGCGCACCATGCTGTCGGAGAGCTTCTGGCGCAGTTCGGCGACCACTTCGGCGGCGGCCTTCGGCGCTTCGGAGGCGGCCTGCACCAGGCGCGCGATCTCGGCGATGGTTTCGCCGGCGTGCGCCTTGGCCTGTGCCGTGATGTCGCGCGAGGTCTGCGCGAGCGTGTCGCAGATGTCGCGCTGGCGGTCCGCGGCGTGCGCGGCGGTCTGTTCCCACTGGCCGTGCAGCGCGGTGGACATCGCGCCGAGGCTTTCGGTCCACGCGGCAAGGCGTTCCTGGTCCCGCGCGGTGAGTGCCGCCTGCAGGTCTTCGTGCGACTGGCGCACGACGCCGACCAGCGAGGCAGCGTGCTGTTCGAACGTGGCTGCCGCGGCGGCCAGCGCTTCCTGGTTGCGCGCAGCCAGCTCGCCGTTGGCGGCTTCCTGGCGCGACAGCGTCTGCTGCCAGGCTTCCGCGGCGTGGTTCGCGGCGGTATCGAGGCGGGCGGCGACGTCGCCGATCAGCGCGGCGGAGCGCTGTTCGAATGTACCGTTGAACTGCTGCAGCGAATCGCGCAGATCGCCGGTAAGCGCCGCGCCGGCGCGGCGATGCTCGTCCAGCGCTTCCTTCCACAACCCGGCCACCTTGGCGGTGGTCGTCTCGAAGCCGGCGGACACGCCGTCGAGATGGCGCTGCACGCCTTGTTCGACCGCTGCGCGCAGCGCCACCGTCTCGCGCGACAGGCCGGCCATGGTGGCTTCCACCACCGGCTGGATCGATGCGCTCACCGCGCGTGCGCTCTCGGCCACGCCTTGTTGCAGCGACTGCTCGACGGAGTGGGCAAGGCGCGCATAGGTGGTTTCGGTCCTGGCGTGGAAAGCGTCCTGGCCAGCGAGCTGGCGCTCGTGCGCGGCCTGGTTCTGCTGTTCGATGCTCGCCATCAGCGCCTGCAGGCGGTCGACCAGGGTCGGCATCAGCTCGGTCTGGCGCTGCAGCAGGCGCAACGCCTCGTCGCGCTGGTGCGCCTGGGAGAACACGCGCAAGGTGGTGGCGGCGTGCGTATCCAGCTGCTGCGTCGCCTGCATGCGCTCGCGGCGGCACAGCGCGGACAGCAGGCCGAGCATGGCCGAGCTGGCCACGCCCGCGATCGAGGTGCCGAACGCGAAACCCAGGCCCTTGACCGGCGCGGCCAGCGAACCGCGCATGGCCTGGAGATCGTCGGCGCTTTCCAGCGCCAGGCCGGTGCCGCGCAGCGTCGCCATCATGCCGAGCAGGGTGCCGAGCATGCCCAGCAGCACCAGCAGGCCGACCAGGTAGGGCGTGAGCACCGGCACCGGCAGCGCCGCGCGCTCGCCCTCGACGCGCAGGCGCACGGTGTTGCGCAGGCTGGGATGCAGTTGGCCCAGCCAATCGCCCAGGTTGGACGGTGCCATTTCAAGCTTGGCAACGGCATCGCCCAGCGTGTGCGTGGCCTGCCGGTAGCGGAACAGCTCCATGCCGCCGGCGAGATAGCAGGCGCCGATCAAGGCGGCGATCGCCGCGCCCAGCGGATTGGAGCCGACGTAGCCGGCGCCGATCCAGCCGACGGCCACGAGGCCGGCGGCGAAAACGAGGGGATAAACGAGACTTCTGAACATGGCGTTCCAGTTAGCTGGCGCGAAGGGCCGCGAGCAGGCCTTCGACCGGTTGAAAACGAACATCCAGTTCGGCGAGCAGCACGCTCTGCATGTCCTTGCGAAAGACGTCGAGCCACGCGGCCGACGTTTCCCCAGCCGGGAGCTCCGCTCCCGCGGCACCTTCCGCGGCGTTCTCCGCGGCCTGGCGCAGTTGTTCGAAATGCGCGCCCAGCAGCCTGGGCGCGGCCGCCAGCAGCGCGTGTTCGCGCGGACTCAGTGCCACTTCCATTGCCGCATCCACGGATGCGAGCCGCGCCATCTCCGCATCTTTCGCGGCGAGCCGGTCGCGCAACCTGCCGCGCAACCGCCCGGTGGCGGCCTGCATCGCGCGCTGATGGGTGAGATAGCGCTGGCGGACGATGGCGGCGTCGATGCCGATCTCGTCCTGCGCGGCGGCCGGCGACAGCGCCCGGTCGCCCACGACGGCCTGGGCCAGCGCGGCGCGCGTGCGTGCGCACTCCTCGGCATCCTCGTCGGTGAAGGGCGCGCCATCCGCCAGCACCGGCCGGCCGTCCAGCGCCGTGGACAGCGCAATGGACTGCTTCCAGTCGAGCCATTGGCTCAACCGGTCCGGCAGGGGAGGCGGGGAGGCCGGGGCGTCGGCGTCCGTCAGGCTGGCTAGCAGGCGGATGAACGTCGGGCCGCGGACGGGCGTCCGGTGGAGGGCTTGCACCATGCGGCTGGGTAAAAAAAGACGACGATTCTACACGTGGGGTGGGACGCGTCGATTAACAGCAGGGGGCGAAGTCGCCGAATGGCAATGCAAATTATTGATTGACATTGCGTTTACCCGCCGCAACCGCGCCACCTGGCTCGAGCATGGCAATCGTCCCCGGCCATCGCTTCACAGGCTTGGCCGGGCCATCCGGCGGGTCATCGCGGACACGGCGCGATGTGCCGCTCCGGGTAACGGTTTCCTGAAACGGCCATGCCCGGTCAGCAGAAGCGCCGCAGCAGGGAGCCGACCGCATGGGCGAAGCAGCTACACTCGGCCGCCGTTACATGGATGGAGCTGCCCGATGGAGGCCGCGAAGCAAACGCCGGCGTTGCACGGCGAGGCGCGCGATGAAACCTGAAGACCTGCAGCGCCTGGTCACCGTCACCATGCCCTATGGCCGCTACCAGGGCCGCCTGATCGCCGACCTGCCGGGCGCCTACCTGGCCTGGTATGCGCGCAAGGGTTTCCCGCCCGGCGATCTCGGCAACCTGCTCGCGCTTGCGCTGGAAATCGATCACAACGGCCTGAAGCGGCTGCTCGATCCTTTGCGGAAGCGCTCATAAATGGATGCCGCGATGAAGCGGTGGCGTGTCGTTCTTGGCGTGGCCCTGGCGCCTGCGGTGCTGCCGCTGGCTTATGCGCTGGCGTCGCTGCTGCTTTCGGGGTACGTGTTCGATGCGCCGGGGCATCTGGATAAGTTCTTCCTCGAAGTAGCTGCTATTGCGATCGTCTGCTACGGGGCCAGCTATCTGCTCGGCGCGCCTGTGGTGATTGGCCTGGTGCTGGCGCGCCGCTTGAGCGTCCTGCCTTGTGTTTCGCTGAGCGCCCTGGTCGGGGCGGTGGCGGCGGTGCTGGTCTACCTGCACTACCGGGAGGGCGGCGTGGAAAGCGGGCTCGCCGCCCTGCTGGGAGCCTGCGCCGCCGTGCTGGTGTCCACGGTCTTCTGCGCGCTTGCCGGCGTGCCCTGGCGACGCCGCACCATCGCCGCGGCGGCTTGATGCTGCCGCGCGTCGCGGATCGATATTCGCAATTAATTACTCGGATGTAATTAATTACGCCGTCCGCATTTATATTTTACGAATAAAGCCATAAGCTTTTGATGCGCCGGTAAATGCACTCGCATTGCATCGATATAATGCGTTTTCTCGCCTAAGTCATTTCACCGGGCCTTGATTTATCTCCGATGGATTCGTGATTTGAATCACGGGATTTTCTGTTGACGCCCCAAGACGTCGCGCCCTAGGTTTATTGAATTCATCAGTCGGGAGCTGATGAATGATCCTGTGACTCGCGCGGCAATTACTTGCGCACTTCCAGAGGGCGGAAGGGCGTATTTCGTGCAGAAGATGGGGCAGGGGCTGCAACGCGCCTCGGATCGCTCGGCAATTCCGGAAAACACAAAAGCTGCCGTGCCCAAGCACGGTTTTCATTGATGAGGGTTCACGCAACCCCACGGGGTTCGTTTGTCCTCAAAATCCTTCGGAGTATTCCATGCCAAGTCATTTCCGCCATAAAGCCATGCAGAACGGTGATTCCTTGAAACGCCAAGGGCTGGCCAGCCGGATCCGGTGCGTGCTGGGTCTGTCCGTGCTGGTTGCGGCATCGGGTCTATGCGTGATGCCACCCGCCAGCGCGGCCGATGCCGGCGTCGTCGCCGTTGGCTCCGTGGCAACCCATCATGTGCCGCTGGCCGTACGCAACGGCGCGGCGCCGCTGATCAGCAACCTGGATACGAGCAAGCACCTCAAGCTCGCCCTCAGCCTGCAGCCGCGCAACCAGGCCGAACTCGACCAGCTGCTGCGCGACCTGCAGGATCCGCACAGCCCGCAATACCACCAGTACCTCAGCGTCGAGCAGTTCACCGCGCGCTTCGCGCCGACGCAGGATGACTACGACACGGTCGTCGCCTGGGCGCAGGCCAATGGCATGACGGTCACCGGCACCACGGCGAACCGCCGCCTGGTCGACGTCGAAGGCCCGGTCGAAACGATCAACCGCGCCTTCCAGGTAAAGATGGGCAACTACGCGCATCCGACCGAGAGCCGCACCTTCTTCGCCGCCGACCGCGAACCCGTGCCGGCCGGCCTGAGCGTGCCGCTGCTGCACGTGTCGGGACTGGACAACTTCCGCCTGCCGCACACCAACTATCACAAGAAGGCGGATGCGGCGCCGGTGCAGCACGGCGGCTCCGGCCCCGGCGGCGAATTCCTGCCCAGCGACATGCGCACGGCCTATTACGGCAGCGGCTCGCTGACCGGTTCCGGGCAGACGGTGGGCATCTTCTCGTTCGACGGCTACGTCACCAGCGACATCTCGCTGTACTACACCAAGACGGGCATGTCCTCGAGCGTGCCGGTCAGCAACGTGCTGGTCAGCGGCTTCGACGGCAAGTGCGGACACGTCGGCGGCAGTTGCGACGACGGCGAGCAGATCCTCGACATCGTCAATGTGATCGGCATGGCGCCGGGCCTGACCAAGGTGCTGTTCTATGAAGGCGACAGCGCCACCGACATCCTCAACAAGATGGTCTCGGACAACCAGGCCAAGGTGCTGAGCTGCTCCTGGGGCGGCGGCGATTTCAACAATGCCACCGACGATCCGATCTACCAGGAAATGGCGGCGCAGGGCCAGACCTTCGTCAACGCCACCGGCGACAGCGGTTCGTACAACGCCTCGTCGAGCGCCTACGATCCGCCCTCGGCCGACTCCAACGTGCTGGAAGTGGGCGGTACCGACCTGACCACCAGCAGCAGCGGCGCCTGGTCGGCGGAAACGGCGTGGTCCGATGGCGGTGGCGGCTATACCAGCGCCTCCGGCGAAAGCACGCCCAGCTACCAGAAGCTGGCCGGCGTGATCACTTCGGCGAACAAGGGTTCGACCACCTATCGCAACGATCCGGACGTGGCGGCCGAAGCGAATTTCGACAACCCGACGGTGAGCAACGGCACCTTCGAAACCGGCTATGGCGGCACCAGCTTCGCCGCGCCGCGCTGGGCGGGCTTCCTGGCCCTGGTGAACCAGCAGGCGGTGGCGAATGGCCACTCGACGGTGGGCTTCGTCAACCCGGCCATCTACAACGTCGGCATCGGCACCAGCTACACCAGCAACTTCCACGACGTGACCAGCGGCAGCAACGGCTTCAGCGCCGTGGCCGGCTATGACCTGGCCACCGGCTGGGGCAGCCCGCAGGCCGCGCTGGTCGCTTCGCTGGCCGGTTCCGGCGGCGGTGGCGGCAGCACGCCGGTGGCGAACTTCGGCGACACCATCAGCGGCCTGACGGTGAACTTCACCGACAGCTCGACCGATACGGGCGGCACCATCAGCACGTATGCGTGGGATTTCGGCGACGGCGGCACCTCCACCAGCAAGAACCCGAGCCATACCTACGCCGCGGGCGGCACCTACAACGTCAAGCTGACCGTGACCGACAACCTCGGCGCCAGCAACAGCAAGACCCAGGCGGTAACGGTGAGCGGCGGCGGCGGTGGTTCCTCGCAGCTGCTGGGCAACACCGGCTTCGAGAGCGGTGCGGCCTCGCCGTGGTCGATGAGCTCCGGCGTGCTGTGCAGCAACAGCAGCTGCTCCGGCCAGACCGCGCATGCCGGCACCTGGTTTGCGTGGATGAACGGCTATGGCTCCAGCCACACCGACACGGTGTCGCAGTCCGTGGCCATCCCCAGCGGCAAGACCACCGCCACCTTGCAGTACTACCTGCATATCGACACGGCGGAGACCACCACCAGCACCGCCTACGACA
>Ga0065165_1002817_pt1 | contig 13615 bp, 13 predicted proteins | sample AraplaMF_Cvi_mMF_FD_63813 | JGI IMG/M metagenome (GOLD analysis project Ga0065165, IMG submission 63813) | Arabidopsis root microbial communities from the University of North Carolina, USA - plate scrape MF_Cvi_mMF (version 2) (version 3) | ecosystem: Host-associated > Plants > Roots >...
GGCTTCCTCGCTTGCTGCCGATGCCGATGCCGATGCGGCCACCGGCATGCCCAGCGTCTGCCGCAGCGCCTGGACTTTGCCTTCCAGCTTGCCGATCTCCGCCTTGAGCGCGGCGTTCTTGCCGTCGAGTGCAGCGCAGACCTTGGCCTGTGCGGCCTGCTGGGCGCAGGCGGCCGGCGCGGCGGGCTGCGGCGCGTGGATGGGCAGCGGCTGGGGAGCCGGCGCAGGCGCAGGCATGGCCACTTTCGGCGCAGCGTGCAGCTTCGCAACCGCCGGCTTGGGCTGCGGACGCGGCGGCGCCAGCACCGGCGCCGGCACCGGCATTGGCGCCGGCTCGGCATGCACCTTCGCAGCCGGCAGCGGCGCCGGTACAGGGGCAGGCGCCGGCGCCGGATTCGGGTCCGCCGTCAGCCACAGCGTGGCCAGGCGCACCGTGCGCTGGCCCTTGTCGACCAGTTCCAGGTACAGATGCAGGTGCTCGCCCTCGACCGGCCGCAGCGAGGTCACGTGCAGGAACTGGCGGCCATCCCGCTTCATCACCGACAGGTTCACGCTTGCCAGCACCGGCGGCATGGCGATGCCGGCGCCGTTGTAGACCTCGGGACTGGCCAGGCGGACGGAGACCGGCGTGACCGGGTCGTCGACCATGGCCAGTTCGATGTCGGCCACCAGCGGCTGCCCGATGTGGGACGACACGCGCGCCTCGCCCAGTTCGGCCGCGTTAGCGGAACCGAAAGCAGCGGCAAGAGCGAGCGTGGACAGGAAACGGCGGGAGCAGCGGTGCATAGGGATGAAAAATTCGTAGCCTCAGCGTCATTAACGGCCGTTGCGGTACACTCTTTAGTGATACTTCCCTACTAACAAAAAGTCAGGACGAGTCTATGGAACACAGGATCGAGAAGGACAGCTTCGGCCCGATCGAGGTGCCGCATCACCAGCTGTGGGGCGCGCAGACCCAGCGCTCGCTGCACCACTTCCACATTTCGACCGAGAAGATGGCGCCGGAACTGGTGGCCGCGCTGGCCCAGGTCAAGCGCGCCGCCGCCGCGGTCAACCGCTCGCTCGGCAAGCTGCCGGCGGATAAGGCGGACGCCATCATCAAGGCCGCCGAGGAAGTGCTGGAGGGACGCCATCCGGGCGAATTCCCGCTGTCGGTCTGGCAGACCGGGTCGGGCACGCAGAGCAACATGAACATGAACGAGGTGCTGGCCAACCGCGCTTCCGAATTGCTGGGCGGCGAGCGCGGCGAGGCACGCCAGCTGCATCCGAACGACCACGTCAACATGGGCCAGTCCTCGAATGACATGTTCCCGACCGCCATGCACGTGGCCGCCGCGACCGCCGTCGCCAAGGACCTGCTGCCGGCGCTGGCCCAGCTGCGCGGCACGCTGGCCGTGAAGGCGCGCGACTTTGCCGGCATCGTCAAGATCGGCCGCACCCACCTGCAGGACGCGACCCCGCTCACGCTCGGCCAGGAATTTTCGGGCTATGTGGCCCAGCTCGAGTTTTCCGAACAAGCCATCAAGGCCTCCCTGCCCGGCCTGCTGCTGCTGGCGGCCGGCGGCACGGCGGTCGGCACCGGCCTGAACGCGCATCCGGAATTCGCCAACCGCATCGCCGCCGAGATCTCCTCGCGCACCGGCCTGCAGTTCAAGAGCGCGCCGAACAAGTTCATGGCGCTGGCCGGCCACGACGCGATGGTCGCCGCGCACGGCGCCTTCAAGACCCTGGCCACGGCCCTCATGAAAATCGCCAACGACGTGCGCTGGATGGCCTCCGGCCCGCGCTCGGGCCTGGGCGAGATCACGATTCCGGAGAACGAACCGGGCAGCTCGATCATGCCGGGCAAGGTCAATCCGACCCAGTGCGAAGCTCTGACGATGCTGTGCTGCCAGGTGTTCGGCAACGACGTCGCCATCACCATGGGCGGCGCCCAGGGCAATTTCGAGCTGAACGTGTACAAGCCGATGATCGCCCATAACTTCCTGCAGAGCGCGCGCCTGCTGGCCGACGGCATGCGTTCCTTCGACGAGCATTGCGCCGCCGGCATCGAGCCGAACCGCAAGCGCATCGGCGAGCTGATGGAGCAGTCGCTGATGCTGGTGACCGCCCTGGCCCCGCATATCGGGTATGATCGCGCCGCGCAGATCGCCAAGACCGCCCAGCACAATGGCCTGACCCTGCGCCAGGCCGCGCTGCAGTCCGGCTTCGTCGACGAGCAGCAGTTCGACCAGTGGATCGTGCCGATCGAGATGACGCGGCCGGATCCGGGCTGAGGCATCGCGAGCCGAGGTTTTGGGGCGGCGGCGACGTTCTGGAGCAGCGAACTCAACGGTACGCCGTCCATTTTTAACCGAGGATAGAATGCAAACAACAACTTTTGAACTGACATCGGAGTTCATCGAACTCAACCAGCTGCTCAAGCTCGTCGGCTTTGTCGACAGCGGTGGTGCCGGCAAGAACATGGTGGCCAGCGGTGCGGTGTCGGTCGACGGCAAGAAGGAACTGCGCAAGACTGCCAAGATCCGTGCCGGCCAGGTGGTGAGCGTGGGCGATGTGCGGATCACTGTCCGCTAAATAAGTTCCCTTTCCCTCACCAAAAGAGGTGCGTCCTGCCGGATGCACCTGCCGGGCGCACCGGATGAGCTCTCCCCCACTATGGATGGGGACGTTTGCGCGCTGACAAACTTGGGCAGTCCCCCTTCTCTATATTGAAGACGTATTTCGGCAAAAGGTGAGGAAAATGGATACCCCAGACCCAAGCTCCATGACGCAGCAGAGGCTCATCGGCGACCTGCGTCTCGTCATCGAAAACGCAGAGGAATTGCTCAAGAACACCGACCATTACACCGGTCTCGTGTACCAGAGTGCGCGCGCCAAGCTGGCCATGGCGCTAAATGCGGCCAACGACGAACTGGCCCGTTTCGAAGAAGAACAGCTGTCCCGCATGATCGAAGCCACCCGGGCGGCCAACGAACTGCACCACGACGCAACCGGCGAAGAACGCATCCTGCGCGCCTTCCGCTACCACTAAGCAGCACCCCGCCAGGGCGGCCGGCTCCCCACCCGGCCTGCCCTTCAGCCTTTCACGATCGCCGTCACCACACCGTTTTTCAGCCAACCGTCCAGCCAGGCCGCGATCGGCGCTTCCTCGTCGATGTCGAAGGCCGCATCGAATGCCGCCCCGAACGATTCGCCTGCCGCCAGCCGCGCCAGCGCCGCATGTTCGGCCGCGGCCAGTTCGCCTACTGTCACTTGCCACCGTGCACGCAGGATGAGGGCATGGCCCGGCCGCTGCATGTCTTCCGGCATGGCCGCGCCACCGGGCTGGTGCGCGTGCCAGAGCGCTGCCACCGCCCAATCGGAGGCGAACAGGCGCAGCGAAGGATGCAGCACAGCGCGGCTGGCCTCGAATTGCTGCGGGTCCAGGGTCGCCAGCACGGCCAGCGGCTTGCTGTCGACCGCGTCGGGCGCGTACCAGGAGGTGTGCGCCATCCACTCCAGGCGCGCAAGATCGGGCAGCCAGGCCCGTCCGTCCTCCAGGCCGCCGGCCTCGAGAAACGCCGCCAGCCCGTCGCCGAAGCGGTTCAGGTCGGGATCATCCGCTGGATGGCTGCGGCCGTAAGCCCGCGCCAGGCCGTCGAAGCTTTCCTCGCCCAGCAGCTTGCGCAGCACCGGATAGCTCGACGCCAGCGCACGGCGCCAGGCACTCTTCAGGTTGCCGCGGTAAATGCCCAGGCGCGCCGGATCGCCCTTGAGCCGGGGCGCCAGCGCCGGCAGCTGGCCGGGATCGGACAGGGCCGCGCCGAAGGCTTGCTGCACGGCGTCCAGCTCGTCGATGCCGGCGGACGGCTGGGCTGCCGGCGCGGCAGCAGCCATGGCTAGGGGCGCAGCGGCGCCGTCCAGGGCTACATCGACAGCGATGCGGCGCGCCTCGGCCGCCTCCTCGATCAGCACCTCCAGCGGCGGCACGTCCGTGTCCCATTCCACCAGCGCCGGCACGGCGCCGAAGCGCTGTAAAGCCGCGCGGTACAGCGCCCAGACCGGGGCCGCGATGCGGTCGCCGTGGTGGTCGATGACGGCGAGATCGGTGACGAGGTGCCCGCCCAGGTGCAGCTCGGCGATCGTCCCCGGCGGCAGGCCGGCCAGGGCATCCAGCGCGGCAAGGGCATCCTCGCCGTGGTTGCACTGGTTGACGTAGAGATTGTTCACGTCGAGCAGGATGGCGCAGCCGGTACGGCGCGCCAGCGCGACCAAAAATTCGGCCTCGCTCATGGCATCGCCGGCAAAACGCAGGTAGGTGGAGACGTTTTCGACCAGTATGTGGCGCTTCAGCACCTCCTGCACCCGCTCGACGCGGGCCGCCACCAGATCCAGCGCCGCCATGTCGAGGCGCAGGGGCAGCAGGTCGTTGAGCTGGCGTCCGCGCAGCGCGCCCCAGCTCAGGTGTTCGGAGACGAGGGCCGGTTCGATGGCCTCGGCCAGCTGCCGCACGCGCTCCAGGTGGTCTTCGGAAAAACCGTGGACCGAGCCCAGCCCGAGGCCGACGCCATGCAGGCTGAGGGGATAGTCGCGCCGCAGGGTTTGCAGCACATGCCAGTCCCAGCCCGAGCGGGCCAGGTAGTTTTCGGAATGCACTTCCAGAAAGTCCAGCTGCCCTGGCGGAACACCCTCTTCTAGCAGCTGGCGGTAGTGCGGGACGCGCAGGCCGATGCCGACGCCGCGCACCGGAGGCGCTATCACGGATTTATTTTTTCTTCTGCTGCTGCGGCGGGTTCAGCTTGCCGCCGGACTTCTCGCAGCTGCCCTTGGGCACGGAACGCCATTCGGCCGGGTCATTGTCGACCGCCGCCTGGCCGGCACAGCCGTGGGTGGCGGTACCGCAATCGTTCTGGCCGGCTTTCGCCACGCCATAGCATTTTTCCTGTTCACCATTGGCCTGCATGCCCATCTGGCCGGTGGCGGAAGCATTCGCGGCGCAGACGCTGGCGAGCGCGGCAGCAACCAGTGCTTGACGTTTATTCATGCGGGATCTCCTTCAGAATGCGTACGCCGGCGGGGACGGCCATGTGTGGCTGCGCGTGGGCAGCAATGGTGGCGGCTGGAGCGGACTATTGTAGGCCTGTCCCTGTGCGCCGGGTACGTGGCTCGATAACGCACCGGGCAGCGATCCTGTTGACGCGCCCGGTTGATTTTTTTTGGCCTTCACTTAAGAGCGTCTAACAAGCCCCAGGGCAAGGCGCATCGTCGAAGACAGTACGCTAGTACGGCGAGACGATGCAACGCTGCCATGGGGTCTTGTTAGGCGCTCTTAGGCGGTCGTATTGACGTGCTTGCCCAGGTGTGCCGGCAGGTTCGGCGCCGGCGCGGCCGCCTGGACGGCGTCCAGCAGCTGGGTGGCGGTCGAGGCCTGGAGGTCCTGCGCCTTCTTGAGCATGGCGATGCCCACATCCTGGCGGGTGCCGGTGTCGGCGATGCTGGTGGCGAGCTTGGCGATTCCCATGACGTCCATGACGGTCTCCTGTAAGGGTCGATTGCAAGACCCAATGCGGGTCATCCTGTATTAACGGCAGATCCGGCCTGAACTTTAGGGCCCGGCCGCCGCCAGGATGGCCTGGACCTGTTCCGGAAACGCCGGCTTGAGCAGGTGATGGTCGAAGCCGGCCGCATGCGTGCGGGCGCGGTCTTCCTCGGCGCCCCAGCCGGTCAGTGCCACCAGGCGGATATCGTGCATGCCTGGCAAGGCCCGCAGCGCCAGCGCCGTCTGGTAACCGTCCATACGCGGCATGCCGATATCCAGGAAAGCCAGCGCCGGACGGAATTCTTCGCCGATGCGCAGAGCCTGCTCGCCGTCGTAGGCGACGCGCACCTCGTGGCCGTCCATGCGCAGCAGGATGGACAGGGTATCGGCGGCATCGACATTGTCGTCCGCCACCAGCACCCGCAGCGGATCGCGCTGGCGCGGGACGCCGCCCTGTTCCACAGCCGCCGGCTCGGCAAGCGCCCCGGCGGCCAGCGGCAGGCGGATCGTGAAAGTGCTGCCCTGCCCCGGCCCCGGGCTGGACGCCGTCACGCTGCCGCCGTGCAGGGCGACCAGGTGGCGCACCAGCGACAGGCCGATGCCGAGTCCGCCCTTCGAGATCCCGACGCTCTGCGGGGCCTGGGCAAACATCTCGAACACCGCCTCCAGCGCCTGCGGCGCGATGCCGATGCCGGTGTCAAGCACCTGGATCACGGCCATGCCGCCACTGCTGTCGGTATCGGCGGACACCGTGATCCGGCCGCCCTGCGGCGTGTACTTGGCGGCGTTCGACAGCAGGTTGCTCAGCACCTGGCTCAGGCGCACGGTATCGACGTCCAGCCATACCGGTTCCGCCGGCAGCCGCAGCGCCAGTTCGTGCCCGGCCGCCTCGATCAGCGGCAGGCTGGTTTCGACGGCGCTGGCCACCACCGACTGCAGGTCGACGCGCTCGATCTTCAGCACCACCTTGCCGCTGGAAATGCGGGCGATGTCGAGCAGGTCGTTGATGAGGTGCACCATGTGCCCGACCTGGCGCTCCATGGTCGCGCGCACCTTGTCCAGCAGCCCGGGCTTGTCGGCGCCCAGGCGCAGCAGCTCGAGGGCGTTGCGGATCGGCGCCAGCGGATTGCGCAGTTCATGCGCGAGGGTGGCCAGGAATTCCGACTTGCGGCGGTCGGCCTCGCGCAGCGCCTCGGTCGAGCGCACACGCTCGATGTGCGCCCAGCAGCGGTCGACCACGGCTTCCACCAGCACCACTTCCTCCGCCGTCCAGGTGCGTGGCTGCGCCTGGTGGACCGCCATCATGGCCACCAGCCTGCCTTGCTTGACCAGCGGACAGCAGATGATGGCCTTGATGCCGATCCGGTTGAACATGTCGGAGCCGTCGCCGGGGGCCAGTTCGCGGTCGACGTCGTTGATCAGGAGCGTGCGGCCGACCCGCAGATTGGAGGTCGCGCGTGAGCCGAACAGGTCGAGCGAATACACACCCACCGTGCTGACCGCCCCCTCGACGCGCCAGTCGTGGCGGATGGTGAAGCGGTCGTTGTCCGGCTCCAGGTCGGCGTAGGCGACCCGGGTCGCGCCCAGGTATTCGCCAAGCAGGCGGGTGCTCTGCTCCATGATCGCCTTCGGCTCCGCGGCCAGGCGGGTCGCTTCGCCGATCGCATCCAGCACGCGCAGGCGTGCCTCGACCCGTTCGCGCTCCTGCTGCGAGCGCACCTTGCCGGTGGTTTCGGCGCAGACGCACAACACACCGGCAATGCCGCCGGACTCGTCGCGGATCGGGCTGGTGGAAAAGCTCGCGTACACCTGCTCAGGAAAACCGTTGCGCACCAGGGTGAAGGGATGATCTTCGAACCACAGCGACTCGCCGCGCAGGGTGGCGTCGAGCATCGGGCCGACTTCGTGCCAGATGTCGGCCCAGACCTCACGGAAAGGCTTGCCGAGCAGGTGCTGCGCGTCAAGCGCCTTGGCCCCGAGGATTTCGCGGTAGCCATCGTTGTACAACAGGCACAGCTCTGGCCCCCAGGCCACATACATCGGATGGTGCGCATTCAGCATCATGCTGGCGGCGGTGCGCAGCGATTGCGGCCAGGTCTTGAGGGCGCCCAGCGGCGTCGCGGCCCAGTCCAGGCCGCGCAGGATGGCGCCCATCTCGCCGCCGCCGGAAGCAAAACTCAGGTTAGCGTCGAGAAAGCCGGAGGAAGGCAGTTTCTGCATGAAGGTGCGATAGCAGAAAACTCTGCCCTGAGATCGGTAAATACCCCAACGATAGCACTTTTATACGCTGCGCGTGGCGCTGCCGTCCTCCAGCCACCGTTTCACCCAGTGCAGGATGGCGGCCGGCTGGTCGAGGTCGAGCCAAGTGAGATCTTGCCCGGCACTGTCAGGCCGGGGAATGCTGGCCGCCACCGCGACGACATGCGCATCCTCCGGATACATCGGCGCGCGCCCGAGTTCCGGGTGGAACACTTCCAGCTTGGGGATGGCGGCCCATTTGTAGCCCTCGACCAGGGTCAGGTCGGCCGGCGCCAGGCGCGCCAGGTGCTCCTCGAGCGAGGGTTCGGGCGCGCCGCGCAGTTCGTGCTGGATCGCGAAGCGGTAGGGCGAGGCGATCAGGACTTCGCCGGCGCCGGCCGTGCGCAGACGCGCGCTGTCCTTGTGCGGCGGTTCCAGCACGATGTCATGGTGGCTGTGCTTGATGACGTTGACGCGAAGCCCTTCGGCGGCGAGCTGGCCGACCAGGTATTCCAGCAGTGTGGTCTTGCCGCTGCCGGACCAGCCGACGACGCCCAGCACCTTGCCCGCCGGGGCGCCCACGTCAGTAAGCGACACGGTAGCGCACGCCGCGGAAGTTCATTACCGCGGCCTTCGGCAGCAGCTTCTCCAGCACCAGTCCCGGCGCCACCTCCTCGCCTTCGTGGCGCAGCGCCTTGTCGACCAGCAGCAGGCGGTCGGCCGGATTGGCCGAATACATATAGCCGCCAAAGCTCACGCGCGGCAGGTCGCGCTGGATCGTGTCGGGCAGCTGGTGCAGGTAGGGCAGACTGTCTTCCGGCGATGGTGCCGGTGCCTGGACCGGTGCGGATACTGCGGCGGCACGCGGCGCCGGAACTGGCACCGGCGCCGGTGCTGCTGGTGCCGTGGCCGGAGCACGCACGGGCGCAGTCGACGCCAGCGCCGCCTGCCCTGCCCTGTTCGCGGCGACCGGCGCGGGGCGTGCCGGCGCCTCGGCCACGTGCGCCGGACGCGCCGGCGGCTCGGCCGGCGCCGGCGGTGCGCTCACTTCCAGCGTGTTCGATGCCGATCCGGCAGCCGCCGATGGCGCTGCGGGAAGCGTGGCGGCCACCGGCGGCACGGCCGCAGGTGCGGGCGCAGGTGCGGAGGCAGGCGCAGGTCCACGCTGCCACACCAGCAAGGCCCCCAGCGCGACAACCAGCGCACCGGCCCCGAGGCCGATGAACAGCGGCTTGCGGCTGGCGGCCACGCCCGGCTGGACGGGCTCCACCTGCGGCGCGTGGATCGTGGGCGCATTGCCCAGCTGGCGTTCGGCCTGCGCCTTCTTCAGGGCTTCGAGGATGTAAGACATATTATTTTCCCGTCTCGGCGGCCGGCGTTCCGGTGGCCCGCACACCCGCCGCCAGCAGGCGCGGTTCGTCGACGCCGCTCAACTGGTTCAGGCGCATATAGGTTCGCGGGCCGGCCACGCCGTCCGCCTTCAGGTTCTGCTTCGCCTGGAAGCTGCGCAGCTGGCGGCGCGTCGCGTCGCCGAGCGGCAGATCGGTCCGCGGCGCTTCCACCTTGTTCAGCTCCGCCAGGCGGCCGGCGATCCAGTCCACGTCCGGACCGCTGTCGCCGGGATGTACCTGCTCGCGGAAGGCGCGCGGCGCTTTCCACAAAGTCGTGAACTCGCCGTCGAGACGGGTCGCCAGCGCGCCCAGGCTGACCTTCTGGCGCTGGCCGTTCACGCTCAGGGTGGCGCTGTTCTCGTCCATGTTTGACAGCACCGCGTAGCCGAGCTTCGGCCCATCGTGCAGGGCGACGATGGCCGGCCGGTCCAGCAGGCGCAGTTCGTACAGGCCGCCGCGCCCCTGGTAGCAGCGCAGGTTCAGCTTCGGCGCGCCCTGGCAGGGTTCATCGGGAGGCAGCTGCTGGCCCCACAGCGTGCCCAGCTCGCGCAGGGCTTCGGCCTGGGTTGCCAGCAGCAGCGGTTTCGTGGACGCCGTCGCCTTCGGTGCGGCGACGGAGGCCGGCTGCGCGTGCGGCTGGGCCGGCGCCGTGCTGGCCACGGCAGCGCCGGCGACAGCGCCAGGCGCCGATGCGCGCGGCACCGCCTGCCAGGCCGCGGCGCTGATCGCCGCCCCGGCCAGCACCCCGCCTGCGACCAGCGGCCAGCGCAGCGGCGCGCGCTGCGTGGGCGTCTCTGCGGCAAACACTTCCTGGGCCGCGCGGCGCAGGATCTTCGGTGTCGCTTCGCGGCTGTTCTCGACGTAGGCGCCGAGCAGCGCGCGGTCGCACAGCAGGTTGATGCGGCGCGGTACCCCGTGCGTCAGGCGGTGGATCAGCGGCGCCAGCGAAGCGGGAATCGGATTGCCCGGATGCGCCCCCGCCACCGTCAGCCGGTGCGTGACGTAAGCCCCGGTTTCGGACACCGACAAGGGCCCCAGGTGGTAACGCGCGATCACGCGCTGGGCCAGCTGTTCGAGCTCGGGCCGGGCCAGCATGGTGCGCAGTTCCGGCTGGCCGATCAGGATGATCTGCAGCAGTTTACGCTCGCTGGTCTCCAGGTTGGTCAGCAGGCGCAGCTGCTCCAGCACCTGGGGCGACAGGTTCTGCGCCTCGTCGATCACCAGCACGTTGTTATTGCCCTGGGCGTGGCTGTCCAGCAGGTAGCCGTTGATGGCGTCCACATAGCCTTTGACGCCCAGCGCCCCGCTCGACGCCGGCGGCAGCTCGATGCGGAACTCGTCGCAGATCGTCAGCAGCAGTTCCTCGACCGTCAGCTTGGGGTTGAAGATGTAGGCCAGGCGGCAGTTGTCCGGGATCTGCTCGATGAAGCAGCGGCACACGGTGGTCTTGCCGGCGCCGATCTCGCCCGTCAGCAGGACGAAGCCGCCGCCGCTGCCGATCCCGTACAGCAGGTGGGCCAGCGCCTCGCGGTGGCGCTCGCTCATGAAGAGATAGCGCGGGTCGGGCGCGATCGAAAACGGCGCTTGCTTCAGATTGAAATAGCTGGTGTACATACCAAGTGAGATACCCTAGCCACGCGGCGGCAGCGGTTTGAACTTCGCGCAGTATATTTTGCTTTTGGCATTGTAGTAGGCGATCGTGCTGCCGGGGGCGGATATGCGCAAAGGATATGGGGAACTATCCGCCGCCTGGTGCTTGATACCGGATGCAGTGCGGATCGACTGTTCCAGCTGGTCCGGCGGTACTTCGGCCACGGCGGCCAGGAATGCCAGTTCGCTCGTATCGTCGCTGACCATCACCTCGGTGACCGGGGCGCCCCACAGCGTGGCCTCGCCGGTGCGGAACCAGAAAGCCCCACCCTCGTGCTTGTAGGGCGCGCCGAAATGGGTCGTAAGCCAGGAATAGAAGTATTTGTTGTCGATCTGGTCGCGGCACAGCAGCGCGCTGCCGATCACGGGACCGAAGGTGGAAGGCTGCTTGTCCTGGGTCTGGGCGGATGCCGCGCCGGCGATGAGCGCCAGGACGAACGGCAGCAGCCGCAAAGCCGTCACAGCTTGGACAGCCATGCGCGGTTGGCGGCGATCTTCGCCTTCACCGACGCCGGCAAGGCATCGTAGCAGCCGGGATGCTGCTTGAGGGCGTGCTCGCGCACTTCCTTCTCCATGCCGTTGACGATGAATACATAGACGGAGGCACCTTCCGCATTCTTGCGTGTGCCCAGATAGCGAATCACAGATAGTCTCCTTTACGAGCCATCCATTATGACATTCGCCCCGCGATCCGGCCACCGGCGGAGATTTCAAACGGACGTGCTGCCGATCGCCCGGTAGGCATCGTCGTTGCGTTCCAGCCACATCTGCAGGAGGGCACGATTGTCATGCTGCCAAGGGTGGAAGCGCGGCGACAGGTAGTCCAGGCCCGGTTTCAGGAGATGCCAGGCCAGGCCCTTGCGCCCGAACCAGGTGCGCGCCGCACTGGCCCAGGTGCGCCAGCGGCCGAGGGCGCGGTCGCGCCGCAGGTTGTACACGGTCTGCATGCTGGTGTCCCACCAGAACACCAGGCTCACGTGCAGGTACCACAGCACCCGCTTCCAGTAGCCGCCGCCGGCGGCGCGGTAGACGTCGAAGGCCACCGCCTTGTGTTCGGTTTCCTCGGCCGCGTGCCAGGTCCACAGGGTGCGCAGCTGCGGCTCGGCGCCCGCCAGGAAGTCCGGGTTGCGCAGCACGTAGTCGGCCAGCATGGCGGTGTAGTGCTCCAGTGCGCAGGTGATGGCCAGGCGGTCGCGCACCGGCAGCTTGGCGATGCGGCCGACGCGCAGCTTGATGGCCGGCTCCATCGTGTAGTCGAAGCCCTGGCGCGCCAGTTCGGCGTTGTACTGCTGGTGCACGAAGCGGTGGCTGGCTTCCTGGCCGACGAAGTCCTTTACCTCGGCGCGGAGAAGCGGGTCGAGGATGGCCTCGGGCGGCGCCGCGCGCACGCTGTCGATGAACATCTGCTCGCCGAGCGGAAAACTCATCGACAGTGCGTTCATGAAGGCGGTGCGATAGACATCGCCATCCAGCCAGTGGCGCGGAAAGCCCCGGGACAGGTCGACGTTCAGCTTGCGGACGGTGAGTGTGGACATGGCAAAGAATATACACCGTTCAGTCCCCGTCTTTTGCACTTCGCGCCGCGTTTTTGCACGTCTGTCGTTTTCCGCATGCAGACGGGGCAACATTGCCCTATCGTTCAGGCTCCCGGCACCGCCGCATATTCCACAAGAACGAGATCATGAAGACCGCCATCAAGCTCACCGCCCTCGCCGCCGCCCTCGCCTGCAGCGTCATCGCCAGCCAAACCAGCTTCGCCCAGCCGGCGAGTGCGCAAAGCGCGCGAGCGCAGGCGGCGGGCGGCGCCGTCACCGAGCAGCGCCAGGTGGGCGCCTTCAGCGCGATCGAACTGGCCGGCCCCTACCACGTCGTGATCGACGCCCAGGCGCGCCAGGCGGTGCAGGTGTCGGGCGAGCGCAAGCAGCTCGACGAGATGGAAGTCCTGGTGCGCGGCGACACCCTGGTGGTGCGCCCGGTCCAGCGCATGGGCTTCAACTTCAGCTTCGGCAAGCGCCGCGAAGTCATCCCCACCGTCACCATCGGCGCCGCCGGCCTGAAAAGCCTGAAGATGAGCGGCAGCGGCGACGTCGAACTCGAACACGCGGGCGGCGAGCGCTTCGTGCTGGTCAACAGCGGCCCCGGCGACCTGCACGCGAGCGGCGCGGTGCGCCGGCTGGCGCTGGAGAGCAGCGGCAGCGGCGACCTCGACCTGCGCCGCATGAAAGCCGGCGACGCCGACATCAACATGCACGGCCCCGGCGACGTGCACCTGGCGGCGATCGGCAGCGATGCCGCGTCCCAGCTGAACATTGAGTCCAGCGGCTCCGGCGATTTGAACGCCGACGGCCTGCGCGTGGCGAAGGTGACGGCGCGCCTGCGCGGTCCCGGCACGCTGAAGCTGTCCGGCACCAGCCGTGAACTGAGCCTGGAAAGCAGCGGCTCCGGCGACTTCGAAGGCTGCGACCTGGCCGTCGACGGCGCCCACAGCGTGCAGCGCGGGCCGGGCAATGCCTGCATCGCCGGCAGCATCCGCAAGTTCGACGCCGAAGTCCACGGTTCGGGCGATCTGACTGCGCGCGGACTGCAGGCGGCCACCGGCCAGGTGCGCCTGGTCGGTCCCGGCAACGCCGAGCTGTCCGGCAGCGTCGGCGACCTGACCGCGGAAGTCAGCGGCTCGGGCGACCTGAATGGCGAGAACCTCAAGGTGCGCAAGGCAATCGTGCGCAGCCGCGGCCCGGGCGGCGTGACCCTGCAGAACGTCTCGGATACCCTGGACGCCGAAATGCACGGCCCCGGCGAACTGCATGCCGGCATG
>Ga0065165_1002820_pt1 | contig 13603 bp, 8 predicted proteins | sample AraplaMF_Cvi_mMF_FD_63813 | JGI IMG/M metagenome (GOLD analysis project Ga0065165, IMG submission 63813) | Arabidopsis root microbial communities from the University of North Carolina, USA - plate scrape MF_Cvi_mMF (version 2) (version 3) | ecosystem: Host-associated > Plants > Roots > Endosphere...
GCCGCCGGTCTTCATCAGCTTGATGTTGATGATGTCGGCCGCGCGCAGGCGGATCAGCTCGATCACTTCCATCGGGCCGAACACGCTCTCGTCCGCCATCACCGGCGTATGCACGCGTTCGGTGACATAGCGCATGCCTTCCAGGTCGCGCGCTTTCACCGGCTGCTCGACCAGCTCCAGCTTCACGCCGGCGTCTTCCAGCGTCTGCAGCGCGTACACCGCCTGCTTGGCGGTCCAGCCCTGGTTGGCGTCCAGGCGCAGCAGCGCGCGGTCTTCCACCGCGGCGTAGATCGCCTTGACGCGCTCGATGTCGACGCCGATGTCCTTGCCCACCTTGATCTTCAGCGACTCGAAGCCGCGCTCTACCGCGCTGATCGAATCGGCCACCATCTTGTCGATGTAGTCCACGCTGATGGTGATGTCGGTGGTGATCACCGGATCGCCGCCGCCCAGCAGCTGGTACAGCGGCGCCTTGTAGAGCTGGCCCCACAGGTCGTACACCGCGATCTCCACCGCCGCCTTGGCGCTGGTGTTCTTTTCCATCGAGGCCTGGATCAGATGGGTGATCCGGTTGAGGTCCGCCACCTCGTGCCCGATCAGCCGCGGCGCGATGTAGTGGCGGATGGCGTCGACGATGGAGCCGTGCGTGTCGCCGGTGATCACCGCGGTGGCCGGCGCCTCGCCGAAGCCGACGTGGCCGGTGTCGGTATGCACCATCACCACGATGTCCTCCACGCGCTCGACTGTGCGCAAGGCCGTCTTGAAGGGCGTCTTCAGCGGCACCCGCAGCATGCCGAACTGGATATCGGTGATTTTCATGAGGTCCGTCTGTGTGGGTCGGGTCGTCGGTCGGTCAGCGGATGCGCACGATGCTGGTCATGCGGTCGATATAGCGCTGCGTGTCGTTGAACATCAGCGGACGCAGCGGCGTCACCGACACTTCATTGAGCTGGACCCGCCGCATCGCGCCGTCCTGGCGGTAGCTGAGGCCGTTGGTGTCGTGGATCACGTAGGGTTCGCCGTCGATGCGGCCGAGCATCATCATCACGTGGCCGGGGATATAGATCAGGTCGCCGATCTGCAGCGCGTCGATCGCCTTCTCGCGCACCGCGCGGCTGTCCTTGTCGGTGAACAAGGTGTGCTCCAGCCCCGGGCTGACCGCCTGCGCGCTGGTATTGCGCGGCATCTGCACGCCCATGCTGCGGTAGACGTCGGAGACGAAGCCGCTGCAGTCGCGCGCGTCGTAGGCATGGCCCCAGCCATAGCGTTCGCCGAGGAACTTGAAGGCCTGGCGGATCAGGTTGGCATGGGTCAGCGGCAGATAGTCCGCCGCGCTGTCGGTGTTCTTCTGCAGCAGCGCCGGGCTGAAGGCGAGCGAGCCGTCGGCCTGGCGGACCGGCAGCTCCAGCGTCCACGAGCTGTAGGCGTGCTGGCCGTTGACCGGCTGGTCCGCCGCCAGGCCCTGCGCCAGCGGCACGCGCGTGCCCATGTCCAGCTGCAGCTGCGAGACGCCCGGCTGTTCGCGGGTGTAGACGGTGCGCTCGGTGGCGCCGGTGACCACGCGGTACGGCGCTTTGTCGGCATAGCCGAGCACCTGTTCGCGGCTGCCTTCGGCGATCGCGTCGCGTTCCACCCAGGCCGCGTAGCGCGGGCTCACCACGAACAGCCAGCGGCCGTCCTGGCTGGCATGCACGATCGCCACCGGTGTGCCGGGGAATTCGGCGGTTTCCTGGAAGCGGTCGATATCGGTGTCGCCCTTGTGGCTGAACACCCGCAGCGAGGTGGGAAAGGAACGCAGCGCGGCGCGCTTCACCACCAGGCCGTAGCGGGTCTTCTGCGTGGCCGGCACCTGGTCCAGCGCCAGCGACGGCAGCAGGGCATCGAGCGTGGCGGCGGGTACGCTGCGGCCGGCTTCGTCGTAGAGCTCGTGCGTGGGGCGCCTGGAAAGGTCCTGGATCCACTTCAGCACCTGCGCGCGCTCCAGCGTGGCCGGCAGCGCCTGCAGGTCGTGCATGCTGGGATCGACCTGCAGCAGTTTCGCATTGCGCGCGGCGATGGTGGCGGCATCCAGCACCACGGCGTCGGGCGACGGCGCCTGGCGCAGCCAGAACGCCGGATCCAGCTGCTCGGCGCCCACGCCGATCACGCCCGAGGGCGGCACCGCCATCTCGCGCGCATGCAGCGCGGCGCCCATCGGCAGCAGCAGGACCAGGCAGGCGGCGGCAAGCGGGTGACGCATGGTCGGTTTCTTCATTGCCGATTTCCTCATCCCGATTTCCTCAACGCGTTCTCCTCATCGATAGCCGCCGCTCACGACGACAGCATCGACAGCACCTGGGCCACCAGCAGGCCGAAGCCGGTGCCGAGGATATAGCCGAGCAGGGCCAGCAGGACGCCCACCGGCACCAGCGGACGCGCATAGGTGGCGGCCAGCACCGGGGTGGCGGCGACGCCGCCGATATGCGCCAGCGAGGAAATGCCGCACAGGTACAGGTCGAAGCGGAACAGCTTGGCGAACAGCGCCAGCAGCACGCCCTGGATGCCGATGATGCAGACGCCGCACAGCAGGTACAGCGGCGCGCGGCCCATGCCTTCGAAATTGCTTTGCGAGGCCAGCACCGCCACCACCGCCACCAGCAAGGTGCCGGAAATCTTGCCCGCGCCCGGCAGCCGCGCCAGCGGCGTATGCGCCGCGAGCAGGCCCAAGCCCGTAGCCAGCAGGATGGTCCAGGTGGTGGGACTGACCATGCCGGACGCCGGCAGCCGGTCGCCCAGCCACGCCGAACCCGCCGCCACCAGCAGGGCCAGGCCCAGCCACAGCAGCACGCTGTCGGTGGTGGGCGGACTGTCGACGCGCGTTTCCGCCACGATCAGGTCCGCGCTGGAGGTGGCGCGGGTCCAGCGGTTGAAGGCCGGCGCCAGGCGCGCCACCGAGAACAGCACCACCACCCACATCGAGTAGCACAGCGCGTCGGTGAGCAGGCTCATGGCCAGGTGCGTGTCGGACATGCCGATCGCCTGCTTCACCGCGATCATGTTCGCCGTGCCGCCCATCCAGCTGCCGCTGAGCGCAGCCAGCGGATGCCAGGCGTCGCCCGGCAGCCAGTGGCGGAACATCAGGTAGGTGACCACGAAGGCGGTGAACAGGCTCACCGAGGTGCAGGCGAACACCGCCAGCACGCGCGGACCCAGCGCGAAGATCGCGCGCAGGTCGCAGTTGATCATCAGCAGGAACACCAGCGCCGGCACCATGCGCTCCACCAGCATGCCCTGCGCGGCCTGGATCTCGGCGGTGTTCTTCCACAGCCCCGACACGGCCAGGGCGGTGACCAGCAGATAGGTAAGCACGATAGGCGGCAGCACGTTGAAGATCCGCCAGCCGAACTGCCTTTCCAGCGCGGGGAATGCCCCGGCCGCCAACAGCATCAGCGCCAGATAAGGCCAGACCGTCTGGATCATCGAACCCCCTTCGTCAGTGGCTGCCGGGCGGCTGGCCCATGGCAATTCGGCAGGCTTGGAATAGCTAATTCCTGTCAATTTCTATCGAAGCATAAATTATTGACCAGGGATTGCAAGCATGCTACACAGCGTTTTCAACAACTTCTTGCGGGGGAGTTCTGGTGTTGAAAACGGCAGGCTCGGCACCGGGTTCCGCGGCCGCGCGCGCACTGCGCCGCACCGCTTTTGCGCTGGCCCTGGGCTGCGCCATGTCTCCCGTTTTCGCCGCGGCCGGCGACACGCCCGCGGGCTTGAACGACACCATCGCGCAGATCGACGCCGGCCACTTCAAGCAGGCCGAAGCCGCGATCGGCCAGGCGCTCGCCCAGCCGGGACTCTCCGCCCAGGCGCGCCAGGACTGGCTGTTCCAGCGCGAGCGCATGCGCCGCATCCTGCTCGACTTCACCCTCGACGCCGACGCGGTGAAGGCGCGGGTGCGCAAGCAGATGCCGGACCTGAGCGACGCCGACTTCGCGCGCTGGGACGCCGCCGGCCTGTTCGAACACCAGACCATCGACGGCCGCACGCTGTACTTCAAGCGCTCGCCCGGCAACCTGTTCCGCCTGAGCGCCGAGGCACGCGGGCGCCGCACGGACAAGACGCCGCTCACCGACGGCCCGATGGAGTCACTCAACGACTACCACCGCCAGGTGCGCGCCGCCGCGCTGGCCGAACACTCAACCCACGTGCTGCCGCACCGCGTGCGCATGACGCAGACGCTGACCGTCGACGCCAATGCCGTGCCCGCGGGCGAGACGGTGCGTGCGTGGATTCCCTATCCGCAGGAACTGCCCGGCCAGCAGGACGACATCCGCTACGTGACCAGCGTGCCGGCGAAGCACGACATCGCGCCGGCCAGTGCGCCGATGCGCACGGTGTACCTGGAGCAGCCCGCGAAGGCCGGCGAGAAGACCGTGTTCTCGGTGACCTATGAAGTGAGCTTGTCCGCGCAGTACCGCGAGATCGACCCGGACCAGGTCACCGCCACGCGCATCACGCCAGAACTTGCACCCTACGTGGCCGAGCGCGCGCCGCACGTGGTGTTCACCGACGACCTGCGCAAGTTCTCCAAGGATGTGGTGGGCGAGGAGAAGAACCCCTACCGCATCGCGCAGAAGCTGTTCGCCGCGGTGGACCGCATCCCCTGGGCCGGTGCGCGCGAGTATTCGACCATCAGCAACATCAGCGACTACACCTTGCACGCCGGCCACGGCGACTGCGGGCAGCAGACGCTGCTGCTGATCGCCCTGCTGCGGCTCAACGGCATTCCGGCGCGCTGGCAGTCCGGCATGGTGTTCGCCGAGAACGGCTACGACAACATCCACGACTGGGGCCAGGTGTATCTGGCGCCCTACGGCTGGGTGCCGATGGACGTGACCACCGGCCAGCTGCATCCGGCCGCGCCGGCCGACGCGCCGCTGCAGTGGTTCTACCTCGGCGGCCTGGACGCCTGGCGCATCGCCTTCAACCGCGATTTCGGCCAGCCCTTTACGCCGCCCAAGCAGCAGTTCCGCTCCGACAACGTCGATTCGCAACGCGGCGAGGTCGAGTGGAAGGGCGGGAATCTGTACTTCGACCAGTGGGACTACCACTTCCAGTGGCAGCTGCTGCCGGACGCGCGGGGGCGTGCCGGCGGCGCCTGAGTTCTTTTCGCTAACGCATCGACATCACGTTGGGAGACGGGGAGATGGGGGAGATGAGCAGTCGGTATCTGCGCAAGACCGCGCTATGTCTGGGGCTGGGCCTGGCCTTCGGCCTGCCTGCCTGGCAGGCGCATGGCGCCAACAACGACGGCACCATCGTGGGCCGCACGCAGCCCGGCGCGGTGGTGACCGTGCGCGACCCAGCCACCGGCCTGTCGCGCAGCACCACGGCGGACGAGAAAGGCAATTACCGCATTCCGTTCCTGCCGGTGGGCAGGTACGTGCTGGAAAGCCGCAAGGACGGCAACCTCACCACCCAGCCGGCCGACGTGACGGTGACCCTGGGCAATGCCACCACGGTGAACCTGGGCGTGAAGGAGCTGGAAGGCGTGAGCGTCAGCGCCACCAGCGTGATCACCAAGGTGGACGTCACTTCCACCGAGTCGGCGGTCAACATCAGCCGCGAGGAACTGCGCCGCCTGCCGGTGGATCAGAACATCGCCTCGGTCGCCCTGCTCGCGCCGGGCGTCAACAAAGGCAATTCCAGCTTCGGCGGCATCAGCTTCGGCGGTTCGTCGATCGCGGAGAACGCGATCTACGTCAACGGCCTCAACGTCACCGATTTCTACAACCGCAACGGCTTCTCCGAAGCACCGTTCGCCTTCTACCAGGAGTTCCAGGTCAAGACCGGCGGCTACTCGGTGGAGTTCGGCCGCACCACCGGCGGCGTGATCAACGCGGTGGCGCGCTCGGGCAGCAACCAGTTCAAGTGGGGCACCGAGCTGACCATGGAACCGGGCGCCTGGCACGACAAGCCCAAGAACCGCTACGACGCGCAAGGCAACCGCTACCTCGCCTCCAGCGAGGACCGCGACTCGCTGATGAAGACCAATGTCTACGCGTCCGGCCCCATCGTGAAGGACAAGCTGTTCTTCTTCGCCATGTACGAGGCGCGCGGCAGCTCGCCGCGCAATACCAGCGACGACGGCACCACCTTCACCAGCAACGGCGCCCACAACGGTTTCTGGGGCGCCACCATCGACTGGCACATCAACGACAACAACCTGCTGTCGCTGATGGCGTTCTCCGACAAGAGCAAGAACACCGGCGACGTCTACGACTACACCTTCGACACGCGCACGCTCGGCGCCAAGACCAACGAGATCTACACCGACTCCGGCGGCAAGAACTGGGCGCTGACCTACACCAACTACCTCACCGACGACCTGTCGATGAAGCTGCTGTACGGCAGCAACAAGCGCAACGCCTATACCCGCTCGCTCAGCGATATCGAATGCAACCGCGTGGTGGCCGAAACCAAGGTCACCAATGCCGTGCCGGTGCCGGGCGGCGTGCCGCTGGGCTGCACCACCAACTCCACGGTGGAGAAGCGCGACGACACCCGCAAGGAGATCCGCGCCGATTTCGAATGGAAGCTCGGCGACCACCTGGTGCGCTTCGGCTACGACCACGAGAAGGACACCTCGATCTACCAGCGCCACTACACCGGCCCCGGCGCGGTCTACTACAACCTCTACTACGCCACCCCGGGCTCCACCATCAACAACACCGGCGGCGTGCTGCCGGCCGGGTATACGGCGTACGTGCGTGCGCGCCGCTACGAGATCGCCGGCACCTTCGAGACCACCAACTCGGCGTATTACCTGGAAGACAACTGGCAGATCACGCCGACCTTCCTGTTGAACGCGGGCATCCGCAACGACGGCTTCGACAACAAGGCCGCCAACGGCAGCAGCTACATCAAGATGAAGAACATGTGGGCGCCGCGCTTCGGCTTCTCCTGGGACATCAAGGGCGACGGCACCACCAAGCTGTTCGGCAACCTGGGCCGTTACTTTTTGCCGGTGGCCAACGTGATCAACATCAAGCAGGCCGGCGGCCTGCTCGACGAGCGCACCTACTACGCCTTCAGCGGCTGGCAGATCGTCGACCGCAACGGCAACAAGTACGCGATGCCGGTGCTCGGGCCGCAGCTGGGCGGCGTGGACACCTCGCAGGGCGACGGCAAGGTCGGCGACCTGCGCTCGCAGGTGAACAAGGACATGGACCAGGTGTTCCAGGACGAAGCCATCCTCGGCTTCCAGCAGATGCTGGACAAGAGCTGGTCCTGGGGCGTGAGCGCCACCTACCGCCGCCTGCACAACGCGATCGACGACATGGAGATCAGCGCCACCGGCAAGTGCGGCGCCAACGGCTATATCGGCTGGGTGATGGGCAACCCGGGCAAGAAGAACACGGTGTGGGGCGACACCAACTGCGACGGCGTGGCCGACGGCTGGGTCACCGTGGACACGGCGAAGGAAGGCTGGGCGATGTACGACGCCGACGGCAATTACCTGGGCCAGCGCGGCTGGGTGAAGCCCAAGCGCACCTTCACTTCGGTGGAGTTCCAGCTGGACCGCGCCTGGGACAACCAGTGGGCGTTCAACGCCTCGTATACCTTGTCGTGGAATCGCGGCAACGCGGAAGGCCCGGTCAACTCCGATACCAACTTCGACGATACCGGCCGCACCGAGAACTTCGACAACCCCTGGGTAAACTTCGGCGGCGACGGCTATCTGCCGAACGACCACCGCCACCAGCTGAAGCTGCGCGGCACCTATGCGCTCACCCCGCACTGGCAGTTCGGCGGCGACCTCACCGTGCTGTCCGGCGGCCCGATCACCGGCTTCGGCGTGGGCAATCCGTACGACGCGACCAACTACCACAGCTACTACATCTGCGTGGCCAACTGCTCGTCCGACCGTTCGGAAGACCGCGTGTACGAGCGTTCCCCGCGCGGCAAGTACGGCACCATGCCGTGGACCTACAACCTCGGCGCCAGCGTCACCTACCTGCGCTCGCTGGGCGAGACCGGCCAGCTGCGCGTGAAGTTCGCCATCTACAACCTGCTCAACCAGCAGCGCACGGTGGCGGTGGATCAGGATCTGCAGACTTCGATCAGCGACGGTACCAATTCCACGTTCCGCCAGGCGCTGCGCTTCCAGGATCCGCGTTTTGCCCAGCTCACCGTGTCGCTGGATTTCTGAGCATGCATCGCTGAAGGTGTACTCCCCAAGGCGGCCCGCGTGAGTTCGGGCCGCCTTTTTTTCAGCACACGGCAGAAACATGTCCCACACCTCGTCCCTTCCCGCCGAACCTGCGCTCCACCCCGACACCCTGTTCGACGGCGTCGACCTGCGCCGCCTCGCCGAACGCATCCCCACCCCGTTCCACGCCTATTCCGCCAGCGCGATCCGCGCCCGCATCGATGGCTTGCAGCAGGCGCTGCAAGGCCTGGATGCCACGCTGTGCTACGCCGTCAAGGCGAACAGCAATCTGGCCATCCTGCAGCTGATGGCGAAAGCGGGCGTGGGTGCGGACATCGTCTCCTCCGGCGAGCTATGGCGCGCCTTGCATGCGGGCATTCCGGCGCAGCGCATCGTGTTCTCCGGCGTGGGCAAGACCGCGGCCGAGATCGCCGAGGCCCTGGCCGCCGGCATCCAGCGCTTCAATGTCGAATCGGCGGACGAACTGGAGCTGCTGCAGCAGATGGCGGCCGAACTGCACGTCACCGCGCATGCGGCGGTGCGCATCAACCCCGACGTCGACGCGCAGACCCACGCCAAGATTTCCACCGGCAAGGCGGAAAACAAATTCGGCGTGAGCATCGACGAGGCGCGCCGCTGGTTCGACCAGGCGGCGCGCCACCCGAACGTACGGCTGGACGGCCTGCACGTGCATATCGGCTCGCAGATCCTCAGCGTGGAACCGTTCCGCCTCGCCTTCGCGCGCGTGGCGGCGTTCTGGCGCGAGCTGGAAGACGCCGGCCACGCCATCGCCAGCATCGACGTGGGCGGCGGCCTGGGCGTGCGCTATCGGGACGGCCAGGTGCCGATCGCGCCGGCGGACTACGCCGCGGCCATCCGCGAAGCCCTGGGAGCATTCAAAGGGCGCCTGCTGCTGGAACCCGGCCGCTATCTGGTCGCCGAGGCCGGCGTGCTGCTCACTCGAGTGATCCGCGTGAAGCAGGGCGACCGGCGCCGCTTCCTGGTGCTCGACGCGGCCATGAACGACCTGCTGCGCCCCAGCCTCTACGAGGCCTGGCACGACATCGTCCCCCTGCTCGACGGACCGCGTCCGCACTGCCGCTACGACGTGGTCGGCCCGGTCTGCGAAACCGGCGACACCTTCGCGGTGGAACGCGAGCTGCCCGAGCTGCGCAGCGGCGACCTGGTGCTGATCCGCACCACCGGCGCCTACGGCGCCTCGATGGCGTCCACCTACAACTCGCGCCCGCTCGCCGCCGAGGTGCTGCTCGAGCGCGGCCGCCATGCCATAGTGCGGCGGCGGCAGAGTCTCGAAGACATGGTCGCCGGCGAACAGCCGGCCTCGCATTGGGAAAGCGCATGAAGCTATGGCCTTATCTCGGCGCGCTGGCGCCGCTGCTGCTGTGGACCGGCCCCGCCGCGGCGGGCGAGGACCCGCCCGTCACCATCGACACCCACGTCGATATCCCGCTGGCCTACATGCACGAGCCGCGTTTCGACGCGGGTCACGACACCCCGCTGCAGGTGGACCTGGGCAAGATGGAACGCGGCGGATTGAACGCCGCGTTCTTCGTCATCTACGTCGAGCAGGGCCCGCTCAATGCCAAGGGCTATGCCAAGGCGGTAGCGCAGGCCAGGCGCAAGTACGAGGACATCCACCTGCTGGTGCAGCGCTATCCGCGGCGCATCAAGCTGGCTACCACGCCGGAACAAGTCATCGCCAACCGCAAGGCCGGCGTGCTGTCGGCGATGATCGGCATCGAGAACGGCTATTCGCTCGGCCACGACCTGAAGAACATGGACTGGGTGTTCGCCCAGGGCGCGCGCTATATCGGCCTCACCCACGTCGGCCACAACGATCTTTGCACCAGCTCGATGCCCACCGCCGAGCTGGGCGATCCGCCGCTGAGCGACGCAGGGCTGAGTGCGTTCGGCAAGCAGGTGGTGGAGCGCGCCAACCGGCTGGGCATCATGGTCGATGTCTCGCACAGTTCGGATGCCTGCGTGCGCGACGTGCTGGCGCTGTCGAAGGCGCCGGTCATCGCCTCGCATTCCGGCGCGCACGCGCTGGTCAACCATCCGCGCAACCTGCCGGACGATCTGCTGCGTGCGATCGCGGCAAAGGGTGGCGTGGTGCAGGCGGTGGCTTACAAGGGCTTCCTGAAGCTGGATCCGGGCCGCGAACTCGCCGAGAAGGCCTTGCAGGCGCAGGTGGCCAAGCAGGCGGGCGACAAGCAGTACGACAGCGAGAAGCACGATTTCCTGCCAGCGTATGTCCAAGGCATGGCGCGCATCGACAAGGCCTTTCCCTTGCCGACGCTCGACGATTACCTGGCGCAGATCCGCCATATGGTCGACGTCGCCGGCATCGACCACGTCGGCATCGCCTCGGACTTCGACGGCGGCGGCGGCATCGACGGCTGGCGCGACGCCAGCCAGACCCGCAACGTGACCGCGGCGCTGCGCAAGGCCGGTTTCAGCGATGCGGACATCGCCAAGCTGTGGGGCGGCAATCTGCTGCGCGTGTGGCGGGCGGTGGAGCAGACGGCCGATGCGCCGGCTCGCTGAAGTCCTGTCGATCGCACTGCTGCTCGCCGCCGGTGCGGTGCAGGCGCAGACGCCGAAGGACCGCTTCGATCCGCTGGTCGACGCCGTGGTGGCGCGCTATCGCCTGCCCGGCATCGCCGTCGGCGTGATCGAGAACGGCGAAGTCGTGTACCGGCATACCGCGGGCGAACTGGCGCTGGGATCCGGCCAGCCGGTCACCCCCGATGCGCTGTTCAAGATCGCCTCCAACAGCAAGGCGATGACCTCCGCCCTGCTCGCGCGCCTGGTGCAGCAGGGCAAGCTGCGCTGGGACGATCCGGTGAAGCGCTGGATTCCGGCTTTCCGTATGTACGACCCATGGGTGACCGAGCATATGCAGGTCGGCGACCTGCTGACGCATCGCAGCGGGCTGGGCGAAGGCGCGGGCGATCTGATGCTGTGGCCGGAGCCGAACGGCTTCACCCGCCAGGACATCGTCGCCGCGCTGGCCTATCTGAAGCCGCGCTACAGCTTCCGTGCCGGCTATGCGTACGACAACCTGCTCTACGTGGTGGCGGGCGAAGTCGCTGCCGCCGCGGGCGGCGCGCCGTATGAAACGCTGCTGCGCCGCGAAGTGTTCGAACCGCTCGGGCTGGCACGCTGCCAGGTCGGTACCTGGCGCCGCGATGCGCTGGCGCCGGTCGCGGTGCCGCATGCAAGCCGCGGTGACGGCTTCGTACCGCTTGCGCCCACCGACCCCGTGGTGCACCCCACCACCATGGAAGCGGCCGGCGGCGTGCAGTGCAGCCTCGATGACATGCTGATCTGGGCGCGCCAATGGCTGGCGCCGACGCCACAGCAGCTGGCCTGGCTGCCGCAGGCGCAGCGCGACCCGCTGTGGACGCCGTACACGCCGATGCCGATCTCCGCGCAGCGCCGCGCCTGGGATGGCACCAAGCTGTATGCCTACGGCTATGGCTGGCGCATCGCCGATGTGGATGGCGTGCAGACCGTATCGCATACCGGCACGCTGTCGGGCATGTATTCGGCGCTGTACCTGGTGCCGGGCCGGCGCGACGGTTTCGTGGTGCTGATCAACGGCGATGCGGAAGACGCACGCACCGTGCTGGTCGAAGTGCTGCTGAAGCAGTTCACCGCGCCGGAGAAAGCACGCAGCGTCGCCGCCTATGCGGACGAACTCGCCGCGAAGGAAAGCCACCGCCACGCGTCGCGCGTGCCCGATACGTCCAGACGCCAAGCCGCCACGCGCAAGGAACTGGCCGGCCTGCTTGGCGTATGGCGCGATCCCTGGTTCGGCGAAGCGCGCCTGTGCCCGAGCGGCGACGGCGTGGCATTCGAAGCGGTCAAATCCCCTCGCCTGCGCGGCCCGGTGATGCGCGTGGGCCACGGCTACCTGGTGCAGTGGGAGCACGGCGACGCCGAAGCCTGGCTGCATGCACCCACCGGCAAGTCCGGCAACCTGCAGATGAGCAAGGTCGATCCCGATGCCGATTTCAGCTACGACTTCGAAGATCTCGCGTTCAAGCGCGTACGCGGCTGCGACTAGGCGGCTGGCGCTGCTGGCCGCCGCGCTGCTGTGCGGCTGCGCCGCGCCGGCCGCGAAGCCGCCCGTCGCCACCGGCACGCTGGCGCAGGCGAACCTGGTGGATATCCGCACGCTGGCGCCGGATATCGCCGAGGACATCAAGTACGCCGGCAGCGACAACTTCGTCGGCACGCCGGTCGACGGCTACGCGGCGGCGAAGTGCTATCTGCTGCGCCCCGCGGCCGCGGCGCTGGCCAAGGTCGAACGCGACCTGCACGCCAAGCACCAGCGCCTGCTGCTGTGGGACTGCTACCGTCCGGCCCGCGCCGTCAGCCATTTCGTGCGCTGGGGCGGCGACCTGGCCGACCAGCGCACGAAGGCCGCGCACTATCCCCATCTCGACAAGCGCGTGCTGCTCGGCGACTACATCGCGCCGCGCTCGGGCCACAGCCGCGGCGCCACCATGGACCTCACCCTGATGCAATGCGATGCGCGCGACGAGCACTGCGCGCCACTCGACATGGGCACGCCGTTCGACTACTTCGACCCGCTGGCCAATACCGACAACCCGGACGTCACGCCCGCACAGCGCGCCCATCGCGACCTGCTGCGCGAGGCGATGCGCCGCGGCGGCTTCCGCAACTACGCGTTCGAGTGGTGGCATTACACGCTCGAGCCGGAACCGGCGCCCGACACCTACTACGACCTGCCGATCCGCTGACCGGGACCCGCCATGCGCCACTTCGCGTTCCTTGCCGCGCTGCTGCTGTTTTCCGCCCGCGCCCCCGCCGCCGACGCCGACACCTCGATGCAGCCCTACACCGGCAAAGTCCCCGGCGCCTCGCTGCTGGTGCTGAAGGACGGCAAGCCGCTGCTGCGCAGGGCCTACGGCTACGCCGACCTGGAACACGGCGTGGCCGCCACGCCAGCCACCAACTACCGGCTGGCCTCGATGAGCAAGCAGTTCACCGCCGCCGCCATCCTGCTGCTGGCGGAAGACGGCAAGCTGAAACTCGGCGATTCGGTACGCCGCTGGCTGCCTTCGCTGCCGGCGAGCGACCAGGGCATCACCATCCATCACCTGCTCTCGCATGCGTCCGGCCTGATCGATTACGAAGACCTGATGCCGCCCGGCACCACCAGGCAGCTCAACGACGGCGACGTGCTGCGCATGCTGTCGGCCGAGACGCGCGGCTATTTCGCGCCCGGCACCGGCTACCGCTACAGCAACAGCGGCTACGTGCTGCTGGGGCTGATCGTCGAACGCGCCTCCGGCCAGCGCCTGCCCGAGTTCCTGCGCCAGCGCATCTTCAAGCCACTGCATATGGACCACACCCTGC
>Ga0065165_1002825_pt1 | contig 13589 bp, 12 predicted proteins | sample AraplaMF_Cvi_mMF_FD_63813 | JGI IMG/M metagenome (GOLD analysis project Ga0065165, IMG submission 63813) | Arabidopsis root microbial communities from the University of North Carolina, USA - plate scrape MF_Cvi_mMF (version 2) (version 3) | ecosystem: Host-associated > Plants > Roots >...
CAAGCCGCCGGGGCCTTTGCTTCCCCAGGTGCGCGTCGCGTTGTCGTACTCGAATTCGATCGCGTTGCCGACCGAGTCGACGACCTTCTTCAGCATCCAGGCCGTGGCCACGCCCGGCAGTTGGCCACCCTCGGACAAGGCAACGGCATCGGAGGTGGCCACGCCGCGAATGCTCGTCTGCCCATACACCTGCGTCAGGCCGGCCTTGGTCTGCACCGTGAACGTCGCGGGGCCCTTGTCGGCACCGCCGCTGCCGGCCATGCCGCTGGCGCGGATGCGCGAATAACCGTCGTTCTCGGTGCGGAACTCGACAAAGCCGCTCGCCAGGCCCAGCGCCGGCGTCGCCTGGCTGGCGGCAGCCTTGCCGACCAGGGTCTGGGTGGTGTCGACCTTGATCAGGCGCTGGCCGTCAAGGCACAGGTTGTCGTCGACGGTGTAGCGCACCGGCGTGATCTGCGGCTTCACCGCGCCATTGAGCGCCACCGGCTCGATCTTCGGGCAACGCGTGACCTGCGAGATGCCCTGCACCGTCCAGCCCACGCCGATCGGCCCATTGTTGCCGCCGCTGTTGTAGACCAGGCTGAGCTTCGGCTCCATGCCCGCGACACCCGGCGGCACGACGATCGGGTAGCTGTAGACGGCCTGGCCGCTTTCGCTGACGACCAGCCCTTGCGCCGAAGCACCGGTCGCCACGGCGGACAACGCCATCGCCAACACGCGCAGCACGACCGTCGGAAACCTGGCCAATGCAACGTCGGCCCGCGAGATGGAGAACAGAATCATGTGGCTTTGTCGCTCAGGCTGAATAAATGAATTTCGCGAGACACCCGGAATTGCTGCCGAACACCTTCACCGTCGCACCACTGAGCTTCGACGCCAGCAGCAGTGCGTAGACGGCCTTGTTGTTGGCTTGCGCCGTGGCTTGGTCGGCATCGATGCCGTTCCACTTCAGCCACGTTCCCGCTCCGCAAGAACCGGCATTGGCATCGACCGCAAACAGCACCGCGGTTGGCATGTAGGTGGCTTCGATGGCAGTGATGTGCACGCTCGAGATCTGCCAGTCGTAGGCCGGTTGCGTGGAAGCCGGCAAAGCAAACGCCAATGCCGCAAGGAGCGCAATCATGTTCTTCTTGGCAATCCAATCAAGATCAGAAAACAACTACGGGTGGACCGCCAGGTGCCCGATGTGGCAGAAACCGTTCACATTCGTCAAATAGACGGTCACGGCGGAACCTTGCGCCTTGGCCATCAGCAAAGACGCCACGTAGACCTTGTAGTTGCTGTCCGTCTCGTTGAGAAAGGCAAAGGCGGTTCCACCGGTGCAGAGCGCCTGCTGTCCCGCGTCCAACCAGACGCGAAAGCCATAGTTGCTGCCCGCAGTGACCTCGATGGTGCTGACCTTTCCGCTCGGCGTGCCATCCCAGGGAAATGCAGGCAGCGCAGTTGCAGAAGCGAACAGCAGCACGAACAATGAGCGAAGCAGCCTGCCGCGGGTCGCACGAGCGATGTTCTTCATCATGATGAGTTCTCCCACGAAACAGTTCATCAGCGTGGATTGCATTGATTCAACTACCGCTCAACAGCAACCCAGATCAGGCTGCAGCGTCCACCATAAGCCGTGACGGCTGGGTTGTCCGTGATGTACAGGGAAACAGGTTTCTGTGTTGCCAATGCCAAGGACAGCAGGCCGAACATGCGCTTGTCGGCATCGACGCTGCGCAGCGTGGTGATGTAGTTCGGATCGCATGCCACGCCGGGCGGGACCGTGAAGCCGCCGGCGATCTGGATTTCGAGATTGCCCGCCTGGTGACCACGGATATTGGCTTGAATCGCGTTGACGGATTGCAGGTAGACGGGGCCGATGGCGCCTTCGCCGGCGAAGGCATTCGTGGCCAGGAACGAGATGGCGCACGAAAGAATTGCGCGGAGGATGTTTTTCATGAATGCAAATTTCTCAATCGTTCGTCGAAACCGGGCGTGCCTCAATTCGGCCCTTCAATGAAATACATCGTCGGCACGTTCTGCCAGCTCGGCAACGTGGCGCAGGTGTAGCCGTTGTCGTCGTAGTAGATCGTCACGCTCTTGGCCGTCAGGCGTGCGCTCAACAAGGTCGCATACGCCAACTTGCACGCGGCAGGCATCATCTGGAAAGAACCCTGCGTCCCGATCGTGCACACCTTGTGAATCGGCGCGTTGGCCAACGCCACCACCACGACACCGCCCTGGTCGATCCCCAGATAGGCCACCGGGCCGGCACATGAGTAGATGGGCCAGGCAGCGAAGGAGGTCGCCGCCAGCACCGCACCCAAGAGGATCCGAATCGTCTTCAACATGTCATTCCTTGGTGTCGTCACCATCAAGCGCACGAACGCTCCCCCGCTCTCTTGAGCGATAGGCGGCATCAACGGCAATCCCTCCAGCGAGAAGGCGCTCTCGTAGGCGCCTGTCGATTCAATTCGCGATCAGTGTGTGATCGAAGCGGCGCACGTTAACCGAAGCCGGCCTGGTATCGCAAGCCTGCGCGTCGCGAAGAGACACCTCTCTTCATTCAATTTGAGGATGTCATCAATACGTCTTGTACGGCAGGAACTTCCCGCTCATCACGATGCTGACCCGATCCCCCGCCGGGTTCGGCTCGCGCTGCAGGTCCATCTTGAAGTCGATCGCGCTCATGATCCCGTCGCCGAACTCTTCGTGGATCAATTCCTTGAAGGTCGTGCCGTACACGCTGACCAATTCGTAGAAGCGATAGATCAGCGGATCGGTCGGCACCGCGGTCGGCAGCGACCCCTTGTACGGCACCACGCACAGCCACTTCTGCTCGGCATCGCTGAGCCCGAAGATCTCACCGAGCACACCGGCCTGCTGCGGCGTCAGCGTCATCTGGCCGAGGCAGGCGGCCGTCGTCCATTCCTTGCTCAGGCCAACCTTCGCGGCCACGTCGGACCACTTCAGGCCCTTGGCAACCTTGGTGGCGATGATTTTCTCGGTGACGTCGAGGCGGCTCATGGCAATGCTCCTGCAGATGGTGGGGTGCGGCTGTGTTGCAGCACCAATGCGGATAGCAACGATCGTGCTAGCCTGCCGCGCACCATGTCGATGCTGCTCGAACGGGAAGACCTGCTGGCCGCGCTCGCGGCCCGGTTCGCGCTCGCGGCACAGGGGCGTGGCGGCACCGTGCTGGTGTCCGGCGAGCCCGGCATCGGCAAGACCGCGCTCACCGAGCGCTTCATGCGCGACGCCGCACCGCGCAGCCTGCTGTGGGGCGCCTGCGAAGCGCTGTCGACGCCGCGGCCGTTCGGCCCGGTGCACGACCTCGCACGCGATCTCGGCCCGCCACTGCGTGCAATGCTGGCCGGCCAGGTCGACCGCGGCCCGCTGTTCTCAGCCTTGCTCGACGAACTGACCCGCCTGCCCGCCCCGGTGCTGCTGGTGATCGAGGACATCCACTGGGCCGACGCCGCGACGCTCGACCTCGTCAAGTTCCTCGGCCGCCGGCTCGTGCGCTGCCCGGTGCTGATGCTGCTGACCCACCGCGACGACGAAGGCGTGATGGCGCTGCTGCGCCCGGTTTTCGCCGACCTGCCGGCCGCCGGCGTGACCCGCATCGCGGTGCCCGGCCTGACACCGGCGGCGGTGCAGCACATGGCCACCGCTGCGCAGCGCGACGGCTGCGGCGTGCACGCGACCACCGGCGGCAATCCGTTCTTCGTGACGCAGGTGCTCGCCGATGCAGGCGGCGGCGTACCGGCCACGGTGCGCGACGCAGTGCTCGCCCGCGCTGCGCAGTTGCTGCCGGCGGCACGGCAGGTGCTGGACCTTGCAGCCATCGTGCCGCGCGCGATCGAGCTCGCGCTGGTCGACGCGGTGCTGTCCAGCAACGACGCCGATGTCGACGCCTGCCTGCTCGCGGGGCTGCTGGTGGCCGACGGCAGCACGCTGCGCTTTCGCCACGAACTGGCCCGCGTCGCCGTCGAGCAGGCGCTGCTGCCGGCACGCGCCCGGTCGCTGCACGCGCGCACCCTCGCGGCGCTGCAACAGGGCCCGGCGGCCGCACCGCTGGCGCGGCTGATGCACCACGCGTTGCTGGCCGGTGACGACGGCGCGGTATTGCGCCTCGCGCCGCAGGCCGCGCAAGAGGCCGCCGCGCGCGGCGCGCGCCGTGAGGCCGCGGCGCACTGCCGCCACGCACTCGCGCTGGCCGACCGGCTCGGCGACACCGAGCACGCGACGCTGCTCGACGCCTATGCAGCGCATTGCTTCGAGCTGAACGACCTCGCTGCCGCGATCCCGGCCCGCGAAGCCGCGCTCGCGCTGTTCGAGAAGACCGGCGACCTGCCGCGCCAGGTCGAGACGCTGGCCGCGCACACGATGCCGCTGGTGCGCGCACTGCGCAACGCCGAGGCCGATGCCGCGAGCCGTCGCGCGATCGAGCTGGCCCGCCAGCTGCCGCCCGGTCCGCCGCTCGCGCTGGCCTGCGCGACCGAGTCGTACCTGCGCATGCTGAACCGCGACCTCGACGACGCGGTCGAATGGGGCGAGCAGGCGATCGCGCGGGCCCGCCGCTTCGAGCTGCCGGCCATCCTGGCCGGCGCGCTGAAGACGGTCGGGGCCGCGCTGCTGTTCGTCGATCCGGCGCGCGGCCGCGCGTTGCTGCAGCAGAGCCTGGACATCGCGCACACGCTGAACGACGGCGGCGCCGGTGTGGCCGATGCGCTGTTGATGCTCGGCACCGCATCGGGCGAGGTGCACGAATTCGAAGCCGCCGACCGTGCCATCGCCGACGGCATCGCGTTCGCCCACGAGCGCGACCTCGACCGCCTCGCCGGCTACATGGAGGCTTGGCGCTCGCTCTGCGACATGTACCAGGGGCGCTGGGAGCTGGCCGGCGAGCGGGCGCATGCGGCGGTCGCGCGCGAGGCCGCCGGGTCCACCAACCGGCTGATGGCGCTGGTCGCGCTGGCCCGCCTGCGCAATCGCCGCGGCGACCCGGGCGCGATGGAGGTGCTGGACGAAGCGCTCGCGCTGGCCCGCCAGAGCGGCACGCTGCAGCGCCTCGCGCCGGTGCATTGCGCGCGCGCCGAGGCGGCCTGGCAGGCCAGGCAGCCGGCCGCAGTGCGGCAGGAGGTCGATGCCGTCTTCGCACTGGCGACGGAACACCGCCACCCGTGGTTCATCGGCGAACTCGCGTTCTGGCGCTGGCGCGCGGGCGGCGAACCGGTCGTGCCACCGCACTGCGCCACGCCGCATGCGCTGCAGATCGCAGGACGCTGGCGCGAAGCGGCCGCCGCATGGCGCGAACGCGGTTGCCCCTATGAGGAAGCGCGGGCGCTTGCCGACGGCGACGAGGCGGCACAGCGCGACGCGCTGGCTTTGCTCGACCGGCTCGGCGCGCGGCCGCTCGCCGATCAGGTGCGCGCCACGATGCGCGCGGCCGGCATCGCCGCGGTGCCGCGCGGTCCGCGGGCGGCGACGCGGCGCAATGCGGCCGGCCTGACCGCGCGCGAGCTGCAGATCCTCGCGCTGGTCGCCGAAGGCTGCCGCAATGCCGAGATCGCCGTGCGCCTGTCGCGCTCGACGCGCACCATCGACCACCACATCGAGGCGATCCTCGCGAAGCTCGGTGCACCGTCGCGCGGCGAGGCGGCCGCCGCGGCCCGCCGGCTCGGCCTGCTCGACGACCCGTCCGCAAATTAGGCAAGCGCCCCGCCCAAGATGGGCAACGGCTGCCCTGTGCCGCGAGGGCCGCGAAACCTATCGTTGCGCCACGGTCCGATGTCCGGACCGATCCAACGATTCCAGGAGATCCCCATGCCCCGCTACCTCGTCGAACGCGACTTCCCCCAAGGCCTCTCGATCCCGATGGACGCCGCCGGCAGCAAGGCCTGCCGTGCCGTCGTCGACGGCAATGCCGAATCCGGCGTCACCTGGGTCCACTCCTATGTGAACCTGGACCGCAGCAAGACCTTCTGCATCTACGACGGCCCGTCGCCCGAGGCGATCCGCCAGTCGGCGAAACGCTCCGACCTGCCGGTCGGCACGATCACCGAGGTGTCGGTGCTCGACCCGTATTTCTACCGTCCCTGAGCAGGCTGCAAGGGCTTGGGGGAAGGCCGACAATGACGGCCTTCTCCGCTGCAACGCCTCCGCGAAAGCCCCCCATGAGCGACACCTCCTACCCCGACACCCGCCTGCTGATCGACAACCAATGGGTCGACGCCACCGGCGGCAAGACGCTGGACGTGCTGAACCCCGCCACCGGCGCGCCGATCGGCAAGGTGGCGCACGCCTCCACCGCCGACCTCGACCGCGCGCTGGCCGCCACGCAGCGCGGCTTCGAGACCTGGCGCGTCACGCCGGCGCATGAGCGCGCCAACGTGATGCGCCGCGCCGCCGCGCTGCTGCGCGAACGCGCCGACGGCATCGCCCGCCTGATGACGCAGGAGCAGGGCAAGCCGCTCGCCGAAGCCCGCGTCGAGGTGCTGGCCGGCGCCGACATCATCGACTGGTTCGCCGACGAAGGCCGCCGCGTCTACGGCCGCATCGTGCCGTCGCGCAACCTGGCCGCGCAGCAGCTGGTGCTGAAGGAGCCGGTCGGCCCGGTCGCCGCCTTCACGCCGTGGAACTTCCCGATCAACCAGATCGTGCGCAAGCTCGGTGCAGCGCTCGCAAGCGGCTGCTCGTTCCTGGTGAAGGCGCCGGAAGAAACCCCGGCATCGCCGGCCGCGCTGCTGGCCGCCTTCGTCGATGCCGGCATCCCGGCCGGCGTGCTCGGGCTGGTGTTCGGCAACCCGGCCGAGATCTCGGCCTACCTGATCCCGCACCCGGTCATCCGCAAGGTCACCTTCACCGGCTCGACGCCGATCGGCAAGGAGCTCGCGGCGCTGGCCGGCCGCCACATGAAGCGCGTGACGATGGAGCTGGGCGGCCACGCGCCGGTGATCGTCGCCGACGACGCCGATGTCGCGCTCGCGGTGAAGGCCGCCGGCGGCGCGAAGTTCCGCAACGCCGGCCAGGTCTGCATCTCGCCGACGCGCTTCCTGGTGCACAGCAGCCTGAAGGAGGCGTTCGCGACGGCGCTGGTGCAGCATGCCGAGAAGCTCAAGCTCGGCGACGGCCTGGCCGAAGGCACCACGCTCGGCCCGCTGGCCAACGCGCGCCGCCTGGGCGCGATGGCCAAGGTGGTCGACGACGCGCGCAAGCGCGGCGCCACCGTCGCGACCGGCGGCGAGCGCGTCGGCAGCAGCGGCAACTTCTTCGCGCCGACCGTGCTGGTCGACGTGCCGCTCGACGCCGACGTGTTCAACAACGAACCGTTCGGCCCGGTCGCCGCGATCCGCACCTTCGAGACGCTCGACGAAGCCATCACCGAAGCCAACCGCCTGCCGTTCGGGCTGGCCGGCTACGCCTTCACCCGCTCGATCAAGAACGCGCACCAGCTGGCGCAGCGCCTGGAGCTCGGCATGCTGTGGATCAACCAGCCGGCCGCCCCGGTGGCCGAGATGCCGTTCGGCGGCGTGAAGGATTCGGGCTACGGCACCGAAGGCGGCCCGGAGGCGATGGAGGCCTACCTGGTCACGAAGAGCGTGTCGATCATGGCCGTTTGACGGCGGCTTTCGCGGTGGGCTGCGGGGTCTGCCCGACCCCGAGGTTCATCGCGTTCAGGATGTCGCCGTTGTCCTGCGACAGCTCCCACGCGAAGACGCCCGCCAGCCCGTGCGCGACCGCGAAGCGGCCCTTGCGCCGCACGCTGCGCGGGTCGTCGTAGCCGATCATCTGCTGCGTGCGCGCATTCCACAGCGTGTACGACTGCGTCGTGCGGTCGAACACCGCCTTCCAGCCCTGCGTGCCGGCGCCCTGGGCGCCGAGCCAGCCATCGGCCAGCTCGCGGTAGGTGATGTCGCCTTCGTTGCCGGGGAACACGCCGGTGCGCGGCACGCCGTTGAAGCCGTTCGGTCCCGGCCCCTTCACGCCGGCGAAGCCACGGCCGTACATCGCCACGCCGGCCACCAACTTGCTCGCCGGCACGCCGGCCTTCGTCATCACGCGCACCGCGCCTTCGAGGCTGTCGTTCGAACCGGGCGTCGGGCTGGCCAGCGGCGTGTGGTGGCCGGCCAGCGGCGTCCAACCGCCGGCGAAGTCGTAGGTCATCATGAAGACGAGGTCCATCACCTTGGCCGCGCCGGCGTGGTTGACCTTCGTCGCGAGCGATTCGGTGGTGTTGACCGCCGCCGTCAGCAGGTAGCGCCGGCCGGTCTGCGCGGCCAGGCCGTCGAGCGCGCGGCGCAGGTCGACCATCAACTCGGCATAGCCCTGCCCGTCGGCCGGCGTGCCGAGCGCGACGCCGTTGGCGCTGCCGTTCGACGTCGGATGCTCCCAGTCGATGTCGACGCCGTCGAACGCGGGATGCGCCTGCAGGAACTGCGCGACGGACGCAGTGAACACCGCGCGCCGCGCCGGGTCGTTCGCGAGGTGGAAGAACGGGTCCGAGCCGCCCCAACCGCCGACCGACGCGAGCACCCTGGCCTGCGGCGCGCGCTGCTTGAAGCGGGCGAAGACGGCATCGAACTCGTCGTCGCGCGCCGACGTGGCGAGCTGGAAATCGGCTTTACCTTCGCAGGCCTGTGCATCCTTGGGCAACTGGCCCGGGCCGCACAGGTGCAGGAAGGCGTAGAGCAGGTGCGTGACATTGCCGGCCGGCACGCGGTCGAGCAGCGCCGGCGGCTGCCAGTTCGGCACGTAGACGCCGACGACCTTGCCGCTGGTCGGCGTGAAGGGGTGGTGCTGTCCGGTGAAGGGCGGCACCGGCTCGGCGGCCGGTGCGGCCATCGTCGTCACGGCCAGGGTCGTCGCCACCATCGTGGCCATCCATCGCGATCGGTTCATCGGCAGTCTCGTCTGGTGGGGGAGTGGAGTTCAGGCACGGCAGGCCGCGTCGGTGCGCGCGAGCGCTGCATCGGTCCAGCGCCGCAGCGCGGCAGTCGACCACACCGTCGGCAGCGAGCGCAGCAGCATCCGGTAGACCGCAGCGCGCGTGACCTTGACGCGCCGTGACGGATCGAGCCAGCCGGGCGCGATGAGCAGCAGCTCGAGCGAGGCCAGCCCGAGCATCAGCGGCCACAGCGATGCGAGCCGCAGGCGCAGGCTGCCGGCGGGGATGCGCAGCACGTAGTCGGCGCCGGCACGGTAGCCGGCCAGCGCCTGCGCGCTCAGCTCGGCCAGCAGCGGCCGGGCGGCCACGCGGCGCGCCGGGTCGGACAGGTCGGCGACGGCCAGGCCATGCCGCGCGAGCAACTCGGCCGGCAGGTAGCAGCGGCCGTTCGCGAGGTCTTCGGCGGCATCGCGCAGCACGTTCGTCAGCTGCAGCGCCTGGCCGTAGGCGACGCCCTTCGCGACCATCTCATCGCGCGACCACACCTGCAGTTCGGGCCGATGGCGCATCGCGATGTCGGTCCAGAACTCGCCGACGCAGCCGGCGACAAGATACGTGTAGCGATCGAGCTCGGCGCGGGTCTGCAGCGGCACCGGCGCGCCGGCGCGGCCCTGCTCGAAATGCCGCAGGTCGAAGCACATGCCGTCGGTCAGTGTCGTGACGACGCGGCGGATGTCGGCGATGTCGGCGGCCGGTTGCCGGCGCAGCAGGTCCAGGGCCTCGGGCAAGGCGGCCATCAGCGCGGCCTCGCCGGCGTCGGCGGGTGTGCTGGCATCGATCGGCTGCCAGGGCAGGCTGCCGGTCACCTGGTCGCGCCACGACAGCAGCTGCGCGAGGCGCTGCGTCGCGGGGCGGCCGGGCGTATCGGCGACGGTGTCGGCCGCGCGGGCGAGCAGGTAGGCCAGGCTGACCGGCGCGCGCATGCCCGGCGGCAACATGCGCAGGCTCAGGTAGAACGAACGGGAGACGCGCTTCAGCAGCTCGCCGAGCAGCGTGTCGGTGGTGACGGGCATGGGCTGGCAATGTAGCCGCAACCGCCCCGCGCCTCCCGCCCGTTCGTCCTGAGCCGCCCACCCGTTCGCCCTGAGCCTGTCGAGGGACCTGCGCACATCGAACCGGGGCTTCGACAGGCTCAGCCCGAACGGAGTCAAGGCTCAGCCCGAACGGAGTCAGATCTTAGCCCGAAGGGCTGCACTTGCCCTCAGCCCGACGACTTGAACACCCCGAACAGCCGCCCGATGCGGCCGGCGATGCCGCGCTCGCCGGACGACACCTTGATCAGCGGGCTGGTCGGCCGCGCGCCGAACGGGTCGGCGGTCTGCACGCCGCGCGTCGCGGCGGTGCCCACGCGCGCCGGGGCCGCCCGGGGCACAGCCGCCGCGGCGGCCGCCGGCGCCGCACTCGGCGGCACCGTCATGCGTGCCGCCGCGCGGGCCAGCACGTCGGCCTTCGCGGCCGCCGCCCACGCCTGCTCGACCCACGCGAGGATCGGCTTCCATTGCGCCAGGTCGGCCTCGACCTTCGCGGGCGGCAGGTCGAACAGCGTCGCGCCCTGCTCGACGCAGCGCACATAGGCCTGCGTCTCGCGCAGCGCGCCGAGGTACGGGAAATTCGCCTGCGCCGCCCACTCGACCATCTGCTCGGCGGCCTTGGTGCGGGCGTCGAGCCGCATGCCGACCATCGCGACCTTGCAGCGCCCGCTGGCCACGCGCGGCAGCGTCCGCAGTTCTTCGTAGCAGGCGGCGGCGGATTCGCGGTCGAAGACCGAATGGCAGACCGGCATCACGATCACGTCGGCATACATCACGACGCGGGCCAGTTCGCTGTCGCGCAGGCCGCCAGGGGTGTCGATCACGACGTGGCTGATGCCGGCGGGCGGGCGCAGCACGCTGCGCGGGTCGACGGCCCAGCCGACCACCGGGGCGCCCTGGGCCACCGGCTGCTCGGCGCGGCGCTTCAGCCACGCGAGCGACGACTGCTGCCGGTCGACGTCGCCGAGCATCACCTTCAGCCCCTGGCGGGCGCAATAGCCGGCAAGGTGGGTCGCCAGCGTGCTCTTGCCACTGCCTCCCTTGCGATTGATGACGGCTACCACGCGCATGGACGATGAAACCCGGGTCCTGCCAGAACGGCCACCGATTACATCACCGAAGCGCCCGCGCCGGGCTCGGTACAAGCCTCCTTTCACCCTGTTCACGTTTGGATACCGCCGGTCGTTGCGGGCGTGCCGAAACCGGCGCCGGTTCCGTCGCGCGCTTTTTTTCAATGCACCGCCGTCCGCGCCAGCGCCTCGCCATCCGGCAGGAAGGCATGCAGCTGCGTCGCCGGCAGCTCGAAGCTGACGGAGTCGCCGAGCTTCAGCGACTCGTCGGTCACCTTCGCCAGCAGCGGTGGCTCGTCGTCACGCCAGGTCACGTAGGCGTAACTGAATTCGCCCAGGTGCTCCAGGTGGCTGATGTGGCCGCGGCCGTCGCCCTGCCCGAGCTGCACGTGTTCCGGCCGCACGCCGAGCGTGATCTCGGTGCCGGCGGCGACCCGCGATGCATCGACCGCGGCGCGGCAGGCCAGCCCGCCGGGCAGGCGGCAGTCGAGCCGTGTCGCATCGCCGGCGACTGCCGCGGCCGGCAGGAAGTTCATCGACGGCGAGCCGATGAAGCCGGCGACGAAGCGGTTCTGCGGGCGGTGGTACAGGTCGAGCGGCCGGCCGATCTGCGCAACGCTCAGCAGGCCCTTGGCCGCCGCATCGGGGCGCAGCAGCACGATCTTGTCGGCCAGCGTCATTGCCTCGACCTGGTCGTGCGTCACGTAGACCATGCTGACGTTGCCGAGCTTGCGGTGAAGCCGCGCGATCTCGACGCGGGTGTTGATGCGCAGCGCGGCGTCGAGGTTGGACAGCGGCTCGTCGAACAGGAAGACCTTCGGCTGGCGCACGATCGCGCGACCGATCGCGACGCGCTGGCGCTGGCCGCCGGACAGCTGGCGCGGCTTGCGCTCGAGCAGCGCTTCGAGCTTCAGCATGCCGGCGGCCTCGCCGACGCGGCGCTCGATCTCGGCCTCGGGCAGCTTGTGGTGGCGCAGCCCGAAGGCCATGTTCTCGTGCACCGACATGTGCGGGTACAGCGCGTAGCTCTGGAACACCATCGCGACGTTGCGCTGCGCCGGCGGGAGCTCGTTGACGACCTGGCCGTCGATCACGATCTCGCCGCCGCTGACGTCGTCGAGGCCGGCGATCAGCCGCAGCAGCGTCGACTTGCCGCAGCCCGACGGGCCGATGAAGACGCAGAACTCGCCGGGGGCGATCGTCAGGTCGACGTCGTTGAGGATCGCGACGTTGGCGAAGCTCTTGCGGACCTTGCGGAGTTGGATCTGGGACATCTCGGTTCCTTCAGTGAGTGTTCGACGAGGCTTCGACAAGCTCAGCCCGGCCCTTCGACAGGCTCAGGGCGAACGGGGTGCATTCCGTTCGATGGGTGCATTCCGTTCGTCCTGAGCCTGTCGAAGGGCCCAGGCAGCGGGCGACTCAACGCAGCGCGAACACCGCCTCCTGCGGCTCCAGCACGATGTCGCCCCCATCGATGCGGCCGCCGAAACCATGCCCGCCGACCGCCTGCCACGCGCCCTGCAACCCGTGCGCCATGCGCGCCGGCCGGTCGGACAAATTGAACGCGCACAGCATCTGCTCCGCCCCATCGCCGCGCATGAACGCGACCACCTGGTCGTGCGCCGGCAGCAGCGCCATCGACCCCTGGCGCAGCGCCGGCTGCGTTGCGCGCCAGGTCAGGAAATTGCGGTAGCGGTTCAGCACCGACGTCGGCTGCGGCGCCTGCACATCGACCGCGCGTTGGCGCTGGGCGTCGGGCACCGGCAGCCATGGCGCGCCGCTCGTGAAGCCGGCATTCGGTGCCGCGGCCACCCACGGCATCGGCGTGCGGCAGCCGTCGCGGCCGACGAACTCCGGCCACATCTCCTTGCCGTACGGGTCCTGGATCTGCTCGAACGGAATCACCGCCTCGGCCAGCCCGAGTTCCTCGCCCTGGTACAGGCAGATCGAGCCGCGCAGCGAACCGAGCAGCCCCACCAGCAGCGGCGCGACGCGTTCGGCCGGACCGAGGCCTGCCCAGCGTGTGACGACGCGCACCACGTCGTGGTTGTTCAGCGCCCAGCACACCCAGGCATCGCCGGCCTCGGCCAGCATCTCCGCAAGCACCGCATGCACATAGCGCGGCTCGTGGCGCTCGGTCATCAGGTTGAAGGTGTAGGCCATGTGCAGCCGCGCACCGGTGGTGTACGCGCGCAGCGTGGCGTATTCGTTGTCGTCGCCGATCTCGCCGATGGTCGTGATGCCGGGGTAGCGGTCGCACAGCGCGCGAAAGCGCTGCAGGAACGCGAGGTTCTCCGGCTGCGTCTTGTCGAACAGGTGGCTTTGCCGCGCATACGGGTTCGCGCGCGGCACGCCGACCGCGAACTTCCCCGCCGGCTGCGGCGGGTTCGAGCGCAGCTGCCGGTCGTGGAAGTAGAAGTTCACCGTGTCGAGCCGGAAGCCGTCGACGCCGCGCTCGAGCCAGAACTGCGCGGCGTCGAGCACCGCGTCCTGCACCTGCGGATGGTGGAAGTTCAGATCCGGCTGCGAGGCCAGGAAGTTGTGCATGAAGTACTG
>Ga0065165_1002826_pt1 | contig 13588 bp, 14 predicted proteins | sample AraplaMF_Cvi_mMF_FD_63813 | JGI IMG/M metagenome (GOLD analysis project Ga0065165, IMG submission 63813) | Arabidopsis root microbial communities from the University of North Carolina, USA - plate scrape MF_Cvi_mMF (version 2) (version 3) | ecosystem: Host-associated > Plants > Roots >...
CAAGCAGCGCGCCGAACACGGCGAGACCAAGCAGTCCTCGCACGCCGGCAACAAGCAGTCCGCCAAAAAATAATCTTTTGCCAGACGTAAAAAAAACCTCCCGGGCTCGCACCCGGGAGGTTTTTGTCCGTGGTCGGAGGTGATTACTTGTCGGTGACGGTAAAGTCGCCGAAGATCTTCAGCTGCTCGCCCACGGCCTGGCTGGCGCCGACCACCACGATCGACTGGTTCTCGGGCGCGAAGTACTTCTTCGACACGTCGCGTACCTGTTCCGGCGTGACCTTCTGGATCATCGGCACGTACTGGACCAGGTACTCGGCCGGCAGGCCGACCAGCCAGTTGGAGGCCAGCGTGCCTGCCACGGCGCGCTGCATCTGGTTGCTCAGCACATAGCTGCCGGCCACGTAGCGCTTGTGCATCTCCATCTCCTGCGGCGAGATCAGTTCGCTGCCGATGCGCTTGTACTCCTTGAAGTACTCGGTGATGGCCGCGCCAGTCACCTCGTTGCGCACGTCGGCGCCGCCGACGATGCTGCCGCTTTCGCGCATCATGCGCGCGCCGGCCGAGGCGCCGTAGGTATAGCCCTTTTCCTCGCGCAGGTTGATGTTGACGCGGCTCGAGAAGCCGCCGCCCAGCACCGTGCTGGCCAGGCGCAGCGGCACCTGGTCGGCGGCGGTGGCGGCGATGCCCGAACCGCCCAGGCGGACGGTCGACTGCACGCTGCCCGGACGCTCCAGCAGCAGGTGCACCGGCTTGGCGGCGCCAGGCGCTTTCACAGTGGCTGCCGGCGCATTGCCTTCGGCCTTCCAGTCGCCGAACGCCTGCTGCGCCAGTTTCATCGCATCCGCTTCCTTGATGCGGCCGGCGATCACCAGCAGCGCCTGGTCAGGACGGAAGCGCTTCGCGTGTTCGGTCTTGAGCAGGGCCTCGTCGACTGAATTGATGGCTTCGACGGTCGGCGTGGTGTGGCCGTAAGGGTGATCGCCGAACACGGCGCGGTTGAGGGCGCGGTCGGCGCGGAAGCGCGGCTGGGTTTCCTGGACGCGCAGGGTTTGCAGCGCGTTGGCCTTGGCCAGCGCCACTTCCTTGGCCGGGAAGGACGGGGTGCGTGCCACTTCGGCCAGGAGCTGCAGCATCGGACCGGCTTGCGAGGCGACCGCGTTGGCGCTGACGGTGATGCCGTCGGCACTGGCGCCGCCGGCCACCGCGCCGCCCAGGCCCTGGGCCAGTTCGGCGATGGCGCGCGAGTCGTGCTTGGTCGTGCCTTCGTTCAGCAGGCCGGCCATCATGTTGGCGAAGCCCGGGTGGGCGGCGTCGTCGGCGATGTAGCCGGCGTTGCGCACGGCCAGGACCATGTCGACGCGGGGCACGCCGTTACGCGGCACCACCCAGACCTGCAGGCCGTTGGACAGGGTCTTCTTCGCGATTTTCGGGGTCGGCAGCGGCTTGTCCTTGCCGTAGGCGGGCATGCCGGCCGGCTTGACCGGGGCAGCGGCTTCGGCGGCAAAGGCCGAAGCAGCAAAGGCCATCGAAATGGCGCTGATGAGCATCAGTTTTTTCATGATGCGGCTCCTTATTTCTTCTCGGCCGGGGCCGGGGTGGTGTCGGCCTTGTTCGCCGGCTGCGGGGCGGCCGGCGGGGCGGGTTTCGCCACCGGCTTACGGTCGATCACGGTGCGGTTGGCCTTCACCAGGTAGGTGGCGGCAACGCGCTGGATGTCCTTCGACGTCACGCCTTCGATCCAGCCCGGCACCTTGTTGACGACGTTGGCGTCGCCCCACAGGGTCTGCAGCTTGGCCAGGGTGTCGGCACGGCGCAGGATGTTTTCCAGGCTGTTGTTCCAATCCGCCACCATGCTGGTCTTGACGCGCTTCAGCGTCGCTTCGTCGACGCCGTCTTTCGCCACCTTGGCGATTTCCTCGTCCATCGCGGCCAGCATGGCGTCGGCGCTGCCGTTCGGCTTGTACAGGCCGGTGACCGTGAACAGGGTCGGGCCGTCATACTCGAACGGACCGGTCAGGCCGAAGCCGCCGGACATGTTCAGCGCGATCTGGCGGCCCTTGACCATGCCCTGGTAGAACAGGGAGGCGTCGCTGCCGGCCAGCAGTTCGGCCAGCACGGCCATCGGCGCCTGGTCGGCCGAGCCGCGGGCCGGCACTTTCCAGGCGGCGGCCACGGCCGGCACCTGGGCCAGCGCGTCGCTCTGCTCGATGCGTTTTTCCTCGGTGTTCAGGCCTTCGTTGAAGTCGGTGCCCTTCGGCGTGGCGCGTTTCGGGATGCTGCCGAAGTACTTCTGCGCCAGCGCGAAGCCCTGGGCCGGGGTGACGTCGCCGGCAATCGCCAGCACCGCGTTGTTCGGGCCGTAGTAGTCGCGATGGAAGCCACGCACGTCGTCCAGGCTGGCGCCTTCGAGGTCTTCGAAGCTGCCGTAGCCGTCGTGGTTGTTCTCCCACTTGTTGAAGGCCAGCTTGCTGATGTCGATCCAGTTGAAGCCGCCGTAAGGCTGATTCTTCACGTTCACGCGGATCTCTTCCTTCACCACGTCCTGCTGGTTCTTCAGCGTGGCCGGGTTGAAGTCGAGGGTCTTCATGCGGTCCGCTTCCAGCCACAGGATCGGTTCGATGCTTGATACCGGCGCGGTCTCGATGTAGTTGGTGAAGTCCGGACGGGTCGAGCCGTTGTTCTGGCCGCCGCCGCCGGTGATGGTGCGGTCGAAGGTGCCCTTGGGCGCATTCGGCGTGCCCTGGAACATCAGGTGCTCGAACAGGTGGGCGAAGCCGGTGCGGTTGCGCGGCTCGAGGCGCATGCCGACGTGGTAGACGACCGACACGCCGACGGTGGGCGAACTATGGTCTTCGGAGACGACGACCGTCAGGCCGTTGTCGAGTTTCTTGACGTTGACCGGCAGGGTCCACTGGTCGGTGTTCGCGGCGTACGCGGACATCGACAGCGAGACCCCTGCCAGCAGGGACAGGGTGTGGCGCATGGGCATTGATAACCTCTGATTTGGGCTGGTTCGAAACTGCGTCTCTAGCTGTCCGGATCGTATCCAGGCAGCGGTTCATATTAGCGCAATGGCATGCAAATAAGTAACTTTTTGTTGAGTGGGAAAGGATAAACGGTGAAGCTTCGGTGACAAACAGGTACAACTTGCGGCGTCGCCGTGCCAGATAATGACCGGTTCGGCTGCTCTGGCCGGTCTGCATGCCAGCCCGCCCTCGTGCGGCTCGGGCCGCGCTTTCTGCAGTTCGTCGCAATTCCATGGGCATGGCCACATAGACAAGTTACTCTGTAACCATGGTAATGTTGCACACAAGAACATGGATTTTTCGGAGAGTCGGATGAACAAGATTTTTACGCTCGGACTGGCGGCTGCGGGTCTCATCACCTGCATCGGCGTGGCGCAGGCAGCGCCCGAGGTCGCCACCGAGACGCGCCCCATCGATGCGCGCGTGGTGCGCGTCAAGCTCGACGGCGCAGTGGACCTGAGGATTCGCCAGGGCAATACGGCGACCCTGACCCTCAGCGGCGATCCGCGCTGGCTGGCCAAGACCGTCACCGTGCAGAGCGGCGACACGCTGAACATCGACACCGATATCCACGGCCGCGTGCGCCTGGGCTCGCTGCACGCCGAACTGACCCTGCCGGCGCTGCGCGAAGTGAGCTCCGAAAGCCTGGGCAGCACCGACGTCTCCGGCTTCTCCGGCGACGAGCTGGAACTGACCCTGGATGGCGCCGGATCGATGCGGATATCATGTAATTACAAGATGGTGTCGGCCAACCTGGGCGGCATCGGCAGCATGCACCTGCAGAGCCTGAGCGGCGAGGGCGTCGACATCAACCTGCACGGCGCCGGCGTCGTTACCCTCAGCGGGCGCGCGCGCTGGCTGAAGGCCGACCTCGGCGGCCTGGGGAGTCTCGACGCAAAGGAGTTCGTCACCGACAGCGTCAACGTCGAGCTGTCGGGCTTGGGTAATGCCAGCGTCAACGCGCACCAGAATGCCAACCTGAACCTGTCCGGCATGGGCTCGGTGACGGTGTACGGCAAGCCGCTGAACCGCAAGGTGGCGGTCGACGGGCTGGGCAAGGTCAGCTGGAAATAACTGAAAAATAACTAAAAGCCCAAAGGGCATTCCGTTCCGAACGAGACAATGAGAAAACACATCGTTGCCATCCTGCTGGCCCTGGGGCTGCACAGCAGTGCGATGGCAGGCTTCACGGAAGGCGCCAACGCCTACAACGCCCGCAACTATGCGCTGGCGCTGAAGGAGATCACGCCGCTTGCCAAGTCCGGCAACGCGGACGCGCAGCATTTGCTGGGCCTGATGTACTACATGGGCCGCGGCGTGCAGCGCGACTACAAGCAGGCCTTTTCCTGGCACTACAAGGCCGCCCAGCAGGGCAAGGCCGACGCCCAGTACGTCATCGGGGCGATGTACTACACCGGCAACGCGGTGCCGCAGGACCAGAAGCTGGCCGTCACCTGGTTCCGCAAGGCGGCCGAGCAAGGCCATCCGGACGCCCAGCATGCGCTCGGCCTGATGTACCGCTACCACGTGGCTGGCATGCCGCAGGACGTGGTAATCGCCTACATGCTGTGGAACCTGGCGGCCGCCAACGGCAACCGCAGCGCCACCGAACAGCGCGCCATCATCGCGCGCCAGATGACCCAGGAGCAGATCGAGGAAGCCCAGGCGCTGTCGCGCAACTGGAAGCCCGGCACCCCCTTGCCGACGCAGTCGAAGACGGGCGCCGCCAACTCCTGAGTGGCTTTTCGATGCAAAGACCAGGCTGACGGCCCACGAGGGCATTCTCCTACAAAGCTGTGGCGCGACGACGGTGGGCGGGCACGGCCATGGCGGCTACCATGATGATGTCTCAGCTAGTTTTTAGACGAGCTGAAGCATAAACTGACTATTTTTGGAGGTAATCATGGCATCGAATAACCAAGGCGGCGGCAACAAAGGTAATAAGCAGAGCGACACCAGCAACCGCGGATTCGCCTCGATGGATCCGCAAAAACAGCGTGAAATCGCGTCGGAAGGCGGCAAGGCGGCCCACGCATCGGGCAATGCGCACGAGTTCAACTCGGAAGAGGCGCGCCGCGCCGGCTCGATGAGCCACAAAAACGACGGCAACAGCCAGAGCCAGAATTCGGGTGGCAGCCAGCAGAGCGGCGGCGGCCAGGGCGGTGGCGGACAGCGCGGCGGGTCTTCGGAACAACATGCGAAGGCGGGGTCGCAGAGTCACAAGAATGACAAGAAGTAGTCGCTAGTTCGACGATCCCGGCACTGCCGGAACCGTCATTCCCGCCAAAGCGGGAATGACGGCCTGAGGTTTTACTGCTTATCAGCCTGCACCTTCAAATAACCCACCCCAGAAGTCCTGAACAACTCCAGCGGCACCGCATTCCCCATCGCCTGATACCCGAGATCGTTCGGATGCAGGTGGTCCCCGCTGTCATAGGCCGGCAGGAAGCGCGTCGGATGGGCCGGGTCGCGGGTGACGCGGTCGAAGTCGATCACGCCGTCGAACTCGTCGCTGGAACGGATCCAGTTGTTGATGGCCTGGCGCACCACCTCCTTCTCCGGCGAGTAGTAGCCGGCCCCCTCGAAGGGCGTCAGGGTGGCGCCATAAACGGCGATGCCCTTGGCGTGGGCGCGCGCGATCAGCTGGCGGTAGCCGGCGATCAGCTCGTCGGCGGAGATCGGCGTCGCGTTGGGGCTGTTGCCGATGTCGTTAATCCCGATCAGCACCGTCATGTACTTCACCCCGGCCGTGGCCAGCACGTCGCGGTCGAAGCGCTCGAGGGCGTTGCGTCCGGCCAGCGAGCCTTCCGGCGGATTCGAGATCAGCCGGTTGCCGCTGATGCCGCGGTTGACCACGCCCAGGCGGGTGTTGATGCCCTGGACCGGGTCGCGCACGGTCTGCAGGCGCCGTGCCAGCCAGTCGGGCCAGCGGTTGTTGGTGTCGGGCGTGCTACGGGTGCCGTCGGTGATCGAGTCGCCGAAGGTGACGATGGCGGCACCGCCGGCAGCCTGGCCGCCGTCGACGTCGACTTCGGTCAGGAAGGGCCAGGACAGGATCGTGCGCTGGGTCGGCAGCGAGGCCGCGCCCGTGAAGTCGCCCGGCAGCGACACGTAGTTGGTCTGGCTGGCGGTGCCGTGGATGGTGGTCGCGCCCACCGTGCCCGGCAGGTACAGGCTGATGGCGAGGTCGGACAGCGCCGGCACGTTCAGCTCGACCGGATCGGACAGCACCGGCGCGCCGGGCGGGATCGTGATCGAGGCATTGCCGCTGAAGGTCAGCGTGCGGTCGGTGCCGGCCTGCGTATCTGCTCCATTCGCGGCGCCGCCGGCGCGCAATGCGATGTGGGCGGCGCCGATCCGCAGCGGCGTGCTGCCCAGTTCATTGGATAGACGAATCCGGACCCGATTGCCTCCGATACTGGAGTGCACGATCAGGCGCACGGTCTGGTCGGTGAAGGTCTGGGTGTTGGCCGGCAGCGGCGGGCCGCCCGGGCCCGCGCCCCAGGTGCCGACCCAGTGCTCGGTGGTCCAGTCCTGGGCCAGCGCGCCGGGGGCGGGGAAGGCGAGTGCGGTCGCCAGTGCCACGCCGGCGATGAGGAAACTGCGTCGCCCGGCGTCCAGCAGGGCAGGTAAGCTCAGCTTCATGATGCGCTCCTTGTCGATGGATCATGCGGTATGCATGAGTCCGCTGAGCCAATCTAGCAGCCTCGGCTGTACCAACAAGGAGGGGGAAGGCTTTTGTTGAGCTGACTCTAAGTCAGGTCGCATTTCAGATACGGATGGGCATTAAGTTGCGCAATGGTAGCGTTATCAGCAATTTCCAGGCGGGCGTTCGCTTGGTGGCGGGTTGCCGGTGGCGTACAATTGCTACTTATTTAACAAGCATTCCAAACTCCCATGCGCGCTATCGAAATCACGCAAGCCGGCGGTCCCGAGGTCCTGCAATCCTGCGAGCGGCCGCTGCCCGTGCTGAAGGCCGGCGAAGTATTGATCAAGGTGCTGGCCGCCGGCGTCAACCGCCCGGATGTGTTCCAGCGCCTCGGCCAGTACCCGGTGCCGCCCGGCGCCTCGGACCTGCCGGGCCTGGAAGTGGCGGGCGAGATCGTGGATGGCAACCCGGGCGACCTGGCCGATAGCGGATTCAGGAAGGGCGACCTCGTGTGCGCACTGGTGCAGGGCGGCGGCTATGCCGAATACTGCGCGGCGCCGCTCGAGCAATGCCTGCCGGTGCCGAAGGGCATGACCCCGCTCGAAGCCGCCTCGCTGCCCGAAACCTTCTTTACGGTGTGGAGCAATGTGTTCCAGCGCGCCGCGCTCCAGCCGGGCGAGACCCTGCTGGTGCAGGGCGGCAGCTCGGGCATCGGCGTCACCGCCATCCAGCTCGCCACCGCCATGGGCCACCGCGTGTTCGCCACCGCCGGCAGCGAGGACAAATGCCGCGCCTGCGAACGACTCGGCGCCGAGCGCGCCATCAACTACAAGACCGAAGATTTTTCCGCCGTGGTCAAGGAACTGACGGGCGGGAAGGGCGTCGACGTCATCCTCGACATGGTCGGCGGCGACTACCTGAAGCGCGAGATCGCCTGCCTGGCCGACGACGGCCGCATTGCCCTGATTGCGCTGCTGGGCGGCGCCCGCACCGAGATCGACCTCGGCCAGGTGCTGCGGCGCCGCCTGACCGTCACCGGCTCGACCCTGCGTCCGCGCCCGGTCGCCTTCAAGGCGCAGATTGCGCGCGAATTGCGCGAACGCGTCTGGCCCCTCATCGAAGCCGGCAAGATCAAACCCGTGATCCACCAGGTCTTCCCGCTCGCGCAGGCGGCCCAGGCCCACGCGCTGATGGAGAGCAGCGCCCACGTCGGCAAGATCATGCTGGACCTGGCCGCCTGAGTGCGAACGCCCGAAAACGAATACCCACAACTTAGAGAGTCACCATGAACAACAAGCCTTTGGTCAGCCTTCGTTTGACCGTCCCATCAACGACCGCTAAAATAGCGGGTTATTTGACCGTGAGGTTCTGATGCGGCCCAAGCTCATCGTAGGTAACTGGAAGATGAACGGCAGCCGCGCGGTGAATGCGACCCTGCTGGCCGGGATCGCTGCCGGATTGAATGGCGCCAAAGCATCGTGCGCCGTGTGCGTGCCGGCACCCTATCTGCACCAGGTGGAGGAGCTGCTCAAGGGCAGTTCGATCAGCTGGGGCGCGCAGGACGTGTCCGCGTACGAAGGCGGCGCCTACACCGGCGAGGTGTGCGCGAAGATGCTGGGCGACTTCGGCTGCCGCTACGTGATCGTCGGCCACTCGGAGCGCCGCGCCTACCATGGCGAGAGCAGCGAGCTGGTGGCGAAGAAGGCGATGGCGGTATTGAAAGAGGGGATGACCCCGATCGTCTGCGTCGGCGAAACGCTGGCGCAGCGCGAGGCAGGGCAGACCGCCGACGTGGTCGGCGAGCAGCTTGCCGCGGTGCTGGAGCTGCTGCCCGCGGACGCCGTGGAAAAGATCGTGGTCGCCTACGAGCCGGTATGGGCGATCGGTACGGGCAAGAATGCGACGCCGGAAATGGCGCAGGAAGTGCATGCCAGCCTGCGCGCGCAGCTGCGGGCTCGCAACGCGGAAGCGGCGGAGCGCGTGGCGATCCTGTACGGCGGCAGCATGAAGCCGGAGAATGCGCGCGAACTGCTGGCGCAGCCCGACATCGATGGCGGGCTGATCGGCGGGGCGGCGTTGAAGGCGCAGGATTTTCTGGCTATCATCCATGCCACTTGATGCTGCCTGAGTAAGAATTTGCAACGTAGTTAACCTTGGAATGGAATAATAATGAACGTGTTGTTCAATCTGATCGTCGTCCTGCAGGTCCTGTCCGCCCTGGCCATCATCGGCCTGGTGCTCGTCCAGCACGGTAAGGGTGCCGACATGGGCGCCGCCTTCGGTTCGGGCGCGTCCGGCAGCCTGTTCGGCGCCAGCGGTTCTTCGAACTTCCTGTCGAAGTCGACCGCGGTTGCCGCAGCGATCTTCTTCGCCGCGACCCTGGCACTGGCTTACTTCGGCACCAACCGTCCGTCGGCCAGCGTCAGCGGCGGCGTGATGGAGCGTGCGCCGGCAACTGCACCGGCGACCGTCCCGGCGAACAATGCGGGCAATGCCGTTCCGAATACCGCGCCGGCTGCACCGGCTGCCGTTCCGGCCGCCCCGGCGCCGGCAGCGACCCAGGACGTGCCGACGGCTCCGGCCCCGGCTCCGTCCAAGTAAGCACAAGCAGTCAGCTTCCGGTCCGCACGGCAAAAGCGGGCCGCTCCGTGCAGGCTTGAGCTGTGTGGTGTAGTATCGGCGGGCTTCTCGACCCGCCAGGCTGTGAATACAGCGCAAAATAAAGTAGAGAAAAACAGTATTTTCCTTGTGCTAGCGCAATTTGAGCATTGAAAAATGATGCTTAGGCAGGGTAGAATACTGGTCTCCAGCCGACGTGGTGAAATTGGTAGACACGCTATCTTGAGGGGGTAGTGGCGCAAGCTGTGCGAGTTCGAGTCTCGCCGTCGGCACCAAGATACAGAAGCCAGCTAGGGCGCAGAGCTCCGCTCCTTGCCTTAGCTGGCTTTTTTACGAGGATCTTCAGGGCTCCTGGTGTGTTTACCGGGAGCGCTGATCGTACGATCCTGGTGGCAGGCATAAAGCCAGGATTGTTCGATGCGGTGCTGCAACCATGCAGTGTTTTATCAACCGATCGTTCAATAAGGCTTCTCTGCTGTGAACCTCGAGAATTACTTCCCCGTCCTTCTGTTCCTGCTTGTCGGTATCGGCGTTGGCGTCGCTCCGCAAGTCCTCGGCCGCATTATTGCCCCGCACCGTCCCGACGCCGCCAAGCTGTCGCCGTACGAATGCGGTTTCGAAGCATTCGAAGATGCGCGCATGAAATTCGACGTCCGGTACTACCTGGTCGCGATCCTCTTTATTTTGTTTGATCTGGAAACGGCATTCTTCTTCCCTTGGGGCGTCTCGATGCGCGACCTGGGCTGGCCGGCATTCGTCACGATGATGGTCTTCATCGCCGAATTCGTCGTCGGTTTCTGGTACATCTGGAAGAAAGGTGCCCTTGATTGGGAATGAGCCATGGCTATTGAAGGCGTTTTAAACGAAGGTTTTGTTACCACTACAGCCGATAAGCTGATCAACTGGGCCCGTACCGGTTCGATGTGGCCGATGACGTTCGGCCTGGCTTGCTGCGCGGTCGAGATGATGCACGCGGGCGCCGCCCGCTACGACCTGGACCGCTTCGGCGTCGTGTTCCGCCCGTCGCCGCGCCAGTCTGACGTGATGATCGTCGCCGGCACCCTGTGCAACAAGATGGCGCCGGCACTGCGCAAGGTCTACGACCAGATGGCCGAGCCGCGCTGGGTCATCTCGATGGGCTCCTGCGCCAACGGCGGCGGCTACTACCACTACTCGTACTCGGTCGTGCGCGGCTGCGACCGCATCGTGCCGGTCGATGTCTACGTGCCGGGCTGCCCCCCGACCGCCGAGGCTCTGCTGTACGGCATCATCCAGCTCCAGAACAAGATCAAGCGCACCAACACGATCGCGCGCTAAAACCAAGCAGCTAACACCATGACGACAAAACTCGAAGTCCTTGAGCTCGCCCTGAAGAATGCGCTCGGCGAGCGCGCCGCCATTTCGTCGGCGCTCGGCGAAGTAACCGTGGTAGTCAAGGCCGCCGACTATCTTGCAGCGATGCAGACCCTGCGCGACGATCCGGCGCTGCGTTTCGAAGAACTGGTCGACCTCTGCGGCGTCGACTACCTGAACTACGGCGAAGGCACCTGGGACGGCCTGCGTTTCGCAGTGGTCTCCCACCTGCTGTCGATCGAGCATAACTGGCGCGTCCGCGTGCGCGTGTTCTGCCCGGACGACGACATGCCGCTGGTGCAGTCGATCACCGGCATCTGGCGCAACGCCAACTGGTTCGAGCGCGAAGCGTTCGACCTGTTCGGCATCCTGTTCGAAGGCCACGGCGACCTGCGCCGCATCCTGACCGACTATGGCTTCATCGGCCACCCGTTCCGCAAGGACTTCCCGATTTCGGGCTATGTCGAGATGCGCTACGACCCCGAGCAGAAGCGCGTGATCTACCAACCCGTGACGATCGAGCCGCGTGAAAACATTCCGCGCGTGATCCGCGAAGAAACCTACGGGATGAAATAATGGCTGAGCTTAAGAATTACACCCTGAACTTTGGTCCGCAGCACCCGGCAGCGCACGGCGTGCTGCGTCTGGTGCTGGAGCTGGACGGTGAAGTCATCCAGCGCGCCGACCCGCACATCGGCCTGCTGCACCGCGGCACCGAAAAGCTGGCGGAAACCCGCACCTATCTGCAGTCGGTGCCCTACATGGACCGCCTCGACTACGTGTCGATGATGTGCAACGAGCACGGCTACGTGCTGGCGATCGAAAAGCTGCTGGGCATCGAAGCCCCGGTCCGCGCACAGTACATCCGCGTGATGTTCGACGAGATCACCCGCATCCTGAACCACCTGATGTGGCTGGGCGCGCACGCGCTGGACATCGGCGCCATGGGCCCCTTCCTGTACGCCTTCCGCGACCGCGAAGACCTGTTCGACGTCTATGAGGCGGTGTCGGGCGCGCGCATGCACGCGGCCTACTACCGCCCGGGCGGCGTGTACCGCGACCTGCCGGACCAGATGCCGCAGCATAAGCCGTCGCTGGTGCGCAGCCAGAAGGCAGTCGACGAACTGAACGAAATCCGCCAGGGTTCGGTGCTGGACTTCATCGACGGCTTCACCAAGCGCTTCGACGGCTACGTCGACGAATACGAGACCCTGCTGACCGACAACCGTATCTGGAAACAGCGTACCGTCGGCATCGGCGTGGTGACCCCGGAAGACGCGAAAGGCATGGGCTTCAGTGGCCCGATGCTGCGCGGCTCGGGCATCGCCTGGGACCTGCGCAAGACCCAGCCGTATGCCGTGTACGACAAGCTGGACTTCGACATCCCGGTCGGCACCAACGGTGACTCCTACGACCGCTACCTGGTCCGTATCGAAGAGCTGCGCCAGTCGAACCGCATCATCAAGCAGTGCGTCGCCTGGCTGCGCGCGAATCCGGGCCCGGTCATGATCGACAATCACAAGATCGCGCCGCCGTCGCGCGTCGACATGAAGTCGAACATGGAATCGCTGATCCACCACTTCAAGCTGTTCACCGAAGGCTTCCACGTGCCGCCGGGCGAGGCGTATGCCGCCGTCGAGCACCCGAAGGGCGAGTTCGGCATCTACATCGTGTCGGACGGCGCCAACAAGCCCTACCGCCTGAAGATCCGTACCCCGGACTACGTGCACCTGCAGAGCCTGGACGAAATGGCACGCGGCCACATGATCGCGGACGCCGTGACCATCATCGGTACCCAGGACATCGTGTTCGGTTCGATCGACCGCTAAGCGGCCGATCAGCGACGTAAGGAAGAGAAAAATGTTATCTGAGCAGTGCTTACAAAAAATCGACCGCGAGCTGGCGAAATACCCGGCTGACCAGCGCCAATCGGCCGTGATGGCCGCGCTGGCCCACGCGCAAGTCGAAAAGGGATGGCTGTCGCCGGAAACGATGCAGGAAGTGGCCGACTACATCGGCATGCCCGCCATCGCCGTGCAGGAAGTGGCCACCTTCTACAACATGTACAACCTGAAGCCGGTCGGCAAGGCCAAGATCACTGTCTGCACCAACCTGCCGTGCGCCCTGTCGGGCGGCGAGCGTGCCGCACAGTACCTGAAAGACAAGCTGGGGATCGACTACCGCGGCACCACCGACGACGGCGCCTTCACGCTGCTGGAAGGCGAGTGCATGGGCGCCTGCGGCGACGCGCCGGTCATGCTGGTGAATAACCACCGCATGTGCTCGTTCATGAGCAACGACAAGATCGACGCCCTGGTGGAGGAGCTGAAGAAATGACTTCCCTGCACGATCGTCACATCAACCCGCTGATCCTGAAGGATCTGAACGGCGACAACTGGCGCCTGGCGGACTACGTCAAGCGCGGCGGCTACAGCGCACTGCGCAAGATCCTGGAAGAGGGCATCGCCCCCGAGCAGATCATTGCCGACCTGAAGACTTCCGGCCTGCGCGGCCGCGGCGGTGCGGGCTTCCCGACCGGCCTGAAGTGGAGCTTCATGCCGCGCCAGTTCCCGGGCCAGAAATACCTCGTCTGCAACACCGACGAAGGCGAGCCGGGCACGTTCAAGGACCGCGACATCATCCGCTACAACCCGCACGCGCTGATCGAAGGCATGGCCATCGGCGCCTATGCGATGGGCATCACCGTGGGCTACAACTACATCCACGGCGAGATCTTCCAGGAATACCTGCGCTTCGAAGAGGCGCTGGAAGAGGCGCGTGCCGCCGGCTTCCTGGGCGACAAGATCATGGGTTCGAACTTCTCGTTCCAGCTGCACGCCCACCACGGCTACGGCGCCTACATCTGCGGCGAAGAAACCGCGCTGCTGGAATCGCTGGAAGGCAAGAAGGGCCAGCCGCGCTTCAAGCCGCCGTTCCC